>Ga0180433_10001407_pt1 | contig 40232 bp, 38 predicted proteins | sample SS_ome_8_FD_132980 | JGI IMG/M metagenome (GOLD analysis project Ga0180433, IMG submission 132980) | Hypersaline lake sediment archaeal communities from the Salton Sea, California, USA - SS_1_D_1 metaG | ecosystem: Environmental > Aquatic > Non-marine Saline and Alkaline > Hypersaline >... | reverse complement strand
CAATAGAAGACGTGCATCCCATTAATATCAGAGAGAAATACTTAATCGTGCATAATGGAACGATTCAAAAGGATTCATTTCCGAAAGAGTTAACAGACCAAAGGTTAAGTGAAATTAGTTTAAACACTGAAATGGATACCAGAAAGTATCTTTGCTTAATAATGGACGAATTAAAAAAAAGTAATTCCAATTTGAAAAGAGCTGTTGAATCTACGCTAGAGAAAATTCAATCTTCAGGCACGGCAAACGCATTTCTCTTTAATCCCAACGAGTGTGCCATCATCAAGCGTCAAAATGAATCGTTAAGAGGAAGACACACGACTTTATTCATGACTAAAGAAAAGGATTCGCTGTTGGTCTGTACAACACCTATAAACAGAAATGCCTGTGAAATTCCAGATAAATCGCTCATTCAAGTAAACCTAAAAGATTTGAGCATAAAATACTCTAAACTCGAGATATAAAAATTAAAAAGAGAAATTGATTACATATTTTTTCTAAATGTTTCTACTGGATCCCGACCTCTTTCGCTAAGAAACGCAGCAGCAATCTCTCGCTGGTCCTTAGGATAATTAATTTCCTCATCGCGCCGAACCAAGAAGATGGCATCTTTAGGACATTTATGCACGCACACACCACATCCTAAACATAGTTCAGGCGTGAATATTAATTTCTTTTCTTCCTTTTTCTCTCCGACCATTTCAAGTGCTTCCATTGGACACTTTTTCACGCATAAACCACACTTAATACATTTTTCCTCGTCAATTTCTCGAATATAATTGGATTTTTGGTGTCCTACGATGCCAGGCACATTCTTAACTTTTTCAAAAAAGAGACAGCAACACGAACAACAGTTGCAGATGGTATCCATTTTTTCCATTGAATTTGAGACTCCGTGAACTAATCCAGCATCGGCAGCTTTTTTTAATATTTCTAGGCACTCTTCTTTCGTGATTTCTCTCCCAATTCCATTCTGAATCTTATATTTCGCTAATGTATCAAAATGTAAACAGTTTTCGGTCTCATGCGTGCAATGATCTTCACCAAAAGCAGGATCAAGTTTACGTCTCATACGACAAGCACAATGAGCAACAGTAAAAACACTAAAATTGTCAATTACCTTGATAATATCCTCATAAGGCATTATTGTTTTTGGATCATCAATTGTTTGATTGATTGGAATAGTTCTTAGACCTTGAGTAGGATGCCCTATGAATTCTTCGCCATATGCTTCAGTATAATATCGATTCAATAGCGGAGCTAATTTTCGATTCCACTCGTCATCTTTACCTTCCCACCCGGGCATTCTATAATAGATGAATAAGGAATCAGCTAAAGCATAACGGGTAATTGAACTTCCTTTAATGCAGAATATTAATCCTCTATGAGCAAGTAGCTTCGCTTTTTCTTCAAAATCAGCCTTAGGAATATTCAATCTCTTGGATAGTTCTTCACTTGTATGAGGTAAGAACGGAATCTTCGATAAAAATTCTGCCTCTTCCGCAGACATTCGCATTTTAAGCATTGGAATGAGATCTGCGTGTTCTGAAAAGGCAAAAACCCACTCACTCACATGTTCAATATATTTTTGATAACTTTCGTCTGTCATGATTATCACTTTTTATTCTTTTATTATATTTCTCTTTATTTCTTTCTTTTTTTTCATTATATTAGCATATAAAAGACCCATGTTTTTAGGTGGTATTGTTTCTTCCTCAAGTTTCTCGAGTTTTATTGCTTCAGAAGGACATGTAGGAACGCAAATTCCACACCCTATACACCGATCTCGGTCTACAACAGAAATATCGTCAACTAGAGTTAAGGCGTCCATTTGACAACGCTCTATACACGTGCCACAGCCCGTGCACTCTTCAGCATCTATTTTTGCGTAATAATTTGTACGATAATATTGAATAGGTTTGGAAAGCGTCTTTTTATTCCCTAGATATTCACAACAGCACCCACAACATAGGCATATGAAGGGAGGGTAAATGGCATTTCCTGGTGAGACCACTAATCCATCTTTTTCCGCAACCTTTAAAATCTCAAATGCTTCTTCTTTTGTAATTGGTCGACTGAATCCTTTATCAATGTATAATTCTGCGGCAGTACCGAATTGCATGCATATTTCTCTTAATTTCGTCGCCTTACAGGGACGTCCAAGCTCGTCTTTGCCTTTTCTACAGATGCAATCCGCCAAGGATATGCGACCTCGCACATTTTCAATGATCTTTCTTACATCGTCGTACATGGCTACTTGGTTGTCGAATGTTACTTCCTTATTTAGAGGAATGGTGCGAAATTGAGGTATTTTCGTGAGCGTCATTTCCTCGAGAAATCCCTCGTGCAGCATGTACTGTTCGAAGTCTTCGCAAAACTCCCTTGATAGGTCTTTCAGCTTGTATTCTAACATTCCTATGGCTAAAAGAGCGTTAGCATAAAATTTTCGTTCGCCTGATTCGACCGTTCTTTTATATCTATTGATACAACCTTTCTCATACATTTTATCTAATGTTTGTTCGAGTTCTTCAATTGACAAGCCAATTTCTTTTACTCTTGGATAAATCTGTTCTATGGTTTCAGGCATAAAAGTAAGATTTATCGCAATCCGTGCTTTCTCGGGCGAGAAATAATGTTTTAATATGCGTATCTCCACCCCTGAATCTGTCGCAGGATATCCGATTGGCAATTCATCAAGATGCTCTTGTAGCTCCCGATATATATCATCTATTGCCATTTCACGTCAACCTATTTTATGTTTAGATACAGCAAAATAATGCAATGTTTAATTTCTATACTATTTAATCATTAATTTCTATAAATACTTTACACCATAGTAAAGATAAATCAATTATCAATAAACAAATTCACACTTATTTGTTAAATATCAAGTAATAAATATATAAGCATGAAGGAGAAGTTACTCTTAGACAGTAATATAAATACGAGTAATGAACGATACGGAGAATTTATGGATTTTAATGGTCATGAAGGAAAAGAGTTGGAAACGCTTTCCCGAGATTCGTTATACTTAATTAGAAAAGAGAAGTTATTGAAAGAAATTGAATCCGCAAGAAGATTGCTGAAACAAGGAGTAGAACCATTAAAAGTTGCAGACAAATTCATCCGTGATACTTTTAGAATCGTTGAACAAGGAATAATAGAGAAAAATCCAGAGTTGACAAAAAAGGATATCAAACAGAAAGTCTTAGAAAACTTAGCCTATGCAAATAAAATTAAATCGCACAGAAAAAGGAGCTGAAAATATTGGCAGAGATCGAAAGCATTTTATCCCGTTTAGCGAGAGCATTCAATGCTGCAAAACTTAAGCACGTTATAGTTGGAGGAATTGCAGTCATCCATTACGGTCACGTTAGAACAACGCAAGATATCGATCTGATTATTGAAGACGATTCCTCTAAGATCTCTCAATTTATAGGTTTGCTACGGACCTACGATTTCGACGTGATGGACGATCAAATCAACATGGCATTACAAGAGCGTACGCACGCTTCAATTTTTGACAATAGAAGTTACTTAAGATTGGATATTACTGTAGCTCATGAAAAACATGAAATAGATGTATTAGAACATGGGATAAAAAAGAATATTCTTGGGTGCGAGTTATTTATTGCACCCTTAGAATATGTATTGATTGGAAAGATTCTCTTTATTGGGAGGATTGACGATATTCCTGATTCAGAACTGCTCGAATATCAAGATATATTTGATTTTTTAACATTGTATCACTCTAATAAAGAAGATATTGATATGATTATTTTGGAGAGAAGAGTCAAAGAGCTCGGGCTTGAATCAACTCTGAATAGATTGAAATCAATTCAACTCTAAATCATCTAAATTAGAAAATCATCATTAATCATTATTTTTAATATTTTAATATTAAATGAAATAACAACATTGATATAAGTCAACACTATTATGTTATTAGAAAAATTTTAAAGACCGGAAAGTCGTTATAGAATAAAAAGCATTTTTTGTGAAATTATATTAAAAGTGTCCGTCGATAGAAGAAAGCTTAGAGCCTTATTACAGTGGTATCTCCAAGATACGAGTAAAGATGTAGTCGCAGTCCTTGTTATTAACCGGGACGGAATGGGATTTGATGTCTTAACACGATCTAAAAAAAAAAACATAAAAGATACACTTCTTGGCAATGTAAGCTTGTTAATTGATCTAATTCTTAAGAAGATAACGAGAGAATTTACTTATGGTTCATTTGGAGTAGGAACTTTTGATACTGAGCAATATAGATATCTCTTTTGCGAAGCAGGTCCAGATTATATTCTTGTTACAGTATTAGATGCTCTTGCCATGGTTGATCCCATCTTCCCTTATGCGTATTTAGTTGCAGAAAAGGTGGCGCGGATTTTTGATGGTCGTCCAGTAAGTCCTGTGATTCCAAAACTCTACGTTGAGGAAGGGACTCCCTCCATTGAGAGAAAAATGAATACACTTCAGAAGATCAAGATTCATTCCCCGCTATATGCATATAAACTAATTTTAGGTGGAGATGGAGGTGTCGGTAAAACTAGCATGGTTCATCGTTTTGTAGACGATGTCTTTCAAACTGACTATAAACGAACGATTGGAACTTCCATTACAAAAAAAGAGTGCCAATTTGACGGATTAGACTCTAAAGTTCGTTTTGTTATATGGGATTTGGGCGGACAAGTACAATTTAAGAGAGTACGCCAATCTTATTTAGCAGAAGCTGAAGCAGGAATTTTGGTATTTGATTTAACGAGACGCGATACTTATGAAAATATTAAATCATGGTATAGAGAAATAAAAGATAACTCTCCACCAGGGATGTTTCTAATTCTTGTAGGAAACAAGTGCGATCTAGAAGAAGAAAGAGTTGTATCAACACAAGAGGGAGAGAAACTCGCTCAAGAGTTAGGATTAACATATATGGAAACATCTGCTAAAACAGGTGAAAATGTTAACGACGCCTTTAAAATGCTGGCAATCCAGATGATAAAGCGATTTGTTGAACCAGAAGAGCTTGAGGAAATTGATGCTAAAACTATCCCTCAAGAATCTAATGAAGATAATAAAATTATTCCAGAGTTTATACTTGAAGAGGAAAAAATAGTAGAAAGTGATCCTTCTAAATGGCAAACTCAAGTTTCAGCCAATAATGTATGGGCAAGAATCGAAGATTTTACAGCTTGGCTTGAAATTAACATTAATTTACTCAATCAATCATTAGGATTCACGTTATTTCCCGTAAATAAGCGACGTCAAACGCTTTTTGCGAAAGATAAACTTGATAGAAGAGTTCTTATTGATAGTCAATTGGGAAAATCTGAAGATGAATATTTAGGAAGGATCATAACAACTCTAATGAAGCATGACGCGAAAATTGCAGTATGGATATGTGAAAATCCCCTTCCCGAACACGTGAAGGTAATTGAATCGTTTAATGAGAAAAACATAAGTGATGCAAGTTTTTATGTTGTAAAAATGGAAGTTTTTATGAAAGATAGTACGACTCCTGCACCAAAATTTTCGTTGATTTCAAAACCTTTAGAAAGAGAACCTGAAAAAGAGAAAGAAATTGGCGATAAAAAGGAAGAAATTATTGAAAAAAAATCCGAAATTAGCGATGAAGAATCTGTCGATCAAAAACGCTTTAAGTTTTGGGAGCAATTTATCGAAAGATTGAACACAAATTTTCCTGAACATGCTTATTTAACACCACAATCAACTTCCAATCTTTTTGCATCAGCAGGAAAAGAAGGACTAAAATATGGCTATAATCTTTCTGCAAATTGGTCAAGTATTGAATTACGATTTGATCATCCTAACCAACTAGTTAATAGCGAACGATTCAAACAGATTCAAGCTAATAAAGACGAAATATTTTTACTTAGTGACGAATTTGAATGGGATTACGATGAAAGAAGGAGTTATCAGAGCATAATTTTCAAGATTGAAGGTGGTTTGAACAATAAAGAAAATTGGGATAAGGTTCAAAATAAAATGGTAATCGCAATGAAGTTATTGGTAAATCGAATGAAAGATTTCGTGAACCAACTCAGACTCTAATATTTTTATAATCAAATCTTTAACTTAAAAATTATTGGATTTATATTTCAATAGCTTCAAGTAGCCAAGTGTTGAGAAATTTTTCTCTTAAGGCTTCTGCTAAAGTCGTATCTAACACGTTCATGCAAGCAAAAATTCTGGATATTTGTAGGGGATTTTGAAGCTTTATTAAGACTCTTTGGTTGTCAAAAATATCGTAATAAGTTGGGAACCGCTTATAGATATATTTCATTTCAAATCCTTTCATTTTAAGGGATATATTGAAGTATTTCTCAAGAGTTTCTATTAATTCATTATAAAGAGTCTCACATCTTGATTTTTCATCTGTAGAAAGAGCTCTTTCATCATGGTCAAAGCTCCATAGATACTTTACTTTCACACCACGCTGAACTGCTTTATATATAACTTCATAATAATCTTTCGCAAACCGTATGATTTTTAGAGTATTTTCATTGAGAAAACCAGTGATTAATAATTCTTTCTTTAATTCATTCGCGTGTCTTACATATAATGAAAATATAGAATTAACTCCGAAAGCCGTTGACCAAAATACTTTACTAGGTTCTTTTTTAATATAGAGATCAGAATTATATAACTTAGACTCCAACGCTTGTGCTTGATTGGTTAAGAATGCGGACTCCTTTTTTCTTTCGTTTTCCTTGTATGAAATGAGATTTTCAAAGGCCGTGTTAAATGGTAATGATCGATAGACTTTTGGACGAGAATCGTGAATTTCAATCATGCCTATGTCATGAAGTCCTTCTAAAATTTCATAAATTCTTCCTGTAGGGACTCTTGCCCTCTCAGATATCTCTTTGGCAGTAAGTTCTTTAGAATATAATAAAGTTATGAAAGTGTTTATTTCATAACTGGAAAGCTTCGCATTTTTTAAAAAAATATAAATTTCTTCTTTCACATTATTTGACATTTTTGTTTTCAACTTTCTTTTAGTTTTTTTTCATTACACAGAAAGAGTTAATTCTAGCGTTAATAAGGAAGAAAATCTTTTCAACCTAAAAAAAGTTTTTTTTGATCGAATTTGTTTTTATATGAAAAATTATTTTCTTTAATTAGAGAGTCATTAAAAAGAACATTTTTATTTATTAAAACAGGAAATTGGTGAATGACGGATTAATTTATTTAAGCCCATAGAAAGTTTTTATGTAGAAATAGACTCAGGTAAGAAGAACCATAAAGGCAAGAAAAAAAGAAAGGAGAAAGAATTAAAGGATATTTATATTAACTTTCGAATGCCAATTGGTAAAATTACTGAAAAATATATTAATTTAATGCTAAATAAAATTGAGAAACTTCAATTTCAACCAAAAATCTATAAAGCACGGGAAGGAGAGCTTGATAAGATAGCAAATTTATACCATCGATCTTGGTTAACCTCTAATGTCCCATTTAGAAGAATTACTTTAGATGACTTTAAACGAATTTATAAGAATCCCCATATGGAATTTATCGTTGCAAAATTGCACGGGAAGCATGTAGGTTTTGTAATACTTGACCTTGAAGGAGACACCCTAGAGTATGGTGAAATAGTAGCTTTAGGTATTAAACCACGATATCAACGAAGAGGGATTGGAACAGCACTGGGTTATGCTGCTTGGAATCATTTTAAGCAAAAAAATGTAAAAGAGCTTAGATGTGAAATTCACATCAGAAATGAAAGATCCTTAAATTTTATCAAATCATTAGGTTTTGAAGAATTTTAAAAAAAAGAATTGTTTTTATAAGATGAAAAAAAAATGGAAGAAAATCTAATATTTCAAAAAGAAAAATATGAGTTGCCGCTTGAAACTCAGAAATTCATCCTGCAAATGTGCATGGCTCAATGGGATGGGCAGTGGTATTTGAAAACAAAAAAAGAGTATGGACTTGAAAAAGCAAACGAATTAAATCAGCGGGTTGTATCTTCGTTTGGAAGAATAGAGGCAAAACACATCTTAAATTCATTAGGTATTAAGAAAGGTACGATAACTACGATTCCTGAGATCTTTAAAATCATAAATACTATAATGGATACCATGATTCCTAAGATAATGAAGTTCAAATTCGTCATTCACTCTGATTTTGAAGGAGACGGCATTGTAAAAAAGTGTTTCATATGGGAAGAGGTCAAAAAAGCTAAAGCTGAACAGGAGCATATTTGTGCGTGCACTTTTCGACATCAAGGTTGGTTAGATTCTATGGGAGTTGAAGGAGAGATTATACATGTAAAACGATTCTGCGACGGAGACAACGAGTGTGTTCTTAAGTTTAAAATGGCATATGATACATAATGATTGAGTTAAAAGTTAAAGTCGAAACTATAGAGAAAGAAGATGTTAAAATCTATAGGATGGCAACGTTAGACAACCAAGGTAAACCGGTAATATGGGTTTCTGCTTTTTTAGTAGACGGACTTCTTATTGATTGTGGGCATCACCATGCAAGGAAGGAATTTTTAAGCATTTTAAATATGGATAAAATTGAAATGGCCGTGCTTAGCCATCATCATGAGGATCATTTTGGTGCGGCAAAACTCTTGATAAACGAGTATAACATCCCAGTATACGCAACCAAAACTACTGCATTTCTAATTAGACCTAAAATTCTCATTCCTCCAGAAAGAAGCTTGGCGTGGGGCACACCTGATCCTTGTATTGTAAGAGAACTTCCAAACACCAATGAGATTAACACTTCAAGGGGAAAATTCAAGATCATTCCCTCTCCAGGGCATTGTAGAAATTTAATCTCTTTTTTTCAAGAAGATAAAAGATATCTTTTCTCCACGGACGCAATAGCAGATAAAAAGCAAACTGTATTATTCAATTGGGAGAATGCTAACATCATTTTGAGTACGCTTCAAGATTTTAAATCCTTAAATCCGAAATATGTTTTTTCTTCAAGTGGGAAAGCATTTACTGTTAAAGATATTGACGATTTGATTAAATTTTGGATAGATATTAAACAACAGAGCATTGATTTGTATAGGAATGGGGTGAAACTCAGTCTAATCGTGAAGAAAATATTTGGATCCGAAAGTTGGATGAAAAGAAGTACGGGGGGAGACATTTCTCGCGAAAATTTGATTAGATCTTTACTTGAATTACCACCAATTTTCAAGAGGAGACTCCATAAAACAAGGAAGAAGAAAACAAAGACTTAAAAATTCAAATAAAGAAAAGATTTCATTTTTGGAAACAAGGTATCAATTAATTTCTCCCACTTTCGTTCTTGTAAGCATCTAACATCGTGATTATATTTAATTAATTCCTCCCTATCTCGATAACCTAAAAAGAAAGGAACTATTAGATTTGGGGGGACACGAAAGTGAGAAGTTTCCCCTTGAGATTCAATCATTTTAATTTCTTTAATCTCACCCTTTTCAATTTTCAATTCAATAGACTCGTGATACATGTCAATAAATATAGTTTCAGTCAATCCCTTAAATGGGCTATCTAAAATACGCTGTTCGAGGATCGATTTAATTTTGTTTAAAAATTGAGTTTTGTCAAAAAAATATATCTGCCAGGCATAATGGCCAAGATCTTTTGCACCCAGACTTTTTCCAACTTTTACAAGAAGATTATCCTGGTGATTGTTAAATCTAAGGTATGGTTTCTCGTGTTTCAAACATAACTCTTTCAGTTTTTTTAACATGGCACTCGCTATATCATCAGAAAAGTAGATTGCCTCATTCAATATTAATCCTTCGCTAAAACCTTCTTGCGTTGCACGGAAGTAACCGGATATGTGCTGGTTTTTATCTAAAACTAACCATACTTCCAATGTAGGATCAAAATCTTGAGAAGGTCCTAATATATATTCCCAAACTTCTTCACTTCGCAACGATTTAATTTCAAGGTTATCTGTCATTATGCTATATAATTCCACCAGTTTCGGAATATCTTCCATGGTTGCCTTGCGGAATTGGTACTCTTGTTGTTCTTTAGATAATGTTTCTGGAATGAGATTGAGGTCTAGAATATACGATGGTTCTAGAGGGATGGCGTATTCGTAGCCAAATTGCTTGTAAAAATAGGGAATTCCTTCTATTTGAGTCATGTCAAAATTCTCTTTAACAGCTAATTCATGGAATCTTTTGTGCAACACGCGTATTAACCCTCTCTTCCGATATTCCCTGAGTGTACCAACAATACCCATTTCTGCGGACCTTAACTCGATACCTTTGAAGTCAATGATCCAAGGAATAAGACACAACGAGGAAACGATAGTCTTTGTAGATTCATCTTCTATAAAAAGGAAATATTCTGGTTTAGTGTAAGGATGGTGAAGAATCAGAGCTCTTAACAATCGAGCCACACTAGGCTCGTCTTTAAAAACAAGTAAATGAAACACCATCAATCGCTCAACGTCTTCCATTGAAGACACCGATTTTAATGCCAAGTTGTCATCTAATTTTTTATAGTACGGATTTCCTTCAAACATTATGGCATATGAATTATCTCTAAATGATAAATTTTGTCATCTATTAACCCTCATATGTTTCAGTTAGGTTTATTATCCTAGAGTGGTATTAATTTAATAAGGATCAATATAATTCATACCCTAATTATAAAAAAAATGAAGAAAAACATGGTTGGAAGTAACACTTCTGATATAAGTGCAGAGATTTCTAGCTTAATAAAAAAAATCGGTAAGCAGTTTGATCAAATAGATCAGAAATTATTTCGTACATGTGGCATCTCAGGTTTAACTCCTCCACAACTTTTTATTTTGAAAAATGTTGCACGAGCAAAAGAGGGTATAACATTTAAAGAATTAGCTGAATTAGCTCATTCGTCTCGGTCCACTATTACTGGAGTTGTTGATACTATGGAAAGAGAGAAATTAGTATATCGTGAATCAAATCCTGCTGATCGTCGTAGTATATTAGTGAAATTAGATAGTAATGGCAACAAAATATTGGAACAGCTATACAAATACAAACCCCCCATAAAATTAGATGTTATTGATTTTTTTTTTAACATGACCTCCGAAGAACTCCAAAATATAGTTCATCTGCTGAATAAATTAACAGATTCTATAGACGAGCATTTTAAGAGCATTTCAGAACAATGATTCGGATCCGAATAATTCGATACCTTTATATTTGTAATTTGATATAATATAATTAGGAACCAAACTAATTTCAAAAACAAATAAGGTATCAAAAAAATGGTAGACTACAAGGAAATGCTCTCATCTATTCCAGATGATAAAAAATTTGAGATGGTAAGAAACAATTGGATGTCCCATGATGCACGATGGCAGATGTTAATAGTTAAGAATTATGGTTGGGATATAGGAAATAAATTAAATCAGGAAGCTATCAAGCAGATGGGTCACGTCATGATATATAGGATGATGAATGCTTTAGATATATCAAAGGTAGAGAATCCAGATGAATTAATTAATCTCATGCTTTCAGTGATAACTTTGAATTATCCGACTCATCAAGAGGGGGAATTTAAAATGCTTGTTGAATCAAGATCGTCTATTAAAATACAAGGTCATTATTGTTCAATCCATGAAAATATTAAAAAAGTACGGGCAGAAGATAAATACGACTGTGGATGTTTCCCCTTGCGAGAAGGATTTTTTAATGCACTTCAATTAGAAGTTAAGCAAGAATGTTCAAAATGTCTCATGAAAGGAGATGATGAGTGTATTATACTACTTAAAGTAAAAAATTGGGAAAATCAATTTAATACTACAAATCAGAAATCAAATATAAAACCAGAAATAAAGTGTTGATATTTACTTAAAATATTAAATTGATGTTGATAAAAATAATGAATGAAACAAAATTGACTAAGGAAGAAATAAAAGATTTAGTGGAAAAAACAAAAGATCTTGATCATAAACAAGCCCATTACAGTTTATATAGAACACTGATGAATGGAACTCGAAGAGAACTTTTAAAATTCATTGGTTATGAAATTAGAACAATGAGTGATATAGTAGAGAAGTTCAACATAAGCGAGGAGCAACTTAAATACCACCTTTCAATGTTAGAGCAATGTTTTTGCATTATTAATTCAAAGGAAGGTTGGAAATCAACACTCGCTGGCATAAAATTTTTAGAAAATGCAAAAATGGGCGATTTCTAATAGTGGTTTAAACATTTAATAGAAAAAAAAATAGATAATATCATTTAAACATAATCTACTTCTAACCGTGTTTTTGGAAGCATTTCAGCACCCTTACTTGTCACGAGCGTTGGAGCTTCTAACCGTAATCCTCCAAGTCCGGGCTTATTAAACACAACAGCAGCAATTTCCACCATATTTTCTTCAAAAACCATATTCCCCCAATCTTTTCCCGGAAGGACGAGTGGCCATGACTCGTTTCCTATGCATCCTATTCCATGACCTAGTCCAAAGAAGAGATCGTTTTCATAACCCTCTTTTTTAGCGATCTTGCTCACTTGATTGTAGCATTCTTCAAAAGTAGTACCAACTGTCATGTTATCCATGAGAGCATAACACATTTGTTCGTATATATCGTTAAAAGCCTTTAACTCAGGGGGACATTTTCCAAGAATGTAGTTATGGCTTAGGTCCCCGAGATAATTGCCATATTCACTGTGTAAATCTACAAGCAATGATTCACCTTCCTTCACTTCCTTATTCGTAGCGGGAGTGCACCCATTGAATGTCCAGCTAGCTCTATAACCCGATCCAATTTCTTGGTTTCCGGTAAATGTCCATTCATAATTGCTTCCAGCTTTTCTCATTGCTAAGGTTCCAATCCCGGCAATTTCATTTTCCGTGAATACTTTCCCTGGTGCTCGCTCGCTTAAAGCTTTTTTTACTGCTGCTTGTCCAATATCCGTAATTTCACTTGCCTTGCGTAACATCGCAATCTCTTCTGGTTCTTTAATAAAATGAATTCTTTCTGTTTTTTCGTTGAAATCCACTAACTCACATCCTGGAAACACTTTTTTAAGGACTTCTGCTTCAGAATAAGACAACATCGTCCCCGTCACGCAGATATCTAATCCAAGTTCTACACCTATACGCGGAGGTGCCCCTTTTGGATTGAATACTCCCGCTTTTTTTGCGGTAGATTGAATCTTTTTATCCCAGTAAAAACCTTTCCTTGGTCCCCATCCGTCAACTTTGATCTGTCCCTCAGCCTTGCATCTTTCTACATCTAAAAGCACGGTAAGTAAAGTAGGTTCTCCTGCGCCTTCCTTAGGCAATAAGATGGCGCTTTTCCAAGGGACAAAACATCCTGAAAGGTAAGTGATTGATTTTACTCGAGTTAAAACGCAAAAATCAAGGTTAAGTTCTTCCATTGCTGTTTGATATTTTTTCACATGCCCTTTCCAATCAATTTTGATTTCACTCATATTAAGCATCATATAAATGTTATTCAATCTAATTATGCTATAGTCTTATATAAACATTTACTAGAGGAGTGTTATCTTATATCTTACCATCAGGTAAGAAAGCTAAGATTTGTCGATTGAGATCTCCAATAAAGGCGTTATTCTTTTTCAATTCATACCCCCGTATCTTATAATCTTCAATGAGTGGGTTTAATTGAGCCTCAGAAAGCCTCGATGTGAGTAAAACAGCTCCAATGCATTTTCCATTTGAATCCTTTATTAACTCTGGAATAAATTTACCATCCTCTTGTTTATTCCATTTACGACTATAACCTTCAATTAAAGCGGGAGACCACGGAATTGGTTCCCCAATGAGTTCAGTTATATTCGGAGCTTTCATGTATTTATCCCAAATAAATATTAATTTCTTTTCTTTGATTTCATTGGGACTAATTTCTTGCGCTGGTACATGTACTACTGATGTAGCGTAAGATTGCCAAACACCAAACCAACACATCGTTAAAGAGCTCTCATTTTCAATCCTTTCTTCTTTCATAATATTCCCTCTATTATTTAAGGTATTTGATATAATTCATTCTTATCTTATTAAGGCTATTCATCTAAATTATAAATACATTTCATATTGATAGAGGGGGACTTTAAAAAGGAAGGATAATCTCTATTCAATCAATATCAATTGAGTGTGATTTTCATATTGTCCAATTACTTCTTATTATTTATGAATTTCAATTTCTTTTTTATCATCATCTTCCATTTTAACGGAATGTTTTACTGCTTTAGAAGTATCAATAGGATTATCGCACACCCAACATAGATTTTCTGCTTCAGAAATATATTTCGCACATTTTTCACAATATTGGGCATCACATTCAGGACAGATAAAAGTTAATGTAAAACCACTAATTTTTCCCTTACATACTAAGCATATTTTCTGCTCTTTATATAATAATAAGTCCTCTTCTGATATTTTTTCCATCGGCCTTTTCAATTCCAACATTGCTTTGGATGGGAGTGTTTCTTTCATTTGAGAAATTACGAAAATTGCACACACAAATATAAATAATAAACCCATTGTCAAATAAGAAGGTTCAATTAAAAAAATAGGTTTTAATAATTCTGTAAGAATCAACCCAAAAATCATTCCTGTAACAGCAAAAATATAAAGTAGGGCAGTGTGATCTCTTATATGTTGAGGTTCAGGCAATTCTATAAGTACAACAATTGAATTCTGTATACTCATTGAAAATCCAATCCCAAGTATCATAGGAAATATATATATCAGAATTAGTTCGTTTTGGTCAAGAAATGAAACGATCATAAAGGCTAGTGATTGGATTATTATTCCTATTAACACTGTTATTCTTCTACCTATAATATCAGAAATTATCCCATTAGGAAAAGAGAGAACTACCATAGTGATAAAAAGTATAATACAAAATGTATTATAACTCAATTGAAAACCATTTCTTTCTAAGATTAGATAAGAAGCATAATGAGTATTCGTAAAAAATAATCCCCAAAAAAACATAAAAGCAATACTAGGCAAATTATCTTTGTCTCTAAGATATTGAGATACTTTAAATGGTTTTTGAGCTGGAGGGTCATGCGCTACTTTACCTATTAATAAAGAAATTAAAGATAAGAGTTGATTAACGAGTAAAAATATTACTCCTAACCAGGGATTAAGGATAATGTTTAAAAATCCCTCAATTATTAAAATTATCATTACAATAGTCATAGCTAGAGAAAACTTTCGAGCTCCAAATTTTCTATCCTTAAAAAAAAAAGAAATTTGAAAAAATAGAAGTCCAAGCAAAATTCCTACATTAATACCTGCCCCTAAAAAACCGTAAGGGACAAACCAAGGTTGATTAAAGATGAGAAGGCAAGTAAAAAAAAAAAGTAAGAATGATATTGAGATGCTAAAAACAACAAAATGATTTAATTTGTAAACGATTTTAATACCTAATATAAGCCCTACAATTACTCCTATATAATGAAAGATAATGTAAGGTGGGGATAGATTATTATTAATTATAACAGCATATTCTAAAATATAGTGAAATTGCCAAGCCAAGACTCCTATAAATAATCCACTCATAACCAATAGCCACTGTTTCGTAGAATAACCTCTTAAAGGGGGTAATATTTTCATGATTCTTCATTAAATGATGCTATTTTTTTGTCATTTCTGTATAATTTTATTTTCATTGTTTTTAATATTATCTATTGGTTTTAAGAACATCTATAGAAATTATTAATTCAAAATTCCATTGACTTTAAAAAGGAAGATTAGGAAAAAGAACTGTTCTATCAAGAGATTTTAAGAGGGAACGGTATAATGGAAAAAGTTGAAGTATTAAATGGAAGCAAGTTGGAACCATCTAATAAAGATAAGAAAGATATAATAGCGGAAAAGATTGATAGTTTATGGGGAAATCGGAAATTAATTCCAGAGAAGCAGTCAAAATATGAAAATAAAAAATTAGTTATAAAACTTGAAAGTTATGGCAAGGAAAAAAGGAAGATCTTGCTAAAGTTAGAAAGTGGCAGTTCCCACGTTCACCAAAATAATTATCACTTGCTTTCGGAGTTATTAAAGGATTTTTTCTTATAATAAAAGTATTTAAAATTATTTCTGAATTTATTTTTCGATTTGAAAGGATTTTTAAAAGCTAAATTTTATAATTAAATTGGTAGAAAATATAAGGTGTTGGATTAAAAATGAAGTGTGAAATGTGTAAAAAAGAAGTGTCCAACTTTGATGCCATACAAGACTTCGACGCTCATGAGTTTACAACCGTTCACGTGTTTTGTTCAAAAGAATGTGAAAAAAAATTTAAAGCGAAACGTAAAAAGACTGATCTAGTCGACACACACATATAAAGATCTCACTTTAAAACTGTTTTACAACTCTTAATTTAATTCAAGAATGTGAACCTTGTAATAAGTCATAATTTCCTCGTGTGAATAAACAATAGATTTTTAAATTACCTTTTTATTTCTGAATTGATTTTAATTCCTATTAAATTTAGTATTATAAAATAACTTAAGGAGATATAGATTTGATACATACAAAATTTTTAGATATATTGGGGACAAAATATCCTATCATTCAGGCTGGAATGGGACCATACTCTACTACGGATTTATGTGTTGCCGTAGCCAAAGAAGGAGCTATAGGCTTAATAAGCACGATAGGAATGGCTGGAGGAGTTAGCATTGCCACGCCAGAAAGTGCTAAAGAGATATTTGGTTCCGGTAAAACAAAAGAAATAATAAAAAATGTAATTCAACATGTTTATGATAATTTAAAAGAATATCCTGATGCAAGATTTGGCGTAAATGTTCCTGTTGCAGGTGATTTTAACTTTGCTGCGAAGAAATTAATTAGAGGAGTCATTGAAATCTGTACCAAAAAACCGGAAATAAAAGAAAAATTAGTAATGATTGTTACCAGTGCCGGAGATCCACTTCCTTGGGCAATTGACGCGGCATCTAAAGGAGCAAAGAAACAATATATTCCAATTAAAGAAGAGCTTCCTCATGTTACCTGGAGTCATGTTTGTCCTAACGTGAGAGGATCACTGCGAGCTGAAAAAGCGGGCGTGGATATTATTATTGCGTCGGGCAGAGAAGGAGGTGCTCATTGTGCTTGGCGGGATGTATCGTCAATGGTTCTTCTTCCAGAGGTTGTAAAAGCAGTGAAGACTCCTGTTGTTGCGGCAGGAGGATTCTCGGATGGGGTTTCATTAGCTGCTGCGTTAGCAATGGGTGCTGTTGGCGTGCAGATGGGCACGCGTTTTATTGCAACACAAGAGTCTGACTTTGAGCAGATGTGGAAGGAAGCAATAGTAAAAAGAGCAGAAACTGACACCTTGGTCGCACGAGGCTTGTTTGGGCCAATGAGATTTCTAAGAAATCCGATGTCGTTAAAAGTAGTAGATGAAACAATTTCCGGGGCTTCGGATTTATTTCGAGGAATTCAATGTCCATCAAACTCTGCGATAATGAAGCTTGAATTAGATGGGTTAACAAAACTCTTAGAAGAGAACGAGGATGATTCGATTATTCTCGGCGGGGTTGTTACCGGTCGGATACATTCAATTCCTACAGTAAAAGAATTGCTGGATAGTATTATGAAAGAAGCCGAAGAAATTATTACAAATCTTCCAAGAAATGTGTTAAAATAATGCAATTAAAATGTAAGCTCTTTTTTTTTCTTTTCTCTTATTTTACGAGGAGTAGGTTTTTTTTTCTTTTCGGGTGGTATTTCTTCGATTTCCTTTTCGGGATTGTGTTCTTTTTTTTTATGTTCAATTATTTTCCGAGTTAATTCAGTAAACGCTTCTTCTATTAATTCACCCGTTTTTGTTGAAGTTTCAATGTACAACATTCCTTCATCTTCGACTAGGGCACGAACTTCTTCTCGATTAATCCCGTTCTCTACTTCTTCTAACAAGTCAGCTTTATTTCCAATTAAGAGGTAAGGAATGTCTTCACCGACAGATTGCTTTATTTCGGTGAGCCATTTTCTTGTTTCCTCGTAGGTTTGCTCTCGAGTAATGTCAAAAACAATTAAAGCTCCTGAAGCACCTCTATAAAAGGTACTTCGAACAAATTCAAAGTGTTCATCACCACCAATATCCCATATTGTAACCTTTGCTATTTCTCCGGGATTATATTCTACTTCTTTAGTTAAGATATCGACGCCCATAGTTAATTTATAATTCGATGTAAATTTACTTTTTATGAACTTATTGATTAATTCAGACTTTTCGCTCGCAGCCGAACCAGTGAGTAATACTTTAACTTTAAAAGTTGCAGTCAATAAATTATTGCCTTAGCTCTTTAATTTAGATTTGATAGATGTTAAAAAATACATTGTTCTTGTGATTATATATTCAACTTCTAATTTAATAATTTAGCGGATATTAATATCTAATCTCTTCATAGTTAAGAAAAATAGAAAAAACGAGGTTAGAATTGGATGATGTCTGTATTTAATCCTAAATTATTTAAGGTTTCTTCGGCTTCGGTTATTATATTTTGAATCAGTTCTTTAACAGTAATAACTTTTTTAACTGTCCCTGCTGCCATTGAATGATCAGTTGATTTTGGTTTAGGAGAGGTAAAATGACAAACAAATTTAATGAAATCAGGATTAAAGCTATCAGCATCAATTATTTTCTGTTTCCAACTGTCTGGAATTGGGCTTTCTAGGGTTGCTAAGAATGCCGTACACATGTGAACAGCAGAAGCACCCATCATTAAAGCCGCCAACATCCCTCGACCTTCACTTATCCCTCCAGATGCAATAAAAGGTTTCTTTAACATCTTTTTTGCGTGTATCATGTTGATTAGAAGCGTGTTTTGTTGAGGATTTTTCAAACCTCCTCCTTCTAAACCCGTTAAAATTATCGCATCAGCACCGATTTTTTCTCCTGACAAGGCATGTTTCATTGTGGTCCCTTTATGAATCCAATATAGCCCATTATCTTTGATTGCTTTACCTAGATTATCAATCCTCGAACCTGCTGTAATAATTGCCGTTACATTTGCCTCTTTCGCTAGTTGTATAAACTTATAATATCTATGCTCTGATGTTATTGGGCTGAATGTCGAGAAATTAATTATAAATGGATTACCAGTATTTTCTTTAACATAATTTAAGGCATATCTAAACTCATCTTCAGTCATATATGTGGACGCTGTCAAAACACCGCACCCCCCGGCCTTGCTTATTGCGGCAGTGAGCTCTTTATCATCAAAACCAGCAAACGCACCTAATATTATTGGATACTTGCATCCAATCATTTCTGTTATTTTAGTCTTCCATTGCAATCTTATCACATTTCATTTATCCTTGAAATAATTTAATAATAACAATTCTGGATTCTAAATAAAAGTTAAACTTATACATTTATAAACGACATTGTTTTTCTATCCCAAGTATTTTGCTTAACTTCAATTCTGTTGTGATTCTCTCTTAGGATTAACTTGTTGATATTTTCTGTAATATCCGTTCTCAAAGAATCCATGAATTCTACATACCTTGGAGACATAAAATAAGCAAATTTCTCCTGTAAAAAGTGTATAAATTCCTCATGTGAAATTTTTTTATTTTTTTTTAGAACAACACACATTTTAATATCATCTATTTTTAAATTTTCATTAGGAATTCTGATAGCGGCACTTTCAAATACATACGGATGGTTATTCGCTACTTCTTCAATTTCATGCATATATATCATTTCTCCGTTTTTTTGAATTAGATCTTCGCGAGTACCTACATGATATAAGTATCCATCGTTATCAATATATCCTAAATCTCCTGGATCTAACCATCGCTCCTTTAAATAGCGGTTTTCTTCTTCAAAATCAGGTTCATCAATAAATTCATGCAATTTCAATTTATATAATATTCTACCTATATTATTTGAACCAGGAGGGAGTTTTTTTTTATTATTTATGTCTACAACCTTAATATCAAAAATATCTATAGGTCTTCCAACAGAGCCAATTTTTCCATCATTAGATCCTTTATTATTATATGTTACCATTATGCTTCTTTCTCGACCCCAGAAAGTATGAATTTTAATTCCAAATCTTTTTTCAAAAGCTTTCCAGATGTGAGTTGGAACTGTAGGTCCAATAGCCCATTTTAAATGATGATTTCGATCTAGATGACTAGGTTGTTGATTAATAAGTGAAGGTAACATCGCTCCAGAGAAGGGAAAAAGTTTAGCTTTGCTTTTTATTGCATCATCCCAAAAAGATAAAGGATTGAATTCTTCACTTAATGTTATAGAGGCGTTTAAAAACATTGCTGATATTATGAATAACATTTGAATAGAGAGATCGTGTATCGGCATTGGGATATAAATAGAATCTGAACTTTTGAATCCAATTTCCTCTAATTTTTTTGATGTTACTAAACTTGATAACATATAAAAATGTGTAAATTCTATTGCTTCAAGTTTTTTCGTAGGTTTTGGAGAAAAATAAATTGTCATTAGCTGATATTGTTTCACATTAATATTTGGATTATTAGAATTGTCAGAAAGAAAATTAAAAAAATTAACATAATGTTCATTAAAAGAGAACTTGTCAGGAGCCCCCAGAATAATTACCTTTTTTATTTTTTTTAATTTATTAAGAGTAGTCTTAATCTTCTCCAAATATTTGTAATGTATAAAAACGATTTCACTATTGCTTTTTACTAAAGCCTGTTTGATTAAATCATCATCATAGAAACGATTAAGTGGAACAAAAATGCATCCTACCTTAACAATACCAAACCAGGAAAAGATATATTCAGGACAATTAGGGAGCATTGAAGAGATGCTACACTTTTTTAATCCGAGATCCTTTAATAAATCCAATAATCCGTTAGCAACTCTATTTGAAAGCATGTTAGTTTTATGATAAGAGAATTTCTCATCTTTAAAGTTAATAAAAACATTTCTTGGTTTTTCTAAAGCTTTACTTTCGATTAATCTCGGCAAAACAGCGTTTTTAAATCCAAATTTTAATATCGAGTCAACGATCAACTTCTTTTTCTTAATTACTAACTTGTTATCTTCTATCTGGATGGTTAAAGCATCGTTTTTATCAAAGGGGAATGAAGGATCTTTTATGATTTTGCTAGGAATATAAATCCAAGAACTTTCATAACCTCTCCCACCAGATTTTTTAATCGCTAGTCTTGTTTTAACTGGTTCCTCTCGCGCCATTTCGATCTCTCAAGAATTAGACAATTTAGAATATTTGTTCTTTGTTTATATAATTTACGATTACGACCGTAAATAATTACCGTAATCTTTAAAAATAAATTTCGATTTTTTTCTATATGACAGAATTTAAAAGCATTAACGGCGATGAGATATATCAAATTCTTATAGATATTTGTGAATTTGGATATCGAAGGATTGGTACTCCAGAGGCTCTAAAGGCCGAAAAATACATTCAAGATAAATTGATACAAGCGGGTATAACAGATACTATACTAGAAGAATTTGAATTTCCCAAATGGACACCTAAGAAATATCAGCTTAATATTCTTGCTGAAAAAACGCCTCTAATTGCCATGGATCATATAATAGAGACATTTCCATATTGGTCGACGGGATCTACTGGACAAGAAGGGATTGAAGGAGAATTAGTATATGTAGGTAATGGAACATCAGTGGACTTCAAAAATATTGATGTGAAAGATAAAATTGTTTTAGTGGAAGGTAAGATGATATTAAACTTTCACACTACACATAGCGGATTGTCATTTAAGTCTCAAGTATTAGCAAAACAAGCAGGAGCAATAGGAATTATTTGTATTAATGGTTCTCCACTTGATTCAATAAGTTATCTATTTAATAGCTCAATGCATGGATGGAAAAGAAGATTACCTGCACTTAGTATTGGAAACTCTGATGGCGTGTATTTAAAAAGTCTATGCAGTAAAAGTAAAGTTTACGCAAAGCTAGTTCTAGATGTTAAAAAAGAAAAAGGACAGAGTAATATTATTTTAGGAACTTTACCAGGAAAATCTGAGGATATAATTCTCGTAGGAACTCACACGGATTCAACATTTACGGGAGCTGTAGATAATGCTGGTGCTAATGCAGGATTAATTAGTTTAGCAAAACATTTTTCAAATATTCCCCTCGAACAACGGAATAAAACGATCGTATTTGCAGCATGGTCTGGGCACGAAGCAGGATTGATAGGCGTAGAAAGATTTGCTAAGACTCACCAAGAAATGCTTAAAAAAATATCTACTTTCATCATGCTTGATGGTTTTGCGTCAAATGGTTATAAAAATCAAGTAGACGGAGGTGTAATTAGAACAGGACAAGATGAACAAAGAGGTTTATTCATTTCAGATAATCCTGTGTTACTTCCTGAGGTAATAGATGCTGTTTTAAAATATAGGTTATTACCTGCTGCTTATGTTTCAGCAAAGAGGCTACCTGTAAGCGATATTTCACCTTTTATTTTTTCTAATGTTCCCACAATTATGATAATTGGAAAACCCATATGGTATCATACCATACACGACACTATTGATAAATGCACTCCCGACCAACTTGAACGTTCAGGAAAGGCGCATGCTCAAATTATAACAAATCTTCTCAATATTCCTGGTGAAAAAATTAAAGAAGCAGATGGTAAATTAACCAATATCAAAGAATTTATCAACAAAAAAGAAGGAATTCAAGCTCCTATCGGAACTTTCACGACTTTTCCATATCCTATAGTGGAGAATTTCTCTGCTTATTTTGTACCAGTACCGATGCACGCTCCAGATAGCATTATTCTTGATGCAACGTGGGATTTTGGTGATGGCGAATCAGATTCAATTCTCCTTACGCGACACGAATATAAAAAACCAGGCATCTATGATGTAAGTTGTACTTACACGGATAACTACGGAAATACTTCTACAGTCAAAAGAAAAGTTCATGTAATTAAAGAACAAATCAAAGACTAAGGTTCTCAATAAAATGTTATAATCAAGAAGTTATCATAATATATGATAGTCTCTTGTAGTTTTATTCCATTTAAAATAGTTTTTTTCTAATTTCAAAAATAAAGTTAGTTGAATTTAGTTAAAATAGAAAATTATATTGCATAAAATTTATTAAATTGCTGATAATTAGTATTGATAATTTGTTAAAAAAAGTAATTTAAGGAGCAAAAATGAAGGAATTAAAAGAATGTGTAATAGTTGAGGCCGTTCGAACGCCGGTAGGGAAATCAGGAAGGGCTCAGATGAAAAAGCTTGGTGGAGCATTTAGAGAGTGTTCTGCGCAGGACTTGTTGGTTACAGTATTAAAGGCGATTGTTGATAAGACTAAGGAAAAAAGTCCAGATTTCGATCCAAAAGAGATTGAAGATTGCCATGTAGGTTGTTTATCACAGTATGGAGAGCAAGGTGGTAATGTCGCAAGGATAGCTTTACTTTTAGCAGGATTACCTGAAGAAATCGCAGGTGCAACCGTTAACAGGTATTGTAACGCTGGCCTTCAGGCCATTAATACATGTGCTAATGCAATTAGAGTTGGTGACGGTGATATTCATATTGCAGCGGGAGTAGAAAGCATGACACATTATTCGATGGGTTCAGACATGATGTTGGGTCCAAAGAAGCCTGGAACAATGATAAATTCTCCATTATGGAGTAAACTTTTCTCAAAAATAGTCCCTCAAGGAGTCTCATCAGAAATGATTAGTGATAAATATGGGTTTACACGAGAAGAGTTGGATAAATTTGGGATGTGGAGCCATCAGAAAGCAACCAAAGCAATGCGCAACGAAGAAGAGTATTTCAAACGAGTAGTTCCAGTTACCTATCAAAAGAAAGCTACTGATGAAAACATGAAACCAATTAAGGATGAAAGTACTGGTAAGCAGATTGTAGAAGATGTAACAGTTACTGAAGACCAAACAGTTCGGAGTGTATATTTAGATGATCCAGAAAAAGGGTGGGAGGCGATAAGCAGGTTGAATCCCGTGTTCAGACCTCTCAAAAAGGGTGGAAAGACAACTGCAGGAAATTCTTCGCAAATAGTCGATGGAGCGGCAGCAACTCTATTAATGTCTCGGGAAAAGGCCGACGAGCTAGGGTTAAAACCAATGGCTAGAATACTTTCAACTGCGGTGGCAGGTGGTGAGCCTGTTATCATGCTTTTAGCACCAATTCCTGCCATGCAAAAGGCTTTAGACAGGGCAGAACTTACGGTAGATGATATGGATGTGATAGAACCGAATGAAGCTTTCGCAAGCCCATGCTTGGCGTTTGCTAAAGATTTTGGATACGAATTCGACGATCCTCGGGTTAATCCTACAGGAGGCGCTATTGCAATAGGACACCCCATAGGAGCAAGCGGTGTAATCTATTTTAATGAAATGATACATTATTTAAAGAACAACAATAAGAAATATGGCGTCCAATTAATGTGTGGTGGATTTGGAGTGGGAATTGCCACTGTAGTTGAAGGCCTTTAATTAAAATAATTATATTTTAAATATTTTTTCTCTTTTTTCTTCTATTCCAATTTACTATCCCAAGTTCGAATTAATAATGGATTCGAAATGTTTATAATTAATTATAACTCACATTAATTATGCCGAAATTCACATATGACGATATTGAGATTAATTATCGAAAAGAAGGGAGTGGTGAGCCACTCGTATTAATAAGTGGACTCGGATCAAACATGAGAAGATGGAACTTTCAGATTCCGCATTTTATAAATAAAATGACGGTAATTACTCTTGACAATCGTGGAACGGGAGATAGCTCAAGACCAGATTATCCATTTACTATGGACATGTTTGTTGAGGATGTTAAACACTTGCTCGACCACTTGAACATTAAGGAAAAGGTTCATTTATGTGGCATCAGTATGGGAGGAATGATCGCTCAACATTTTACGTTGAAGTATCCTGATGTCGTTAAAACATTACTTCTATTAGCAACTACTCCAAAAACAGAAACAGCAGGATTAACTCAACCGACCGATTCTTTTAGAAAAAGTTTCGACGATCCCGAGGCTGCTTTTCAAACGAGGTTAGCCGTGCTATATACGTCTCCCTTTAGGAGGAAAATTAAGAAAGACGAGCAATTATATAACAAGCTAAAAAGTGAAGTGGTTGAAAATCCAACCACTGCAAATGATTATTTCAATCAAGCTGCGGCGATTGCCGGACATGATACAATAGATCAATTGAAGAATATAAAACAACCAACTCTAATCTTGGTTGGAAATAAAGATCGGTTAGCTCCACATGGAAACTCCGAAATACTCCACCAGCACATCCCCAATTCAAAATTAGAAATAATCGACGGCGTTGGACATGGATTTATCGTCGAAGTTGCAGAAAAAGTAAATGAAACGATGTGGAATTTCATTAAGGAGCATTTAGCGTAAGTAGATATCTACAAAATCTTCTTGTAATATAATATAATTTCACAATAAAATACTGAGAAAAATGGAAGAGCAATTTGTTATCTCATGCAAGAACCTCACAAAATATTATGGTAAAGATCGTGGTATTGATGACTTAACATTTGAAGTAAAAGAAGGCGAAATTTTCGGGTTACTAGGACCAAATGGAGCGGGAAAAACCACTACGATCCGGATCTTACTTGATTTCATTCGAAAGACTTCAGGAGAAGCTCAAGTTTTTGGATTAGATGTAAAACACCATTCTACAGAAATCCGTAGAAGAACGGCCTACTTACCTGGTGAATTAGGATTTTATGAGAATAAAACGGCGCGAAGAAACATTGAATTCCTTTTAAAGCTGTATAAAAAGCCTATCCTCTATAGAAGGATTGAAGATTTAGCAGAGCGTATTGATTTAACTTTAGATCGTAAAGTGAAAGAACTCAGTAAGGGTAACAAGCAGAAGATCGGAATAGTCCTTACTTTTGCAGTAAACAGCGATTTACTAATAGTTGATGAACCAACCTCGGGGTTGGATCCATTTATTACAAAGGAGTATTATACTATACTTCGTGAACAACAAGAAAATATGGGTACAACAGTTCTTTTAAGCTCTCATTTACTCGGGGAAGTCGAAGAGGTTGCTGATCGCGTTGGTATTATTCGAGAAGGAACGATTGTAGAAATAGATTCTGTTGATAATTTGAAAAAACTCGCCTTAAAAGAGATGAAGATTGAATTTCACTCTGATTCAGAGCTTAAACAATTTACTTCTCACATCCCAACCGGGATTGTTAATGACTTGAAAACAAGTGGAACGGTTGTTACTCTTACAGTTTCTCGTGATAATCTAACTAAAATTATGAGTATTTTAGCCCAGGCGGGAAAAATAAACGATTTAGATATTCAAAGTCCAGATCTCGAGGATATTTTCATGAAATATTATGAAACAGGTCAGAGCGGTGATGGTTATTTAAAAACAAACAAGTTTCAAAATGGGGGGGTAGATTGATAGGATGAATCAATTTCTCACAATATTAAAAGAACACCTAATTGATAAAAAGTGGATTATCTTATCTTTGGGGGCAATGATAGGAGGATTGGCACTTTTAGTCATAGGAATGGTTGATGAAATGGATTTAGAAGCATTCGCGGCGATGCCGGCATATCAAGATATATTGGATTTTATGGGCGGGGCTGATATTTCTAATCCTTACGGCTTTCTATCAATGGAAGTATTTACCGTAATTTGGATGTTAGTAGGTATATACATGATTTTCTACACCAGTTTGATGATACCACAAGAAATCGATGATAAAACCATAGAGTTAATCCTTTCAAAACCAATAAATCGAACTAAGTTCTTAGCTGCAAAAATCGTTTCAATTTATATGATAATAACGGGCATATTGGTTATAGGATTTGTCATGACCTCTGGATTTCTCCCATTATCCCTTGATTTCGTAGAAGAGGGGCTTTATTTCGACCGCTTGTGGGCTAGTATTATCGTTCACATTTTATTTTTAGGTGTGGTGGCGATGTTTGCCTTATTTTGCTCAACCATTTTTCTTCACTCCAAGAAAGCAATGGGCTTAGGCATTGTCGTACTATTTGTCATGTTTTTTATCAACGGGCTTTATGGATTCTTGGAAGAGCTCGAATTCTTACAGTGGTATACAATATTTCGCTATTACAACACGGCCGATTATCTTATAAATCCCGAATTAGACGTGTATATTCGGGATATAATAGTTTTAGCATCGTTAAATGTCGTTTTTTTAATTGGAAGCCTTATAGTTTTTAACATGAAAGACATTCCTAATTAACCTTTTAATAATATAACCACCATTTTTTCGCTATATTTATATTATCATTGCTAGATAATAGCTATATTAGCAGTTTTTACACACATGCTAAGTCTTAAATAATATATTTCAGATCTATTATTTGAGATAATTTTTAAGAATTATTTGAAATCCATTTATTCGAGGTAGATAAATTCATGCCAGAACAAGAGGTAATTCCAAAAGGTAAAAGTCAACAAGAATTAGATGAAGCACGTTTACAATATGAAAAGATGTATTACGAGTTAAAAAGACGCATGTCTAAAGCAGCAGCTAAAATTTGGGAGCCCCGAATTAAACAACATAATAAAGAAGTCACTGATTTATTTGAAAACAAGTTAGAAGAATCAATTAAGAATGCAAAACAAGAAGGAAAATCGTTTACACATCAGCAATATTTGAAATTAGTCAAAGATTTTTGGAAGAAATTATATATATTTGATGCGTTTTAATAATACTACTTGATTTTATAAGTTGGGGGTAGATCAAGTATTAGAACGAAGTTTTCGTTAAAATTTCAGTAATATTATCCCAACAATTCTTAATATCCCAACTATTATTCGCTTTTATGTTTGACGAAACTCCTTCAAGAACTTCTTTTATCTGTAGGGATTCAAAATAATTAATCTTAGGAGCAATCACTCCTATCATGTATTGTTTTTCCCCACCCCTAAAGGTCTCATCGGGATACGCATCAAAAAAAAGATACCCATCTCTTTTTATATTTTCAATATTCAATAATATTCCTTCTGCTTGTGTAATTTTTTCATGACCGTATATAGATACAGTAGCTTGAAATAATTGAGCAGAAATTCCCATGAGATCAAATGGTTTTTCTTCGAAAATGGGGAAGTAAGATTTGAGATCAGGTCCAAGAGCATCGTGCCAGATTACATAAAGTATTATCACTTGATGTTTTAAATTTTCAGAAATTGAAGGTCTTCTTTCGATTTTCGTCAATTCTTCCATTTTTTCCCTAACAGAGCGTATCTTCTTACTGCGGGCTAATTTTCCTTCAATAACTGCAAATAAATCGTCTCTCTTAATAGGTTTCGTAATATAATCGTCAACACCCAACATTTTACCAAATCTCACGTCTTCTGGAGCAGAATAAGCAGTTAGAAAGACAAATGGAATTTGATTTAGTCTTGGATTGTCCGAAACGGTTCTAAAAAAGTCATATCCATCCATTCCCGGCATCATGATATCGCTTATAATAATATCTGGAAGTCTTTCGAGCTCTGAAAGGACTCTTAAAGCGTCTATTCCGTTAATTGCTGTAATAACATCGTAATCTCGGAGTTCTAATGTTTTTTCCGTGATAGTTAGAACATCTTCATCATCCTCAACAAGAAGAATTAAAGATTTTGTCATGAACTCAACTTTTTTTTAATATCTTAATTATACATATAATATCAAATTAATGGTAATCTTACGGTAAAAGTACATCCTTTATGCCTTCCAGGAGATTCTACATCTATTTCTCCATCATGTAATTCGACTATTTTTTTTGAAATAAACAATCCCAATCCAGAACCTTGAATGTCTACATATTCAATTCCGGAATCTTTTCTTTTTATCTTGCTAAATCTTTGAAATAAATCCTTCACTTCTTCCTTCGTCATTCCTACGCCATTGTCGATAACTTGAATTTCTGCCCAATTATCAATTTTATGCAGAGTAATCAAAATCTTGCTTTTTGGTGGCGAATTTTTTATTGCATTTGATAAAAGATTCATAATTATCTGTTCAACTCTTATTTTATCAATATTTATCAAGAGATCATCTGAAAGCTCTAAGCTTAAAATAACCTCTCGTCTCTTTAATAGATATTTCATTTCATAGGAACAATTTTCTATGATTCTCCCCAAATTACATTCTTGATGTTCTAGATCGAATTTATCAAATTCTAATCGAGAAAGATCTAAAAATCGTTCAACTAGATCACCTAACCTCGTGATCCCTCTATCAATTATGTCTATTAAATCTACAATATCCTTTCCTACATCGTCTTTATACACATTTAATATGAGTTCAGATGCACCCTTAATCGACATCAATGGTGTTTTTAGCTCATGGGAGATGCTAGAGATTAGATCTTTTCTAATTTGTTCAAGTTCTTTCAGTTTTTCTACTTCTTCTCTAATGAGATTTTCTGCCTTTTTTTTTTCGGAAATATTATAACCAATAATTTCTATCAATGTTTCATCGTTTATCTTCACGAAGGAGGTTTGGAGATTTGTCCATATTAAACTGTCATCTTTTTTTTTTAATTGAACATCAAGTAATGGAATTACTTCACCATCCATTCCCTCTCTAAGGCGTTGAAATAGGTAAGGTAAGTTATTTTGAAGAGTAATAGAAAAATTAGTGAATTTCTTGCCGATTAAATCGTCTTTCTCATATCCGAGTAATTTTTCCATTGCATGGTTACATTCAATAATTACTCCTTCATTATCTATTAAAGTAATTGAAAAAGGAGAATTTTCGAATAAATTATGATATTTTTCTTCTGACTTTACTAATTCTAAGCTACTTATCGAGACCAATCGCTTTAATTCTTTATTTAATTCTTTCAATTTAGCCTCCGAAGATAAATGCTCTTGTTCAGCTTTTTTGCGTTCTGTAATATCTCGAGAAATCAAAATAGCTTTAACTTCATTATTTTTATTAAGATATGTCCTTCCTTTTACTTCAATCCAAATCCAATGACCATCTTTATGTTTAAAACGAGTTTCGCCAATTCCCTCGCCAGATTTGAAGCTAGATTTTAGAAGAGAGAAAACTCTCTTATAATCATCTGGATGCACAAAATCCATTGAAAATCTTCCAATCATCTCATCTTTTAAATATCCGACTCCTTTATAATGGGGAATTTCATTTACATATTCGAATTCAAATCTGTCATTTAGAATTGCAACGAAATCATTGGCATTTTCTACAATATACCGAAATCTTTCTTCATTGTCGGAAAATCTATGTTTTAAATTTGTCATTTTTTCTTAAAAGCTTCAATCTTTAAAGATATTAATGAAAAATAACGATTTTACCTGTTTTTTACTTAAAATTTTTCAAAATTATAATATAAGACAATATATATAATACTTGTTTTTTAGAAATTGGATTGAATTATTATTGATCTTGACTTTAATCCTTGATATTAGGTATAGGAAAAAAACTTACATGGAATGTCTCTTTCTTTTAACCATTCCTTAAATTCACCATCTGTTTTAAAACGCTCTTTAATCAAGTGTAATAAAACAGTTGAAAGATCTTCCTTTTCAATGGATAACCAATATTCATAATCGTAGTCTCCAAAATAATCCTTAACAAAGGGACCTGAATCAACGCCACTTAATAATAAATTACCCTCTTCATTTATTTCAGCAGTTAGACTATAGTGATTTTCCCCTTCCTTTTTATCGTAAATCGTTATCTTTTTCATTTTTTTTATCTTTCAATATTTTTCTTTTCCCCTCAATAATTGCTTGACCCATTACGAGCACTCTTTCAAAGGGTTCTTCTCTATCATCTCTTAATTCAATAGTTATTGCTTCTTCAGGACAAACAGAAGCACATAAACCACAGCCAAGACATCTTTCTCTATTCACGGTTGCAGTGTTTTCTACCGAAATAGCCTCTACTGGACATCTTTCAATGCATGTTCCGCATCCCGAACAGGTGTCTTGATTAATTATCGATTCAAAAATGGGATTCATAAATTTTCGAACGGGCATTCCTTTTTGAGTGATCCCCTTCATTGATACGCAACAACAGGGACAACAATTACAGATATTACCTAAATGCTTGGAATTGGTTCCTGCGTGGACTAATCCTGCTTTATCAGCCTCTTCTATTATTTTAATTGCCTCTTCAGCAGTGATCTGCCTCCCTACTCCACGATGAATGTAATATTCAGCGGCAGCTCCAAAATTCAAGCATGTCTCTATGGGACGATCGCACCCCTCGCCGTTTAATATTGCCTCCTTACGGCATATACAATCAGCGACTGAAATAATTCGCGCCTCCTTTATGCTCTCTTTAAGTTTTTGATAAGGAAGTAGAACTGCTTCGCTTTGAATTGTTTCTTCGACTGGAATAACTTTAAATCCCGGTACGTTGCTAAGTCCAATTTCCTCTTGATAGATTGTATCGTAATATTCTTTATACATTTCAGCGAGCTCTTTATCGAGCTTATTAACCGAGTATTCGTATATCCCAACCATGAACGGTGAGGCGTTAAAATATGTCTTACCGTTTCGAACAACTCGAAATATGAGCCCTCTCTTTGCCATTGATTCTAATTTCTTCTCTAATACATCCTTATCCATTTTATTTTGCCTAGCAATACGAGAAGCTTCCTGGGGAATGGGAGTTAATAATACTACAGTTTCTGCATCTTCTTTTGTAAAAAGCTTCTTGAGTATTTTCATTTCCACTCCTGATTCCGTTTCAGGAAATCCTACTGGAAAATTATCTAAAAACTCTCTTAATTTAATATATGCTTCTTCAGTCATTGACTTTAACCTTGAACTATGATTGTAGAACTAATCATAACGCACTATAATTACGAATATTAATAAAAAAGTAGACTTTTAAATAAAACTTTAGGTGCTTAATAGAAAATCATAAAATTTTGCTTTTTATATTCCTTTGTCAGTTTATCGAATTCCTTATCATTGATGAATCCTTTTGTAAGCATTAAATTTCTTATTTCTTCCAATATTTTTTCAGATACATGGCCCTCCAAAACTTTTTCCTCGAGTTCATCAACTTGTTTTTCTAATTCGTCAATTTTTTTGATTTTTGATCCTAACCTAGTCTTGAGTTTTTTAATGATCTTATCTTTTTCCGTGAATGCTAATTCAAAACTGGTTTCAGCGTTTTCTAACTGTATTGTTTTAATTTCAAGATCATTTTCGAGTTTAGTAATTATATCATCTTGATCTAAAAGCTTTTCCATTAATTCATTTATAGCTTCTACTATTTCCCTGTCCTTGTCTTTAATACTTTGTACCATCTCTTGTTTAATAACAGAAATAGCATCTTCCTTTTTCGAAATTATATGTAATAAATCGTTTATAGCGTTCTTCATCTCTTCGTTATTATCAGTAATAGATTGCAAAAATTCATTCTTTAGATGTTCAAGTTTTTTATCCTTTTGCGAGATTTCTTTTTTCATTTCAAGATTAGAGAGAGAATAGTCGTTCAACTTTCTATCTGCATTTTCTAATTTCCTAGAAGTCATTTCTAACGAATTTCCTATTTCTGCTTTTAAATCTTTTAGAGCAGATAATTCCTTATCTAACAATTCATTTTCTTTACTCGTTTTTTCCAAGTCATTATCAACATGTGATAATAAATCGGCAAATCTCAAAATGTGTTTTTCCGTTTTTGCTAACTTCGTCTTCGCTATATATAAATCTTTTATTATTTTTTCTTTTTTTTCTTTACAACGAGTATTTCTTTCCTTTAATTCTAACAGAGTCTTACCTCTTACTTTCTGTCTCGCGTTGGGATTTTCTCTTGCCTTATTTAATATATTTTCAAAACTGATAGTAATTCACCTTTAAGTTTGGAGTTCGCAAATATATTCTTTAAAAACTTACGTGTACGTATATTAAATTGAAAGTTAACTATAAAAAAGTTCCTACTAATGGCATGTTTTTTGTAATTATTGATGCAACCATTGATAGAGCTTGCCAAGAATAATTCTTTTACTCTTGTTACCCTTTAATTCCTCAATATTTTTTACATTCATTAACCATAAGCTAGATTGAAGTTCTTTTTTCAGAGTTTTAATTTCTTTAATCGTGTTTGAAATAGTCTTTTCTTTATAATCTTTCCATGCAGATTTTAGAAAAGAAAAGGCAAATCCTCCAATGTCAGCACCTAATGCTATGCTCTTTGCTATATCTATACCAGACTTTAAACCACCTGTAGCAATTATTGGCTTTTTTGTTATATTTCTGACAATGATTACACTTACTGGAGTGGGTGTCCCCCATTCTCTGAAGACATCTCCTAGCACACGTGAAAATTCTTCATCCTCTTGATTACCTCGCTTTGATTCAATTGCAGCAAAACTCGTTCCTCCAGTACCTCCAACATCAAAACCATCAAAACCAAGATTTTCTAATGTGTTTGCCGCTTCTTTATTAAAACCAGCTCCTACTTCTTTAGCTATTATGGGTATTTCCACCTCTTTCTGTATTTCAGTAAATTTTTTCTTAAATAATGAATAGGAGATATCACCCTTGTCTTGAACTAACTCGTGAAGTGCATTCAAATGAATAGCCATTACATCTGCATTTATCATATCAATACATCGCTTAAAATCTTCTACCTTAAAATTTGAAAAGCTTACTTGTCCTATTCCAATGTTTCCAATTATAGGGATAGTAGGAGCAACTTTCCGAACAATCGAAAATGATTCTTGTAACGAAGAATCTTCTAGTCCAGCTCTTTGGCTTCCAACGCTCATTATAATGTTTTCTGATTCTGCTGCTTTAGCAAGGATTTCATTTATTTTTTTAGAAATAGGATGTCCTCCTGTAATTGCGGCAATACAAATTGGTGCTGAAATTTTTTTACCAAAAAAGTTGACGGAAAGGTCAATATCGTCAAATTTAATTTCAGGGAGAGGATGATGAATCAAATTAATATCATTAAAATAATTTTCAGCATGCTGAACATCTTGCTCTAATGGGATTTTAATATGTTCAACTTTTCTTTCTTTAATAGATTTCGACTTCAAAGAATCATGGGAAATTCTTGTACCTATTACTTCTTGGTTTGTTAACGCTTTAAAAATTGAATTCTCGTTTAAACCATTTATAAGTTGAACAGGAATCTTCAATTTGCAAATTTCTTCTATCTTACCCATTTTTCCTTTAAATCCTCCTGTAACATCAATTTTTTGCCCCATATCCGCTAAAGATATATCCTTTAAATCATCAACATCGATTTCTGAAATTAATTTTACATCATTATTGTTGATTTTAGCATATAAGCCATTATTTTCCATGCAAAAAATAACTTTAGAAATCTGAAAGTTTTTTATATATTTGCATAATTCCAGAATTATATCGTCGCCAGATATGATTGAAAAAGAGTTATTGATGTCGAATATTATATCCCCATATAAAACTGGTAAGATATCTAGGTTTAGACATGTTTCTATTGATTCTATCGATTGAGTTAGTATATTTCGTGCATTTTTAATGAAAATGTTTGAAGTTTGAATTGAGATTGCAGGAAACTTCTTTTCTATAAACTTTTTTATAATTATTGTATTAAATCTATTCATAGCTTCGTGTGTTTCAGCGAGACCAAGTACTTGATTCTTAACGGAAGCATTTAGACCATCTAAGATTTCGTATTGTTTTGCTAAAGGATGTCCAAAAGATCCTCCTCCGTGAATTAATATTATTTTTTCCCCGCTATCAACGATTTGTTGAATAGCTCTATTTATAACGTCTTCTCTCAGAGAGAAGGGTTTATTTTTATCGGTTAATAATCCTCCTCCCAATTTTAAAATAATAATTTCTTTACTCTGTTTCAACTTTAACTCCTTCATTATCAATATTTGCTATAAAGCTCGGATAACCTTTTGATTTTAAAATTTCGGAAATTTTTTGAAGTGTTTCTTGAGTTCCTATACTAATCACGCATCCCCCTAATCCTGCACCAGTCAATTTTGAACCGAAAGCACCATTCTTCAAAGCAATTTGCGTGATCTCATTGATAACATCATTGGAAACTCCAAAATTAACTAAAAGTTCTTGATTATCGCTCATAAAACCACCTATTCTTTGTAATTCCAAATGTACTAATGCTTCTTCAATATTTGAAATCATCATGTTAAATATTCGAAATAATCCACGACTACTCTCAGCATTTTCAATCGTATATTTTCTCACTAGTTCTATTGCTTCTTTAGTTTTGCGTTCAATATTTGTATTTGTAACAAGAAGAGGTAACTCAGATGGAACTGTGAGGAATCTATGTTCCCCTTTTTGGTAAAATAACACGTTTCCAAAGGTACACGTGGTATTATCAATCCCTGAGGGCGTTCCATGAATAATCTTTTCCATTTCAAGTGCTATATCAGAAATCTGACTACGATCTAGATTGATATCATAGTATGAATTTATAGCAGCGACTAAAGACACAGCCATGGATGCAGAGGATCCTAAACCTGAACCCATGAATAACGATGAATTGATAGTGATTTTAATGTTTTCAAAATTGATACCATGCCTTTCTTTGAAAATTCTGAAACATTCTATAATTTCTTCAAATTCAGGGAAATTTTCTTTAACGATCTCGTTAAATGACTGGAACTCATAGAGCTTGTTATAGTTATTTAATTTTAATTGAATTCCTGAAACAATTTCTTCAATAGTACATTTTGAATAATTAGAAATTGCTGCGGCTATTGCTGGAGTTCCATAAACAACAAAATGCTCACCAAATAAAATGCATTTTCCCGGAGCTTTAGCAATAACCTTACGCATTTTTTAGACTCCTTTTAATATTTTATTTAATATCTTTTTTGCATGATCTACTCTAATTATATTATCTTCCACTAATATCTTTGCGACTTTATCAATAAGTTCATCCGGAACACCTGCAATTTTTGCAATATTTCGAGAATGCAATGCCATATGTCCTTTTTGAATGCCTTCAGTAACTAAAGCTCTTAAAGCGGCTACATTTTGAGCTAATCCTAATGCAGCAGCAACTTGAGATAACTCTTCAGCACTCTCAATATTCAAAACCTTTAAAGCTAATCGTGCCAATGGATGTATCTTCGTCATCCCTCCAATTATTCCAAGTGCTAAGGGAATTTCAATTTCACCAACTAAGTTTCCATTTGAATCTACACGAAATTTAGTTAAAGGCATGTATTTGCCACTAAGTGAAGCATATGCGTGAGCACCAGCTTCAATAGCACGGGTGTCATTTCCAGTAGCTAATGTTAAAGCAATCACACCGTTCATGATTCCTTTATTATGAGTAGCGGCTCTATAAGGATCCGCCAAGGCAAATTCGTAAGCATTTAGGATTCCTTCTACTGCTTCTTCTCCTCCTAATAATTCCTTGTCGAATGTTGCTTTACTTTTAGCAATTCTATGTTCTGCTAGATTGGATACTATTCGAAGAAAAATTTTACCTCCACACGATTCTTCAATGAGAGGACTTATAGCTTCAGCCATCGTATTTACCACATTGGCACCCATGGCATCCAGTACATTAACTAGGAGGTGAAGAATGAGCATCTTACCTCTGCTTGTTGTTAATTCTCTAAATTCAATATCAAAAGCCCCACCACCTAACTTTTTCAAGACAGGATCTTGCTCATTAGCGATAGCTAAAAGTTTTTCCTTCTTCCTCAACAGGATCTCTTTTGCAGCATCAAGATCATCTAATTGAGTAATTTGAATTTGGGAAAACATTATGGATTTAACTTTTTCTGAAAAAAAACCTCCGTGTTTACGAGCGATTTTTGCTAAATTTGAAGCAGCTGCTACAACTGAAGGCTCTTCTATCACCATTGGAATTAAATAATCCTTATTATTTATTTTAAAGTTACAAGCGATACCCATAGGCAATTGATAACTCCCTATAACATTTTCTATGAGAGTATCCATTTGGGAGGAGGTGAAATATCCTAAATTGCTAAGTAGCTTAAGCTCATCGCTGTTTAGCTCAGATATTTGCGCAATGACTTTCTGACGCTCTTCTATGGATAACTTGTAAAATCCAGATATTTCTGAATTTATTTTCTTCATCATTGTACCCTAACTTATGACTATTAATAAATCTATATTTTTACTTCTAAAATAACAGGGATAAAAATTTTAAAATTTTTAACGATAATATCTATGATTTAATATATTTCTTTAACGGAAACATACATTGGACTCCAATTTAACAATCCATTCACTGCGTTTGGACTATTATCATGTTCAGTTTCAACCCGTCGCATTTCATATTCTAAAATGCTTCCAGGACGCACATCTTTATCAATTCGAACGTAACCATCCTTAAGAAAGCTTGGATCAATTTTATCGACATTGATTAGCTGATCAGACTCTAACACGGCATATAATGGGAAAAATCTCGTGTGATATCCTGAATGTCCCTTAGGGCAATAATTTAAGCCTTTTAAGTTTGGAATGATGCACCCTTCATCGCAGAAATGCAACATAAACCCTCGATCGCCGTTTTTTTCATGTTCAAGGATTTTCCCTAAGATGATTTGTGATTTAACCTCTCCGTTCTTCCATAATTCGTAGTCCTTTACGCTGACTTGTTTTTTATCATCAATATAATCGTTAATTTTAGGACCATTATCAAGAATTTCCTTAAAAGTAGGTTTAACTTTTAATAATCCAGAAATGCAGGTTGCTCCCGATCCATAAGAACCAAAATATAACGTGTCATTATCACGAGCGTGATTTTCAAGAATGAACGCAATTTGTGCCCAAACACTGGCATTATACATGTTTCCGAAATGTCTTGGAACTCTCAATTGCGGAAGTACTTTTCCCTTGACATTTGAGACGACCCAATTGGATATTTTTTCCACCTTTTCTGATGAAAAACCACTTTCTTTAAACTTCAAGTAAATGTATTCGGGAAGCACGCTAATATTCTGCATGAAAGAGTCGAGTTGCTTGAAAATGGTTGTTGTAAAATCTTCTTTAGTTGATTTTAATAAATCGTTAATATTATGAACCCAACGCTTTTCAATAATTTCTTGCATGCATTTCAATGGCAGTTTTGAAAATGGAGCGTGGAACGTATAGAAATCTGCGAAGAAATCACCGATATTATTGACTAAATCATCGTATGCCCTCAATTGAAAATTTAGATAACTCTGTGTAGAGTATTTTCCAAAAACTTGGGCGTTTTTTTCGTTCGCAGGTCTGAAGAAATCGTTCACATTACCTGAAATTTTCCCGAATTTTTTACTAAACGAAGCAATGCGAGGATTTCGAGTTATAACAAGTGCAATTGCTCCTGAACCTTGAGTAGGCTCACTAGGACTCCCCAAGTGATAAGATGATATATCTGCACTAATAACTAAAGCCTTACTTATTACATCCTTTTCAATTAACGCAATTGCGTTCAATATTGCTAGAGTTCCAGCAGCGCACGCGTTATAAATATCTTGAGTCATTGAATTCTTGGAGATTCCTAATAGTTCTGCGAAAATATTAGAGGCAGATTTTACAGCATAAGTCATTGTTTCAGTTCCAACAAATATTGCATCTATTTCTTTTGGGTTTATATTTCCCCTTAAAAGCGCATTATGTCCCGCTTTTAAGCCCATAGAGATTATATCCTCGTCAACTTCAGGAAATCTCATTTCTTTTACTAGTAATCCTTTTTTATACTTATTTGGATCAACATTTCGTTTAACAGCTAATTCTTCAAGATCCACGTAAAGTTTTGGCACGTGAAATCCTATAGAATCAATACCAATGTTAGTAAATAAGTATTCATTACCCATCATGGTTATTTTCACTCGTCTAAGTATTATTAAAATGAATGATTGTTAATTCAAATATTTTTCTATATAAAAGTTCAATCAAACTGAAACTACTATGATAATTCTTATTGACGATTTTATTATTTTTCATATTCTTATTAATTCATATTCGTATTAGTGTTAAATTTATTATTTTTTAAATGATAAGTGTTAACCTTCTTAGCTCTAGAAATTTACATAAATGATGAAAAAATTCAAATTCAAGCATTGATTTCCTACCATGATAGTATGAAAAATTATCTTGAATGCAATTTAGAAGAATTAGGGGAAATAGCAAGAGATAAATTACCTGTTCATGTAGGCCTAATTCCCGATGGAAACCGTCGTTGGGCCCGGGAAAAGAAATTAGAATCGAAGATGGGGCATTTAGCAGGGTATGAGGCATTAAGAAACATTTTATTCAGTTTTTTCAAGGCAGGAATTAAGTATCTAAGTATTTATGCTTTATCGCTTGAAAATGCCAAGAAAAGAAGTCCCGAAGAGATTCAATATATCTATAAGATAATCACGAAAGCTTGCGAAGCCGTAAGAAACGAGCCATTAGTAGTAAAAGAGAAAGTTCGAGTTAATATTATAGGGAGATTACATTTATTACCCCCTGAAGTTAGGGAAAAAGTGGACGATTTAATGGATTTTACTAAAGAACACGACCAAAATTTCATTAATATTTTAATAATGTATGATGGGCAAGAAGAGATTGTAGATGGTGTGAAAAATTTAATTCAAAATAATGTTAAACCAGAGGATATCACTCGAGAAAAAATTAAAGATTTTATTTATACCTACGACTTTCCGGAATTAGACTATATTATTAGAACAGGAATGGATGACGGAGCTAGAATTTCTGGATTTTTACTCTGGGATGCGAGTTATGCAGAATTTAAATTTCGAAATGAATATTGGCCCGATTATACGGAAGATTTGTTACTCGATGATTTGAAAGATTTCGTAAGAAGAAATCGTCGCAAGGGAAAATAAATCTTTCAAAAAATAAAAAAAAAGATATAATTATTTGATACTTTTATCTTAATATATTTAGACTACAGAAAACTTATTTTTCAAATGACAACTCCCGACCCAAATCAAATAATATCATTGAAGATAACAAGGTATCCAATGAATCTTTTAATACCTTCAATTGATAATATAGTTTCAATTCAAACAATGAATTACTTAAATCAAGAGGAAAGCTTCAAATTCATTATTGAAGGAGAGGGGCTTGAAATAAGCATACCAGAAGATTTAAAAGAAGAAATTAAATTTGGCGCAGGCGAGACAAAAGATTTTAATTTAAATCTTATTCCTAGCGCTGATGGTATTGGTAAATTAATAATTACTATTAACTGGATGAAAAAAGTTCAATATACAGAAAAAGTACAAAAAGTTAGAGAGAACGTTCCAGTTAGCGTGATAAACGAGGTTTTTAACAAACATGATCTTAAATTCGATGAGGT
>Ga0180433_10001406_pt1 | contig 40246 bp, 31 predicted proteins | sample SS_ome_8_FD_132980 | JGI IMG/M metagenome (GOLD analysis project Ga0180433, IMG submission 132980) | Hypersaline lake sediment archaeal communities from the Salton Sea, California, USA - SS_1_D_1 metaG | ecosystem: Environmental > Aquatic > Non-marine Saline and Alkaline > Hypersaline >... | reverse complement strand
GGGAGTACGGGCGTGTCTGGCCCAAGGTTAATGATACTATCGATTTTTTCAATCCATGTGTTAAGGCTGCTTTCAGGGTACTTCTTCCTGTTTAGGCTCCCACTATTCAGTATGATATCACGGATATCTTCCTTAACTGTCCCCCAGCTTTGACTAAAATTCGAGAAAGACAGCTTGTAGTCCTCTTCCGGGGAAATAATATTACTGTAATCAGGCCTTGGGATAATCTTCATATCTAACTGTGAAGACTTGGTGGAAAAGAGAGATATGAGGGTTTCAAGGGAAAATTTCTTATACATCAGATATCTAATAAAGGCGGGTGATTCATGGTAAAATTTCGTGCGCCAAAAGTCAGTGGCAACCTCCCTTTTAAGCTCCCCCTGGTCCGTTATTAATTGGGTGTCAAAAAGACCGCCGCTTTCAAATGTGTTTTCATTCAATACCCTCATGCAAAAGCCGTGTATGGTAAATATGGATGCCAGATCAAACGATCTGATAGAATTCATTATGTGTCCTAATGCCTTCTTATGATCCTTATGCTTTATGAATAGATTTGCCAGGAAGGAGTCCTCAGTGCTCTCCCCGGTGAAAACCTTCACTGCCTCCCTGAGCTTATTCAGGATCCTTTCTTTAAGCTCTTCCGTCGCACTTTCCGTAAAGGTAACTACCAGGATTTCATCTACAGAAAGCCATTTTTCAAGTATTAGCCGGAGAAAGAGGCCGGCTATTGTATAGGTCTTCCCAGTGCCGGCACTTGCCTCTATAAGGTTTGTTCCCTCTAAAGGGCTTTTTAACATGTCAAATTTAGTAAATCTTCCCATTTCTAAATATTTTTTTGATTTGTTAATAAGGGTTCGAAGATCTCTGTAGAAATTTGCTCGAAATCCGTATCAAGCGGATTATTGGTTGAGAAGCAAAGAGTGTTATAAGGATCCTCTGCCTCACCGCGTATCATTGTTCCCCCTAACCACTTATCGGATGCCTTATTAATGCAATAATCCCTGGGCTTGTTTTTCAAAAGGCATGAGGCATACGTCCATGAAGAATTTGGAAAGAAATGTATGGGTTTTCTTAAACCTTCCCAGTACTTTTCTAATAGTGCTTTCATTATCACTTCGCTGTTTCCTACCGGATCATATTCGAATGACTCCCATACTTTGTTAGAGGATTTCGCAGAAAGACCTGCAAGCATGCTTTTAAGGGGATACCCCTCAGCTTTCATAAGGTTCATTGCTAAATGGTAGATCCATACTTTTAAAATGTCCTTTGGTCTTATCTTTGCGTAACGATATTGAATGAGCCGATCCTGGTGAATACTGTTGATTTGGCCAGTAAGATTGAAACCGGAAATATTCAGATCAACTTTAAGGGGTTCGAGCAGGATTTTTGATGTGTAAGGATAAATTCTATTTAAAAAGGCATCTATCTCTTCGCCTATTTCCTCAACCACGCACTCCCCTATCTTTCCGTGGGGGATCCTCCCAGATGCCCTGAGTACATTAAAAAACTCATTCCTATCTTTCCCTTGTATTCTGTGCTTTAGGAAGTCTTGCTCGATCAAATATTTATCCAGTTTGTTAATGTCAAAGGTTTCAATGTCCTCTAAGGGAAACTCCTCCTCTGGGAATTTTATACCTAATCTATTACTAAGAAAGAACTTAGCCGGATTTCCGAAAAAGGCGCAAAGGTCGTCAATGTCGATAACCCGCCATTCTTCCCCCACCTCGCTTAGTTCCCGGGATATAAACGGAACAGGGGCAATGACCTTTTTTAGAAGGTTTTGGGCAGCCTTATAATTGTCTTCAGAGTAGCTAAATAATTTATCATTATCCATGAAATACGCTGGGTTAAATGCCTGGAGCCGGTGCCTGGTGAAAACATGATCTATTACATCCCTGTCTTTCATGCTGAAGCCCTGTTCGATATAATCTATAAGCTCATTAACCAGCACTGAAGGAGGCCTTACACTGTTATCCTTAATATTTTGGCCAATATAGCTTATATAGAATGACTTTCTGGCGGAAAGGAGGGCTTCAAGGAAAAGATATCTATCGTCATTCCTTCTCGATCGGTCACCAGGTTTAGGGTTTTTGGCTATGAGGTCAAATCCTGCGGGGTTATTTTGACGTGGGTACGCGTCGTTGTTCATGCCTATAATACCTATTATTTTAAAGGGTATGCTTCTCATGGGTAACATGGCGCAGAAGGTAACTCCTCCATTCATAAATCCAGTTCCATAGCCCTTTTGAATTAAAGAGTGCTCTATATGCCATTTAATTATGTCTATACCTATGCTTTCATTGAAGCCCGATATATCCTGCTGTTGGGGCAAATCAAGTATGCTCTGCCTCAGGTTCTGCATCTCCATTTCCATGTCTGGATCGGGGGTAAAAAGGTCATTGAGGAGGGCTAAGAGAATCTCAGACCACTCATTGAGTGTTCGAACATTTTCAAGGGATAAAACACGTTTGAACAAACGATTGGTGAATTCGATAAGCCTTCCAAGGGTAATAGAATTCTGACCTTCAATGTTATCATAGGGAAGCATGCCGCTAAACAAATTTTCGCCTTTACCCGGTAATGCGTATCCCAGGATCAGCCTGTCAATGCCGGCCCTCCACGTGTTTTCTACGAATGGGGGCAGTCCTTCTCTTTCTTTGTCCTGTCCGTCTATTCCCCATCGTATTCTTGTATCTCTTACCCAGTTTCGAATCTGGCCCAAATCTGCCTCTGATAATTCGAATGTTCGGTAAATTGGCTGCGACTCAAGTATTGAGAGGACCTCTGGCGCGGTGAAGCGGCTCTTGACAAGATCAAGAATTGCAAGAAAGGTATTTATCATATTCCCTCTATCTCTAAGACCTCGGTCTGCAATGGTAAAGGGAACTTTTGCCGGGTTGTCAGTTCTCATGTCGAAGACTGCCTGTATATAAGGTGCGTAAGACTCGATGTCTGGCGCCATTACAAGGATATCCTCCGGCATAAGATCCTTGTTCTTTTCGAACATAGTGAGAAGCCAATCGTGCAAAACCTCAATCTCTCTCATCGGGCTGTGGCACGAATTAATTGTTATCGAGCTGTCGGCATCTTCAATGAAATGGCCCCTGTACTTTTCTTTTTTTCTGTCTACCAAATTCAAGATATCTGACTGTATGCAAGACAAAAGGCTATCCTGCCCGGGTTCCTGGAATAATGCATGTTCCTCTGCATCAAACTCGCTTACAGAATCAAAAAAATCCCTCCCCAGGCTGCCCATAGATGCGAGAATGCCATTTCCTTTTTCAAGATAAAGGTTCTCAATATCTTCTTCGCCTATGGCTGAGAGGCCTTTTTCCGCAGCGGACTCAGTTATAATGTCACCCCAATACTCCTTACTTGGGTTCATGAGAAAGAGGTTTACGTCGGTGAACCTTGATATGGCATAAAAAAATTGCAGATAAAATCCTGGGAGGGATGAGATACCAAAAATTGAGATTCTCGAGGGAAAATAGTCTATGTCTTCTGGAAATTTTTCGGTCTCGTTCATAAATTCCATCCCCAATGCAGTGCGATGCTGTTTTTCAATGCCCCTGGTCAGCTCTCGCCATAGAGTTGCCTGCCATTGATTCTCGTTATTGTTCTGCCAATCAATAATCATTTCAGGGCGAAATAGCTGATATTGGTCAAAGGTGTCTGCAATCCGTTCCGCGAGTTGATAACATTTAAGATTATCCCTGTTTTCTCCAAGGTAGAGGTCGATACTCTCAAATCCGTTTTTCTGTTTGAAGGACGGGAGCAGCTTCATTATTTTCCAGGTCATTATTTTGGGTTGAAAGGGCGAAGGGTCCTGAATACCTGGTATGACCTTGGAGAATATTTCCTGGGCAAAGGCATTTGGGAAATAAAACGTGAAGTTTGTGCAGACTCCATGGCGCCTTGCAAACGTCATTGATATCCAGCGGGCCATGCCTGCGCTTTGAACAATGACGATCTCCTCGTCCATAGGAGATAAAAGAGGGGTGCTTATGACAGAGCTGAATTTTTCTGCCAGGATTTCCAATCTGTTGCTGAAAAAGGTCCTTGCATGTTTCATAGATTTGTTTTTTTAGAGGTTTTGTCTTGTTCACCACCTGATGATAGTCATCGTTTTTTGCTCTCAACATCCCTTTTTCAGTTACCGTAATCTATCCTTTATAGAATAGTATCTCTCGCAAGTGCACATCTTTTCCAAAAAGTTGAATGATTTGGAGAAAAATTATAAACAACACCATTTTTTTGGATATAAAAGCGAAGGGCATCACGTATGAAAAAACTATATATAGTATTATTATAATATAATTAATGCTAAATACAAGAATTTATCTTTTTTGCGTAATTTTAATAGAGTATCAATTTTTATTCTCAAAAAAATGCGTTTTAATCTTGACCGGATAGATTATCTATGGTAAAGAGTTTGCGACTTTCATGTTAATCAACTATGGTTTCTGATAGAGGTTTTTTCTTAGTTTTAGTTCAAACCTTTTTCATGAAATCTCAACAATACCTTAATGTAAGGTGTTTTACATCAAACAATTAGTAAGGAGGATTTATAGATGGCTTATAATGCAGTTGAAATGAGTGATTGGCAGATTTCTGAGGCAGCTGAACAGAATATGCCAACTCCGGAAGAGTGGAGGGAAAAATTAGGTCTTGAAAAGGATGAGATGCTTCCAATGGGAAGACTCAGCAAACTTGACTTTTTAAAGATCATAGAGCGGTTAAAGGATAGACCGGACGGAAAGTACATAGAAGTTACTGCTATTACACCAACACCATTAGGTGAGGGGAAAAGCACAACTTCCATGGGACTGATGGAAGGCATGGGAAAGAGGGGCCTCAATGTAGGCGGATGTCTCCGCCAGCCTTCAGGTGGACCTACCATGAATATTAAAGGTACTGCGGCGGGTGGTGGAAACGCACTTCTTATACCGCTAACAGAGTTCTCCATGGGTCTGACCGGTGATATTAATGATATCATGAATGCACATAACCTTGCAATGGTTGCCTTGACCGCAAGAATGCAGCACGAAAGAAATTACAATGATGAGCAGTTGGAGAGACTAACCAAAATGCGCCGCCTCAATATTGATCCTACAAGGGTAGAAATGGGATGGATAATGGATTTTTGTGCGCAATCCTTGAGAAATATCGTTATTGGTCTTGGTGGAAGAATGGATGGTTTTACCATGCAATCAAGGTTTGGAATAGCCGTGGGATCTGAGCTGATGGCAATTCTTTCTATCGTAAGAGATCTTGCCGACCTCAGAGAAAGGCTTGATAAAATAACCGTGGCGTTTGATAAAAGCGGGAAACCGGTTTACACAGGTGACCTTGAGGTAGGTGGCGCAATGACCGCATGGATGAGAAATACCATTAACCCAACCCTCATGAGCACCGCTGAACACCAGCCATGTATGGTTCATGCCGGTCCTTTTGCAAATATTGCCGTTGGGCAATCCTCTATTATTGCTGACCGTATTGGGCTGAAGATGTTTGACTATCATGTCACAGAAAGTGGCTTCGCCGCAGATATCGGATTTGAGAAATTCTGGAATGTTAAATGCAGATTTAGCGGACTCAAACCCCATGTTTCAGTTCTTACATCCACGATAAGGGCCATGAAGATGCATGGCGGAGGTCCCAAGGTAGTCGCAGGGCTTAAGCTACCTGAAGAGTATACAAAGGAAAACCTTGGGCTTCTTGAAAAGGGCCTTGCTAACATGGTGCATCATATCAATGTTATAAAGAAATCCGGGATTAATCCTGTTGTGTGCATCAATGGCTTCTATACCGACACCAAGGACGAGATCGCTATGGTCCGGAAAGCTGCAGAAGATGCCGGGGCAAGAGTTGCTCTTTCCACGCATTGGGCTGATGGTGGCGATGGAGCACTGGAATTTGCAGATGTGGTGAAAGAGGCATGTGAGGATGAGTCGGAATTTAAATTCCTCTATCCGCTCGAGATGAAGCTAAGAGATAGGGTTGATAAGATAGCCAAAGAGGTTTACGGTGCTGATGGCGTGTCTTGGACAGCCGAAGCAGAGACAAAGGCAAAGATGCTTGAAGCCGATTCACAGTATGATGACTTTGCCACTATGATGGTTAAAACGCACCTGAGCCTTACCCATGACCCAGCGCTCAAGGGCGTGCCTAAGGGCTGGACGCTTCCTATTAGAGACGTGCTGATCTATTCCGGAGCCAAGTTCCTTTGCCCGTGCGCAGGCGCTATTAGCCTTATGCCTGGAACCAGCTCCGACCCTGCCTTCAGAAAAGTAGATGTGGATACAAAGACAGGCAAGGTTCAGGGAATATTCTAAATTAATAAAGATTCCAGGGGGATTCATCCCCCTGGATATTTTTACTCTGCGCATTAAATTTCTATACCCCATAACAGTTCAACATTCACTCCAGAAATCAATAAGCTTAAATTATTTAGTAGGCCCTTAATAATAAAAAAGCAGTTCTCCGATATTTTCTAATTACTGCTTTTCTTTCTTGACATAATTAAGAACTAAATGATAAAAGGGCATCAAAATTTCTTAGGCTGTTTTCTTGATTTTTTGTATTTGCTTCTAAATCGAAAAACGAAATTAATCTTGCCTGGGGGGTGAAAGTCTTAGGCAATGATTCGCACTAAAAGTTGTTTCTTCAGGAAGTCAAAATAATACAATTTCACTAAAGTTCTAAGCCTGGCTTAAAGGCGAATCGTTGACAAAAAGGAGCTAAAATTCACCCAATTTTCAAGGCTCTCAAAGAGCAGCTGGACCCTAAGGATATACGTGAATAATTCACTTTTTATCCCATTTGGGTATTAATAAAGGGCTGCGGCTTGAAAAACCCAAACTGAGGCGATGGTTTTGAAGCGTTTTTCTTGGGCTTGATCTGGTGTTTAAAGAAGATTTGTTGAGGTTTCAAATACAATAGGGTTTTTTAAACCGACATCAATTTTATGATTTACTGTAGGCCTTTATAAATAGACTTTTGATGAAAAACTCAGAATAAAAGGAGAACTATAGAGATGGCTAATAACGGAAAAAAGATTAAATCTGTACTCGTCGTTGGCGCAGGATTAGGAGGAATTCATACAGCATTGAATCTGGCTGATATTGGGTTTAAGGTATATCTGGCTGAGAAACTTCCATATATAGGAGGTAAAATGGTTCAATTATACAGGACTGCTGAAGATAACTTCGCCCTTGGCGCAATTACACCAGTAGAATTAACACTAATGAACAATCCTAATATCGAGACAATAACGCTTGCAGAGCTTAAACATGTTGAAGGAGAGCCTGGTAACTTTACTGTCTCCATCAAAAAGAGTCCACGGTATGTGGATCCTATCAAGTGTGTGACATGCGGACTATGCTGGCCGGTGTGCCCTGTTAAGGTTCCAAGTGAATTTAACTATGGACTGGGAGAAAGAAATGCAATAGGGATGCCATATGCAGGCGCTGTTCCAAACAAACCCTATATCGATGCCGGTACCTGTTTGAGCCTGAATGGGCAAGATTGTACAAAATGTGTGGATGTATGTCCTACTGATGCTATTAATCTTGAGCAGAAAGAGTCGGTACAGGAACTTAAGGTGGGGGCTATTTTGCTTACACCTGGAATAGAGCCCTACCGTGCGTCTTCAGAGGCGAAAAAATTAGGCTATGGACAAAAGGCAAATGTTGTAGACAACTTTCAGATGGAAAGGATGGTGAGTATTTACGGGCCCACTAAAGGCGAGATTAAAAGGCCATCGGATGGAAAAACAGCTGAAAAGATTGCCTATATCCAGTGCGTGGGTTCGAGAAAGCCAGGTGATGACAGTTTGGAGTATTGCTCATCCGTTTGTTGTATGTATAGCATACGGGCTGCATTGTCTGCCAAGGCAAAGGATACGGAATATGATGTTACTATTTTTCATAATGATATAATGGCTACATCAAAGACCCACGAAAAGGTTTATATGGAGGCAAAGGAAAATGGAGTAACATTTATAAGGGGTAGCGTATCATCGATAACTGAGGACCCTGAAACGAAAAACCTGACTGTTAACTATGTTTCAGAGACTGGCGAGCAATCCGGCCAAGAGGTTTTTGACCTCGTAGTCTTAACTATGGGCCTTATACCTTCCCAGGATGGTGTGAATTTAGCAAAATCTCTTGAAATTCCTCTTAATAAGTGGAATTTTGCGGATCCTCCGATGAATTCATCTATGGCATTGCCAGGAATAGCCGTGGGTGGGAGCTTTAAATTCCTTGAGGACTCCCCGGTAGCCTTAGTGGATGCTCAGGCAGGGGCTATGGAAATTGCGGACCTACTTTCAGGTTCTGCCCTTGAAGGTGAAGAGAACAAGGTTCTTCCGCCGGAATTAGATGTAAGGGGCATACCACCAAGGGTTGGCGTATATGTATGCGAGTGTGGCGGAATAATAAAAAAGGTTGTAGATACGGATCAGGTTGCGGAATTTGCCGCCCGATTAGATGGTGTTGCAGATACTAAAATTATACAATATGCATGTTTTTCAGAGGGGATGAAGGAGATTCAAGATAGCATAAAGGAAAATGAAATAAACAGGGTTGTTGTTGTTGCATGCAGTTATCGCAGCCACCTTCCCAGATTCCAAAACCTAATAAGGGGAGTTGGTTTAAACAAATTTTTAGTGGAAATGGTGAATGCCCGGGAATTGGGTGCCTGGGTCAATAAAGATGAGCAAGAAGGTGCAACCGAAAGAATTAAAGATGAAGTCAAGGGTATTGTAAACAAGGCAAAGGGCCTTTCACCCTTGCCAGTCTACACAAGGGAAGTACGACAGAGAGGCCTTGTTTTAGGTGGTGGTATAGCAGGGCTGAACGCTGCATTAAGCATATCATCCCAAGGTATTCCTCTGGATATCATTGAAAAGGGTTCTGAGTTAGGGGGATATGGTAATAGTATTTCCTATGATGCAACGGGTAACAAGGTTTCAGACTATATAGACGGGCTTGTTAAGGATGTTAGTGAAAGCAAGCTGATAAGTGTATTTTTTAATGCAGAGTTAAAGGAGATAAAGGGGAGAGTAGGGCAATTTATAGCCAGAATAGACACCCCATCAGGTGAATTTGAAAATAAATATGGTGCCGTCATTATTGCAACAGGTGGCAGAGAATATAAACCCCAAGAATATCTTTACGGGAAAAACAAGAAGGTCATCACACAATTAGAACTCGAGGATATGATAGCAAAGGATGATGCTTTGCTGAAGAGTATCAAGTCTGCTGTTGTCATTCATTGTGTCGGCTCGAGAAACGAGGAGAGGCCATATTGTTCAAGGGTATGTTGCCCTCAGTCGATCAAGAATTCCTTGAAACTTAAAGAGATTAACCCGGGCCTCAACATCCAGCATCTGCATAGAGATATCAGAACGTATTTCCTTAATGATATTCAATACAGGATGGCGGAAAAAGAGGGTGTATCCTTTATCCGGTATGATGAAGGAAAGGGTATAAATGTCTCTGAAAATTCCGGTTTGAGCGTAGGATTTAGTGATATTAAAACAGGGCGAGAAATTGAATTAAAGCCGGATTTATTGATTCTGAATGCGGCGACTATACCAGGGGAGGATAATAGCACACTGTCCCGTTTGCTCGGAGTTCCATTAGATGAATATGGCTTTTTTCAAGAGGAAAGTTATATGACATTCACCCCGGTAGATTTTAGTAAGAGGGGAATTTTCCTCTGTGGTTCGGCACATGGACCGAAGACCATCGATGAAAGCGTGGCACAGGGAAAAGCAGCCTCAATACGAGCTTTATGCATATTATCGAAAGAGATGCTTACACATCAGAATGTTTATGCAGAGGTTGATCCTGGTAAATGTATCGCTTGCTTGACCTGTGTGAGGGTATGCCCCTTTGGAGTGCCCTTTATAAATGATAATAGCGTAGCCGAGATTGTTCCTTTTGAGTGTAGGGCCTGCGGAGTCTGTGTTAGTTCATGCCCGAATGATGCGATAGAGTTAAAGAGTTTTACTGACATTGATGTTATGCCTCAAATAGAGACAATGTTCGCATAATAAGAGAAGGAGATAGATAAAATGAAGGCATTTGAACCAAAAATTGTTGCATTTTGTTGCCATTATTGTGCCCTTGCAGCCGCTGATGTAGCTGGGAAAACAGGGGTCCAAATTCCTACGAATATCAGGATAATAAGGGTCCTGTGTACAGGCAAGGTTGAGGTAGACCATATTTTAAAGACTCTTGAGGCGGGTGCGGACGGCGTTGTTGTTATTGGATGTAAATTTGGAGAGTGTTATTTTCGAGAGGGTAATTTCAGGGCTGCAAAGAAGATTGAAAGGGTACAAGGTTTAATAGAAGAGATAGGTCTTGAAAGGGATCGTGTTAAATTTGACTTTGTGCCAGGTCCTGGAGCAGGCAAATTCGGTGCTATCTTAAATAATATGACCGAGAAGATTAGCTCTTTGGGCCCCAGTCCTTTAGGGCGTCAATAACTTTTAAATAGTGTAATTAAACTTAGGAGATGAATTATGATAGTCGCTGAAAGAAAGCCATTTTCTGAGATATTGTCTATGGTAGAAAATTTTTCTAAGATTATTGTTTTGGGCTGTGGCTCTTGTGTTACTATATGCATGGCCGGCGGGGAAGAAGAGGTCAAAATCTTGGCGTCTCAGTTGAGGTTATTCTTTAAAAAAGAAAAAAAGGATGTAGAGGTTGAAGAATTTATGGCATTACGTCAATGCGATGATGAGTATATGGATGCCCCAACCCTGATAGAGAAGGTAAGGGATGCCGATGTTGTAGTGTCTATGGCATGCGGAGTAGGCGTTCAGCATGCAACTGCATTTTTTAATCGTGTTATCACTGATAGACCAACAAGGGTTGTCCCCGCCCTGAATACCACATTTATGGGTGCTAATTTAGACCTTGGAATCTGGGAAGAACGCTGTGTTGGCTGTGGAGATTGCGTTCTTGAAAAGACAGGTGGTATTTGTCCTGTAACACGATGTGCAAAGAGCCTGCTTAATGGACCCTGCGGTGGCTCTTCCAATGGTAAATGCGAGATAAATAAAGACACTGAATGCGCATGGCATCTAATCGTAGAACGACTCAATGCACTCGGTGAACTGGGTAGAATTAAAGATGTAGAAATGTACAAGGACTGGAGGCCTAGTCATAGTGGCGGTCCAAGAAAGATTGTAAGGGAGGATATGAGGCTATGAAATCTGGAAGTAATCTTGAGAAGCTTTTAGAGAGGGGAGAATTTGTAGTTACAGGTGAGCTAGGTCCTCCAAAAGGGCCGGATGCAGAAATAGTAAGGAAAAAGGCCGCTTCGCTAAAAGGCAATGTGGATGCAGTCAACATTACAGATAATCAGACTGCCATTGTCAGAATGTCTTCCATTGCTGCTGCAAAGATATTGATAGATGAGGGAATTGAGCCGAATATGCAAATGGTGGCCAGGGATCGCAACAGGATAGCCATGATGTCAGATTTATTTGGTGCCTCTGCCTTTGGGATAAAAAACATGCTGTGTCTATCAGGTGACCACCAATCATTTGGAAACCACCCTGAGGCCAAAAATGTATTTGACATAGACTCCATCCAGATGATCCATATGGTCAAGACAATGCGAGATGAAAACAAGGTTATCTGTGGTGAGGAAATAGAAGGTGACTTTCCAATGTTTATAGGGGCTGCGTGCAATCCCTTTGCCGACCCTTTCTGGTACAGGGTATATAGGCTTGAGAAGAAGGTAAACGCAGGCGTTGATTTTATCCAGACCCAGTGCATTTATGATATGCAGCGTTTTAAAGAGTATATGAAACAGGTAGTTGATATGGGCCTCCATGAAAAATGTAAGATTTTGGCCGGTATTACACCCCTTAAATCTGTAGGTATGGCCCGATACATGGCTACGAACGTCAGTGGTATTATAATCCCTGAAGATATGATAAGTCGCCTCAAAGGCGCAGGAAAGGGAAATGTCGCAAATGAGGGCATAAAGATTGCCTGCGAACAGATGCAGGAGATGCAGGAAATCGAGGGCATTGCCGGAGTACATTTCATGGCAATAGAATGGGAACATAAGGTGCCTGAGATTATGAAGATGGCGGGTTTGCTCCCAAGGCCAACGGTGTAAGAGTTATTTATTGAACCTTTTTCAAAGATATTATATTGACATACTCGTAAAAAGTCTTTTGCGAGCGATTTTGGCCACTTTTGGAAATAGATTCAGGAAATGCTGAGCGGTAATCCCGCTGCAAGCGGGACAAACTGTCTGAGGCCGTTAGGCCGAGTTTTTGGAATTTAGCGAAGCATTTGATGAATCCTAAAATGGGTATCATGAGCGAGTAAAAGGACTTTTTACGAAGCCATCAATAGTGTTAAATTAGTTTAAGAATGAAAATAATCTATAAAATTACTGTTAAATTCCACAATATATTAGAAACTGAATTATTTAGAATCTGAAATATATCCTTTTAAATACATCAGTAACTCTATCTTGCCTTGTATGGTAATTTTTTTACCTCTATAATGATCTGCAAGAAATAAAAATGTTGAAAGTTCTTATGTTTTTATAGCCTTTCCTTAAACCCAGATTATGCAGTAGCCACCTACTGCGGCCTGAAAAACCTTGCTGCAACGCTCCTTTCACGATTTTGCTTCTCAACATATTTACTAATATGCCTTCGGCGCAAAATCGCTGCAACTTCGCGTTTCGCTGAGGTTTTTCAACCCTCGTGACGATGCCTACTGCATAATCTGGGTTAAACCCCACTCTCTCCAAATTGTGAAAGATGCTGGCAAATTAAATTTTTCTTCACCAAATAGTAATCCATAATTTATACGAAAAGGTTTTCTTACATACGTTTTTTTTTGGACCTGCATCGACTTTTAAACTTCAATGTAATATTTAGGTAATAAACGAGGGTAGGAAAAAATTTCAACGATTTTTTTGTCAGATGAGGGTATGGGGGTCAAATTTTTGTAGACTGCCTGAGGCGTAAACTTATACGAAGATAATTTTTTGTCTTGACATCATTCTCTGCCATTGGTAATCAGAGATAAAGGCTAAATTTCTTGATATTATCAATGATGACTTACCATGGTTTTTTGTTTCTGAGTGCCTTGGTTATTTTTTGAACATGCATGTTCATATTAAAATATGGTGAATAATGGCCTTTCAGAAAAAGTTGCTTTCAGGAGATTTTGTAGTCTTGGCCGAATTTGATACCCCGAAAGGGGTAGATGTTTCTGATTTATTTTCCAATATAATAAAAGTGAAGGGTAGGGTAGATGGCGTTATAGTTCCTGAAATGGGGCAGGCCGTAATGAGAATGAGCGCACTTGGCGGTGCGGCCTTGATGCAGCAACATGGCATGGAGACAATAATGCAGATCTGCACCAGGGATCGAAACAGGCTTGCTCTTCAGGGTGATATATTATCTGCATACATGCTTGGTATTAAAAATCTTTTAGTAATACCTGGTGAAGAGATAAAGTACGGTGATCATATTGATGCCAACCCGATAGCGGACATTGACGAATTAACACTGCTAAGGGTTATTAAGGGGCTTCAGAATGGTGTTGATATGGCAGGTATGGAGCTAAAGGGATCGCCAGAGTTCGTAACCGGTTGCTCCATCAAACCTGCTAAAGATGACAACGACCTGAACGCGGAATTAGAACGTGCAGAAAAAAAAGTCCTGGAAGGCGCTCAATTTATCATCACCCCGCCAGTTTTTAACATTCCGGCATTTACCTACTTCATGGAAAAGATACAACATCTAAGAGTCCCTGTAATAGCAACGGTGTTTGTCCTAAAATCAGTTGCCGTTGCCAGATATATCTCTACCAATATTCCCGGGCCTCCTATACCGGAGGAGATTATTTCAAGGATCAGGAAGGCACCGGACAGGCTTCCAGAGTGCATAAATATTGCAGGTGAATTGATTGTGTCCCTGAAGGATTTATGCCAGGGAGTTCAGTTGGTAACTATGGGCTGGGAAAACAGACTTCCCGCTATCTTAGATGTGGCAAAGATTTAGCACTTCTGCCTGAGGATTTAAACACTAAAAACTATAATAAGGATTACGAGTCTATGTTTTACTCTATAAGCCTTTATGTTGCCCTGGTTATTTTTATCATTGGCTTGGTATATAAGGTAAGCTCATGGTTTTTTCTAAAGATTAGTGTGGAATCAAAAGGGGCCTCCACAAGATTTTTTACGGCCTTAAAGGGTATAGTCTCTGCTATTTATAGTGTCAGGATACTGACTCTCCTCAAGGTATTTTTCCTGGATGTAATTATTCAGAGAAAGATCCTGCAGGAGGACCTTTTAAGGTGGTTGGCTCACGTACTCATATATTGGGCATTTATGTTGCTTCTTATTATGCATGCCCTTGATTCATTGATTACATCCACGATCTTTCCCAACTATACTCCCACTATAAACCCCTTTATGTTTCTCAGGGATCTCTTTGGCTTTCTTGTTATAGTTGGGCTATGCCTTGCTATTTATAGAAGATTTATCCTTAAGGCGCCTCGACTCAAGACAAACGTCATGGATCATTATACTATACTCTTACTGGCCGTTATCATGCTCAGCGGTGTTTTTTTAGAGGCTGCAAAGACCGGCTCCTACTCAATATATACAGACATGGTTGAAGAATACGCAGGCATATATGATGCTGAGGAAATGAGACCCCTTACCGCATTATGGGTAGAAAACTTTGGCGTTGTCTCTGCTGATGTACAGGGGCCATTTGAAGACGAATTGCTGGAAGAGGGAAGGGAACTGCATGAGATGAGCTGTGCGGCATGTCATTCCAGACCCCACTGGGCGTTTATGGGCAATTCGGTAGCCTATTCGGTGAGAGGAATTGCTACTGCCCTGGATAATGCAGGCATCCACACCCTTCTGTGGTATATACATTTTCTTGCATGTTTTATTGGCCTTGCCTATCTTCCCTTTTCAAAGTTTTTTCATATATTCACCAGCCCCCTCAGCATCCTTGCAAATAGCGTTATGAATAGAGATGACTCTGAGGCAGTCAATATTGAAACAAGGCAGGCCCTTGAATTTGATGCCTGCACACATTGCGGTCAATGCACTTCACGGTGCTCGGTGGGTATTGTCTTTGAGCAGTTCAAGAATATAAATATTCTTCCATCCGAAAAAATCCAATCTTTAAAGAAGGTGGCATCTAAAAAGGATATGGACAGAGAGGAATTCTTGCACATCCTTGATGGAGCCTACCTTTGTACGAATTGTCGCAGGTGCACTGACGTTTGTCCGGCTGGTATAAACCTGGAAGATTTATGGTTTAATATGAAAGAGGGCATGTTTAAAAGCGGCTACCCTGAGTTTTCCCTGCTCTCACCTTTATCGTATTACAGGGGACTCATGCGGGATACCATCTCCGAGCAAGACTATAAAAAACCGTTAACCCAGGCACGAAAGGCAATAACTGAAGGATATGATCTAATAAAGGATGACAGTAAAGTCATATCTATCTCAGCGCATGACAATGAGTTTAAAGACGAATCCCTGTCATCTCAGGCAAGTACCTTTAAGGATTGTTTTGGCTGCCAGACATGCACGAATGTGTGCCCTGTCGTGGCAAATTATGAGAACCCAAAGGAGAAATTAGGTCTTCTGCCCCATCAGATTATGTATTCCCTGGGACTGGGCATAAAAGAGCTTACCCTTGGGTCAAATATGCTCTGGGATTGCGTTACCTGTTATCAGTGTCAGGAGAGCTGCCCCCAGGGGGTTAAGGTAACAGAGGTGCTTTTTGAATTAAAGAATCTGGCTGTAGACAATGCAAGCGAAACAAATGCATGAAGATCGTATGACAATAATAATTAATGATGTTGGAATACTATTATGAAATTTGCATTATTTTTGGGCTGTAACATCCCTGCCAGGGTTAAGCAATATGAAATGTCATCAAGGGCAGTGTTCGAAAAGCTCAATATTGACATAGTTGATATAGATGAATTTAACTGTTGCGGCTATCCCTTAAGAAATATGAACTATACCTCATCGCTTCTCTCTGCTGCGCGTAACATGGCCCTGGCAGAAAAGGAGGGCCTGGATCTTGTTGCTCTCTGTATGTGCGGCTTTGGCATGTTTAAAGAGGCAGAGCACAGGTTTAAGGAAGGCACTGCCCTCAAGGAGGGGATAAATACCATACTTGCAAAAGAGGGCCTTGAATATACTGGTAAAGCCGAAATCAAACATATACTGTCCGTTTTGTATCATGACATAGGCTTGGATGCCATAAAGGAGAAGGTTGTCAGGGAATACAAGGACATCAAGATAGCAACCCACTATGGATGTCATGCCCTCAGGCCAAGTGATGTTGTAGCCTTTGATGACCCGGTAAACCCTGGGTTATTTGATAAGCTTGTAGAGGTTACAGGCGCAAAGAGTATCTGTTGGCAATCTCGACTTGATTGCTGTGGTGCGCCGTTGTTCGGCATAAATGATGAGCTTTCAATGGATTTAACAAGGAAGAAGATTATAAACGCACGTCAATCAGGTGCTGATTACCTGTGCGATTCATGTACATACTGTCATATGCAATTTGACACTGTCCAACAAATGATTATTGACTCCGGTCATGACGGAAGTCATGCCCTCCCTGCTATTCTTTATACGCAGCTTCTTGGATTGAGCCTTGGGATAGACGGGGAAACCCTTGGATTAGGGTATAACCGTTTAGACATAAGCAAGATAGAGGGATTTTTTTAAAAGTACAATCTTTTATGAAGTTCTAACAATTTTTTGTGCTTGCTGAATTTTGAGATAAAAGTTTTTATAAAAATTTCTATCATATAAGGTCAATGGAGTTGCTTTTTTTCTAAAGGCCTAAAATCAAGGTCTATATCCCTGTTTTTAGCCCGTCAAATCAAAGGTTATTATGATTATTAGTAGACGGATTTAGGGTAACAGAGGGCATCATTATCCTTTTTTCATAGAATACTTTCAGGGGATTTATGGCAAAAGAAAAAACAGGCGCTGTTGTTGTCGTGGGAGGGGGAATTGGAGGCATACAAGCATCTCTTGATCTTGCAGATTCCGGCCTTTACGTTTATCTCGTTGAAAAATCTTCGAGCATTGGGGGGAGAATGTCTCAACTGGACAAGACATTCCCTACAAATGACTGTTCAATGTGTATCATGTCCCCGAAACTTGTGGAATGCGGCAAGAACCTCAATATTGAAGTCCTTACCCTCGCTGAGGTAAAGGCCATTACCGGAGAGCCTGGGAATTTCCAGGTTTTATTAAAACAGAAACCAAGGTATATAGACCTTGATACATGCATCGCATGCGGCACATGTTCTGAAAAATGTCCTAAAAAAGTCCCTGATGATTATAACGCAGGGCTTACAAAAAGAAAGTCGGCCCATATACGTTATCCCCAGGCTGTTCCATTAAAATATGTTATAGATGCTGATAATTGCATATATTTTGAGAAGGGAAAATGCAGGGTCTGTGAAAAGTTTTGCCCTGCAGATGCTGTTGATTTTAGTCAGACTGAAAAAGAGATAACAGTGAATGCCGGGGCTGTTATTCTTGCAACAGGATTCCAAACATATGACCCCGCTGTTAGTGACACCTATAATTATAAGCAATTTCCCAATGTGGTTACAAGTTTAGAATTCGAGAGGATATTGAGCGCAACAGGCCCTTACCAGGGCCGCCTTCTCCGCCCTTCTGATAAAAAGGAACCCCAAAAGATAGCCTGGGTACAGTGTGTCGGTTCCAGGAATGTCCATTCAGGTGATAAAGGCTATTGCTCCGGTGTTTGTTGCACGTATGCCGTCAAACAATCTATGGTGGCCAAAGAACATAGCGACATTGAACTTGATGCCGCTATTTTCTACATAGATATAAGGACCTATGGTAAGGATTTTGAAAAATTTTTTAATAGGTCAAGGGATGAAATGGGGGTGAGGTATATTAAATCCAGGGTAAATACCATAGTGCCGGGAGAGAATGAAGGTAATCTTATAATCCGATATGTAGACGAAAGTAGCAGGGTTGTGCAAGAGGAATTTGATATGGTTGTATTGTCTGTCGGACTTGATATACCAAAGGAGTCAGTTGAGCTATCTAATACTGTTGGTGTGGGTTTAAATCATTACAATTTTGTTGAGACCGGCTATTTTGACCCTGTACAGACAACAAGGCAGGGAATATTTGTCTGTGGTGTCTTCCAGGGTCCAAAGGATATACCTGAGACAGTAACGCAGGCAAGTGCAGCGGCGGCAAAAGCCTCAAGTCTTTTATCCAGTGCAAGATTTAGCCTTACAAAGGAAAAGCAGTACCCTGAAGAAATAGATGTTATTGGGCAGGAGCCTCGTATAGGCGTGTTTGTCTGCCATTGTGGGACTAATATCGGGGGTGTCGTTAATGTCCCTGAGGTAACGGAATATGCCTCTTCACTGCCTAATGTAGTGTTGGCAGAGGAAAATTTATTTACCTGTTCGCAGGATACACAGGTTAAGATTAAAGAAAGGATAAGAGAACACAGATTAAACAGGGTGGTCGTAGCATCCTGTTCCACGAGGACACACGAGTCTTTATTCCAGGATACAATACGTGAGGCGGGGCTTAACCCGTATCTTTTTAGTATGGCAAACATCAGGGACCAGGATTCCTGGGTTCATCAATCTGATAAGGAGGGTGCGACGAAGAAGGCAAAGGATCTGGTCAGAATGGCAGTATCCAATGCGGCAAAGCTTTTGCCTCTTTCCAGATCAAAACTTCCGGCAATAAAAAGGGCCCTGATTCTTGGTGGAGGGGTTGCAGGTATGACAGCGGCGTTGGATATTTCGAGTCAAGGTTTTGGGGTGGTTCTTGTTGAGGTAGAAAGGGAATTAGGGGGAATGGCAAGAAAGATTCATAGAACCTTACAGGGCGATGATGTCCAAGCATACATAGAAGACCTAATAGAAAAGGTGAGCAACGATGATAACATTCAGGTCCTTAAGGAGGCGCTTTTGGCCGATTTTTCCGGTTCAAAAGGTAATTTTAAAACACTACTGAATGTTGGTCCTGCCATGTATCACAGGGAGGTGAACCATGGAGCATTGATTATCGCTACGGGTGCGAAGGAATATGAGCCTAAGGAATACTTGTATGGTAAAAATGGATCTGTCAAAACACAGGTTGAATTAGAGAACATTCTTTTGAAGGATAAGGAAGTCGCTAAAGGGTGGCACAATATTGTAATGATACAGTGCGTAGGATCACGAAATGTCGAAAATCCTAATTGCAGCCGTGTTTGCTGTCAGCAGGCAATAAAGAATGCTATTGCATTAAAGGAGGTTAATCCCACCAATAATATATATATACTCTACAGAGACATCAGGACTTATGGCTTTGCTGAGGATTATTATAGAACGGCAAGGGAGCTGGGAGTCCATTTTCTCCGTTTTAAAGAACATGAGGAGCCCAAGGTTGAAGAAGTTGATGCCAAGATTCAGGTTAGTTTTAGGGATATTACCTTAGGCAGGGATGTGACTATACTTCCTGATCAGTTAATTTTAAGCGCTGGTATGGTTGCAGGCGACACAGAGGAGATTTCAAATATGCTTAAGGCACCGTTAACGAGCGATCATTTCTTTTTGGAGGCCCACGTAAAATTACGCCCAGTAGATACTCAGACCGACGGTATTTTTATATGCGGCACAGCTCATTCCCCTAAGCGAATTGATGAAACTATTAGCCAGGCCTTGGCGGCCTCTTCAAGGGCATGTAGCCTATTGGCAAAGGATTACATAGAGGTAGGCGGCGTTGTGGCAAAGGTAGACCCGGAACTTTGCGCTGCTTGCCTGATTTGCGTAAGGGCATGCCCTTATGAAGTACCATTTATCAATGAGGATGGGGTTTCAGAGATTGATATTTCCAAATGTCATGGATGCGGTATATGCGCAGCTGAATGTCCCGCCAAGGCTATTACACTTCAACATTTCGAGGATAGTCAAATTTTAGCAGAAGTTGATGCATTGATGGAGGCAATACAGTAAATGATAGAGTTTAACCCGGTTATTGTTTCTTTTTGTTGCATATACTGAGGATACGAAGCTGCGGACCTGGCAGGTTCGATGCGCTTGTCATATCCTGATAGTATAAGGATTATCCAGGTGCCATGCACTGGCAGAGTGGATGTCATTCACCTGATGGAGGCCTTTCAAAGGGGAGCCGATGGGGTATATGTGGTTGGATGCCTTGAAGGTGAGTGTCACTATCTTACTGGGAATTTACGGGGTAAAAAGAGGGTACTATATACAAAACAATTACTCGATGAGATAGGTGTAGGGGGAGAGCGTTTAGAAATGTATAATATAGCAGCCTCTGACGGACCAAGATTTTCAGAGGTCGCTAGAGAAATGGATGAAAAAATCAGGGCATTAGGCCCAAGTCCGATCAAGACGATGCTGCAAAAAATCCATGTGGATGATTTATCTATTCATGTATAAATAAGTTTCTAACACTTTTAAAGAGGTTTACTTATGATTGTAGCTGAAAGAAAACCGCTTGATGAAATAATAGGATTTATAAAGGATTGCAAAAAGATCCTTATTGTTGGATGCAATGAGTGTGTCACCGTATGTTATGCAGGTGGTAAAAAGGAGGTGGCGATATTGGCCTCTGCCCTTAAGATGGCGTTTCTCAAGGAAGGAAAGGAGCTGGAAGTCAAGGAGGTTACCTTAGAGCGCCAGTGCGACCAGGAATACCTGGAGGAGATAAGGGATATTGTTGATGAGTATGATGCTATTGTTTCAATGGCCTGCGGTGTGGGCGTACAGTTCATGGCTGAGAAATATCAAAGTATACCTGTTTATCCGGCACTTAATACCCTTTTTATGGGTGGAGCCGAAGAAATGGGGGTCTGGTCGGAGCGATGTCAGGGGTGCGGCCAATGCATCCTGGGGGAAACAGCAGGTATATGCCCCATTACCAGATGCGCAAAAAGACTCCTGAACGGGCCTTGTGGCGGCTCTACACAGGGACATTGCGAGATAAACAAGGATGTCCCTTGTGCCTGGCAATTAATAATAGACAGACTGAAGGCGTTAAGAAGGTTAGATGATTATGACAAGCTTCTTTCTATAAAGGATTGGTCTACTGAGCGCTCAGGGGGCCCGAGGAAAATCGTTAGGGAGGATTTGCAGCAATGAACCCTAAGACACCAAGCAAATTAGAAAAGATACTCGCATCAGGCCGGCTGGCAGTAACTTCAGAATGCGGCCCTCCGAGGGGCTGTGATGGCGATGCTATTGCCAAAAAGGCTGAAATGATCAAGGACTATGTAGATGCAATCAATATTACAGATAATCAAACATCAGTAACGCGCCTTTGTAGCCTTGCAGCGGTTATTCGCCTAAAGCTAATGGGACTTGAACCTATACTGCAGATGGTTACAAGGGATAGAAACAGGATCGCTTTGCAAAGCGATATACTGGGTGCTGCTTCTTTTGAAATAAATAATATTTTATGCCTCTCCGGAGATCATCAGCAGTTCGGAGACAATCCTCAGGCCCAAAATGTCTTTGATATTGACTCTATGCAGTTGATCCAGACAGTGAGATATATGAGGGATGAGGGGAAGTTTTTGGGGGGTGATGACCTTGAAAAATCTCCCCAGATGTTTGTGGGTGCGGCTTGTAACCCTTTCGCAGACCCTTTTGAGATACGTGTCCGTCGTCTTGCAAAGAAGGTGGCTGCCGGCGTTGAATTTATCCAGACCCAGTGCATTTATAATCTGGATAAGTTTGAACTTTGGATGCAGCAGGTTAGGGATAAGGGACTTCATGAGAAGACATATATATTGGCCGGCGTAACCCCTTTCAAGTCGGCAGGCATGGCAAAATACATGAAAAACCGTGTTCCGGGAATGGATGTTCCTGATGAGGTGGTAAAAAGAATGAGTGGTGTGGATAAAGACAAACAACCTGAGGAAGGAATAAAAATCTGTATCGAGTCCATTCAGCGCCTGAAAGACGTAGAAGGTGTAAGGGGTTTTCACATAATGGCGATAGAATGGGAGGAAAAAGTGCCCGAGATAGTCGAAAAATCAGGCCTTCTTCCGAGACCTTCAGTATCTTAGAATTCCCTTACACTTCATAATAGAATAGGAGGTTAGTACTTTAATGCGAGGTTGGCCATGAGACGAGCTTTTTATCGGGATTCTAAGCCTTACTGATGCGATATTTAAAACCGGCTGCCTTAACTGGTTAAGGTTCGGTATTATTTTAGTTGACTACAATACTATTAAAATATAAAATAATAGTAAAATTTATGATTCTATATCTAAATCATTGAAAATTAAAAGGGGGTAATATATGTCCGACAATAAGCTTGTATTGGTTGTTGATGATGATCCTGATTTAGTTGAAGCAATTTCTATGAAATTAGAAAGTAAGGATTACAATGTATCAAAGGCTTATGATGGGATAGAGGCCTGGGACAGGATAAAGGAGGAAAGGCCGGATTTGATTATCCTGGATGTCATGATGCCACGTAAAAATGGCTATGAGCTATGTGATGAGATTAAAAATAACCCAAAATATCAGGATATTACAGTTATTCTTTTAACCGCAGTAGGCTCTGCTGTTACAACTACGAGCTATTCTCACCAGGACGGGATGAATACCCTTGCCGATGATTACATTCCTAAGCCTATTGATCTTGATAAACTTATGTCAATGATTGGAGATTATTTAAGCTAACCTTGGTTTAGTGAGGTTGTTTGATAAATAGAATTGTATAGATTTATAAATATGCCTATAAAGGCTCTGTAATGGAGAGATTGAAGATAGGGGGTGTGAAAATTAGTTTTGCCCTTTGTCAGTTCGAGCTTAAGGGACTGGAACCCCCACAAAAAATCCTATCAAATATAAGTAAGGCCCTTGCCGCTGAAAAAATTAATATAGAGTTCCTCACCTATAATTCAAATAACAGCGGTGCTTATCATATTTCCATATGCGTTAACCAAAACGATTTTTATTCCACGTCGAAGATATTTCAAAGAAATGATTTGTTGCCTCTAAATTGGGAGGTAATTCCAAGGGAAGGGATTGGGATGGTTACACTTTTCCCGTACGATTCAGCCCTGGCTATATTGGCTGTTATTATGGTTTCATGGGGGAAGAATTCCATACCTATTTATGGGGTTGCAACTTCCCTTTCGGCAGTATCGTTTTTAACAGACTTTCAAGCTATTGATAAGGCTGTTGAGCTTATCCAGGCTTCTTTCCAGTTGCCATGTAATCATGCCCCTCTAAAACCGGAACTTCATTACTATCAAAGCAGTCTCAGAAAGAAAGATTAATCTACATGGAGACAATTGCCGTATATTGGGAGCCCAGAATTAAAACGTATGGGCTTAACAAGGTAAACAATTTGTCTCTTTTTGAATTTTATTACCCTGAGGAAAAAATTATAGAATTAGGTACAATCCTATCCAGCGATAATTTCCAGGGTATTAAAACAAAATTTATGATTCTACAAAGCCTGAAGGATGGAGTTTCATTGGTGTTTTGCCTTTCTGAAAAAGATGGGGGGAATTTTCATGCCTCCTTGAAAAAAGATCTAACATTACGGCCCTATAACTATTTACATCCTGTTGGTATTTTATTCTTTCATGGGCCACATTTCGGTGACAGGTATGGAATAGCTGATGCCGCTTTCTCCCCTCTTTTTGAAGCGGGCATAAAGATCATATCATCTGGTTGCTCTTCAGCATCTATATTTCTCGTAATGGCAGAAGATGATTTAAAAAGGGCAGAGGAGATATTAACTAAAACATTCGATTCTGCGAAATAATAGTTCCTGAAAATGAGATATGGAAAATATTGACTGGCAAAAAAAATTATTTGACTCCCTTTCCTTTCCGACGCTTATACTCTCATTAGATATGAAAGTTGTTGCGGCTAACATCAGATTTCTTCAGAAATATACGTACAACAAAGAGCAAATAGTGGGGAAGAAATGTTACGAGGTTCTTTATGGCCTCGAGATACCCTGCGAAGAGGTATCCTGTCCTTTACTCAAGGTAATAAAGACAAGGAAAGGGACATCCAGCACAAATAAGACTAAGGGAAATAATGGAGATGATATTTATGAGGATAGGGTCTGCTCCCCTATCTTTAACGATAAAGGTGATGTTAGCTTTATCCTGGCAAGTATCAGGGATATCACCAAGATTAAACTTTTAGAAATAGAGTCTCACAGGAGCAGGGATTTCCTGGAGAATATTATAAATAGCTCCGTTTCAGCTATTATAGTTGCGGATATGAGGGGTGTAATTTTGTTTATGAATGAGAGTGCCCGTAAGCTATTTGGCTATACAACCAAGATTGCCGTGGGCAATAGCATAGCAGAATATCTTTATACCCCAGGGGGAGCGAGGAGTATAATGAAAAAACTCCGTAGTCGCAGGTATGGGGGTGTTGGCAAGCTGTATACGACAAATATGACCATTATTACGTCATCAGGCAAGAAGGTACCAGTGGAGATGAATGCCTCTATAATTTATGAGAACGGGAAAGAGATTGCAACAATGGGGATCTATAATGACCTGAGACCAAAGATAGAGATAGAAAAGAAATTGAGGGAGGCAGAAAGAATAAAGCTCACACAGTCAAACAAAATGGCCTCATTAGGACAGCTTGCAGCTGGTGTAGCCCATGAAATCAACAACCCTCTTAGTGGAATACTTATAGATACCAGCCTCATTTTGGAGGAACTAGAAAACGATAATCCCCTTAAAGAAGATATAAAAAATATCATCGATGACACAAACAGATGCAAGGATATTGTAAAGAATCTCCTTGCCTATTCGAGACAAGTGGAAATAAAAGAGGAGACCCTGGATATGAATTCCGTTATAGAGCAGGCCTTTTCTTTACTAAAAAACCATGCGCTTCTGCAAAATATAACCATAAAAAAGGAGTTTTCAGATGGCATGTTATTGTTTAAGGGTGATAAAAACCAGCTTATACAGGTCTTTACGAATATGATAATAAACTCAGCGCATGCAATAAAGGATACTGGGACTATAACTATGAAGACTGATAGGGACAAATCGAAGGGAAAAATTTATGTTGAAATAAGTGATACGGGTTGCGGGATCCCGGAGAATGTTCTCCCAAAGATCTTTGACCTTTTTTTTACAACAAAAGAAGAAGGTAAGGGAACCGGACTTGGTCTGGGAACTGTGCAAGGAATAATCGAGAAACATGGTGGAAAGATTAAGGTCAAGGAAACAAGCCCCAAAGGTACGACCTTTCAAATATCTCTTCCCCTATTTACAGTTTCAAGAAATACTCTTGTTTAGAAGGAGAATTTATCCATGGTCCTTGTTAAAGATCAGGCATACCAGCCAAAGATACTGGTGATAGATGATGAGAGGCGTATCAGGGAAGGCTGCTCAAAGATATTAAAAAAGAAAAAATGTCTTGTAGATGTGGCTGGAAATGGCGATGTCGGCCTTGAGATGATTGCTGAAAGGCATTATGATATTGTACTTACTGATCTAATGATGCCTGGCACGGGCGGCATGGAGGTGGTTAGTAAAGTCAGGGAAAGAAGCCCTGATACGGTCGTTATCGTTATAACGGGCTTTGCAACGCTTGAACATTCCATAGAGGCAATGAAAAATGGTGCCTTTGATTTTATTCCAAAACCATTTACGCCTGATCAATTAAGGGTTGTGGTTAGTAAAGCCCTGAGAATGACAAGAACCCTTCAGGATATTGCGACAGAAAAATCACGCCTCAAAACAATTGTTAATTACCTGGCAGGAGGCATACTGGTTACAGATAAAGAAAAAAATATCATACTTTATAACCCTGCTCTACTTAGAATGTTAGGATACGAAGGGAATGCGTTAAATGATAGACCGCTCAGCGATCTTACCACTGACGAAAGACTACATACTATAATAAACGGCATTCTCGATTTAAAGGAAGGTGAATTTAAGACATTAAGCGCTGAGATTGACCCCCAAGGCGGGGAGGCAACCAGTCCATCAAGCCCATTATTTCTAAGGGCTCAGGCGGTACCTTTTCAGAGCGGGTCAGGTGAAATACTCGGATCCGTGACTATAATAGATGACATTACACATCTGAAATTAATGGATCAGATGAAGTCGGATTTTGTCAGCATGGTCTCTCATGAGATAAGAAGTCCTCTTACCACGGTATTGAGCCAGATAAAAATTCTTTTAGATGGCCTTGCAGGGGAGCTTGCAGCAAAGCAGGCTGATATACTGAGCAGGATGTCCATGAAGATAAATGGCCTTGTTGAATTATCTAATGAGCTGCTTGATCTTTCACGCATAGAGGCAGGCCTTATCGTGCAAGACAGGAAAGAACTGCAATTATTGGATATTCTTAGCGAATTGGTACAATTTTTTCAACCCCGTGCGAGAGAGAAAAATATATCTCTCCGTCTCAAAAAAACAAATCTCCCTGTTATTAGTGCAGATCCAAAGAATATGGAGGAGGTTTTTAGCAATCTCATCACAAATGCATTAATATATACGCCGGAAGGAGGAGAGATAACCGTTACTGGAGAGGTAAAAGGAGATTTTGTAGTGATAAATGTAACTGATAGTGGTTATGGGATTCCAACGGACGAAGTAACCCGGATTTTTGAACGATTTTATCGGTCAAAGACAGAGAAAACAAGAAATATAATTGGAACAGGACTCGGCCTGCCTATTGTTAAAAGTATAGTCGAGGCGCATAATGGCACAGTGAATGTGAAGAGTAAAGAAGGGGCGGGTTCAACCTTTTATGTCCGCCTTCCTATAAAAAATTAGCGTACTAACCAAGGCATGAAAAACGATAGATATTCTTTTCCCTATTAAAAGTATGGATGAAAAGGTTGGCCCGAACAAAAGAAATTTATCACACCCTTTTTCAATTAATAGAAAATGGTGAAAAGGTAGCCCTTGTAAGCGTTGCCTCAATTAGATCCTCTGCCCCAAATGAAACCGATACAATGATGATAGTAAAAGAAGATGGTGACATCATTGGTTCCATAGGTGGTGGTGATACTGAATTGGAAGTTATTGAAAGGGCAAAAAAGCTGATACAAAAAGGAGAGCCTGAGCGTATGCTTGTTAGTGTAAGCCCTGAAGAAGAAAAATGGCGTGGTATGGAATCAGGGGGTAAGCTTAAATTTCTCATCGAGCCTATGAATACCATTCCTACTATTTACCTGTTTGGCGCAGGGGCTTTAGCCGTCCCACTGTCAAAGATGGGAAGCCTTATGGGTTTTAAGATAATAGTCGTTGACAATGACCCATATTTTGCCAATGGCCAGAGAATTCCTGACGCAGATCTTCTTTATACGGATGGCTTTGGCAATCTCGCTGAGAGATTTGATTTGAACAGTTCAAGCTATGTTATAATTGCCACAAGAGACCATAAATATGATGAGATCGTGCTCTTTCAGGTTATAAAGGCAAAATCAAAATATATTGGTTTGATAAAAGGACAAAAAAATAAAGAGGCATTGTTTAGCCGTCTTCGATCAAAAGAAATATCCGATGATCTGCTTAATGCAGTTCATGCCCCCATAGGGTTAAAAATAAATGCATCCACCCTTGATGAGATTGCCTTGAGTATTATGGCAGAGATTGTATCTGTTAGAAGAATGCGCATCTTTTAATCTAAACTTACAAGTGCTTGCCGCCTGATTTTCTAACGTAAATCCTTATGGCCGATTCAGTATTTTTATGAAGCACCTTAGCCTGAATCTTAATCCCCACAACATGTATGATTAAAAAATTGTTTTTTCTTGATACACAGGGCAAAATCGGCCTATACTTTTACTCGAAAGCGCGTTTAGGGTAACTGATTTAGGTACAATGTTTGTTGTTATTTTGTTCTTGTTAAGCCCGGATTATGAAGTAGGTGGCTTCTGCATAATCCGGGTCGAAAAGGAGTTTCATGGAAAATAGGTTCCTGAAGATTCACTTATCATATATAAAAGAGTTATATAGCCAGTTGCCGGATGATCTGGATAAATGCATTTGCGCGATGAGGGAAGGTGACGTTTTCCGTTTTAAAGCCTTCGGGCAGCCCTGCGCCATTACCCCGGAAGGCATATATCTTTCCGGGGAACTGATGACCGGAGAAATGGGAATAACTATAGCACTTTATGCGAATTTTGCTACAGACACTGAAGTGCAGCTTTTACCTCCAAAGGCTTTAGCGCAGATAGAGGGTACTCAGCCCCTTAAGGACTATTTCAAGGCACAGTCGGAGCAGATTCTGGTCCCACATGTAAGCTATATAAGGGAATCAATTGATAGAATATTGAAAGCGTTTGATGGTTTTATTAATCCGGATGAAGATGGAGGGGACTTTTCCTTCACCTTATTCCCCCTCCCGAAGGTGCCTCTTTACTATATTTTTTACATGGCGGATTCAGAGTTTCCAGCCTCGGTAACGTGTCTTTTTGCTGCTAATGCAGAATTATTTATGCCAGTTGATGCTCTTGCGGACGTTGGCGAGCATACTGCTAAAGGGATTATTGAAAAAATCAGCTCATAGGTCATGTATTTGGGTGCGCTTACTGTTTTATTCCAAGATAGGAACGCTGCGGAATTATAAAATAGCTGCTCAAGCCTTGATAAATTATAAAATGTTTGACTGATTGAATTCTTTTGTAATGGGATCGGTTTAATTCAATCCTTGAAGTAAGGGCTATGGCTGAATGCGGCTGCTTTGGCCTTGACACACAATGATAGTTTTCCTATACTTTTAAAAAACAGGGTCTTTATCAATTTTCCAGTATTTCTTCACACAAAAGAGGGAAACCTTTATCATAATTTGACCTTATCATGATCGCTATCCATGACATAAAGGAGTGGGAGAATTCCTATGTTGTTCAGTGGCGAAAAAGTATGACAAGGCGACTCTACTAATTAAGCACTTACCGCAGGAAGCACAAAATAGATCAGGAGGATGTATTCATGGTATGCTCCGAGAACTTAGTTGTTTTTTGAAAACCTCACAGTAGCCAGTGATTTTTTGCTTGTTTAATTTTACCCCGTTTTTGAAGCACAATGATGGGGTATGTATTTAGAGGGAATATTAAAATATGAAGGGAGGAAACTATGTTAGATCAGATACGAAAGGGCTTACTTGCCGGTTTTGGCGCGATTTTTATAACAAAGAAGAAGGTTGAGGAGGTTACCCGAAAGCTTGTGGCTGAGGGGAAATTGAATCAGGAGGATGCGCAGCGGCTGGCAAAGGAACTGCTTGCAACTGGTGAGCGACAGTGGGCGGAGTTAGAGAAGTCTGTTTCGGAGGCCGTTACAAAAGGTTTGAAGGGCCTGGATATTGGCAAGGGAGAAGAAATCCAGGAGTTAAAGACAAGAATGGATAACCTGGAGAAACGCTTATCAGAAGCCGAAAATTCGGTTCAAAACAGGAGAGAGCCAATAGATGGACCTGAAGACAATAGCTAAACTTGGTCGCTTTAAAGATATAGTAGTCACGCTTCTGAAATACGGGTTTGACGATTTTGTCCAGAGGCTTGATCTCCCTTTGGCTGGATTATTCAGAAAAATCAATAGAATAGACCAAAAACTTAACACCTATGAGCGTATCCGTCATGCTGTAGAGGATTTAGGACCTACATTTATAAAGTTCGGACAGATTATGAGTCTTAGGCCGGATTTCTTGCCGCCACCTCTTATCCACGAGTTGAGCAAGCTTCAAGATGAGGTTGCACCTGAAGAGTTCACAGATATAAGGAAGGTAGCTGAAAAAGGCCTAGGCCGGCCTTTAAGTACAGTATTCTCCGTTTTTGATGAGCAACCCCTGGCAGCAGCCTCTTTGTCAGAGGTTCATAGAGGGGTGCTTTCCAAAGAGGGTTTGACAGTGGCGGTGAAAGTGCAGCGCCCTAAAATCCGAAACAAAATCGAGGCGGACCTGGATATAATGGCGGCTGTGACCGAGCGCATTCATGAAAAGTCAGACGAATTGCGGGTATACGATCTACCGAATTTAGTCCGTGTCACGAGGCGGAATCTGCTCAGAGAGCTGGATTTTACCAGAGAGGCGCGCAATATGAGGATCGCTCGTTCATACAATACTAATGATTCAGCAGTTTATATTCCTCGAGTGTACAGGGAATATTGTTCACAGCAGGTACTCGTCATGGAATTCATTCAAGGGACGAAGTTAAAGGACATAGATGGCTCCATAATGGAGGAATCCGCTATTCTAGCTAAGCAGGGTTTAAAAGCCGCAATAAAACAAATTCTTGAAGATGGATTTTTTCATGCCGACCCACATCCAGGAAATATAGTGATTTCGGACAAAAAGCAGCTTTGCCTGATAGATTGGGGGATAGTGGGCCGTTTGAGTGAAAGAGATCGCTATGAGCTCATCGATCTAATGAAGTCAGTGGTTGATAACGATAGCAGGGGTATGCTCAACGCACTTCTTCGCCTTACAAATGGTGGATCGGGGATTGATTATCGGGCCTTAGAGAGAAGCCTCCTGGATCTCCTTGATTCTTTTTATGCAACCCCAATTGGAGATCTAAATCTCGGTCAATTGCTGTTAGATATAACCGTCTTGCTTCGAGAGCATAAACTGAGATTAGAGCCGGATTTGGTGCTCATGGTAAAGGCCCTCGTTACAGCGGAGGGTACGGCACGCATGATTTACCCTGAACTCGATGTTATCAAGGAGGCCGAGGGTTCCGTGAGGCACGTGGCGTTAAAACGATTAGAACCTGGGGTCATGTTGCGACATATTCGCACCTCACTATCAGATTTGCTTGCCTTATATCGTTTGGTTCCAAGAAGATTCTCGCAGATTGTTGATAAGCTGGATCGAGGGGAACTTAGTGTGCGATTTGAGCATGAGAACCTTGGGGGGCTTAGACAAACGCTGGAAGGTGTCTCTAACCGCTTAACCTTTGCCATTATCATTGCTGCCCTGATTATCGGTTCTTCCATGATTATCACCACTGGAGTGAGACCGTTATTATGGGGTTTTCCAGCACTTGGGATTATAGGTTATGTGATATCCGGGATACTCGGCCTTTGGGTGATTGTCACTATTATCAGAAGCAGGAGATACTGAATCTCGCTTTATTAAGGCAATCAAAAAATTTTAGACGTTTGTTGCAGAACTGATCAGTCCTTGTGAAGGGCTTTTTGCTCGACATCTTTATATTTTTATGACTCATGGCTATCTGATTTATCATGGCGCAAAAGGGGCGCCGGTGGATGTTGAGGCAGTGCCTCAAACAAGTGAGACGAACAATTTGAAATAACTCATTTCAATATTCAGATGAGAAAGGAGGTAAAATCGTGAGTGAGTACTGGGAAAGTGCTAAAATAGCCTTGATAGAGCACGGCTGGCGGGTAGTCTTGATTATTATCATGATGTTTGCAGCTATAAAGATTGCCAAATGGCTGTGTGATCGGTTTTTCCATCTACAGGCCAAGGGCAAGGATGAGGAATTTCAAAAGCGGGCCGATACCCTCAGTAGCGTAACAAGTAGTTTTGTAGGTATCGTTGTAGTTCTTTTGGCCGGAGTGATGATACTGGCCGAACTGGGCATACCAATAGCCCCTATAATAACAGCCGCTGGTGTTGTTGGTATTGCTGCCGGCTTTGGCGGGCAGTACATAATTCGTGATGTTATCACGGGGTTTTTTATTCTATATGATAACCAGATACGAGTTGGTGACGTCGTTGATATAGCAGGCAAGGGTGGCCTGGTTGAAAAGGTTGGCCTGCGTTTGACGACCCTGCGAGACCTTTCCGGCAATGTTCATTATGTTCGAAATGGTGAGATAAACGTAGTGACCAATATGACAATGGAGTACTCGAGATATGTTTTTGATATAGGCGTGGCATATCGTGAAAATGTTGATGAGGTCATTGAAATTGTCAAGGAGATAGATCGTGAATTACGGGATGACCCTATGTTCAGTGAGGATATTCTCGAGCCAATTGAGATACTTGGGCTTGATAAGTTTGGAGATTCTGCGGTGATTATCAAGGCCCGGACCAAAACTAAACCTATCAAACAATGGTCTGTAGCCAGGGAATTCAATCGGCGGCTCAAGATTACGTTCGATGAAAAGGATATCGAGATTCCCTTCCCACACACTACTTTGTATATGGGCAGGGATAAGGGCGGTGGAGCAGCGCCCGTGCACCTGGCAATAGAAAAAGAACCAGCTTGATTTCAGCTTACGGCATAGGAGGTCGCGAATGATACACAGCTTGTTTGTGTTATGTATTTTGTTGGTTTTCTACAGCACTGCAGGGGCAGATGAGATCTATTTCAAGAATGGTGATAAACTGACTGGTCACATCAAATTGCTTACAGAGGGTAGGCTTACCATCGACTCTTCGGTTGCCGGTGATGTTACGGTGGATATCTCTGATATAAGTACATTCAGTAGTGAGAAAGAAGTTGAGGTACACTTTAAGGATGGTACGGTTATTACACAGCAGGTCAGTAAATCTAAGCCTGGACAGATAGCGATAGAGAAAGGTCTTTTGATAGACTTCGAGAATTTTGAGCTGGAGAAAGTAGCATCGATAAATCCGCCAGTGCCGAAACTACCCCGGTGGCGCGGGGGTGCCACTGTTGGTATTACATCTACACATGGTAACACCCGGATAGAGAATAGTTCGGCGAGTTTTAATACGCAGCGACGTGGTAAGCGTGACAGGGTAACATTTGGAGGTGATTACGGCCGGAGTGAGCAAAAGGATCAGGGTACAGGTGACATGGAGGTGACTGAAAACTGGTGGCGTCTAAAGGGTAAATATGATTATTTTGTTACGAATAGATGGTATGGTTATGGAAGCGGGCGCTATGAAAAAGATAGTATCGCCGACCTGGATCGCAGGGTAGTTGTCGGCGGTGGGGCTGGTTATCAGTGGATAGAGTCGGCGGGCATGAATTTTTTGACAGAGGTCGGTCTTGCCGGCCTCCACGAGAGTTACGAGGGTCAGAATGACAGCGAAAGTGAATTATCCGCGCAACTGAGCTACCATTTCGACAGACGGTTCTGGGAAGGCAATAAGCTGATGTTTATAAATGACACTACGTATTTTCCGGCGCTGGGTGATCTATCGGACTACTATTTAACGACAACCGCGGAGTTGAGGGCACCGATAACATCAAGCATTTTTACAAATCTCAAAATGATTTTCGATTATGATTCGACACCTGCCAGTGGGGCGGATAACACTGATGTAAAGTATATACTGGGCGCAGGTGTGAACTTCTAAGGGCAATACGTTGAATAAGTTAGTCGAAATACGGGGTAACGGCAGGGCCTGATATGCAAATTACGATGCTCGAATTTTATTTACGCTGAATATGGCGTATAAAACAATTAAAATACGTGAACTGCAGAGGCTTTGAAAGATATGTAAACTGGTATTCCCTCTTCCAGACCAAGCTCAATAAGCGCGCCTTTTGTTATCAGGCCTTTAAAGGGTGTATCCTTTACCCTCACGTCAATTTCGTAATAAAATCCTTGATTGTTGATTCGTGTTACAATTCCTGAGTAATTATTTCTCATGCTTGAGGAAAATGTTTCTGTGCTTATAATTATATCCTCAGGCCTGATCGCCAGGTAATGGGAAGAGGGATCAACTATTCTGCCTATCTCAATCTTTAATCCTGACACCACGGCCTGTGTATTGTAAAAGGAGGCCTCGAAAAGATTTTTCATCCCCACAAAATCTGCCACAAATGGAGAGGCAGGTTTCTCGAAAATTTCTCTCACATTACCTACCTGCTCAATACGGCCTTTATTCATTACTGCGGCTCGTCCTGCCAATGATAGTGCATCAGCAAAATCGTGGGTCACCATTAAAAAGGTAGTATCAGAAGATTGATGAAGCCGTTTAAGGGCACCCCTAACCTCTTCCCTGAAATTCGGGTCCAATGCGGAAAGAGGCTCGTCGAGGAGAAGCACCTTTGGTTCGACCATTAATGCCCTTGCCAGCGCAACGCGTTGCTTTTCGCCGCCGCTCAGGTTAATAGGAAAACGGTGCTTCAGCTCGAAAAGGTTCAATATTTCGAGCAAGCGATCAAGTCTTTTTTCTGCGCTGGTCTTTTCTGCTCTGTGAAAGTGCAATCCATATGTGATATTTTCAAGGACTGTGAGATGGGGGAAGAGGGCATAGTCTTGATAAACAATGCTGACGCCCCGTTTTTCAGGGGGCAATCTGGTAATTTTCTTCCCCCCAACAAAAATTTCGCCTCTTATTAAGGGGATTAAGCCCGCTATTGCCTCCAATAGAACCGTTTTACCCGCACCGGTAGGTCCCATAAGGATGAAAAATTCGTTTTCCGAAACACTTAGATTAATATCGTAGAGGTTGAATTCCTTCAGGTTGATATTGAGATTTTGTATTGAAATCATATTTCACTTCTGTTTCTTAAGGTAAGGATTCGGAGTAGTAAGAAAAGTAGCAGGGAGATTGACACGAGCCAAACCGCAACGGGCTGAGAATATTTTAGTCCATATGCCTCGAAGCGTTCATAGATCATGACCGGGGCAATCATGGGATGATAGGCGACGATTACAACTGCCCCGAATTCACTGATGGCCCTCGCGGAGCACATGATAATGCCTATGAGCATGCTTCGCCATGCAAGTGGGAAGGTAATGCGGAAAAAGGTGCTGAACATAGAGGCACCGAGGCTTCGCGAAACTTTTTCCAGCCTGGGCGAGATGGCCTCAAAGCCTGTTTTTGCGGCATTTAGATAGAATGGAAGACCTACAAAGGTCAATACGGTAATAATGCCAGTGACGCTACCCATAATCCGTATCCCTAACCCACTGAGAATCTGTCCGATCCAATAATTTTTCCCCGCCACGCTCAGGATAGCAATCCCGATTACGGGGTGGGGGATGGCAATAGGCAGGTCAATGATACTTTCCACCAGCCTCTTGCCCCTGAAATCGCTCCGGGCCAGGAGATACGCAAGGGGGGTGCCAAGGAAAAAGGAAATCAAGGCTGCCGCTCCAGCTGTATAAATACTTAGCCAGATTGACCGCATCACGTCACTATCCTGTATCGACTCCTTGAGCATGCCAAGAGATGGTGAAGTAAGCAACTGGATAAGGGGGAGGATAATAAAGGCCATGATCATGATGCCGCAGGAAACAGATATCCAGAAAAAAAGCTCACGCCTCATGGCTTATCCTTTTTCATATTAGTCTTTGACTTCTACCAGGTTTTTTAGAGGCTCCGGGAGTGAGGCCTTCATTGATTCAGTTGGCACTCTACAGGGTACAAAAGGGGGTTGCCCCATATCCTTGAGTACCTTCAGTCCACCCTGAGGATTCAACATGTACTCCAAAAAGGCTATTGCTGCTTTTGCATTCGGGGCATTCTTGACTAATGTGACCCCGTAAGTCACTGAGCCTCCCTTCATATCCATGAAAGTGCCTGGTTTTTTACCTGTAACCTTCACTACTGCCTGGGAATAGAACTCATCAAATTGATAATTGCCCAGGTTGATCTCGCCTGGAAGAAGGATGTATTTTAACCCATGCTGCACGGCCACTGAAAGATATTCCCAGGCATAGTCCATATTTCCGGTTTGAAGAAGAGACACTAATTCCACTGATTTTGGCCGGATATTTTCCTTTGGGCGGTTTGCAATCGTTTTGTCATAGAGGCCTGCTATTGAATAATATCTTTCTGCGAGCTGCAAAACCATAAGGGCACGGTAGCCGCATGGGTCAAGATTGGGGTCGGAATGCCCCCATATAACACCGTCTCTTCTCAGGATTTCATACCAATTTTTATCATTAATTTCACCTGCATATTTGCTTTTATCTGTATAACAGAGGACGAGTTGATTGGTGGCGAAACGGATGTTCCAATCCGCATAGTTTGGGATAAGGAGCTTGTCAATCACCTTGTAATCGGCAGATGCCATAATATCACAGGGTTTTTTGAGGTCTACGATCTTTCTGGCACATTTTTGGCTTCCGGCAGCCTCCCGAAGCACATCTACCTTGGGGTATTTTGCCTCAAATTGTTTTTCCATCTTAGCAAGGGGGATGGTTAGACTTCCTGCATTAAATATGATAACCTTTCCGGAGGGTTCTCCTGCCAGGGCTTCATCTTGGTGGCAAATTATGCCAGCCATGAAAATAGATAACAGTATTAACATTGTTGGGTTTAGTAATTTTTTTATTTTCATTGCCATTCTCCTTCTTCTAATAATTTTATTTATAACAGCTTATGCCCTCTTTACACTCATCCAATAAAAAACCAAAAATAATAGGCTCACTATTTAGAAAACATGAACATCCATAGCCTTGAAGGTCAGAAATACTTTCATGCCTTGTTTTAGCCCCATATCAAGGAATGAGCGTCTTGTAATTGCAGCAACAAATGGAACGCCGATGTCTACTGTGATTCTTACTATTACACCTGCATTAGAAATGTCCCGTACTTCCCCCTGAAAAGAGTTTCTGGCGCTTGACTCAATGGGTGTTAATGACACGAGAATATCTTCCGGCCTGATAGAAAAATATACCTCTCCCTCCCTTTTGTCTGCGGAGCTAAATTTTAGTCCATGTATGCTAATGTTAGCTATGCCATTATCAGCCTTGGATTCCCCGCGAAAGACATTGGTTACACCTAAAAATTCCGCTGTAAATGGGGAATTGGGCTTCCTAAATACCTCACTTGGCTCTCCAACCTGTACAATTTCTCCATGATTCATGATTGCCATTTGGCTTCCTAACAAAAAGGCTTCGTCAAAGCTATGTGTCACGTGTATCATTGTGGTAGAGGTTAGGGCATGTATTTTTCTCAATTCCTTTCGAAGCTTTGTCCTTGTTTCGCTGTCGAGGGCACTCAGGGGTTCATCAAGTAAAAGTACATCCGGCTCCATAATTAAGGCACGGGCAATGGCTATTCTTTGTTGCTCTCCTCCACTCAAGGTGCCGGGATGACGGTGCAATAAATGACTTACTCCAAGAAGAGTTGCCAGCTCATCTATCCTGCGCGACACATCTTGTTTACCGAAGTTTCTTGATCTAAGTCCGTATTTGATATTCTTTTTTACAGTCAAGTGCGGGAAGAGCATATAGTCTTGATATACCATACCAATGTTTCTTTTCCTGGGGGGCAACCTGGTAACATCTCTACCATTCAGATATACCCTACCTTTGTCTGGCGGGTATATACCGGCTATTGTCTCCAAAAGGATGGTCTTTCCGGCGCCGGTAGGACCCAGTATCATTAAATATTCGCCGGTTCCGATGTTGATGGAAACATCCTTTAAAAAGAATTCACCTAAGTCCTTTGATATATTTTCTACTCGTATCATTTTTTCCCTAAAAGACGCGGGCAAAGCCGCTAAATTTTTCAAATATAAAAAGTGAAATAAGAGAAATCACGATCAGTATAGTTGCTGAGGCGATGGCAAGCGGCAACTCCCCGCAAGACATATTTAAATACAGTGAAATAGGCAGTGTCTCTGTCTGCAGCCTTGTGGACCCGGCAACCATTAAAGCAGCACCGAATTCACCAATGCCTCTGCACCAGGTTATTATGGAGCCGGCCATCAGGCCGTTTTTTGCCATCGGTAATGTTACCCTCCAGAATGCCCCTCCTTCAGTGGATCCTAGTGTCTGGGCAACATATTCATATCGTGGGTTTATCCCCTGAAATGTCGACCTTAGCACGCGGAACATGAAGGGCATATTCACAAAGAACTGGGCAAGGATTATACCCAGGGGAGTGAAAACAAATTTAATTCCTGCATCGGCAAGACCCTTTCCAAATGATGTTGTGCCAAATAGGATCAATAGCGCGACACCGGCAACCAGCGGTGGCAATGCCAGTGGTACATCCAGCATGGTATTGACTATATTCTTGCCTGGAAAATCGTATCTTGCCAGGGCATAGGCCGCCGGTACTGAGACAAAAATGCAAAAGATAGTCGATACTACAGAGGTCATAAGACTCAGCCTGATAGCAAACTGTATCTCGCCTGACAGGAGACTCTCTATCATGGCTTGCGGGGTCGTATGAGTAACGACACCGATGAGCAGAGCAACAATGAAGGCGGCGAGAACCAGGCCAAATAATGTAGTTATTATCTTAAAGCTTGATTCTCTCAGTCTGCTAATAATGCTCTGGTCTTTGGGGTATTCCTTTATTTCGCTCGTATTCAATTTTGTTTCCAGCATGTTCGTACCATCCTTTTCTCACACCGTACCTGCGATCAAAATCAGGCATGTAAGGCTTTATATCCAGCAGGGGCGTTTCATCAATGATGTCAACCTCGCTGATCGTCAGGATATTCCCATTTACTTGATCCAATCGTACCACTGATATCCCTATGGGGTTGGGCCGATTGAAATGCCGTATTGAGAAAATCCCCCTGCCTTCATCATCCAGAAAGGGGCTTGTTACAAGAGAGAAGCCTTCAGCCAGATGAAAATGATAGATAAGGATGAGGTGAGAAAAACCAGCGATATTCTTTAGACCCTCGCAGTACTGAGGGAAAACCTCTACCTCCCCTCTGCTATCCGGGTTATAGATGCCCTGGATAGGGGTAGCTGACTTCTGTTTAAACGGTGTGTGTATGATGCCTATAGGCTCATATGTTACAGGGCTCATGGGCTCCTCTCACCATTTGGCCATGTTATCTGATTGAGGACAAATTACTTCTTCTCGCTCTCATATTTCGGGTTGGGATAAGCTATAAAACCATGCTTCTCAAAGATACCCTTGCCCTCTTGAGAGGCACAGAAGTCCACGAACGTCTTGGCAGCCTCCGGGTTCTTGGTAAATGTTGTAACACCCACTGGTATGATGCGTATCATGTTTTTCTCTTTTTCTATCTCTACAACATCGATATCTTTTACCGCCTTGACTGTATCCCACCAGTTTATGGATGCATCGGCCTGACCGAGGGCTATCTGTACCATGACCTCGTTCATGGTTGGTACGGTGGCAACAACGTTTGCCCATGCCTTTTCATAGAGCTTATTTTTCTCCAGTATCTTCTTGGCAGTCCTGCCTGTTGCTGCAACCTTTGGGTCTCCAAAGATCAGTTTTACCCCGGGTCTGGCCAGATCCTCCAGGCAGGTGATATTGGCAGGGTTGCCCTTGGGCACTGTTATGATGGGTATATGGTAGCAGGTCAACTGCTGGTAGCCAACAAGGCCCTTTTTTGCAGCAATCTCAATGTACATGGTCTCCCCGGGCATGTAGACATCACCCTCTTTGGTGAGCTCCATCTGGCTTAACAGGGCCTGTGAGCCGGCATAGTTATACTTGATCTGAGTACCATATTTGTTCTGAAAGACCGCACCGATTTCATCCATTGGCTTTCTCATGCCTGCACCTGAATATACAAGCAGGGAGCCTGCTGTAAAACCAAACGGTGGGCAGATAAGAATGCTTGTTAGCGTAAAGACCAGGGATAAAAGGCCTACCTTTAACCATATTGTTTTTTTCATGTTTGTTCTCCTTGTTGAGATGAGCAATCCCCGGGAGGGCCGGGGATTATGTTTTATCTATTAATTGATTGGTTTGTTAAAAGTTCGCAACCTTATTAGAGAAGGCTTGTTCATTGTACTAGAGTATTTTATTGATCTCAGAAGACATGGTAAATTCAAACCATGCCTGAGAGCCTATTTTCCACAGATGTTTTATTGTTCTGACAGTATATTTCCTGAATCCCTTGTGTCATAACCCCCCATTCGTTCTATTTTTGACCTGAATTCCTGGGATCTTATTACCTCCAGTAAGGCAGTTAACGGTTTGGCAGAAAAATGTTCTTTAGGAATTACAAGGTCGTACCTTTCCCTGGTAACATGGGCGAATTCCAGGCCGAGCATTTTTGCTGCTGAGAATATTCCTAAGCCCGCGTCAGCTTGGCCACTTAATACTGCCATGGCTACTTCGTTATGGGTGTTGACCTCCCTCTCGTATCCTTCAATGTCGCTGGAATCAATACCGAGCCTGCTCAATTCAAAATCCAGGAAGACTCTGGTGCCTGATCCCTCCTGGCGGTTAATAATTTTGATTTTAGGTTGGGCGAAATCTTTAATGCTGGAAATATGTAAGGGATTGCCGTGGCTTAATATCAAACCCAAATCACGGTATACCAGATTAATTACAATGGTTTCCAAATCAGGCAAATAGCGGGGTAAATAAGGTAAGTT
>Ga0180433_10001405_pt1 | contig 40248 bp, 21 predicted proteins | sample SS_ome_8_FD_132980 | JGI IMG/M metagenome (GOLD analysis project Ga0180433, IMG submission 132980) | Hypersaline lake sediment archaeal communities from the Salton Sea, California, USA - SS_1_D_1 metaG | ecosystem: Environmental > Aquatic > Non-marine Saline and Alkaline > Hypersaline >... | reverse complement strand
TCAATCACTGCATCATGCAGGTCATCCAGTTCAAAGGTCTGGACATTGTCTCTTTCTACGTAAACAAGGTTACTGTAGTAATAACCTGATCATCCGTAAACATATACCTGGTATATCAACTCTGATGCCAGAGGTTGGGACCTGTCAGTATAAAAAACCTGTGTCTGTCCTGAGACAGTAGCTATCCTGTTGGAGTATGAATCCAGGTTTTCACTACCTGTCCCTATACCCCTGAGGATATAATAGGATGAAAAACATTCCGAATCAAATACAGTCCAGTTCAAAGTAACCGTTGAATCGGTTTGTTCCAGCACCCGTAAAAATATTCTGTCCGAATAAGAAGGATGTGACGTGGAAATATAACCCTCCCCAGGTTCCTTGTCACATGCAGAAAGTGCTACCAGACATATTCCAAGGATAACAATTATATATTTTTTCATTATTGAAGGGATTTTAGAATTATTAGTTAAAAAGAAATAATATTTTTATTCCCTTTAGTACTTATCTTTAATATGAAAATCAGAAATTAAAGGTTGTATTGTATATAAACAAAGTTATGAAAAATTAAAATAAAATCAATATATGAATTAGTGGTTGGTATATTTTTAGCAATGAATGGCAGGTTTGAGTTTGTAAACGGTAATTTATTGCAGAGCCTCTCACGGGACTCGAACCCGCGACCTGCTCATTACGAATGAGCCGCTCTGCCAGCTGAGCTAAAGAGGCTGATGAATATAAATGTAAGGCAAATTTCGATAATTTTACAATTATTTCAATTATTTACGAAACAATTCTCCAAAAAATTTTGTTCTTTTATAAAGAATTTAAGTGTTATTATGGTATGAGGAGATTATTATTACTGATTTTGCTGTTGTCTGTAATTAACACTTTATCTGCCCAAAAATATACTATTAGCGGATATGTGCGTGAAAAGGCTACCGGTGAAGAGCTTATCGGTGCTAATGTTTATATTAAAGAATTATCAAAAGGAACAATCTCCAATACTTACGGTTTTTATTCCCTGACAATACCTGCGGGCAATTATATTCTTGTTGCCTCTTTTATAGGATATAAAAATTTCGAAAAACCTATTACTCTTAATAATGATATTAAGCTTAATATCTCTCTTGAGCAAACAGCGATCATGACCAAAGAAGTAGTTATAGAGAGTGAAGCTCCCGACGAAAATGTAAGAAGCACTGAGATGAGCACTATCAAGCTGCCTGTTGAACAGGTAAGAGTGCTTCCTTCATTCATGGGTGAAACAGACATCTTAAGGACTATCCAGCTACTTCCGGGAGTACAGTCTGCAGGGGAAGGGAACACAGGCTTTTATGTACGTGGTGGCGGACCTGACCAGAACCTCATCCTTCTTGATGAAGCAGTAGTGTATAATGCTTCCCACTTATTCGGGTTCTTTTCGGTTTTCAATGCCGACGTTGTAAAAGATATAAACCTCATTAAAGGTGGAATGCCTGCACAATACGGGGGCAGATTGTCATCAGTACTGGATATTTCAATGAAAGAGGGTAATTCAAAAAAATTGAAAATTGACGGTGGAATAGGTCTGATATCCTCCAGGCTGACTATACAGGGCCCCATAAAAAAAGACACCTGTTCATATATTATTTCAGGCAGGAGAACCTATGCCGATATCATAATAAATCCATTTATTAGGGAAACAGCCAGGGCAAAAGGTTCCGGCTACTATTTCTATGACCTTAACACCAAGATCAATTACCGGTTTTCTGACAAAGACAGGTTGTATCTGAGCGGATATTTCGGCAGGGATGTATTCACATTTAAAAGCCGGGATACCGGCTTTAAAGCAAGCATCCCATGGGGCAATGCTACCACATCACTACGATGGAACCATCTTTTCAGTAATAAGCTATTTATGAATACCACAGCTATTTTCAGCGACTACAAATTTGAGATGGGTGTTGATGAAAGCGATTTTGAGTTCAAGCTATTCTCCGGCATCACTGATTTTAATCTGAAAATGGATTTTTCCTATATGCCCGGTGTCCTTCATACTCTAAAATTCGGTGTTCAGCATATTTACCATATTATGACTCCCGGATCAGCCACTGCCAGAATAGGTGAAACAGAATATGACACCGGCAAGATCATAAAACAACACGGGCATGAAAGCGCAGTTTATATTAACGACGATTTTGATATCTCTGATAAATTAAGAGTAAGTGCAGGCATCAGGGGAACAATATATACACAGACAGGTCCCTTTGACAGGTATGTAAAAGATGCATTTGGCACAACAACAGATACAATACATTACGACCCACTGGAAAAGATAGTCACTTATAAACATCTGGAACCCAGACTATCCCTAAGGTATATATTAAATTCCAAGTCATCATTCAAAGCATCTTTCACCCAAAATTACCAGTATATACATCTTGCATCCCTGTCATCAGTATCTCTGCCAACGGATATCTGGGTTTCGTGCTCAAGTATTGTAGAACCTCAGTTCGGCACACAATATGCTGTCGGGTACTTCAGAAATTTCAAAGACAACACTTATGAAACATCCGTTGAATTATACTATAAAAAACTAAAAAACCAAATAGAGTATAAAGACGGGGCATCTCCGGGTGATGACTACGGGGACAATGCAGATAATAATTTCACTTTCGGCAATGGTGAATCTTATGGAATAGAGCTGTTTCTGAAAAAAAGGTACGGAAAGACCACAGGATGGATAGGATATACATTGTCAAAGACCACGCGTACTTTCCCTGAAATTAATTACGGGAATACTTATCCTGCTAAATATGACAGGCTGCATGATGTATCTCTGATAATAACTCATGAATTCAATGACAGATGGACTTTTTCCACTGTGTTTGTTTACTCTACAGGCAATGCTTTGACAATACCTATAGGCAGGTATATGATTGACGGCAAGATCATTAATGAATACGGCGACAGGAACTCATTCAGGATGCCTGCCTATAACCGCGGGGATATATCTGTTACATACCAGGTAAAAAAGAAAAGGAAGATTGAGGAATCGTGGAGTTTCTCGGTTTATAATGTTTACAGCAGGTTCAACCCTTATTTTATATATGTTGATTACGAGGGGAGCATACAGTCATTGTCGTTTGACCCGAAAGCATATATGGTCAGTCTGATAGCATTCCCTATACCTGCAATAACATGGAATTTCAGGTTTTAACTTAGCACTATTATTAAATGAATAAATTTTATAAACATATAACTAATTTAAAAAAATATCTTATTTGCAGTATGCCAACTGCTTACTGCCGACTTATTTTACCATATTTCCTTCTCACCCTCTTAGCATGTGAGAGGGAAGTTACAGTTGACCTTCCACGACCTGATGAAAAGATCGTTATTGAAGGATATATGGAGCAGGATGAATACGCTTATGTGTTTATTACAAAAAATGCTCCGTATTTCGAAACGGTGGATTCAGCCTCAGTAATGGAAATGATAGTAATAGATGCAGAAGTTGTTGTTTCAGACGGAAGCCAGAATGATACATTGCAGCTTATTTATGATCCGTTCCAGTTCCCTTACCTGAAATATGTTGGAAACACCATTACCGGTGAAGTTGGTAAAACATACGATCTTTATATAAATTACGAAAACAGGTCATATTCAGCAAAAACAACCATACCTGAGCCAGTACAACTTGACAGTACTATATTCCGGGTAGAAGAACAATTTGACAGCCTGGGGTTCCTATGGTTTTACTTTATTGATCCTGATACAATAGGGAATAACTACAGGTTGTTCACAAAAAGACTCGGAAAAGACAGTATTTTTGTTCACCCCTACCCGTCGGTTTATGAAGATAAGCTGTTCAATGCCCAGCCTGTGGAATATACAATTTACAGCGGCAGGGATCCTAATATTGATCCTGAACAGTATGAGGAGGAATATGATGAAGATAATCCCTGGTGGGCATTTAAAGCCGGAGATGTAGTGCTCTTTAAATTCTGCAGTATTGATGCTGAGCATTTTGATTTCTGGTACACTATTGAGCTGCAGGCTCATGACGGAAATCCTTTCTCCTCACCTACTACTGTTAAAACTAATATGCAGGGTGGGGCGCTGGGTATTTGGGGCGGTTACGGCGTGTGCAGGGATACTGTAATATGTGAGATGCCATAAATTAGCTGTTAGCTGTTAGCAATTGAGGAATCGAATAATGACACTACAATAATACTACATATAAAAATGGCTCTACTATATTTAAATAATAAATAAAATAAATAATTACATTTGTTTTAATGTTTGTATAATCTTAAAAAAAATAGGAAAATGAGCGATATTGAAAAAGTAAAATGTCTGGTCATCGGATCAGGTCCTGCAGGATATACTGCTGCTATCTATGCTGCAAGAGCAAACCTCAATCCTGTATTATACCAGGGATTACAACCCGGCGGGCAATTGACAATAACGACTGATGTTGAGAACTTCCCCGGTTATCCGGAGGGTGTTACCGGTCCTGATATGATGGAAGATATCAGGAAACAAGCTGAACGTTTTGGTACGGACAACCGGTTCGGGATTGTTACTTCAGTTAATTTTTCAGCACCTATGCATCATAGGATAGTTATAGATGATGAAAAAGAGATTGAAGCCCAGGCTGTGATTATTGCCACCGGTGCCACTGCAAAATACCTTGGTCTGGAATCCGAAGAGCAATTCAAAGGATCAGGGGTTTCTGCCTGTGCCACATGCGACGGTTTTTTCTATAAAGGACTGGATGTAGCTGTTGTTGGCGGTGGTGACACTGCATGTGAAGAAGCATTATACCTTGCCGGATTATGCAAAAAAGTGTATATGATAGTGCGGAAAAATTACCTGCGTGCATCGCATGTAATGAAAGCAAGAGTTGATAAAACCCCTAATATAGAGATCCTTTTTGAACATAATACAAAAGAAGTAACCGGCGACGATATTGTTACCGGAGCAACCCTGATCAAAAGGATGGGAGAGCCTGATGAGACAGAAGTAAAAATAAATATTGACGGATTCTTCCTTGGTATAGGACACACTCCTAACTCTGAAATATTCAGGGAATATATAGAGACTGACGAAGAAGGGTATATAAAAACTATTCCGGGCTCGGCAAAAACAAATATTGAAGGTGTATTTGCTGCAGGCGATGTACAGGATACTATTTATAAACAGGCTGTTACTGCTGCCGGAACAGGATGTATGGCTGCCATTGAGATGGAAAGATACCTGGCAGAGAAAAGTGTCAGCTAAAACCTTTACAAAATAAGATCATCCACTTTTATTTATCATAATAAAAATTTCATCAAAATTATTTGGTTTTTATTAATTAAGTGTAGTAAATTTGCTCACCTCTCATTGACTATGATCCGATGTGGAATACAATATGTGTGATATTTAACATAAACCTAAAATTTTACTATCATGAAAAACGTTGCTTTTTCCTTTAAGAAGCTTAATTCAATCGTTATTACTTTTTTATTTTTCAGCGTCTGTGCTTTAGGACAGGGAACAGTTGAAAACATTATTATTTCAAAATTATGCGACCCTCATAATGATTACGGGACTAACCGGTTCATAGAGATATACAATGCCGGTACAGGAACAGTATCTCTTACAGGATGGACTTTAACGGCTGTCGGGAACGGAGTAGTCATATATACATGGAACCTTAGCGGAGATATACTGCCTGGTGAAGCAAGGACATGTGGTGATCCGAATAATACAAACTTCGTTCCGGATTACACCAACGGTATGGCCGGTGATAAAATTACAGTTGATTGGGCAGACTATAATTATACGTGGAACGGCAATGAAAATGACGGTGCAGCACTATACGATGCTTCAAAAGCTATTGTTGACGATGCTTCAACGCACGGAAATTTTGAAAATGCAGTCAGTGAAAGACTTCCATCAATAGGAACACCAAATACAACATTCAGTTCAGGTGAATGGGGAAATAATCCGGTTGATGATGCAATAAATGCAAACCCGGGCTACCATCCGTGCGAATACCCTGAAAACCAATATCCTGTAGTCGTGGAAGTATTTCAGGACCCTGTCGAACCAACCTCAGTGGACGAAGTTACAATTTCTGCTACACTAATGGATGACGGAGGAGTTTACCAGGCATGGGTGGACTGGAACCTCGGGGGAGGAAAAGCAACGATAAACCTTTCTAACGGAGGTAGTGGAGACCTGTACACAACAGTATCCCCAATACCTGCACAAGCTATTGGTGTTACAATTGAATATTATGTAATAGTTACAGATATAGAAGGACTGTCTGCATACGAATACGGTGAATATACAGTTGCACCTCCTGTTCCTGAATTCACAAATATGGAATGGGAAATGTCATCTGATAACCAGCAATCATGGCAAACCACGGGAGGTAGCCTTGAGAATGGTTTTGATTTTGGTCTTGATGCCGGCAACGAATTTGATTATTTTCTCAGACTGTCAGGAAATACCACAACAAATGCAGATATTGACGACGGCCTCTACGAATTTATAATAACAGGCTATCCGGAAGGATTTTTCGAATACTGGGCAGAAATGGGCGTACATTCAGAAGCCACAGGCGAATGGGAACAGACAGCATGGAGCATGATAAATGGAAATGACCCTGCATTTTATATTAAAGCTGAAAACGGAAAATCAACATTATCAATTGTTGACGGTCTTGAATGGATTGTTAATACAACAGAAGTACCCTGGCAAATATTTAAGGATTATCCATCAGGCAACTATTCATATCAGGGTACGATTACAGGATCAGGAATACAATCTGATCCAATAGATATTGGAATGGAAGTACGTGATGAAACACCTGTACTGGTGTGGCATTCAGATGCTTTTCTTGAACATCCCGACAATAACGGCAGTATTGATAATACAATAGATATTGAACTGGAATATGAAACATTTACTGTTACTGCCGGACAAATGACAGCAGGTACACATTTCAATGCAGCCAATGTACCTGCGGGACTGACAATTGAAATTATCGCCATAACAGATACGACAGCATATATCGAATTAACCGGTAATGCTGATAACCATGGAGATATGGATGATATTGATAACCTTGAAATTATTTTTCTTGACGATGCCTTTACAGGTGGTAATGCAGGAGGTGTTACAGATCATGAGAAGTATGATCTTGTTATTGATTTTATAGATAACGCGTATATTGACCTTGCAACTGTAGGTTATTACCCGGGAGATAATTATCTGTGTGAACTGGGAGAAGAAACCCTTGATATTACTATAGAAAATTTTGGGAATGTACTTATACCTGCAGCAGAAAAAATATACGTTTTCTGGGAAATTGACCAATACCTTATTGAAGACAGCATTGAGCTTGATAATGATCTCTTTCCAGGCGAAAATGTTCAGTATTCTTTTGATGAGACTTATGATTTTTCTACACCGGGGACTTACGACGTTAAGGCATACCTTGAATATTCCGCAGATCAGAACGACGAAAACGATATGCTTAAAGGGCAGCTTGAACACTATGTGCTGGAAGTAGATCTTAAACCTGACACATTATGGTTATACCAGTTTGAACTGCCATATACTATAGATGCAGGAGATGGTTATGAATCCTACCTGTGGCAGGATATGACAACCACTACACAGACATTTGATGCAAATGATTTCGGATGGTATAAAGTAACTGTAACCCAACAGAACGGTGATTGTGAAGCAAAAGACTCCATCCTTATCAACCAGATATCCCAAACCGATATTGATCTTGAAGTCTGGGATCCGATGGGAGGAGATTATTATTATTGTGAATTGACCGATGATGAAATCATTGAAATGGAGATCAAAAATGTCGGAAATAATACTTTAACAACAGGTGAAAAGATCTACGGTTTTTATATTATCAACGGAAGCCCGCTGGTAAAAGATTCGGTTACGCTTACATCCGACCTCACAACCGGCGAATCGATTATGCTGACATTTGATCAAACCTTCGACTTTTCTGCAATACAAGGTTATGATGTCAGAGTATATCTCGAATATGCAACAGACCAGTACAATGAAAATGATACTGTTGACCTTTATTTAGAACACATTGAGATTGACGTTGAGATTGCCCAGGGCGATGACACAATATATCTTAATGAGTGGGAATTTCCTTATCATTTAAATACAAATCAGGGTTATGATGAATATTACTGGGAAAACCATGACGGTTCATGGACAAGCACAGAAGGAGATGTATATGCCGAGGACTACGGATGGTATTATGTATCTGTTCTGCAGGGTGAGGACTGCGAGGACGAGGATTCAATCCTTTTGGCTCCCTGGCCATTTCTTGACCTGCAGATCACAGAACCGGAAGCCGGATGGTGGGATTTATGCGATCTGGAAGATGGTGAGACTATACTTATAACTGTCAGAAACGACGGGAATATTACAATCCCGTCAGGCTCTTCAATATGGGGATATTTCGAAATAAATGACTGGGGGCAAAATCAGCAGGAATTCACTTTTGATGGTGACCTTGAACCTGATGAAACAGAGACTTTCTACTTTGACCAGACAGCAGACATGTCTGGCTATGGCGAATACAATTTTCATGTATGGTTCTCATTTGATGGAGATCAGGACGGAGGTAACAACGACTCATGGGGAACATGGAATCACTATGAATTCTGGGTTGACCTTGGTGAAGACACAACCTGGCTCTACCCGTTCGAGTTGCCTTACAACCTGGATCCGGGTGACTGGTACGAAACATACCTATGGAATGACGGATCAACAGAGCAGACACTTGATGCCGCTGACTTCGGATGGTATAAGGTTACTGTTACACAACAAAACGGTGAATGTGTTGCAAAAGACTCAATATATCTTGAACAGATACCACAGAGCGATACAGACATTTCAATGGCTGAACCTCAACCTGGATATAATGAGGTCAATATGTGTGAGATGGGTGTAATGGATGATATAAATATCCTAATACAGAATCTCGGTGTAAATGCAATACCTGCAGACGATACTATTTTCGGATGGTATTCTGTTGATGGGGCACCTGTTGTAGCAGACACACTGGTATTGACCGGTAATCTTGCTACAGGGGAGAGTATATATTTTGTCTTTGATCAGGGATACGATTTCTCCGCACAACAAGCTTATGATTTATGGATATACATAAATTATGAAAACGATGTTTACAACAATAATGATACATCTCATTTAATAATCAACCATATTGATAATATTACTGTTTCCATAAACCAGGGAGATACGATGTTTGTCAATAGCTGGGATTTCCCTGTTTATTTAAGTGTTGATGATATTTATGAAGAATATCACTGGTATGACCAAAATGAATCAGACCATGGTTATGATCCTGACTGGCAGGCATGGAATTTCGGATGGTATTATATTGAAGTCAGCGGAGGTGAAAACTGCAATGCCAAGGATTCAATATTTATCGGGGAAATACCTATGGCAAACCTGACTATTATCAGTCCTCAGGGAGGAGGTTATGAAACATGTGCGAACCCTGGTGAACAATATCCTGAAATTACTATTCAAAATGTAGGTAACACAACTATACCTTCAGGTTCGGAAATATATACTTCATATAATATCAATGGTACTATTATCAATGAAACATTTACATTACAACAGGATCTTGCACCACAGGATGATGTTGACTACCAGTTTGGGACACCTTATGACTTTTCTAATTACCAGACATACTATTGGATGTTCTATATTGATTATGAATTTGATGAATTTTCAGAAAACGATACAGTATATGGTTACACAGATATCTGGGAATTAACTGTTGAGATTGATGACGATACTGTCTGGCTGTTCCCGTTCGATCTGCCTTATGAGCTTGACCCGGGAGGATGGTACCAGACTTATGAATGGGGTGACGGTACAACAAACCAGATATACTATGCGCCTGACTTCGGATGGTATTATCTTACAGTAACTGATATGGATGGCGGATGTGTTGCAGAAGATTCGGTATTACTGGAACAGATACCACAAAGTAACATTGATGTTGCTCTTTCAGAGCCTCCGGCAGGAGAATTTATAATGGATGTTTGCGATGTTGGAGATACTGACACATTGGAGTTTTTTGTACAAAATGTAGGCGTAAATACAATACCGGCCAATGATACAATATTCGGGTGGTATTCTGTGGATGGGAACCCACCAACACCAGATACACTGGTGCTGGAAAACGATTTCTTACCCGGTGAAGAGCTTACCCTGATATTTGACCAGGGATATGATTTCTCTGCTTTGCAAAGTTATGATCTGTGGATATATATTAATTATGAGGATGATTTGGATCATAATAATGACACATCTCATCTCATTCTGAACCATATTGAAATAGATGTGGCTATTAACCAGGGAGATACTATATATGTGAATGACTGGGATTTCCCTGTTACCCTGAGCGTGCCTGATGAATACGATGAATATGAATGGTATAATGAAAATGAAACTGAATGGAATTCTGATTATTATTGGGAGGTATGGGATTACGGATGGTATTTTGTTGAAGTTGAGAGTGGAGAAAATTGTCATGCAAAGGATTCCGTTCTGATAATGCAGGTCCCATTTACAGACCTTGCAGTAACTGACCCTGAACCATATTATTATACAACCTGTATGAATATGGATGAGACCGCTTTAGCGATGAGGGTCATGAATTTCGGAAACACTACAATCCCTTCAGGTACTGACATTTATTGTTACTATAAAATAAATTTCGATCCTCCGGTTGCTGATACATTAACGCTAATACAGGATCTCGGTCCGGGAGAAGAAGTAATGCATAGCTTTGATCCTACAGACGCTTTGGCAAATTTTGGCTACTATGATATCCTGATCTATTTTGAATATGATCAGGATGAATATGATGAGAATGATGAAGTCAATATTGAGATCGAGCATTACGAGATGACTGTTGACATCGGACCTGACACTCTTCCGATCTATGCATTCCAGTTACCTTACTATCTGGAGCCGGAAGAAGAATATGACACTTATGAATGGAGCACCGGTTCGAATGACTGGTATATTGAAGCTCCTGACTTCGGATGGTATAGTGTGACTGTTACAAGGGAAGACGGAGAATGTGTTGCAGAAGATTCAATATATCTCGAAGAGATCACCCAGAGCGATTACGATCTTTATGCCGGGTTTCCTCCTTCAGGGATTATTCCTGTATGTGGATGGGATGTTGAATTATTACCATTCGGGATTATGAATGTAGGTGTTAATGCAATACCTTCAGGTGATACGATATTTGCTTTTGCTGAGATGATAGGAGACATTACAATTGCAGATACAATTGTTCTTACTGAGGATCTTAACCCGACTGACACACTTGTATATTATTTCAGTGAGCCTTATGATTTCTCCGATCTGGGTACTTATGATTTCATAATCTGGTTATCGTATTACAATGATATGGACTCATCAAACGACTCTATCGTCGGTACAATAGACCATTATGAGCTGACTGTTGAAATTGCACAGGGAGATATACTATATATTGATGATCCGCAGGACTTCCCGATCTGGTTAAATACTACAGATTATTATGACGAATACTACTGGTCAGATGAGAGCGGTTCTCAGGAAGGCTTTGATCCTGATTTTGAGGTAAATGAACATGGCTGGTATTTTGTTGAAGTCATTGATGAAAACGGCTGTGAAGCTTATGATTCGATATTGGTAACAGTTACACCATATCTTGACATAGCAGTTATAGAGCCGGAGCCCGGATATGATGATGAATGCGGGCTGACAGACAACGAAGAAATGGAGTTGAGAATAAAAAATAAAGGAAATATAACTATTGAGGCAGGAGAAGATATATATATGTTCTATAAGATTAATGATGATCCGGCCATTGAAGATACACTTACCCTGCAGAGCGACTTCAATCCTGATGATGAACTGGACTTTGCTTTTGATATGACTTATGATTTCTCGGCTTATGGAATATATAACTGGTCGTATTACATAGATTATGATGGAGATGAAGATGCAACTAATGATACCGTGATGGGTATTATGGAACATTATGATCTTGAAGTTGATCTTGGTGATGATACCATCTGGGCGTATGCATTTGAATTCCCGATAACCCTTGAGCCCCAGGATTGGTCTTCTGATTATGAAACATACCTGTGGCAGGACGGTTCAACTGATGATCATTATGATGCCACTGATTTCGGGACATACAGTCTTACTGTCACTAACGGTGGTGGTGACTGCGTAGCTGAAGACTCTGTTGTTATTGTTGAGATTACCCAGGAAACAGTTGATGTGGCAATAACAGATCCACCTGATGGCTTTGATTATGCAGGTTGTGAGATGGAGCCGGATTTCCATCCTGAAATTTATGTTACCAATGTAGGCCAGAATGATATTCCTGCAGATGACACAATATTTATGTATTTCCAGATCAATGCCGATCCTGTTGTTGCAGACACACTGGTTCTCACAGAAATATTCGCATCAACAGATACTATTGAATTTGTATTTACCGAACCAATGGATTTCTCAACTGTTGGTATTTATAATCTTACTTTCTATTGCAATTACGAAAATGATGTAAATGCAGATAATGACACTGTGAATGGAGTTCTGGAAACCTACGAAATGGATCCGGTGGAAATAACGCAGGGTGATACAATATACGTCACTCCTGATGATTTCCCGATTTATCTTAGTACAACGGAAATGTACGAGATATATCACTGGTGGAATGAGGACTGGTCTTACCAGGGTGGTGACCCGGTATTTGAGATAAACGATTTCGGCTGGTATTTCGTTGAAGCTTATGATGAGAACTACTGTTCAGGTATGGATTCAATACATGTGATCCTTACTCCTGTAGTGGATATTGCAATAACTGATCCTGTTAATGAAACAGGAGAGACATGTGAAGACCTCGGATCTGAAGAAGTGGTCGAAATAGAAATTACCAATAAAGGTAATGTAATTATTCCTGAAGGAGACACTATATTCTGCTATTACCAGGTAAATGCAGATCCTATAGTTGCAGATACTCTTGTACTGGCTGCAGATCTCAATCCGGAAGATTTTATAGAATTCAGTTTTGACCAGACAATAGATCTTTCGGCATATATATTATATGATATAACAATATATGTTGAATATGAAGGTGATGAAGTGCTGGAAAACGATATTGTAGAAATCTCACTTGACCATTATGAACTGACAGTTGACTTAGGACCTGACACTCTGGAACTCTATACATTCCAATTCCCTTATACACTGGATCCGGGTGATGAGTATGAAACATATACATGGCAGAATGGCTATACCGGACCAACATTTAATGCTAATGCAGAAGGATGGTATAGTGTTACAGTTACTATGGAAGATGGTAATTGTGAAGCATGGGATTCCATTTACCTCGAAGAGATATCCCAAAGCAATGTTGATATCATGATTGCAGATATATGGGGAGGACAGACATTTACTATTTGTGATATGGGTATTGATACAATTATGATACCTATTACTAATGTAGGTCTGAATGATATTCCTGCTGATGATACAATATATGCATTTTACCAGGTGAATAGTGGTGCAATAGTGGAAGACACGCTTGCACTTACTTCAGTATTTGCTTCAACAGATACCCTTTGGTTTACATTTTCGGAACCGTATGACTTCTCAACAATACAGTCTTATGATATTATGATCTGGGTAGATTACGATGGAGATCTTGATACAGGAAATGATACTGTTACAGTATTCCTTGATCACATAATAATGACTGTTGAGATAGACGGTGGAGATACAATATTTGTTGATATTGCTGATCTGCCTGTTACATTAAGCACTGTGGATTCTTATGATGAATATTTCTGGTCAAATGCAACCGGTACAGAAACAGGTAATGATCCAACCTTTGATGCTACTGCGTTCGGATGGTATTATGTAACTGTCAGTGATTTTAATAATTGCGAAGCTGTTGATTCGATCTATGTTGATGAAGCTGTTGAGGTTGAAAATATAACAGAAACTTCAGGCACACAGATTCTTGTCTATCCGAATCCAAACAAAGGAAAATTCACACTTGAGATAAATACTGATAATGAAACGGATATACAGGTTGAACTATATAATCTGAATGGTCAATTGTTATATAACAAGACAGACAGGATATATGGATTATCCTCTGAGACTATAGACATCTCTGATTTTGCAAAAGGAGTGTATATTATTAAGGTAGTTGCAAATGATGAAATAAAGATAGAAAAACTAATAGTTAAGTAAAAAAAGAAAGCGGGTCTGTGAGCCCGCTTTTTTTTTATCTATATTAATTATAATTTAACATTACCATTTTCCGGTAGTAATATATTCGTGAATACTTTTTGCTGCTGTTTTGCCTGCTCCCATAGCAAGGATCACCGTAGCTGCTCCTGTAGCAACGTCACCTCCTGCAAAAACTCCTTTCTTTGAGGTTTTACCTGTTGCAAGATCGGTTTTAATATTCCCCCACCTTTCCACTTCAATATCGGGTGTTGTATTGGGCACCAGCGGATTAGGGCTGTTACCTATTGCAATAACAACAACATCTATAGGCATTCTGAAATTCGCATCGGGAATAGGTACCGGTCTTCTTCTGCCGGAGTCATCGGGTTCTCCGAGCTTCATTCGCACGCATTCTACTTCTTTCACCCAGTTATTCTGATCACCATGGAATCCTGCGGGGTTAGACAGTAGCTGAAAGATCACGCCTTCCTGTTCCGCATGGTGTATCTCTTCATTTCTAGCAGGCATTTCATTTTTTGAACGCCTGTATATGATTATAGATTTTTCTGCTCCCATACGAAGTGCTGTTCTTGCACAGTCCATCGCCACATTACCTCCCCCGACAGTAGCAACACGTTTGCCTTTTGTCATAGGTGTCATATACTTGGGATACAGATATGCTTTCATAAGGTTTGCCCTTGTCAGGTATTCGTTAGCTGAGAATATGCCATTCAGGTTTTCCCCGGGAACTTCGAGGAACCAGGGCAGTCCTGCCCCTGTTCCAAGGAATACGGCATTGTACTCATTTAACAACTCATCTATACTTTTTATCATACCTATCACAGAATTCAGGTAAAGGCTGACTCCCATATCTTTCAGATAATTAACTTCTTTAAATACTATCTCCTTAGGCAGCCTGAATTCCGGAATACCGTAAGTCAGCACTCCTCCGGGCTGATGCAGTGCTTCAAACATATCAACCTTGTGCCCTAACCTGGCGAGATCTGCAGCAACAGTTATACCTGCCGGGCCTGATCCTACGACAGCAACTTTCTTACCAGACTTCTTAGGCTTCGGGGGTTTCTCCAGCTCGCCCTGTTTTCTCTCATAATCAGCAACAAACCGTTCAAGTCTTCCTATGGCTACAGGTTCATTCTTAATACCCACAACGCATTGCTTTTCGCATTGCTCTTCCTGGGGACATACACGACCGCATATAGCAGGAAGAATATTCTTTTCCTTCACCTTCATTACAGCCTCTTTAAACTTCTTCTGTGCTACCAGGTTAATAAATCCCGGAATATCTATTTCCACCGGACATCCTTCTATACATTTGGGTTTTTTGCACTGTATGCACCGTTGCGCTTCAATTACTGCTTCTTCAGGAGAGTAACCGTAAGGCACTTCTTCATTGTTCTTTACCCGCTCTACAGCCGGCTGTTCCCGCATGGGAGTTTTTTTCGGACTAATTTTTGCCATATTTATATCATTCTTTCATGTGAAACAATTTCTTCTTCTATATATCCCTTACGCCTTGACAGTATAATATCCCAGTTAACTTCATGACCATCAAAATGGGGACCGTCAACGCAGGCAAATTTTGTCTGCCCGCCCACATCAAGGCGACAGGCGCCACACATCCCTGTTCCGTCGATCATGACTGTATTCATACTAACAACAGTTTTTATACCGTAAGGTCTTGTTATTTCTGAAATACGGTACATCATATATGTACATCCAACAGCTATTATCCTGTCGAACTTCATCCCTGATTTAAGGTCTTGCTCAAGCCTGTCATGCGAATGTCCTTTAAATCCCAGGGATCCGTCAATAGTTGAAAATCTTACTTCATCAGCAGCTTTCTCAAGCTTATCATTCCAGTAAAGTAAAAAACTACTGCGTGCTTCAGGATAACAAATAACTTTGTTCTTTTTCTTTTTCAACTCCTCGATCACAGGGTATATACCGCCTATACCATAACATCCACCAACAAGACCTACCGTACCGAACTTCTCAATTTCAAACGACTTGCCTAACGGTCCTGTAAACGAATACAGTTCATCTCCTTCCCTGAATTCAGCAAATCTGCGCGTTGTTGATCCTATCTCAAGGAAGATCAGAGATACCGTCCCCTTCTTTACATCCCAGTCAGACAAGGTTATTGGTATCCTTTCGCAATACTCGTCAGGTATTACAATGACGAATTGTCCTGCCTGAGCTTTTTTGGCAATTTCAGGCGCCTTAATAATACAATGATGAATATTAGGTGCGATCTGTGTTTTTTCAATTATTTTAGCCATATTATACCTTTTCTATTTTTGTAAAAATCGAACTTTGATCTAAGTTAAGCCCGCTACTGAGAACCGGGTAATGTTCCCATCCGGGTTTCAAATATGCCATTGCTCCATTTAAATCAGGAACTATTTTTATTATGTGCTTTGACTTACCTAATTCTGTTGACACCTCAACAGTCTCGCCTTCGCTGATCTTTAATTTACCTGCGAGGTCAGGTGAAATACTAAGAATCCCTTCATCCCGAAAATTTTTCATATCAGCGATCCGCGAAGACAGGTTATTACCAATATAATGAAATTCATTATTCTCAATAACCATAGTCACAGGATAATCCTTTCCTTTCCTGGCATGTACTATCTTTACCGGTAATATTTCCCTTACTTTTCTCCCAACCTTTGAAAATGACAGATCCGTGAATGATTGTATTTCTTTAAATATATCATCAGGATTTTCATAATCAAATCCTTTCTCAAGCATCAGGCGTGTAATATTATTGATCGCCTGCCAGGGTGTTCTGACATCTTCCAAAGGTTCTATCACAGCATTTATATCTCTGATGCGACGCTCCAGGTTTATAGTATGTCCCGGAATTTCAGCAAAGCTTGTAATGGGGAAAAACACATCGGCATATTCTGATGTTTCCGTAAGGAACATATTCTGCTGAACCATAAATTTCAGGCCGGAAAGATTTTCATTTTTAGGAATATCCCCGATCAGGTATATAGCAGTGATACCATCATCGGCAATATTATTGACCATTTCATTTGCTGACAGGCCGGAAATACCACTTAACTTGGTCTCCCAGTTCACTGACCATTTTTCAACACTCATATCGCTGGCAACAGAATTAAATCCGGGGAAATAATCAGGGTGCATCCCTGCCAATGTTCCTCCATACCGGTTCCCCTCTCCTACCAAGAACATGATCCTGCACTTATCGGGATTTTCAGACAGCATCTGTATATCATATAAAGCATTGAAATTACTCTCACTGTTACTGCTTCTAAGTATCTCCTCTCCTGCAATGATCACAAGTTTTTTTGATGATTTCAATGATCTTACAAGTTCATCAATATCTGCCTGTAAAAATCCGGCACGTTTATTCTCCTTATCCGTATTGAAATCTTCAAGACTCTTTTTCAGCTCATTAAAAAATTTCTCCCTGTTACCTTTAAGCAATCCTTTTAATACTGACATAAGGAAAATACTTTCCTCTCCGGGTTTATATAGTATTTGCTGACCAGAGAAATCGGATGTTCGGTTATTATGTGTATTAGCAACAATAACATGTGCTCCTTTACTATAGGCTTTCCTTATCCTGTTCTCCACTATGGGATGTGTCAGGTATGCCTGGGATCCTACTACAAAAATTGTATCAGCCTTTGGTATATCATCTATATCAAGAGGTGAATAATTATTGTAATATTCATTAATACTTTGCATGATCGCTTTATCCGGGAATGATGAGAACATATCCACGTTATTTGATCTCATCACTTTGCGGGCGAACTTTTGCATAACATAATTATCTTCAATTGATGTCTGGGCAGATCCTATGACTGCAAACTGGCTTCCCCTGTATTTTTCAAGATTGCTTGCCGTATATGAGAAGGCTTCTTCCCAACTTACTTCATTCCATTTATTGTTCTTTTTTATCATAGGTTGAGTTATCCTGTCAGGGTGATGCACAATATCCCCGACAGTAAATTTACCCCTGACACACACCTGTTGCGGGCTGGTCCTTTTTCCGGGTTTGGGACCTACATTGACGATCCTGTTTTCTTTTGTATTAACATTGATAGTGCAACCTACCGAGCAATATACGCATGTTGTCTCCGTTGATTTATCAGGCAGGCCCACCCATTTCCCGAGCTTTTCTGCAATTGCGCCTGTAGGGCATACATCAACACATGCGCCACAAAACTCACACCCGGCATCCTTATGGGACAACCCGAATGCTGTACCTATAATTGCAATATTTCCTCTCTGTGTATATGCAAGGACATCACTATGTCTTTCTTCACTGCATATTCTGACACAACGTCCGCAAAGCACACAAAGATTATAATCAATATCATAAAAAGGATTTCCCCTTTCCGGTTCTATCTGCCTGTAGCTTAACGGAAAATTAATATCTTTCAGATCCAGATATTCCACTAGTTCCTGAAGTTCACAGTCTCCGTTATTTGTACAAAAGTTACATCCGGTTGTTATCCCTGCTTTTTTAGTTGTACTCATATATTCAGTACAGACACCCTTATCCTTGCATACAAGGCATGTATATGGGTGCTCAGTGAGAGTAAGCTCCAATATTTCTCTTCTTAGCTTTTTCAACTCACGTGAGTCTGTTGTAATATCCATCCCTTTATCTACAGGAGTTGTACACGCTGTTGGGTATCCCCTCATATTTTTTATCTTAACGATACATAATCTGCACCCGCCGTAACTTGAATCCAGTTTTTCAAGATGGCATAGTGTAGGTATGTAAATACCAGCCTGCGTTGCAGCTTCCAATACAGTTGTACCTTTAGGAACTGTAACTTTCTTTCCGTCTATTTTGACAGTTATCTTTTCCATAATAATATTCTGATTCTTTAATTTATTTTCTCCAATACTTTAATCGGTTCGCCTGTTATTGCGTCGTCAGGACAAGTCTCAAAACAGGCACGGCATTTAATACATTTATCCTGATTGATCACGTGTTTTTCCTTGCTTTTTCCTTTAATGGCATTTGTAGGACAAACTTTAACACATCTGTGACAGCCTGTACATTTATCCTTATCGATAACGAATTGTACCATTTCACGGCAAACAGAAGCAGGGCATCTTTTCTCTTTAATATGAGCATCAAACTCTTTTTTAAAATATTTAAGTGTTGTCAGCACAGGGTTCGGTGCTGTTTGTCCCAGCCCGCACAAAGAGCCTTCCTTTATTGTCTGTGAAAGAGTTTCCAGTTTTTTGATATCTTCCGGTTCTCCCTCACCCCGGGTGATCCTTTCCAGTATCTCAACCATCCTTTGTGTACCGATACGGCATGGTGTACATTTACCGCAGCTTTCCTTACTGGTGAAAGTAAGAAAATATTTTGCCACATCAACCATACATGTCCTGTCATCCATAACTATCAGTCCGCCCGACCCCATAATTGACCCGGCTTCAGCCAGCGATTCGTAGTCTATTGGAAGGTCGAGGTGTTTTTCAGACAGGCATCCTCCTGATGGTCCTCCTGTCTGTACCGCTTTAAAATTCCTTTCCACACCCCCTGCAATATCATTTATTATTTCCCTCAATGATATTCCCATGGGCACTTCAATTAATCCTGTGCGGTTTACCTTACCTGCCAAGGCAAAAGTCTTTGTACCTTTGCTGGTCTTCGTACCAAATCCGGCAAACCATTTAGCTCCTTCCCGGAGTATATTCGGAAGGGTGGCAAGTGTCTCAACATTATTTATTATTGTCGGTTTGCCAAACAAACCTGACTTTGCCGGGAACGGAGGTCTGCTGCGTGGCATTCCCCTTTGACCTTCAATTGAAGCGATGAGTGCTGTTTCCTCACCGCAAACAAAAGCTCCTGCACCTTCTTTTATTTTAATATCAAAGCTAAAACCGCTACCGAAAATATTTTTCCCGAGAAGCTTAAGGTCCCTCATCTGTTTTATCGCAATATTAAGACGTGCTATTGCAAGAGGATATTCTGCACGAATATATATATACCCATGGTCTGCTCCTATTGCAAAACCTGCAATAAGCATACCTTCAAGCAATGCAAACGGATCACCTTCTATCAGCGAGCGGTTCATAAACGCTCCCGGATCGCCCTCATCAGCATTACAGATAAGATATTTCGAAGAGCTTTTCTCATCCCTGCAGATCTGCCACTTAATATGTGTAGGAAATCCAGCTCCTCCTCTTCCCCTTATACCGGATGCTTTGATCTCATCTATAACTTTCTGTGGTCCCTTACTTAATGCTTCAAATATACCGTCAAAGCCGCCTCTTGCAATATAATGAGATATCTTTTCCGGGTCAATTATACCGCAATTGCGTAAAACTATACGTTCCTGACGTTTCAGCATCGGTTGATCCCAGAATGACCCGATTCCTTCGATCTCTTTTTTGCGGTCACCCAAATGCCCCACGGAAAACTTGCTGAGTGGATTATCACCTGCTACAAACTCAGACACCAGCTTATCAACCTTTGCGTCATTGGCATTATTATATACAATACGTGGATATCCGGGTTTCTGAATGTCAATAAGAGGTTCAAGATAACAGGGCCCTATACATCCTACTTTAACAAGATCCGCCTTGATCTTCTTACGCTTTACCGTATCTTTTGCTTTATTCCATATTTTATCAGCACCGGAAGCCAAACCGCAACTTCCCATTCCTATATAAATTACAGGTACAGGACTATCCTGCAATGATTGCCACTCCTCTGTGGCCTTCTTTTTAATTTTACTAAATTTATTCATAGTTTTTCAATGCCTCTTTTAATTTAATAACCGATAATCTTCCATGAATATCATTATCTATCTGAACTACAGGTGCAAGTGCACAACAACCCAAACAGGCAACCCTTTCCAGATCAAAGCGCTTGTCCTCTGTTGTTTCACCGGGCTCTATTCCAAGCTCACTCTTTAGTGCTGTTAATAAAAAATCACCTCCCCTGACATGGCATGCTGTACCCAGACATATCTTTATAGAATGCTTGCCCGGAGGGATAAACTTAAACTGTGAATAAAATGTGGCTACCCCAAAAATATGGTTGCCCGAAATCCTTAAATGCCTGGATATTTTTCCCACCGCTTCCGGAGAAATATACCCTTCTTCCTTTTGTACATCCTGCAGGATCGGTATCAGGCTCCCCTTATCCATGGGACTGTAGTTCTTTAATACAGTGTTTACTGAATCTTTCATTTAAAAACTTTTTATTAATTTTTTTGTTATAATTATGAAAAAAAATATGATATTTATCATGATAAAACCTAACAAAAATATACATATTTATATTTTATCTTTAAAAAAAATATATATTATAGAGCACTAATTGACACATTTCATTAACCAATTTAATTATTTTACACATGGAAGAATTTAATACTCTGGATGATATCCTTGATTTTGCTATTCAGGAGGAGATAAAAGCATCCGAATTTTATGCAGGTCTTGCAAAAAAAACAACAAATAAAGCTATGCAGGATGCTTTTGAACAATTTGCCAAAGAAGAAATAGGGCATAAACAAAAACTTGAGGCTGTAAAAAGTGGCAGCAATATTACATTGACAAACGAGCAGGTTCAGGACCTTAAGATCTCAGATTATCTCGTTGATGTTGACAGGAACAGAGATGATTATTCTTATAAAGAAGCTCTTATAATTGCAATGAAAGAAGAAAAAGCTGCATATAAACTTTATATGGGCCTTTATGATAAAATAGAAGATAACGATGCTAAACAGGTCTTTCTGATGTTAGCACAGGAAGAGGCAAAACATAAACTGCGCTTTGAAATAGAATATGATGATGTTTTCATGAAGGAGAATTAATAAAAAAAAAGAGACGTTGCGTGCAACGTCTCTACATATATTTTTATCACAAATTTTATTTTATTACGAGTTTACCCTGCCCTACTGTTTCATTGTCAGTGAACAGCTTATAGATATAAGTTCCTGCCGCAAGGTCATTTCTGTTCAGGTCAATAACATGCCCTGATACCGAATAATCAGCATTGACCTTTTCTCCTAGTATATTATATAATTCAAAATATAATCCCTGCAGATCTTTTGTTGATTTAACCCTTATTTTAGTATTTGTCACCATCGGGTTGGGATAAACGGTTACGCTTGTTTCAGCATCCAGATTCTCAACACTGACATCAGGTGAAGTGACAACAGCTCTGAAATGATAATCCGTTACATCTGTTGCGCTGGCATCATTCCACATATCCTGGAAATAATAAAAAGAAACAGCAAAAGTACCCGGTTGAGAAATCGTATGGTTTGCAGTACCTGTGGGAATGCCATAACCTATATAATAATCACCGGTAAGGTTTTCCAGTTCTGTTGTACCACGCACGTCAACCCTTGTCATTGCACTTGTATTTGATAATGTGGCTTCCGGAGTAACGGTGAATGGAGTGATAAGATCTGTTCCGGGCATTCCGATCTGGTCGCCCCTTACATGTATCTCCATGTCATCATTCGGATGATCAACATCAGTATAGTTTCTGATAAGTATTGTAACGATATCCTGGTTTGTAAGTGATATTCTTACAGCAACTTCATCAGGTGAATCCTGCTCGGATGCCGGACCTACCGTACTGTAAAAGTCAACCACGCCATTATCCTGAATGATATGTATTCCCGCAATATAACCTGCTGTCTCAGTGGTTCCGGTATTTGGTGATGTAGCAGCATCAGTAGCACTAATATAGTAATCCACCCATGCTCCTGCTGCCTGGGCAGGTACAGTAAACTCATAAGTATTGCCTGTGGTATTTACACCGGCAACCGTCTGTTCAGAGCCACCGTCAACAGTGTATTTAAGCTCTGCAGATGCAACTCCGGAAATATCAGTGATGCTGGCTGTAAAAACCATTTCATCGAGTGTTGCTTCGTAAAATTCCGGTGGAGTATGAACAATAAGTGGTGCTGCATTGTCTTCAGTTGACGTAGTTATTTCCACATCATCAATCCACATACCGTCATTCTCAAAAGCACCATCACTGGCAAACCGCCATCTGATCTTCACATCACTGTTACCTACGAAACCACCTAGAGAAACAGTCAGCTCAGTCCAGTCAACATTCTCTTCATCATAGTCGGCAACCTGTGTCCATGTAGAGCCTCCGTCAGGAGAAACATCAAGGTACATAAAATCAAATGTGGGTTCGAGATGATACTTAGTCCAGTAAGTAAGGTTCGCATCAAGAGCCGTTGACAGGTCAATACCGGTTGCCAGGGTGGCAGTGGTATTCTGATCCGGCGTATATCCGCCTGTACCTCCGTTAGCCGGTGTGTACCAACCCGGATCTTCTGTCAGTGAATTCGTTGTGGAATGGAATTCCGTATTATCCAGAGCCCAATTCCCGGTCAGTGTCCAGTTTGTTGTTCCTGACTCAAAATCGTCAGAAAATACAACTGTCTGACCGGATACAAAATAAACGGCAAATATTATCGCCGCAAAAATAAAAAGTAATTTTTTCATAATCTCATAAATTTTGGTTATTACTAATAATATCTTTTAATTATCGGGGGATGCGATAAAATTATAAAAAAGAATTTAAAATCACCATATTTTTTAATACATAAAAAACAGAACGGATAAAAAAAGCAGGAAGACAAATAAATGCTTTCCTGCTTTTATATTAATATTTTGCATATATTATCTTACGATCAGCTTACCTTCTCCGAGGATCTCACTATCAGTATATACCTTAAATATATATGTTCCTGCAGAAAGATCATTTCTTTCCAGCCTGATCCTGTTATCATACATTGAATAATCAGCAACAACCTTCTCACCGAGGATATTATAAAGCTCGAAAGTAACATTGTCCAGCTCTTCATTACCAAGGTCAATGACAGTAAACCATGTCATCGGATTAGGATAAACAGTCACTTCATTGTTTTGTTCCAATTCTCCGGCACTTACATAGAAATCGGTAGTTACTGCACGGAAATGATAGTAATCAACCTGTACTTCCCAAACATCGCTGTTCAGCAGGAATGAATGATCGCCATCACCTACACCCATATCACCGGGTATTGCATAAGTAAAGTGCACCTTGCCTTCAGGTACTGTATAACCAATAAATATCTCTCCTGCAAGAAGTGACAGATCTGCTGAATAATCCCTAAGGTCTATCCTTGTCATAAGGCTTGTAGCTGCAGCGTTTGATTCAGGCCATACTTTGAACGGAGTGATCAGGTCATCTCCGGGTATTCCGCCGTTATTGCTCCATACATGCACAAGCATTGAATCATTATCATGTCCGCTAACGTCATAATAATTCCTTATAAGCATATATACCAGATCGGTATAAGATGGTGCAACATCCAGTGTTACCTTCATTGCTGCTCCAGTAACAGTAGGATTATCCGAACCTGCTCCTGTAGCCATCAGGTAACTTACATAACCATCATCATAAAAAATATGATTACCTGCAATATATATACCAGTATCTGATGTTGCACTATTTGGAGTTGCAGCAACGTCTGTAGCTGTTATCCAGTATCTGACAGTTGAACCGGCAGTCTGCTCGGGAATAACATATTCATACTCATTACCAGTAGTATTTGTACCGGATACTGACTGCTCAGCGCCACCTTCAACAGTATATGTAATTTCAGTACTACCTATGCCCGAAACATCAATAAGTTCTGCAGTAGCTGTAAATTCATTAAGAGCTCCTTCGTAATACAGAGGAACATCATGAAGAATAAGCGGTGGTGCATTATCCACATCAGAACTTGTGATCTCAAAATCATCAATATACATTCCATCAGTAACATAACCCTGGTCTGTTTCAAAACGGAAGCGAAGCTTTATATTGGCATTACCTACAAACCCACCCAGTGAATATGTGAGCTGTTCCCATGCCGGTAAAGTGTCAGTGGGTCCGCCGTGTCCGTCATAAACATCAAGATTTGTAAATGTTGTAAAATCGTCCGTGGAAATATCCAGGTACATGTAGTCAAATGCATCTTCTATCTGGTAGCATGTCCAGAATGTCAGTTCTGCTGACAAAGCAGATGAAAGGTCAACACCGGTTGCCATTGTAGCATAGGATGTAACATTATTTGCATAGTCACCGCCGGGGCTGTCTGTCAGACAACTGTCACCGCCATGCGCCTCTTCATCTGTCAATCCCCATACACCGGTCAGAACCCATTGTGAAGTTCCTGATTCAAAATCATCAGTAAATTCAACTGTTTGACCTAAAACAAAATAACCAGATATAAGACAAATTAATGGTAATAGTATAAATCTTTTCATAATATAAAGGATTTAGTTAATAATTAATAGTCAATAAATCACGTCAAAAATATAATCATTTTTTTAATATTCAAAGACTCTTGTAAAGTAATGTATGTCATTTTATATTTTATGCCAATATATTTATATGTAATCAGATAGTATTATTGAGTTTTCGGTTTATATGTTTTCGGTTATCGGGATATCGTCTGATCAGTTTTCAGTTAAACGGTTTTCGGTGTATGTAATAAAAAATATTATATTTATAAATTTGGAATTCCATGGAATGGAAAGATGCCATAAAAGATTTTCAGTATTATCTGAAACTGGAGAAATCTCTTGCAGAGAATTCAATAGTATCATATATAAATGATGTTAACAAATTGGCACATTTCCTCGAATATTTCAAACATGATCTTTCTCCTGAAAATATTGAATTAAAACACCTTAAACAGTTTATTGAATGGATCAATGAGCTTGGTATGAGCTCGGGAACGCAGGCACGGGTCATTTCCGGGATAAAGGCTTTTTATAAATATCTTGTGATGGAGGACATAATAAAAAACAATCCTACATCATTACTGGAATCACCAAAACTTGGCAGGAAGCTCCCGGAAGTATTATCCATTGAAGAAATAGATACATTGCTGCAGGCTATTGACCTGAGCAAACCTGAGGGGCAGAGAAACAAAGCTATGCTTGAAACTTTATACAGTTGTGGTCTGCGCGTATCAGAACTTACCGGGCTTAAGATCACCAATCTGTTTTTCAACCAGGGATTTATTAAAGTAACCGGTAAAGGAGACAAGGAAAGGCTTGTACCGGTAAGCCCCAAAGCTATCAAAGAGATCAATATCTATCTTAACGAATACAGGAACCATCTCGAAGTCCATAAAGACAGTGAAAATATAGTTTTTCTTAACAGGAGAGGTAAAAAACTCACACGTGTAATGATCTTTACGATTATCAGGGAACTTGCAAAAAAAACAGATATTAAAAAGAATATAAGCCCTCATACATTCAGACATTCCTTTGCCACACACCTTATTGACGGAGGAGCTGATCTGAGGGCTGTTCAGGAAATGCTGGGACACGAATCTATAACTACCACGGAAATTTATACACATCTTGACCGCGAATACCTCAGGGATACAATAATACAGTTTCATCCCCGGTCATAATAAAATTCAAAATCCCAAATTCAAAATCCCAAGTACCGAGTACCATCTTATCAAAATAAATTAATAATAACTATCTTTACACAAAAATAATTATCAGAAAATGAATATCCAGATAATCAACGGTCCGAATCTAAACCTGTTAGGCAAGAGGGAAAAAATGATCTATGGGGGCAAGTCTTTTGACAGTTATCTGAAGATCCTCAGGGAATTGTTTACAGATTACAGGATTGATTATTTTCAATCAAACGTAGAAGGAGAAATAGTCAACAAAATTCAGGAGGTTGGCTTTTCCTGTGACGGTATAATACTGAATGCCGGTGGTTACACTCATACGTCGGTTGCCATAGCCGATGCAGTGGCAGCAATAGAATCCCCGGTAGTGGAAGTCCACATTTCCAACATTCTTGCCCGTGAAGAGCACAGGCATATTTCCCTTATTGCTCCTAAATGTACAGGCAGCATAATGGGATTCGGTCTTGATTCATACCGTCTGGCTATTGAAAGCCTGAGGATAATGAAAAGATAATTTGGAGATTTGGAAATTTGTTAATTTGGAAATGTTTTAGTCTGTTAACAATAAATCCTCTAATTTCCAAATTTTCAAATTATCAAATTGTCAAATTTCCAAATCTCCAAATTAATTAGTATCTTTATATATTAAATCCCTTTTATGTCGTTACTTGCAGCACATATTATCGTTTTTTGTCTAATGCTGCCACATCCTCTTCATTTGTCAGTAACAAATATTGAGTATGATAGTGAAAACAATACATTTAAAATATCATCAAAAATATTTATGGACGATTTTGAAAAGATCATTGAAAATAAGTATGGTGTGGCACTAAATTTGGGGAAAGAAAATGAGCTGCCGGAGGCAGAGAATTACTTTAATAAGTATATATTTGAGAGTTTTAATATTATTATAAATAACAAAGACAGGACGGACAAGCTGACTTTTAAGGGAAAAAAGACCGATGATCAGGCTATCTGGTTATATTATGAATATCCTGATATCAAAAAGATCAGGTCTTTGAAAGTATATAATGCTATTCTGTGTGATCTTTACATGGACCAGACCAACCTGGTAATATTTAGTTATAATGATATACAAAAAGGTATCAGGCTGAAACATGATAACCGGATTGCTTCGATAGATCTGTAAGAATGGAAGATTGATTGATTGATTGATTGGATGAAAAAATATTTATTAATATTATTTTTATTTTTAAATTACTTTACCGGTGTAGCCACCCACAACCGGGCAGGAGAGATAACATATAAGCAGATCTCTGACCTGACTTATGAATTCACTCTTGTTACTTATACATATACTCCCAGCGCAGCGAATGAAACACGTGATTTTCTGGAAATGCAATGGGGTGATAATACTACCTCAATGATAGAACGTATAATTGAGATAGATCTTCCTGATAATTACACACAAAACATATATATAGGTGAGCATACCTTCCCCGGTCCGGGTACTTATAAAGTTATAATGGAAGATCCCAACAGGAATTACGGTGTTGAGAACATCCCCAATTCTGTTGGTGTTATGTTTTCGATCAGCACAATAATACAGATAAATCCCGACCTGGGACCTAATAATACTCCCGAGCTTTTATATCCTCCTGTCGATAAAGCTGCTGTGAACCATATCTTCATTCATAACCCGTCAGCCTACGATATTGACGGAGACAGCCTATCATACAAGCTTACAACATGTACAGGGGCTAACGGTGAGTTCATTTCCAATTATACACTACCTGAAGCGAGCAATACTTTGTATGTTGACGAGATCACAGGTGATCTTGTATGGGATAGTCCTGTACAACAGGGCATTTATAATGTTGCAATGCTGATAGAGGAATGGAGGAACGGGGTTAAAATAAGCAAGATAACCAGGGATATACAAATAGAAGTTTATGAAACGGACAATAATGCTCCTGTAATAGCAGACTTTTCAGATTACTGTGTTGTTGCAGACTCATTGCTCGAGTTTACAGTTACAGCCACCGACACAGATAATGACTTAATAACACTTACGGCAACAGGCGGGCCATTTGAGGTAGAAGACAGCCCTGCGGAATTTTCAGATACCAGTTCAACAGGAACAGTATTTTCAGTCTTCTCATGGCAAACGAATTGCACACATGTCAGGAAACAATTTTATCATGTAGCATTTAAAGCCCATGACAACAATAATGACCTGAGCTTGTTCGATATTAAAACAGCAAGTATCCTGGTTGTTGCTCCTGCCCCTCAAATAGACACGCTTATACCGACAAGTAATACTATAAACCTTGCATGGACAAAGAGTCGTTGCCAGCAGGCGCTGGGGTATAAAATATACAGGAGGATAGGTTCATACCCCGGTGACTTCGGGGATTGCGTGACCGGGGTTCCGGAGTATTCCGGATATCAGAAAATAGGGGAAACAGAAAGCATAGATGACACGACATTCATTGATAATAATAGCGGTGAAGGTCTTCCGCAGGGACATATTTACTGTTACCGGGTAACTGCATATTTTTCTGACGGAGGGGAGAGTTATGCATCAGAAGAAGCCTGTACAGAACTGGTGCGCGGGATACCTACCATTACCAATGTAAGCGTTAATTATACAGATCAAAACAACGGATCAATATATGTGGCATGGGCAAAACCCGATACAATTACGGCACAGGGACCGTTCAGATATCTTATTTACCGTTCACCCGACCTTTGGGGCAGTGACCTTACTCTTATAGATTCCCTCGACGGAGCCGATGACACCACTTATGTTGATACAATGCTGAATACACTTGACAATCCCTATTCCTATAAAATAGAATTCTGGAACGTGGAGCAGGGAAATCATTTCCTTATAGGAACTCCGCATATAGCCTCTTCAATCTTTCTGAATATATTCGGAGCTGATAACCGGAATATTATTCAGTTTGACAAAAATGTACCCTGGATAAACGATTACTATGATGTTTACAGACAAAATAAGATCACCCTTGATTTTGACTATGTCGGAACAACAGACACGCTGACATATATTGATGAAGATCTTATAAATGATACTATATATTGCTATAAGGCAATAAGTTACGGGGGATATTCCACCGAAGGATTTATTGATCCCATAATCAATCACTCACAGGAAAATTGCGGTGCCCCTATTGACACCATGCCCTCATGCCCGCCGGAGCTTAGCGTCAGTAGCGAATGTAATGATCTTTATAATAAACTTGAGTGGACTAATCCTAATATAACATGTGCAGATGACGTAATTGGATATAATATTTTCTATAGTTCTCAGACATTCGATGATCTTGGATTTATTTCTTTTATTGATAGTCCGGATACTCTGACTTTTTCACATTATCCTGAATCCACTATGGCTGCCTGCTATGCTGTAACTGCCATTGATTCCTTCCAGAACGAAAGCGCATTTTCAAATATTGTGTGCATTGACTCATGCACATACTATGAACTGCCAAATGTCTTTACTCCCAATGGTGACGGTCATAATGATATTTTCAAGCCGGGACCATACTATTTCGTTGAAAAAGTAGAAATGCAGATCTTTAACCGATGGGGAATGCTGGTATTTGAAACCGAAGATCCGGATATAAACTGGGATGGCAGATATATGAAAAACAACGAACTTGTATCATCAGGAGTGTATTATTATATATGCAATGTTTATGAACACAGGCTTACCGGACTGGAATCACGGTACCTTACAGGATTTATTCACGTATTTACTGATGATTCAAAACAAAAACCATAGAAACGAGTTTTCTTACTGATCAAATGAAACAAAAAAAATACATATTGCCATTATTGCTTATTCTAATCAGTTACGGGCTTTTCAGCCAGGATCATTATTTTAAGGGACTGGCAGATATTCATTATAAAAACTACGATTCCGCAATTGAAAATTTTTCTGCAGCTATCAGTGCAAACCCTGACAATATACATTATTATCTTAAAAGAGCTGAAACATACTACTTTGCCGGGCAATATGAAAATGCAGTGAATGATCTTCTGATCACGGAAAAAACCGCTCCCGGATCCGGCAGTTATCTTCTGGCAAAATGTTATTCATTATCAGGTGATCAAAATAAAGCCATCGAATGGCTCAGAAAACACCTCGGGTCGGAGTATAAACTTCCCAGGGCAACAGTAAGACTCGACAAAGATCTTTCCTGTCTGGAAAAAACAGAAGCCTGGAATAAATTATGGAAAAAAGAATGGTACACTGAACAGGAGCGCAGAATAAGCGGAATCAGATATCAGATAGAAAAGGAAAAATATGATGAGGCTTATGCATCATTAGAGCCTTTGCTGAAAATAAATCCTGAGAACCCGTTATTCTTATACTTACGAAGCAAAATATTTCTTTTGCAGAACAATACAGGACAAGCTGCGTCAGACCTTAACAAAGCAATTCAATATGACCCCGGAAATAACGATTATTTATTTGAAAGGGCTAATATCCTTACTGAACAAAAAAAATATAAAAAAGCCCTGGCTGATTACAATACACTGTTAAGGATGAACATTATCAACCCGGAGGTCTATTATAAAAGAGGATATGTTTATTACATGCTTAAAGATCACGAAAAAGCGCTAAAGGATATTAATTATTACTGCAGCTTCTTCTATAAAGATGAAAAAGCTCTTGCTTTATGCGGCAAATTATATTTCAGCACAGGCAATTATACAGAAGCAATAAAAAATTATACTACTCTTCTTGAACTCAATCCTTCAGAGATCGATTACTATATCGCCAGGGGAGACTCATACCTGGATTCAGATGCCTATTCCCAGGCAGAAAGTGACTACACACAAGCTCTTGATCTGAATCCGAATATAGGGATCATATATATCAACAGGGGGATCGCAAGGCTGAAAACAGGTGATAACCGCGGAGCATGTTATGACTGGAACAAGGCAAATCGCCTCGGGCATCCGGATGCAGGATACTATTTATCAAAGCACTGCAGGGACAAAGATTAGATTACGGATTACGGATTACGGATTTTTCTCAAGATAGACTTTCTCCTCTGAAGTATATTTATACCCTTCATCAGATAGTTGAAGTTTTTCCCTGATCAGTTCAATATCATAGGTTTTATTACCTGCCAATCCCTTTATCCTATAGGTAATCACAAGCTGGCATTGATTCTTGTCTTTATAAAAAAGAACGCTTTTCTCCCCTTTTTCGTTCGTCTCATACAATACCTCATCCTTTTCCATAAATGATAATTTCAGCTTGTTATCAACAAGTTCGGCTTTTGCATTATGGGCCCCGGCACAACTGGATATAACCTCAATAACTATAGTATGGTCTCCTCCATAATGATCCTGCTTAATAATTCTGTTCTTAGCCCTTGAAACAGGTACATTTTCATCTTTTTTACAATAAAAGTCAACAAGTTCGACTTTTGTCTCCTGGCATATAACAGTTAATGAAAACAATATCAGACAGGATAACAATATTCCTTTCATAGCAAAGTGTTTTAATAATAAAAAATAAAAATCTCCGGATATATAGTGATATCCGTCCATAGGGGCTAGAAATCTGTATCTGTATATAAGACTTTATATATGTTAAAAGTACAAAATATAATGCGGATTGTCAAATATTTTTAAAAAAATCACTCCTAAAAATTCCTGTCTTTTGCAGACTGCCGATCTTCCCTCTATACCTTCTTCAACACCAGTTGCCTGTATTTCTTATTATTCCAGATTTCTATCATTTTCCTGAAGCCTTCATATTCTTCAGGGCAAAATCTCTGTTTTGTAATTATCAGTTTACGCACAATATTAAATCCCTGCTCTGTCTGTGTTAATTCAATAAATACACTTCCTGCACTGTTTTTTTCTTCAACTGATATTTCGGGAGTTACAAGCCTGATATTATCCGGCAGGGCTATATTATACTCATACTTTTCATTAATAAGGACAGGGACCTCGAAGAAATCCTTTCGCTTATCAGGAAGTACGCCTATTCCCCAACTGTCAGATCCTTCCCTTGCTTTTGGCAGATCCCAGTACAGATAATCGGCATAATCTTTAAAAGGATCTTTCAGGTCAATACTATATATTATTTCCGATGCACCCTGTTCAAGACTCTCGATTTTAACATCTTTGATCCCGGCATTGGCAATAAGTCCTTTCGCATTTGAATCATCTTTCTTCAGGTGAAAATAAGGATTGAATGTCCGTGTAAAACTGCCTGCGATTTCCCCTGTAATGGATTTTTCATCAATAATACTCAATTCTCCGCTGAGATCTATCTTGCTATGGTATTTATCGCCTGCCATTACAGGTTTGTTATTAGTTCTACCACTCAATGGAACAACTATCTTCTCATCAAGATCAAAAAGCTTATTATATTTATCTGTATGAGCGACTGACAAATAGACATCCTTATTTTCCTCAGGCTGAATACGTACCATGAATGATTCAATATTAAGCAAAGAACCCGCCTTACGTGTATAAAGCTGTTTCGGGATAACTGCAACAACATCTGAGGTTATTCCCGCCTCTTTCAGCAAGGCAGTAAAGAGAACTCCTTTCTCAAGCGCCGTACCTCCGTTACTGTTCCAGACCTGTTCGGCTGTCCTGACCCTGTAACCTGTTTCTTTGCTCTGAATATGATAAAGCTTAAGATCATTTACAACCAGATCCTGCAATGCCAGTGCAATCTCGTATTTGTCCTTTTTATCCGCAATGATATCTGCCACCTCTTTTTTCATATTCTCTGACAACTCTGAAGAAAATTCCTCCTGCTTGCCTATGTTCTGAACTAAAGGATCTATCTGTTCTGCAGTACTGAAGATCAGTCTGGGTTGGTGAATAAGATTTTCCGGAATATGATCTTCATAAGTATCAGCAGCTACATTTTCAAATACCCATGTATATGTTTTCATATTATCACCGGTTTCAACAGAGGGTTCCAAAGAATCATTTATAATTACATAATACAATTCCTTTGATTCAGGGATATTAACAACGATCTTCATTTCCTTTACCGGTGAAGATGACAATATTTTTTCATCACCCATTAAAGCCGGCATAAAATCCCTTTTGCTGTGTATCAGGTAATCAAGTTCAATAACAGCATTTCTCTCGAGTGCCGTATGTGTAACCACCATCTGCCTGAGGTGATTATATGCAGGAGCGTCAGCAGCATAATATGGCAGCATCTCATTAAAGGCATTATCCGGTGCCTCCACCACCTTACCGTCAGACATGGTGGTCATTGAATGGTTTATTTTCAAATCCTGGTATTCGGGATTATAGCTAATGAATGTCTCTCCGTACATTCTGTTAAAAGATGCAAAAGTCAGCAGCTTAAGCCTGTGTGAATAATTATAATCCATACTGCCGTCTTCATTGAGAGTATATTCTTTTTTCATGGTAATATATACTGCATCTGCATCTGTATATGCGCTGGTATCATCATCAGGCCCGGTATCTGAACTGCACGAAACAATTATACCGGAGAAAAAAAGAATACATAAATAAAATAAATTCTTCATTTGTCTGTATTATTAATGTTTGTCAATAAAACTGATTTAAGAACACCGATTACTCACATATTAAATTAATTATCAGCGGCGTTCATGAGAACGCTTCGCTTAGTTAACGATTTCAGATTTTATGCCATAGGCATCCCTACGGGAAAAGTTATTATATAACAGACAGATCGTAAATCATAAATCGTTAATCAATATTCTTAATTCTTAATATTATCGGTTCTTCTGCATATTTATTCTGGGAAGCCACTGCTTCGCGAAAAGACTCCCAGTCTTCGGGCTCATATACCCTTTTTTTAAATACTGCTTTTTCATTTAGTATCAGCTTACCGGATCCCAGTGCATACCCTCCTTCAAAAGAGGCGCCTGGTCCGTCGGAAGATGATGAATCCGGCAAATACACCACTTCGTTATATTCCGGCAGGCTTACAGTTTCCTGTAGTTCCACAAGCCTGCTGCATCTGTCCCTGAACGGGTACTCCCTGGTCTTCCTGTCGGTTTCAAAATACAAATGGGACATACCGTTTTTGAACAGGTGACGTGCTACTACAGGAGTGAAAATTACCTCCTCATCCGTCACCAGAGCATATCCCGGTATTTTATATTTTACTTTGATCATAACAGGGTCAGAATAATCATAAGGATCATTGCCATAATCCAGCTCCAGTATCTGTATTCCCGGGGATATTTTAAAAATTTCCGTTCTTATGCGTGAATCCCATGTTGATTTACGGCTTCTGACGAACATACCCCTTATTGTTGCATCTGATTGTCCTTCTGCAGTAAGGGTAAACTCTCCTTCCATAGTTCCGTCAGGATGAAGCTCCGATACTCCGGTTATCCTGAAATAATGATCTTCAGGGGGTGACAGTGGTGTTTCTTTCAGGTCGGCACCTTCAGGAAGTCCCATATGATAATTTTGCTGCTGCTCCCTGCTTGACCACAGCTCACGAACAAAAGGCACCCATGTGGGATCCAGCAGATGATATTTATTATCTGATAATTTTGCAATAGTAACACAATGGTTGAACTGGTCAGCAGGAATGCGGTCTATCCTGGACCCTGCCATTGTCATTGCAGGGTATGATTCGAAACCGGCTGCACGCAGCATGGTCACCAGCATACCTGCCTTATCCTTGCAAACACCGCACCTGTCGGTAAAATTCATATCGCCGCTATGTAAGGTAAAACCTTCGCCCTCTCCCATTGATATACCTGAGTACCTCATATTGTCAGCAACCCAGTGTGTCAGCCTCGAAACGGAATCCATCTCGTCCTTTGCCCCTTCAAGTATCTCTGCAACTTTCTCATCTATCTCCGGTGTTGATTTAAAACTCCCGTAGTCTTCATTCACACCGTAAAACCACCTTGATTTCGATTCCCAGTCGGGACTGGTAGATATCAGCAGTTTCAATGCAATATCAGAAAAAGCAACCATGTGAGGCTCCCTTTTTATCTTTGTGATGTCTCTTGCACAAAATGAATAAACTTTCTTTCCGTTCGCAACATCTTCGGTAACGTCCATCTCACCGTTATAAACCTTGTATTGTACTGTCTTGCTTTCAGGTATCTTTACCTCATAATATTTTTCCCTAACAGGGTCTTCACTCCAGAATTCCACAATATCATAAAAATGCCCTTTCATAGGCGGGATGTACTTATCGTCCCCGTCATCATAAAGCAGTGCATACGTAAATCCTTTCCTGAACATCTCCACTTCAACCGCATCGCCCGGTTCAAGCCTCCCGATCTCTATCATCTTCTGCCTCGCGCCCCAGTATATCATATATGCAGGAGCCGGATAATCCATTACTTTATTCACATCAAGCTCAATGATCTCACCGTCCTTTTTATATATGACCGCCTTTTTTATTTCCACAAAAGCAGACTGGGGGTCATAATCGAATTTGATGGTGCTTACCTTAAGCGCTCCTGCAGGAGTAAGCACTTTATAAAGAGTACTGTTACTAACATAGCTCAGTCCTGTTTCCTGAACATCAACCAATGTACTGTCATATATCACCAAAAGATCAGCGCCCGGATAGTCCTTTGTATCACCGGATTTTTTGATCAGGTCCTGTACAGGGTCTGCAAACAGGCTTATACTGAAAAAAACAGTGAGAATAACTGATAAAATACTTTTTGTCATAGCTGCTGTTTTATTTTATTAAAAGGATATTTCACAGCGAAATTAATAAAAAAATAAAGGAAAATACATGCGGTTTTTGAATTTATACATAACAGGTGGTTGTTAATACAAAAATGTATAGTAGTAATATGTGATTGGATGATTGGATGACACCGCTGGCGCGCGTCTGTGCCGCGTGACAAAAATCCGCGACTGACCTGCAACCGTTAATAAACCCATAGGTGCATTTAATAAACCCATAGGTAACATTTTTGAAATTGATATTTTTTTTTCTGTAAAATATCCCGGATCGTTTATCCTGTCTGGTATCCGAGAAAAAATGCAATTTTATTTATCATTGGAAACAGATATTTTATCAACAAAAAATAAGTGTTTATAATATTTTTTTTGCATTGTTTTTTGTGACCTCATTTACATCTCAGCGAATTTTATTTAATAATATTTTTAATTTTATGCCTGAAAATTTCCTGTTTCGGGTTAGAAATAAAAAAGAAAGAAAACAGGAATTACTTGTACCCTTGAATTAAGTTACAGAACAAAATAATTAGAGAGATGATCCTCTTCAACCAATGATTAGTATAAACCTATTAATAAAATAATAATGAACCAGCCGGCATCCGGCATCTGCCTGAAGTTAGGTATGGCAGGCATGGGCTATATGAGGTCGAAAAAAATATAAAAACTTAATAATTATGAAAAAGATCATCCTGCGAGTCATTTTATCACTTGCAATTTTACTAATTACTTCATTTTTAAATTTCTCTGCAGCTCAGGGAATAATTGAGCCGGGAGAATCGAAATTTGATATAAACAATGTTGTTCCACCTTCGCCTACAGCTGCATCTTTAGGTGAATACGGTGATATTCAGGTCGGATTGTTCACAGGAACACCTAATATTAACATACCTCTTTGGCAGGCTAAGTGCGGAAATCTTACAGTGCCAATATCGCTATCTTACAACAGTAGTGGTGTTAAGGTCGAAGATACTCCCGGGTGGGTTGGAAGTCAGTGGTCTATGAATTGCGGAGGTGTTATCACACGTGCCATGCGGGGCAGACCTGATGAGCTTTCATCAGATGGATTCTTAGACAGAGCAGAGCGAATAAAAAATTATTCAATTCAATGGGATGATGATTGCTATGAATTATATAATTATGCACAAGGGAGGTATGACGGGGAACCGGATGTTTTTTATTATAATTTTGGAAATTATTCTGGTAAGTTTGTTTTCGGATGGGATGATATTGAAGAAGAAGTCAGGGTATTTACAATCCCTTATCAGAACATTAAAATTATTGATCCTTTTACATCTCAGAATGATTATTTTGAGATCATAACAGAGGACGGCACACGGTACATTTTTGGACAAAATAGTGGAACTGAGCATACATGGGCATTTTCACAAGGGGCCTCATATTCACAGAATGATGATTATACATCAAGCTGGTACCTGACAAGTATTATCTCTGCTTCAGGAAAACATGAAATTGAATTTCAATACGGTTATGCGCATTATATTAAAAGCGGTATTTGCAGGTCTGAGTCTGTCAGGCTTTTAACAGGGTGTAGCGAGAATCCGTCAGAAGCAGGAGAAGCAACTTACAAAGAAACATATAACGCTTCTTATGTTAATGCAATTAAATTATCCAAAATAATTACGGATAATGAGACTATTGAATTTAACACAGGAGACAGAGAAGACCTTGACAATGGTGAAAAACTGGAATCCATTGAAGTGTATAATAACGATGACCTTAACAATCCCGTCCGTACATTTACTTTCCATTATACTTATTTTCAAAGTACAGGATCATTAATTTATAATAAAAGGCTATTTCTTGACAAGATTACTGAAAGCAGTGATTGTATTGCAAAACCGCCGTACAGGTTTGAATACAACCAGACTACACTCCCGCCGAGAAATTCGAGGGACCAGGATCATTGGGGATATTACAATAATGCTAATAATTCTTATTTGGTTCCTTCATTTGAATGGAACGGGCAAAATTATTATTACGGAGACAGGGAACCTGATGCCAATTTTATGAAAGCAGGAATATTGGAAAAAATATACTACCCGACAGGTGGTTATACATATTTTGTTTATGAACCTCATACCTATTATGAAGAAGACCGGCATGACTATCTTGATGAGCCGGCATCAGTCACTGTATATGCAACAGGAAGTTATTTTTCAGATGAAAATTCTCCTGACAGTACAAATGAGATCATTGATACTATAACGGCACCATCGAATATAGTTGATGATGAAGCTATACTGTATGTATTTGTTCCGGGAACAGAAACCATATATGAATATGGAGGGTATGATCCTCACTATGCAAGTGTTTATGTTAAAGACCTTACAACCAGCCAGACAATATACTCGAAAGAATCTGCCACTAATGACTATTATTCACAGGACACTATTGATATTGTTGAAGGGCATGATTATGAAATTGGAGCAAATGCATACCTGCACCCTTCACTTCATGCTTATGTGATCTTTGATATTGAAACAAATCCTTACGAAGGAGAACAGAGGGGCAATGTGACTGCAGGCGGACTCAGAATAAAAGAAATGCAGACTTTTGACGGTGAAAAGACACAGGTTAAAAAATATTTATACTGTACAGAGGAAGATGAAGAGAAATCAAGCGGAAAATTATTCAGTTACCCGAATTATTATTATACATCAGAGTATAAATATCATAAACCGGGAACCGGTATTAATTCTCCTATCCCTGGCACGTTACATATTAAATCATATATGAATTATCAATCACACAGCCTTTCCGGTCTCGGGACATCCAATGGCAGTCATGTAGGTTATAGTACAGTAACAGTATTGGAAGGTGAAAGAGGTGAAAACGGAAAGACAGTAAATAAGTATTTCATAATAGGAGATTCAGGTGGCGGCTTTCCTTTTGCTCCTATGCTTGATATGAGTTGGAGAAGGGGAACCCTGACCGAATCAAAAATTTATGAATTTGATAAAAATTCACAGAATTATAATTTAAGAAAAGAGATCAAAAATACTTACACTCAATCACAGGATAACTGGTGTAATATTAGAGGATTTAAAGTGGGAGAAAAACAAACAGGGCTACATTGTGATTTAAACTACGTAGGTCAGTTGTATTCTCCATATACTCTTGCTTATACATATTTCGACACATATTCACGATGGTTATACAAATCTGAAGAACGTGTAAAGACATACAACGAAAACAATAACCTGAATTCATACGTCGAAACCATTACCTCTTATGATTATAATGAAGTCAATGGTATGGTTGAGAAAATAACAAAAAATACCAGTGAGGGGCAGAATATTGAAACAACATTGGAATACCCTGATGATGATCCGACCGGCACATCAACGCAGGGTGAGATATTCAACAGGATGTCTGTATTGCATATGATAAGCCCTGTGATTAAAAAGGAAATATTCAAAAACTCCGTAAAAATAAATGGTACTATTATAAATTATGCTAAATATAATAATGATGATTTTCAGATATATCCATCTTCAATAGAAAAACTCGAAGGAAGCTCTTATGTTACAGAAGCAACATTTGACGAGTATGACGATAAAGATAATTTACTGCAATATACAGGAAAGGATGATGTTCCCGTGTCCTTTTTATGGGGATATGATCAGTCAATGCCTGTGGCAAAGATTATTAATGCTTCTCTTACTCAGGATGCCCTGGGTGGATCTGCGAGTTACCTGGGATATGAAAGCAATAATGCTGCAGCAAATGATCCTGATAACGATTACTGGAACCTGGC
>Ga0180433_10001403_pt1 | contig 40254 bp, 19 predicted proteins | sample SS_ome_8_FD_132980 | JGI IMG/M metagenome (GOLD analysis project Ga0180433, IMG submission 132980) | Hypersaline lake sediment archaeal communities from the Salton Sea, California, USA - SS_1_D_1 metaG | ecosystem: Environmental > Aquatic > Non-marine Saline and Alkaline > Hypersaline >... | reverse complement strand
TCCGTGCATCTCCCCTGTTGCGCGGCGTAGATGGCCCTTAAACGCTTCAGGGTACTACGAATGATGGTAACAGCGTCACGGTCATCACCGCGAATGTCCTCGGCCACTTCGCGGATGCGCGGGTCATCCACCTGGGCGCAGCGTGTGGCTCTCAACCAAGGGCGGGCCTCTTCTGGCCACTGCTCAGGAAGAGGCGCCACTGCGGGTACGTCGTCAAAAGACCGCGGGGCACACAACACCATCGAGTCCCAGCGCAGGTTGACCGTCTTTCCAGCGGCCAGCGGGCGAAGGACAGCCTCGACGACGAAATTGCCAGGTCGGTCCTCGTAGACACGAGCGGAGGTAAGGGCTTCGGCCGGGTCGGCGCGGAGTTCATACGTTAGGGGAACCTGTTCCCGATAGTTCAGCGGCATGGGGAACAACAGCGTACGCGAGGCGGGTACGGAGGAGCTCTTCCGTTCTGAGCAATACGACTGAGTCGTGTCCGCTAGTGTGCCTGCGGCCTCTAATCGAAGGTCGTCGACCCAGAGTGTGCCTCGGCCGTTGATGATGGCGCCGAAATAGATTGCCGTGGCCTCTTTCGGAACATCGAGAGTGATTTCGTACCGCTGCCACGGAGTGGTCCCGTGAACACCGCGCCCCCTCATGTTATCGAAGCCCAGAGCACGCCCTTGCTCCTCTCCATCAACCCGCATCCACAGTCCACCCCAGCCTTCACTGACATCCTGCGCCCGCAGGTATCCAGAATAGCGCAGGCGCTTCCCCATGAAGGCGTCGGGCGCTGCTCTTTGTGTTAGGGTACCAAAAGAACCTTGCTTCGGCTGACCTGGACCAATGAAGCGGATTCGGCCGCACTGTTGACCATTATGAGGATCATTGGCATCCACAACGATTTCGTACCCTTCTCCGCCGCCTCCCCAACCTTGAGGGAAGCCCCCTGCGAGCGTAGTCTCCTCGAAGGCCAGGTTGCCGGGCTCCGGTGTCAGCCCGGATACCCAAGTAACCTCATACTCTCCCCTCACATGGAAGAGCCCAGGTGCGACCCCAGGATCGGCATCGCCCACGGGGGCCAAGGCCAAGTCGTCTACCCACGCTGTACCCTTGCCAGACAGAATCACGCCAAAGCCGATTGCCATCGCCTCCGTCGGAACGTCGAGGATGATCTCGTACTCCTTCCAGTCAGTCGTGCCGACGATGGCGCGGTTCGATGTCTGCATATTATCAAAGAAGAGCATACCTTCGTGCCCGTTCACGCCCATCCACAGTCCGACCCAGCCTTCGCGAACGTCCTGCGTTCGGACGTAGCCCGAATAGCGGACGCGTCTTCCTCGGAACGCCTCAGCGGGAACGGACTGGTCAAGGACTCCAAAGCCACGCAAAGATGGCTGATCCCAACCGGTCCATCGAATCCGCCCGCTCTGCCTGCCCTGGTGCCGAACCTGCACGTCGACAGCGAGCTCGTATCCTTCGCCACCGCCACCCCAGCCGGCCGGCCGAAGGACAACCGAACGTGGCGGGTCCTCAAAGTCGAGATTCTTCGGTGCATCTGGCGACTCCTGCGCCTGAGTTGCCAGGGCGCCCGTGCTCGCGAGGAGCGCTGTCACGGCAACGACTGCAAGTACTTCTGAAGTGTTCATCGCCGGTCTCCTTGTTCTCCGCTAGATCTTCCAACGATCTGCCACATCAGCGCCCTGACGCCTCTGACACAACAGTGGCGCGAACGGTCGACGGGCAACGTGGTTTTCGCAAAAGAAATGCAGAGAACTTCAACGCTGAGGGATGTCATGGTGCTGCTTCGACCAAACCTCGTCCAGCAAATCGGGTGCAGAGGACCGAAAAAGCGGCGAACCGAAACTCGCACCAACTTGCCGGTCGTCTGCAAACCCGATGTGTCTCCGGGACCGCGTTGTCCGGAAGCTACGAGGACAATCGCGGGCAAGTAGCACTGGATTGGAGTGCCGCCGGAGACGCCCAGGGTTCCGTCTTGGCCCGAATCCTGCGAGGAATCGCAAGTCCGGAGATTTTCCGTTGCCCAACACCTGGAAAGCCCACTTGAAGATAAGGCGTTGTCTCTGAAGATCCTGCAATCAGGATAGGACGCGCGCCGGCGAGTCGGTATAATCGTCTCACCATGTTTGGTGCGGCTCGACTTACTAATGAGCATGTGAAGGCAGCAGCGGACGGGGGCAAAGAAGCCCTGGGACACGTGGTGAGAGTCCTGGAGTCCCAGGTACGGTTGATGATCGCGGCCCGGCTCAGCCCGAATCCGTCTCAACTTGACGCCGTTGACGATCTTACTCAGGACACGCTGATGGACCTGACCCGAGGTATCTACCGGCTCGAGAATCGCACCCTGGGCGGCCTGAAGGGGTTCGTTTCGGTCATTGCCTCGCGCAAGGTGTTCGGTTACTTGCGCGCGGCCAAGGCGGGTCTCGGTCAGTTGCCCATTCGGTCGCTGGATTCCACGGTGCAGAGTCTATCACAGGCGGGGCCCTTGTGGCAGTTTCTCTCCGGTAGTGGTCCTTCGCCTTCCTTCCTTGCGATGCGCGGCGAGCATGTAGCCAGCCTGATGACGGGACTCGGCGGGCTCAAGCCTGAACATCGTGAGGTGATTGCGTTGGCAGTCTTTGACCAGCTCGGAGCAACGGAGGTTGCGGAACGCATGGGTATTTCACCAAAGGCAGCCTCACAGCTCCTGATACGAGCCACGAGGAAGCTTCGCAAAAACATGGCGAGTTGCATCAAGGCAGGGTAGTCCCATGGTTGATTTCCACGAGAGCGACGATTCCACGCACGATCTGGTGGAACGCGTGGACACCGCCCTGCAAGCGCTTTGGCAAGGTGATGCCTCCAGGTTCGACCAACTTGTGGCCGAGGATGAGAACAGCGACGTCGACATAGGTGGAGTTTTCGAAGATGCGATGCAGGGCTCGGCCACAACAGGCGTCTCATCCGGCCCTTCTGCCATACCAGGTTACGAAATCCTTGAGAGGATTGGCCGGGGCGGCATGGGCGTGGTCTACAAGGCCTTCCAGCTTTCCACGAAACGAGCCGTGGCCATCAAAGTCATCCTCGAAGGTTCGCTTGCACCTCCGCAGGCCCGACGTCGGTTCCAGCGTGAGATCGAGCTGACCGCGAGTCTTCAGCATGCCGGGATTGCCCGTATCCTGGAGAGCGGAGAAACGTCGGACGGCCAGCCTTACTATGCGATGGACTATGTAGACGGCGTTGAACTCCGGCAATGGGTCGCAGGGAACAAGCCTGATCAGCAAGCCACTCTGGCGCTGTTCGAGAAGATCTGCGACGCCGTGGCACATGCCCATCAGAATGGGGTGATCCATCGCGATCTGAAACCATCAAACATCCTCGTAAATACGGAAGGGTTTCCCAAGATTCTGGATTTCGGGCTCGCGCGTCTCGTGGAGGACGACCGGACCTTGACGCTCCAGGAAGGCGATGCCATGCATGTAGCCGGTACGCTACGTTACATGAGCCCGGAGCAGACGCAGCCTGATGCAAGCCCTGTCGATGCGCGAAGCGATGTCTACTCACTGGGCGTGATCCTCTACGAGCTGTTGACCGGGCAGTCACCATATGAGTTGAGCAACTTTCTCCCGGAAGCCGTGCGGACCATATGTGAACGACCACCGCAGCCCCCCAGCAGTGTGCGTAGCTTCCTGCGCGGTGATCTCGAGACCATCCTGCTCAAAGCACTGGAAAAAGAGCCTTCGCGGCGATACGCGTCGGTATCGGATCTCGCTGAGGACATCCACCGGTATTTGGCCGGTGAGCCGATCGAAGCACATCCACCCAGCCGCTGGTATGTTCTGCGCAAGCGCGCACACAAGAACCGTGTGAAGCTCGCCACTGCAGGGATGTGTCTTGCTGCCGCGGTATTCGTCCTATGGTGGAGCATGCAACCCAAGTACGACATTGATTACGCGCGACGTGAATGCTTGGGCTATAGGATAGGTTTGGACAGTGACAGACGTGAGAGGTTCCTAGCAGCCGCCCTGAACGCGTCGTCTCATTACCCGGAACTTCCGGACGCGGTTTTGCTCTGGGGTATAGCCAAAGGTCACAGCACGCCCCATGCGGCCATTCACCAACTTGAATACAATCGCAAACGCGGCCAAGATGCTTGGTGGTATCACGCGGGCCTCATGGAACTGTATGAGCAAATCGACAGACCACAGAAAGCTCTCGAACACAGTGAAGTCCTTAGCCGCCTGGCGCCGAATACGGCAGAAGCATGGTATCTGCGCTCCTTTGCCGCCCTTGACTGTCAACGGGCCCTGTCCTTTGCGGAAAAGGCTGTTGACTGCGACCAAGGTCACGGTCACGTACTGTCATGGACCCGCTTGGCGAATCTACGTCGACATCTGGGTGACTTCGACGGGGCAATGGCAGCGGCAGATCACCTGGCAGAAATCGACGTGGATTCGGGACGCGCGCGCTGGCTGCAGTTCAAAGGGGATGTCGCGGCCACCCAGCGCCGCTTCCGTGAAGCCGTCGCTATCTACACCGAGGGAGTAGAAGCAGATCCTAATTATATGCCCCTCTATCGTCAGCGGGCACATGCATATCGCCGCCTCGGGGAATACACCTTTGCCGAAGCCGACTACAGCAAGGGGATCCTGGTAATTCCAGAACATAGTCCTTATCCCTGGCTTCACTTCCATCGAGCCACAGTTCGTTGGATCCTCGGGCGCAGGGCGGAGGCCGTCGATGACTGTCGGAAGGCGCGTGAGTTTACAGCCGGCCCCACGTTCGCCGACGCGCGGATGTACGTCATTCTGCGAGAACTGGAGCGAACGGGGGAGGCCGACGATGAAATGAGAAAGGCGATTCACGAAGCGCGCGGCTTGCAGGATGGAGGCTGGCTGGCATCCGTATTGGAGTGCCTGGCAGGGGTACTCGGGCCGGAGGATCTAGTGGCGCGCGCCGGCCAAGATACATCTAATCCTGAGAGAGAATGTGAGGCTTACTACTACGCGGGCGAACGCTGTCTTCTCGACGGCAAGGTCGACGCAGCCATCCGGTGGTTCCGAAGTTGTCGCGAGACTGGCGTGGAGTTCGACCAGGATGTCATGCCCGACCCCATGACCGAATACGAGTTGGCCGGCTGGCGGCTGAGGCAACTGAGCAACACGAACACACCTCAAGCAACGACGTCCACGCTGCACACACCCTGATTGTCGCTGCCATGCCAGCATTTCAGCCCACCCGCGAGGGGACCACAGCACTCTCAGCTTCCCATCCAATACTGATGGGGCAAGAGCCGCGATGTAGGTGCAGTCTGCCGACGAATCATCTTCCTCTTCGATCTTCGTCACTCATGGCGACCATTTCGTCGATAGGATCACTTTCTCGCGATAGCCGTCCTTGAGGGCCTTGCCGATTTTGATCTCGCTATCGCCATAGCAACGGCTTGTGTCGGCGTAGACCATTCCGGCATCGATGGCTTGGCGGATCAGGCTGACCGCCTGATCCTCGTCTGCCAGAAGACGCATTGCCCCGACGCTCACGCGATGGCATCGCAGTCCACTACGCCTGCCGAAATCCACCCGTTCCTTCTGTGGAATACCCATATGATTGGCCCCGTCCCTTTGCATCAGCTATCTTGTGTTTCTTGTTGAACCTGGAACAGGTAGGCCTCATGATCCTCGATCAATTTGCTTGTCACAACACTGACTCTCAGTCGTGGTGCGGGGTCGCTGAGGGCGACGTTCTCCTCGATCGTCTTCAGGGCTGTCTTGGGCAGTCCTTGTAGATCGTCCGGACCGATGCACCACGGACGTTCAGTCGCCTGAAGAAGCCCCGAGGCATTGTTCTGGAGATGTTGCACCATCTCGGCCGTCGAGACGTAGAGGACGATCTTCGTGGCCGTATCCTCGATCATCGCCAGCTTGAAGAAATCAGCGAGGAGCGCGCCGTATTTCATCGTCCGTGGCATGTCGCCACTACCGGAGGACGGGCGATCGTATTTAACCTCCACCCAGGCCGGGCCCAGCGGGGCGGCGCTGAGCCATAGATCGACCTCGCTGCGTGCCATAGGCGGGTGGGGGTGAGGCTTCTCGGGCACCATGGAATGCAAGTCCCCGCCGCGGTTGATCAGGGCGTTCCAGAAGTAGTAGCGGACGGTGTCCTCCGTGGTGTGGGTGCCGGCCGCGAGGCGAACCCCGAGGTCGCGGGCGAACTCCGCGAAGGGTGCGACCCATTCCCGCACGTCGGCGACATGTGGGCGATCAGGCATCACGCGGCCCCCACACCGGCCCCGCTCGCCCCGTTGAGCAGACCATGAACCGCCGCCGCCATCAACGCCTCGCCGTCCACCTCCGACCGCTTCAGCTCCTCTTCCAGGGCGTCGCATAGGGACAACAATTGGTCCGCTTTGGCTACTATGCGACGCTGCTCAGCCTGTGGGGGTAATGGAATCTGGAAGAACGCCTGCTTCTGGATGCTGACTTGGTTCCGCGTCGTTTGCGACATGATTGCCTCCAACTGCCCCTGCCACACTCGACTCATCAGCATGATGTAGAAGTAGCCGGCATCGATCGCTTGTTCGGCCAGGCGGTAGAATGTCACCGATGTGCCCAGGAGGAAACGTCCGGCATCAGGTTCGACGCGGGCGACCCGGCCAACCGTTGCGTTGTGGGTAAGCAGTACGTCACCACCTTGGGACCAGCCCTTTGTCAGTTGCTTGGCCTTCTCTTGGTTGAGCTTGCTGCATCCGTCCCAGACGACGCGGCCGTGAACGATGTCTTTCGCCGAAACAAACGTCTCGCCAGTGTCGCCGAACTCATGCTTCCTTGGATACAATGAGCCATGATTGCCGTCAGCATAGTCAATGATCACGTTTCGGTCATACAGATCCTGTATCACGACGTAAGCCCAAGAATCAGGCAGTGTGACGAACAGATCCTCTGGCGCGTTCACCGGCGTCTTCTTGACAATTTTGCGTTTGCGTTTGTATCCGCTGGGTAAGGTGAACTCGCGTTTCAGTAACTCGGCGGCCGGTTCGTCGTTTGGGTTTTGTGGGACGAGTTTTCCTTGGACGGCGAGTTGTAGGATTGCCTGTCGGAGTTGTGTGACGGTTTTGGGTGTGTCGTAGAGGCTATCGAAATGGTCCCGGACGCGGGTCCAGTGTTTAGCGAATGCCTGGTCGTCGCGGGCGGTCAGGAGCTTGTCGATCGCCGCCGCCCCAGCCGCCACCCGAACCGACACTCGCTCCTTCCCCTTCTCCTCCAACTCATCGCACAACGACATCAACTGATCCACCTTGGCGACGATGCGGTGCTGCTCGTTCAACGGCGGGAGCGGGATTGGCGACTCCTCGATCTGCTTTCCTGACAAGTGGTCAACCGTTGTGTATGCCTTCTTGCCCTGGAGTTCGAGAAGACGGTGCTGCAATGCATGCCCCACAAACGGTCGCCCCAAATCAGGTGAGTACCATTGAAGCCGTGTGACTCGCTGGTTCAGAAGCGCGTTCGGGCCTCTCCACACCGCCACGTTGAAATTCCCGTCCATTCCGATGAGGTAGTCACCAGCCTGGACGATGAATTCGTCGCGATAGTCGCCCGAGTAGAAGACCTGGGTCGCGGAGTGGAGGATGTCGCGGATACGGATTAGCGGCATGCCCGCCTTGTCTTCGTTAAACAGCCTTGACTTGAATGCAAATCCTGCCTGCGAGCGAGCAAGATCGCCGAGGCAACACCAGATCCACTTTCCAGGTGCAGGAAACGGCTGCTTGCACTCCTCGACTGTCACCAGCTTGCGAATTCGCTTGAGGCCATGCTTCCTGACGTGGTCCCGTTTGTGAACTTGGATCCTCTTCAGCAGATTCTCGGCCGGTTCATCCTTGGGGTCTTGCGGAACCAGCTTGCCTCGAACGGCAAGCCGTAGGACCAACTCGCGCAGCTTCCCCACGCCGTTCGGCGTGTCGGCCAGGGTGGCGAAGTTATCTAGGAACTTCTTAGGCGTCACTTGGCCTTACCCTCCAGAGCGGCGGCGAGTTCGTCGCGTAGGGCGTCGCGGGTTTTGGCGACATCGGTCAATAGCTTGCCGTAATCAGCCAGTAGCTTGTCGGGGTCGCCGTGGCCTCCTGGGCCGTCGTGGGGGTTTTTGATGTCGAGGTTGTAGCCGTTCTCCTTGATCTGTTTGACAGGCACTTTCCAGGCGTGTTCGTTTGTCTGTCGCTTGTTCCACCATTTCTTTTCCGGATCGAACTCCTCGATCCTGATGGGCTTGGTCTTGTTGTAGCTCCTGGCGCCGAGCGGGTAGGGATGTTCATAGAACCAGACGGTCTTGGTCGGCTCGCCCTTGGTGAAGAAGAGCAGGTTGGTCTTGATGCCGGTGTAGGGATTGAACACGCCATTGGGCAAGCGGACGATGGTGTGCAGGTTGCAGTCGGTGAGCAGCTTCTCTTTGATCCGGGTCTTGACGCCCTCGCCGAAGAGGGTCCCGTCGGGCAGTACCAGTGCCGCTCGGCCACCGGGCTTGAGCAGGTGCATGATGAAGACCAGGAAGAGGTCGGCCGTCTCGCGGGTGCGGTAGGCTTTGGGGAAGTTCCCCTCGATACCGTCTTCCTCCATGCCGCCGAAGGGCGGGTTGGTGACGATCACATGGACGCGATCTTTGGGGCCATAGCTTCGCAGCGGGCGGGCGAGGGTGTTGTCGTGGCGAATATGTGAGGGCACGTCGATTCCGTGAAGGAACATGTTGGTGGTGCAGAGCAGATGGGGCAGCGATTTCTTCTCGACGCCGTGGATCGAGGCCTGGAGCTTTCGCTCCTGGGCGGCGGTCTTCACCTGCCCATCGCGGATGTGCTCGATGGCACAGGTCAAAAAGCCTCCGGTTCCGCAGGCCGGGTCGAGGATCTTTTCGCCGAGCTTGGGGTCGACCATATCGACGATGAACTGGGTGACGGCTCGGGGGGTGTAGAACTCGCCGGCGTTGCCCGCGCTTTGCAGGTCTTTGAGGATCTTTTCGTAGATGTCGTTGAAGACGTGGCGGTCCTGCGTGCGGTTGAAGTCGATCCCCTCGTTGATCTTGTTGACCACCTGGCGGATGAGGGTGCCGTTCTTCATGTAGTTGTAGGCATCCTCGAAGACGCCGCGGATCACCAGGGCTCGCTGATCGCCGTTGCCGCCGACAGTGAGGTCTTTTAACTTTTTGAATAGCTCGTCGTTGACGAAGTCGAGCAGCGCATCGCCGGTGATTCCCTCGGGGTCGGTCGCCCAGTTGCACCAGCGGAGCTTCTTGGGGATAGGCGAGCGGTAATTGTCTTCGAGAAGCTCGGCCTCCTGTTCGCTGTCGTCGAAGATCTTGAGAAAGAGCATCCAGCCGAGCTGGCCGATGCGCTGGGCGTCGCCGTCAACGCCCGCGTCCTTCCGCATGATGTCCTGAATGGCTTTGATGGTCGTGCTTATTGCCATTGGCTGTCAGCGTGCTCCCTAGTCTTAGTCAGCGGGCGGGTCAGGCGACGCGGAATAGCTCTTCCTCCAGCTCGCGCAGGGCTTTGACGTATTCATCCTTGCCGCCGAACGACTGGATGATCTCCATTGGCGTTCCGAGTTCGTCGAGCGGCTGGACGCGGAGTACCTCCATACTCTCGATGCTGGCTATGCCCTGGTTGGCGTACTTGTCGAGCAGCGTTTCGAGAACGCGGCGGGCCTGGTCGCCGTACTTCGTGAAGTAGTTTCGCTTGCGCACGTTTTGAGCCCGCTCGCGGCGGGTGAGGGGCGGCTGACCAAAGGCGACGTGGCAGATCAGGTCGAAGGGGCCGAAGTCCTTGCCGACCTCGTCAGCCAGTGGCTCGAAGAGCACGCCCTGCGATTCGAGTTCCTCGATGACGGCCCGCTTTTTCTCCGCTTCGGTCCAATGCTTGAGGAAAGCGGCGAGCGAAGCGTATTCTGCGCAGACGGCCTTGCGCGTGTAGTCTTTGAGCGATTCGGTGATGAGCTTGCCGTCTTTGCCGTAGTATTGGACACGCTCGGCGACGACCCAGACCGGGACGTCGTCCACGACGTACTTGGTGCGCCCCGGGCCGGGTGGCGGTGGTGTCGTACCATCATCATCACCATCAATGTCGACATCGGGTAACGGTGGGTCGATGTTCGGACCGTCGCCACCGGTGCCCCCATCATCATCGTCGGGCGGCACCGGGGGGTCGTCCGGCCCGGGTGCATAGATCTGCACGGGATCGCCATCGAAGTCCGGGTCGGCGAACAGCTCGGTGGCCTTCTTGAAGTCCATGATGGTAAAATAGAACTTGTCGAAGTCTTCGTTGATGCGAGTGCCCCGGCCGATGATCTGCTTGAACTCGGTCATGGCCTGGATGCGCTGGTCGAGGACGATGAGCTTGCACGTCTGGGCGTCCACGCCGGTGCTCATCAGTTTCGAGGTTGTGACGATAACCGGGTAGCGGCTTTCGGGATCGATGAAGTTGTCGAGTTCGGCCTTGCCCTCGGGGTTGTCGCCGGTGATGCGCATGACGTACTTGCGGTTGGTTGCGGCGATGTCGGCGTTCTCGTTGACCAGAGCTTGGCGCATGCGCTCGGCGTGGTCGATGTCCTCGCAGAAGACGATCGTCTTATCGTAGCGGTCAGTGGCTTTGAGGAAGGCCGTTATTCGCTTCGCTACGCGTTCGGTGCGTTTTTCCAGCACGAGAGTTCGGTCGAAGTCCCGTTGGTTGTATACGCGGTCTTCGATTTTCTGCCCGCGCTTGTCGAGTTTGCCCTTTGGTGGTCGCCAGCCGGTCAGGTCTTTGTCGAGATCAATCCGGACCACCTTGTAGGGAGCGAGGAACCCGTCTTCGATGCCCTGCTTGAGCGAGTAGGTGTAGACCGGGTCGCCGAAGTAGTGGATGTTGGATACGGCGCAGGTTTCTTTGGGGGTCGCGGTCAGGCCGATCTGGGTTGCGTTGGTGAAGTAGTCGAGGATCTCTCGCCAGGCGGAGTCCTCGGCGGCGCTGCCTCGGTGGCACTCGTCAACGACGATGAGGTCGAAGAAATCGGGGGAGAACTGCCTGTAGATGTTCTTCTCCTCCTCGGAGCCGGAGACGGCCTGGTAGAGGGCGAGGTAGACCTCGTAAGATTTGTCGACCTGCCGTTTCTTGATCTTGGTCATGGCCGACCCGAACGGCTTGAAGTCGTTGGTGCGGGTCTGATCGACTAGGATGTTCCGATCAGCCAGGAACAGAATGCGCTTCCGGGCACCGGACTTCCACAGTCGCCAGATGATCTGGAAGGCCGTGAACGTCTTGCCGGTGCCCGTGGCCATCACCAGCAGGATGCGGTCTTGACCATGGGCGATCGCCTCGATGGTCCGTTTGATGGCCACCTGCTGGAAATAGCGGGGCGTTTTTCCGGCGGCGTCGGTGTAGTAGTCCTGCGTGACGATTGTGTTCTTGGCGTCGTCGAGGCCTTTGAAGGTTCGGTATCGTTGCCAGAGGTCTTCGGGCGATGGAAATCCGTCGAGCGCCAGCTCCCGTTCCGGTTGAGTTGCAGTATTGGTCCGGTCGTGGGCGAGGAAGCCGTCTCCGTTGGAGCTGAACACGAACGGTACGTCGAGGGCTTCGGCGTAGTCGAGGGCCTGCTGCATGCCGTCACCGATACCGTGCTTGTTGTCCTTGGCCTCGATGACCGCGATCGGGATATTGGGTTTGTGGTAGAGGACATAGTCGGCGCGTTTGGCCTTGCCGCGGGAGACCTTGTGGCCCCGGACGATGACGCGGCCCTTGGTGAAGCTCAGTTCCTCCCGAACCTGAGTTTGAATGTCCCACCCCGCCGCCTCAATGGCCGGCGTGATGAACTTGGTGCAGATGTCCCGCTCGCTCAGCTTTTTCTTGTCGAAGGTCGCCATGAGGGGATCCGCACTCCAGCACATCACACGACCACTCTGGTAGCGCCCAAGCCCAGAGGTCCGCAACTCCAGATTGTACTCCATCGGACGCCACGCATAACCGCCAAGCCGGATTCTACGCGTTCGAGGCCGAGGCCGCGACTCGACCTGGGCGAAGCTCATCGTCCGCGGGTACGCCTAGTCGCGCGGCAAGGGCTCTCACATCCTCTCGCCGGTTGAAAGCGGGTTGCAGACTACGTGATCAGACTGCAACTAGTACAGCCGTAACGATACACCGAAACAAGAGCTTGTACCGTGGCAGAGCACAAGGGGGGGGCTATTGGGGATAGAGTTACATACAGTAAGAAAGCTTTGCGGGCCCGGCCCGAACACAATATCCAGTACACCTGTACGGCCGGGGCTGGGTTTCGAAGAGTGTCAGGTGCGGATTGCCCCGAATTACTACTGTGAGACTGAGGATTCTCACTTGCCCGCATGCGAGTCTTCTCACCATCGCGTGACAGCGACCCTGTAGTCTTGCTAGAATGGGTTCACTGAGCGGCATTTCTGAGGACACTTCGGGAACATGGGTGCATAATGCTCGCGCGAAGACTGATGGTGGCCGAGAATCGGTTTGCGGGTCTTCGCGTGTGGCCCAATGGGCAATCGGGGCACGTTGTGAGTGGGGATGAGTCTTGGCGAGGTCGTTTCCATGCCGAGATTGGCTCTCCCGCCTTACTTGGTGCTGGCGTCCACACCCGGACAAGGGGTGACGCCAGACCTCGACGATGTCTGGCCCTTACCTTGCCGGGCGCGGACCGCATGGAGCTGGCGGAAGTCGAAAAGCAGGATGCCGTGCGTTCAAGGAGAGTCTAATCATGACATCGCATAAGAACATCAAGCGAGTACTGGCTCTGTTGATGGGCGTCTTTCTAACCGCCAACGGCGGCGTGGCGTCGGCCCAGCCAGTCCCATGCGAGCTGGCCAAGCTCGCCGCCTCCGACGCTACGGCGGGTGACTGGTTCGGCAAGTTCGTTTCGATCAGTGGCGACGTAGCTGTGATCGGGGCATACCACAGTAGTGACGCGGGCAGTTCTTCCGGCTCGGCGTACGTGTTCCGCTGGGACGGCAGCAGTTGGGTGGAGGAAGCCAAACTCACCGCTTCCGACGCGGCATCGCTGGACGAGTTTGGTCACTCTGTTTCGGTCAGCGGGGACGTAGCTGTAGTCGGGGCATACCAGGATGATGATGCGGGACTCAATTCCGGCTCGGCCTACGTATTTCGCTGGGATGGCGGCACTTGGGTGGAGGAGGCCAAACTCATCGCCCTCGACGGCGATGTTCATGACAACTTCGGCTATTCCGTTTCGGTCAGCGGCGATGTGGCCGTGATCGGGGCGTACGGTAATGGTGACGCTGGAGGCTACTCTGGTTCGGCGTACGTGTTCCGTAGGGATGGTGGCGTCTGGGTGGAGGAAGCCAAGCTTACCGCTTCTGACGCTGCGGCGGGTGACTACTTCGGCTGGTCCCTCTCGGTCAGCGGTGACGTGACCGTGATCGGGGCACAGTACAATTATGGTGGCTCGGCGTACGCGTTTCGCTGGGACGGCGCTGGTTGGGTGGAGGAAGCCAAGCTCACCGCCTCCGACACCGATGTTAGTGACAACTTCGGCTACTCCGTCTCGGTCAGCGGCGACCTGGCCGTGATCGGGGCGCACCATGACGATGATGCGGGAGACCACTCCGGTTCGGCGTACGTGTTCCGCTGGGACGGCAGCAGTTGGGTGGAGGAGGCCAAGCTCACCGCCTCCGATGCTGTAGACCATGACAACTTCGGCAGCTCTGTTTCGGTCAGTGATGACCTGGGCGTGATCGGGGCACGCTATGATGATGACGCGGGATACAATTCCGGCTCGGCATATGTGTTCCGTAGGGATGGTGGCGTTTGGGTGGAGGAAGCCAAGCTTATAGCCTCCGAGGCCGAACAGGGTGATGAGTTCGGCGACTCCGTTTCGATCAGCGGCGACGTAGCTGTGATCGGGGCAGTCGTCAATGGTGATGCGGGAGACCATTCAGGCTCGGCGTACATATTCTGTGTGGGGGACACTGATGCCGACGGTGTTCCACGTGAATGCGACAATTGCCCAGCGGACTACAACCCCGACCAAGCTGACTTCGATGAGGACGACATAGGTGACGTCTGCGACAACTGCCCGGCGGCCTACAATCCGGACCAAGTCGACGGCGATGAAGACGATGTGGGGGATGTCTGCGACCCGTGCCCAGATGACAATCCGGATGACACGGACGAAGATGGGTCTTGTGATTCGGGCGACAACTGCCTGACGGATTACAACCCAGATCAGGTCGATGGCGATGGGGATGACGTGGGCGATGTCTGCGATAACTGTCCGATGACCTACAACCCGGACCAAGCTGACACCGATGATGATGACGAAGGCGATGTCTGCGACAACTGTCCGCTGCACGGCAATCCGGACCAGGCCGACTGCGATGATGACGGGATGGGCGACGTCTGTGCGATCGCCGAGGGGTTCAGCGAGGACTGCAACGACAACGGCGTTCCGGACGAGTGCGAAGAATTGCCTGTGGTCTACGGGTTTGCATCCGAGTCGTCGCAGCAGGCTGACACCACCGGTGGAGAGGTGGTGATCTTTACCGGTGAAGCACTTACGACCGGCATGCCGGTCGTCTTTGCGGCGGGGATTAATCAGGTTTCGGTCGATCCAGCGGATGTCATAGCCAACCCGGATGGGACGAAACTAATCGTCGTTGTGCCACCTTTTCCGCCGGGTTGTGATTGTGTGTATGGCGATCCGCTCTTGGTAAACGTGGTATTCAATGGATGCAATAAGGTCGATCTGTTCGATACAGGGGTATTGTTTCAGTACAACCCGGTGATAGACTTCGTGGCCTATCCCGACAGCGTACAGGCAGCCATCGACGATGCCATGCCCGGGACGTGCATCGTTCTGGAGGCAGACGCAGCCCACGCCGGACCGTTGCTGATCGATTCCACGAAATCCAGGATTACCATAACCAGCGAGGATCCATCCACTCCGGACCGAACTCAGATCGATGGTGGATACACTGGTGGAGAGCCGCCAAATGATGCCACGGTTACCTTCGACGCCTGCGGTGATGGGGTTTGCCTCAGCGGGGTGAATGTGATTCTCGGGAACTCCGGCGCGGAGATTCGTAACGGAGCCGCCCCCATCATCGAAGGCTGTCATTTTGACTACAACGTAGCGGACTACAGTCACGGCGGGGCGATTACAGTCACCACCGACGCCCATCCAATCATCTGCGGTGGCTGCTACTTGGCCATAAATGAGACTTCAGGCTCGGGGGGTGGCATTCGGATTCACGGTGCTTCCGGGACTATTGTGGGCAACCGCTTGATGGGCAACTCGGCCGCAAGCGTTGGAGGCGGCTTTTTCCTGAGAGATACGGCAGCGGATCTTGTCATCGCTGACAATGAGATCTGGATGAACGATTATATGGCGGTTCCTCAACAAGGGGGAGGCGTGTACTGGGGTGGTGGGACGATGTCCGAGCCGGCGCTGGGCATGTTGTTGCGAAACGACGTTTGGCTCAACAGCGCCAACGATCAGGGGGCCGGCGTCTACGTCGGCCAGGATGTCGCGCCCATCATTGTCGGGAATGTGATCAGCGATAACAGTGGCCTTACGGAGAATGCCGTTGGGGGTGGTATCTACATAGAAGGATTCAACCGTAACGTCTTTCCGATTTGCGAGAACATCATCTTCGGGAACGAAGCCCAGGTAGGTGGCGGTTTGGCGCTCTCGAACATGAACGAGGTGTTGGTGGAACATAACCTGATCTTCTGTAACCAGGCTGTACAAAACGCCTCGCTACCAGGCCCACCCTTCTATGCGGCGGGACTCTATGTGAAAAGCGCTGACCCGATGATCCTGCACAACACGCTTTACGGCAATACAGGTGCGTCTTCCTCAGGCGAGCAAGGTGGCGGGATTCACCTTGAGGCGCTGGCCACCGGCTCACCGGCGTTTTGGGACAACACTTTACTGAACAACGAAGGCTGGGAGGTTTACTCCGATATGCCGTTGTTCGGCAACTTCGTGGATTGGAACCTTGGCTATGACGCTGCCGATCCGAGTGAGGTTTTCTCTCAGTTCACCATGCCGGGAGAGAACAACATCAGCGCCGATCCGTTGCTGAATGATCCTGGCTGCGCTCCGGATGATCCGTGGTGGGCGTTCGGATTGCAGGCTGAGTCGGCGGGCACCTGTAGTGCCAGTGACGGGTGTGATCGCGGTGCCGTATTGTCAGCGAACTGTCCTGGTTGCGTATCTGGCAGTTACTTGCCCGCCGATCCCGACGACTGTAACGGCAACGGCATTCCCGACAAGGTTGATTTGCTCATCGGCACATCTGAGGATCTGGACTGGAACGGCATCCCCGACGAGTGCGACGTCTACGGTGATTATGACGGTGATGACGATGTGGACCTGGACGACTACGCGACCTTCTCCGAGTGCATAGCGGGTCCTGACGTGACCACGCCCCCGCCCGGCTGTGCCCCGGCCCGTTTCTACGCGAGCGATCTCGAAGGCGACAACGACGTGGACCTGGCCGACTTCGCCGCGTTTAACGTGTTCTTCAGCGGACCATGATCAACCGCACAAGCTCTGATGCGGCCGTTGGGAGCCTCGACCACATCCCTGAACCTGTGACAATCGAGTGTTTAACCCATGGCGTCTTGGCTGTGGCTAGGTGCAGACGTTGACAGGCGGCCTACAGCTCCGCCAGTACCTCCAGGAATCCCTGTAGCGGGCTCCCCTGCTTCGGGATGCTCTGAGCACTTTCTCCCCAGCTTCCAGAGGCGGGCGTTTGAGGATTCGTTGGCCACACCCTACAATCGAACTGATCAGTCCAGGTCTGGTGGGCTTTCTAGAGGCTGGGATCAGCGATGTGCGCAAATGAATCAGAGCCAGGCTTTCCCATGACAGACGAAACGCTGCTGCAGCTTTGTGCGATTTCAGCAGATGACCAACACGTTACTGAAGAATGGCTGGTTGATCTTCGGCTCGTCTCCTACTTGGTTGGCAAGGCGCATTCATGCCAGTCGCTCGTCATCCAGCAGGCGATGACGTTGCTTGCGGCGACGCTCGGAAGGCTGCCGCAGTGCAACCCGACCCATCTGCCCTTTGGCTACGAGGGCCCCATTATCAAGTCTGATTCCTGGATCGAACGCGAATCATTGGAGCAGGTGGGGAAGCAGATCGTCGGCCTGCTGCATTTGGGCACCACACCCGACGAGATCGCCACGTTTGTATGTTACGCGGTAGAACAGTCGATCCACCTCGGGTTCATGCAGAGTCAAGACTATGACGCATGGCGACCTGGAATGTCGAGCGGTTCCGGGTGGCGGTCGATGGTGAAGGCGACGCCATACGGCATAGCCAAGGCACGCCAGGAAGCTCAGGCCAATCTGGGACAGAATAGCGCCGGGCAGCCGCCAGATGACGTGGCCGGCGGGCCGAAACCTGACGAGCAGAACGATGGGGATACCGGCGACCATGAGGGCCACTCCGCGGCTTTTGGAGCTGCGTCATTCCGCTCCGCTCCGACTGTAGATGATGGGTACAGATGGGCGCGTCAGACCGAGCTCGTTCGTGCAACCAACCAAGTTCTGGGTGAGGGTACGCTCAACAAGGGCGTTCTGTCTCGGGCCTGCAAGGATAATCACGTCCAAACGAAGGGCAAGCCCGGACGAGGATCTCTCGTCGACGTACAGAGCTTCCTCATCTGGGCAGCCCGCCGCTTCAAGATCGGTAAGGACGAACAAACCCAAGTCCGCAACGCCATCATTGGCGAAATCACTGAGCGCAACTCCTAGCGCAACCAGTTGAATCGGGTTGCGCAACCACATTTTTCTTGACATAAACGAGCATTGTTCCACGGATGGGATGGATTAGCCACCAGAGCCTAGGGCACTTTCTGGTTGCGCTTTCGTTGCGCTTGAACAGCCACACCTATACTCAATCCCGTAAACGCGGCCGTCGATGCGGCTCCAGGCTCAGTCTTCAAGGGATATTAGCGATGAGCGTACATGGATTGCCCAAGGCGAAGCAACTTGCTCGGGCGGCACCAAGGCCAGCCCCACGGCCACCGGTGAAGCCCATAGACTTGGTCCTATCGCGACTGCCTGGCGCCAAGCGCTTCGGGGAAAGCTGGCGTTGTGCGTGCCCCAGCCACGGCGGCACGAACAAGACAAGCTTGAAGATTGACGTCGGTGACGGCGGGCGCGTCCTGTTCAGTTGCAAGTCGAGGGGATGCACAGCAGATGCCATCATTAAGAAGCTGGAGCTACCACGGTGGGTGCTTGGGCCGGATGAGGACATCGCACCGGCTGCTCCACGGCGTACGTCGAAGCCGCCACCGGCATCGATATCGATGCCACCGCCATCCAAGCCGGACAAGCCCGTTCCCGTTTACGCGGAAGCACTAGACGCGATAGCGGCCCTTGAGACCCGACTTGGCGCCAAGTGGACCGCGATATGGGGATACCTCGACGACAACGGCGAACCTGGAGGGGCTACGTTGCGTTTCTCGCCCGAGCCGGGTTCGACCGAGAAGAGGATTCGTCCGATTTCCCGTCGAGCTGATGGCTGGGTTCTTCAAGCGATGGAATTGCCACGGCCGTTGTATCGGCTTACGGAACTTAAGAGTACGTCGGGGCGGGTATTCGTCACCGAGGGGGAGAAGGCCGCTGAGGCAGGTAGGTCGCTAGGACTTACGGTCACCACATCAGCTGGGGGTGCGAGTGCTGCGAAGTTCACATGCTGGGAAGCACTCGCCGGGCGCGAGGTTATCATCCTGCCAGACAATGACGAGCCCGGCATGCGATTCGCCGAGGACGTCGTGCGGTTGCTGTTCAAACAAGACGCAGCCGCAGTGGTCAAGGTCGTCACACTGCCGAGCCTGCCACCCAGGGGCGACCTTTTCGACTTCGTCGAGGCCCGTGACTCGGTCGAGGATGCCGATCTGAAGATCGCGATCGAAACCCTGGCGAGCAAGGCGGCGGTCGAGGAACCGCCCCAGCCGGAACGGGCTGTAGAACGACCGGCCGCAAGCCCGGTGATCGTGCGAATGTCCGACGTGAAGCCCGAGTTGGTTGAATGGTTGTGGAGCGATCGGTTTGCGATCGGCAAGCTCACTCTGATTGCCGGCGATCCAGGCTTGGGAAAAAGCCTGATCACTTTGGATATGGCGGCGAGGCTGTCCCGGGGCACGCCCTGGCCTGACGCTCTGGATGAGCATGTGCTAGTGGGTGGCACTGTGCTGCTGAGTGCCGAGGACGATCCGGGCGACACGATCCGCCCAAGGCTCGACGCTGCGGGGGCCGATGCATCGAAGATCGCAGTTATGACAGGGATCACCCGGCATGATTCTGAAGGGGACATTCTCGACTCGTTTAATCTGGCGTCCGACTTGTCAGCGCTCGAACTAGCGATCGAGCAAACGCCCGACTGTCGGTTAGTTGTGATTGACCCGATCACGGCGTATCTGGGCCGCACAGATTCTTACAAGAATGCCGAGCTTCGCGGGCTGTTGGCTCCGTTGGCTGAACTGGCACAGCGGCGGCGCGTTGTGGTTGTGGCCGTCACGCACCTTAGAAAAGGGGAGGGGGCGGCGATCTATCGCACAATGGGTTCCTTGGCTTTTGTCGCAGCTGCTCGGGCGGCGTGGGGCGTAGTGAAGGACAAGGATAATCCACGGCGGCGGCTGATGCTTCCGATCAAGAACAACCTCGCACCCGACGTCCAAGGATTGGCTTACGCGATCGGGGGGACCGGTCCGCTCAATGCGCCCGTGCTGTTGTGGAGCGATGAGCCGGTAACGGTCGACGTCGACGAGGCAATGGCTCCACCCAAGCGAGGTGGCGAAGAAGTCGACCTAGAGGAATGGGTCAAGTCGCGCAAGGGAGGCTGCACTGTCAGCGAGCTTGCAAGGTCTGGCCCCCGGCAATTCAGAGGACGGACAGACGCAGCGAAGGCAGCGCTCGACGTCTTGGTCGTGGCGAGGGTATGTCGGCGATCTGATTCGAAACCCGGCAAGCGCCGGGGGAAGCCTACGACCCATTACATCCATGTCTCTGAGTGGAACGGATACGATACCCCCGATTTCGATAGCACCAGTGAGGGTATCGTATCCACTCCAGGCAAGGACAAGGGTGGATACGATACTCACAACCACGATTCCGGGAGGGCTGCGGATACCTCGACGAGCACCTCCGACGCCCTGTCCGAACAAGCGGCGGCGGACGCGCCAGGCGAGTGCGACGACCCGGGACCATCCGCCAACACACCGAGGATGACGCCCTTGGCGAGACCTCCGCTACCGGTCGACGCAGACTGGCGACCGGTTCCCGATGATATACCCATAACCCGAGAATCGATCTGATGACCACGATCGAGCTAATCCGAGAACTTCGCGATCAGGGTATCCGTGTGACGGTGCCGATGCGCGGTGACAGAATCCTCGCTGAGGGGCGGCTGACCGGTCCGATCCGAGAGAGAATCAGAGCAAACAAGCCCAGCTTAATCGCATGGCTTCAAGGATCGGCCGAATTGATCCGGCGATTCGAGGAAGCTGCGCAACTCACACGAAAAGTAGACCCGGAAGCATCACGGGCATGGTCTCAGGATGCCCATAAATTGCGCCTGCTGTCCGCTGGAGAACGTATCGATGGATAACGAGCGAGCAGAGCATACGGGACGGGCAGTCGCCCAACAGACGCCCGGCGGGCCACCGCTCGCCTACGACGGAAAGCAGCTCGCTGATGCCCTGGGCGTTTCCCTGCGGCACCTGCGGAGCCTCGATGCGAGTGGTAGAATCCCGGCAAGCTTCCGCTTAGGCCGGTCAAAGCGGTGGGCAGCCGAGGAGATTCGGGGCTGGCTGTTGGCAGGCTCGCCGAAGCGTCAAGAGTGGATCGAGATCAAGGCCCGATCCGTGTAAAATAGATATCCCGTTTGACGTAGTATGTCGGACGTGATATCATTGAGGGTGAGGTGACACATGGCCACGAAGAAAACGGATGATCTCGGACAACAGCTCCTCGACGCCTTCCATCGCAGCGGCCTGAGCCGATTCGCACTGAGCAAACAGAGCGGTGTCGGGTATGCCGTTATCCATCGATGGGTAGGCGGAGAGCGGGACGTTAAGCTGAAGACCGCTTCGAAGATCGCGGCAGCGCTTGGCTTGAAACTATCGCCGACCAGAAAGGGCAAGGGCTAGCATGGCACGAATACTTCGCCAACAGTACACAACTACCGTTGATGGCCAGAAGGCCACGAGGGTCGCCTCGAAGTGGTACATCGAGTATGTCGATGGGCAAGGGGTGCGGCGGCGTGTGCCCGGCTTCAAGGACAAGAAAGCGACGCAGAACTTGGCGTCTGAGCTGGAGAGGCAAGCCGAGAGGCAACGAGCGGGCATCGTAGATCAGCGGAGCATCGATGTCTCCGAGCACATGGGCCGACCGATTCGCGAGCACGTCGAAGCCTATCAGCTCAGCCTGGACGGCGCATCGTCCTGGCATATCTCCGAGACCATTCGGCGGCTGGGCAGGCTGATCAAGGACTGTCAGTTTGCCCGGCTCCGCGACATCCAAGCTGAACCCGTGCAGCAATGGTGCAGGCATCGCGAATCGGAGGGCATGTCGCCACGCACACGGAACACCCACACGGGCAGCCTGCGAGCTTTCGTCCGATGGGCAATCCAAGACGGGCGGCTGTCGGCTGACCCCCTCGAAACGCTAGGGAAGGCGGCCGAGCAAGAAGACGTTAGGCGCCGGCGACGGGCGTTATCTGAGGATGAGCTTATTCGGCTCCTGGAAGCAGCCGAACGCCGACCGCTGGAAGACGCGATGATGATCCGTAGGGGGAAGCGCAAGGGACAGCTCGCAGCGAAGGTCAACGACGATCGTCGAAGAGAGCTGATCCGTCTTGGGCGTGAGAGGGCACTGATCTACAAGACGCTGATCCTGACAGGCCTACGACGCAACGAACTGGCAACCCTGACGTGGAACGATCTCAGCCTCGATGACGGACCAGCTTGGCTGACACTCAGACCAGAGAACGAGAAGAGCCGCAAGGGTGAATCCGTGGCTATCCGAGCAGACCTTGCCGAAGAGCTGAGGCAGTGGCGTATCGAGAAGAGCGCATCCCTGCCCGGTGCGGCCGTCTTCATGGTGCCGAAGCAGCTCGTGAGGATTCTCGATCGTGATCTCGTGTTGGCGGGTATCTCCAAGGTTGACGATCAGGGGCTCGTGATTGACGTTCACGCCTTCCGGCATACGACGGCCACCTACATGGCCAAAGCAGGCGTAGCGGCTCGGACAGCTCAAGCACACATGCGACACAGTGATGTGAGGCTCACGCTCGGGGCATACACTGATCCGAGGCTGCTCGATCACGGCGAAGCCCTGGAAGCACTACCCCAACTTGATCAACGCAAACATCCTGATCGGCAACGCGCGACGGGTACCTGCGACAGTAAGACAAGCTTACCGACTGGCTTACCGACTCTCTTACCTAAACGGGGCACATCGGCGGGTAAGTCCGGTGCATCGCCTTGCACTGGTGCGGCTCGATCAGAGCCGAAGGCGGGGCGTAGAGGTGGGAACATAACCCCTACGCAAGACGTAGGTTGTGGCACTTCGGTGCGCCTCCCCGCATCGGAATGCACAGGCGAATCCAACAGCGGGCGAACGGACTCGAACCGTCAACATTCAGCTTGGAAGGCTGACGACACACCCTGTAAATGCTGAATCCCCAAACACTTACGAGACCGATACTCCAGCCTTCAGCAGATTCACCAGCAGTAATGAGCAGATCACAGATTCTGACCTCGATTTGACGGCGGTTCTCGATGCTTGGCCCGACCTGCCCAAGCACGCACGACAGACCATTCGGGCAATCGCGGAAGCCGCTGGCGCGTAGGGCGGCGGCTGACCAGCTCGGGAAGTGAAAGCGTTGAACACTGGTAGGGCGGCTTCCTAACCGAAGGAGGTCGTCAGGTTGAGGACTCAAACGTCAGAACCCACCAGGCAACCACTCTCACGCGAACACGTTGAGAAACGGAATCAGTTTCGCAGGGCAGAATCGACGTTTGACGAATGCGGAACACTGCGGATGGGACCACGACCGTGAGGTCGTGGAAACAGTTGTTGGTAGCATAAAGCGAAACGGCACCGCTGCAGCACGTTCCGAGTACTCAGTTCTTCGCGCCCTTGCACTTCGCGCGGGCAAGGGAGTCTTCTGATGCAACCTACCAAAAGGCTATGGGTGTTGGCAGCCGTCTGTGTGTTCAGCGAAGCGGAAGTGCCGCAGCTGTGTCGAATCCCAACCAGCAGCCTTCTCCCACTCTGCTTCGGTCGGCAGGCGGAAGCCCGCCAGGCCGAAGTTGCAGGTCCAGGTGGACAGATCGTAGCAGAAAGGTTTGCCCTCCATCGCGCTCCAACGCGGCTCATGGGCCAGTGAACACCTTCTGAAATCTTGCGAAGTCTGCCAGGTCCACATCGCTGTCGCCATCGAGGTCGGTGTTGATGAAATCACCCGGGTTGCAGCCGGGTGGCGAGTCGAAAACACCCGGGCCGGCCAGGCACTCGGCGAAAGTGTTGAAGTCGTCAAGGTCCACGTCGCTATCATTGTCGAAGTCGCCGGGTAGCAGGCTGAACGTCACGACATAATCATCACCGCCGGTGCCATCACCATCGCCGTCGAGCGAGTTGCCGGCCTCATCCGTCACGCGGCTGGCCACGATCGTGAACGTGTACATGTCCTGGCTCAGGTAGTCCTCGAACACGACCGTCATCACCTCGCCGGTTGGGTCAACAGAGACCTGATCCGGGACGGCCTGGCCGCTCGTGTCGCCGACCAGCAGCACGTCCTGAACCGTGGGCAGCGTCATGGGCTCGTCGAAGGTTACGACCAACCTGGCGCCCAGTCGGCCGGAATCGCGAAGCGGCATCACTGTCGTCTCCAACACCTGCGGCGAGGTCGTGTCGTTGTTGATCACAGTGATGCCGAGGACGGCTTGGTTGTCGGACGGATCGACTTCGGCCACTGGGGCGGCCACGATGAGGTACACGTCTAAGTGCCCCACTTGCTCGAACGTGAATTCCTCCGACTCGATGATGAGCGTGTCCAACGACGGAATCGGAGGAAGCTCGATCGGATCGCCGATCGGCGTGCTCTCCGGTGCTTCGGGATCGTCTAGCCAGAACTGAGCCGTTGTTTGCACGCTGTCGGTCGTGCCCGTGTTGGTCAGGACCGCCTCCGCGGTGACCGTTTCACCGAGCCAGGGCTCGCCTAGTAGCGCCAGGTCGTCGTCGGTCACGGTCCAGTTGCCACCGCCGGGAACCTCTGAACCCCCAAGCTCATCTGGTAGGCCGTTGCGATTGTTTGGCAGCGGATCACCGCGCCGGCTCTGCTCTCGGGCGAACACCAGCGACAGATCCCCCGCAGCATCCAGCGCCCCGCTCGCCTGCCACTCAATCTCTGCTCCACTCGTTAGCGTCGTGGGGCCGACCCACGTATCGCTACGGCTACCGATGTCCTTGGACACGCCGAAGAGATCGTCGTCGAGCGTGAAGCCGTGCCAGAAGAGATGAACGACGTCATCGGCTGAGACTTGCAGTTGCAGGCCGTCCACCAGCGCAAGCTGGCTTTGCACGATCTCGATATTGCCCCAGCCGGTGGTCGTGTCGAAGATCGCGGTCTTGATCTGCCAGCCATCATTCGCCTGTACGGCCCAAGCCGCCAGCACACGACCGTCCGACAGCGGCGACACGTTGACTTGCGCTACCCATTCTTCGGAAACGCCCGGCACCGGCGCCGCCACGGTCCACGCTACTCCATCCCACTCGGCGTAGTACACGGTCAGGAAGTGATCGACCGGATCTGTTTCCTTCGTCCAGACGGCGAGGGCCTCGCTCGTGCCGGTCCGGTAGCAGACCGCTACCTGCCGATCGCCGAGCGTGTCGGCGGTCAGGTAGGCCGGAGCAGACCAAGTGGAACCATCCCACGCCGCGTAGGCAACCTCATCAGCGGTCACATCATCAAAGTCGTTCGCTTCGTCACGGCACCACAGCGCCAGACCGTTGCCGGCCACGTCGGAGAAGGCAACCTTCGCCATGCCGTCGGCGAAGGCATCATCCGTCAGCGCCGCCTCAGCCGACCAATCGATGCCGTCCCAGATCGACCAGTACAGGTCGAACGTACCGATCAGCTCATCGATTGTGCTGCCTTCAATATCTTCGGCCAACGTCTCGACCTTGGTCCACACGGCCACGGCCTGGCCGTCGTGTGTATATGCCAGCGTCGCGTCGAGGTCGGCATATACGTCGTTCGTGACACGCGTCGGCGTGCCCCACATGCCGGTGCCCGGATCAATCTGGGCCATGATCTCCGCACCATCACCACTAGGATCATCGAGCGTGTACACGAGAACGCGCTCACCGCGCCCCAGCCCGCCGGCGATCACCGGCCGGTTCAGCACGCCTTCGGGGTCTACCGGTGGGTCACGCGGCGGCTCCAGGAACCAGCCGTCGCGCCCGCCCTTGTCCTCTTCGTACCACGTATGTTCGAAGACCGTCAGGCAGCCCAGGTCGATGTGCTCACACCAGATCGGGCAGTAGCCCAGCCGCAGCCGGGCGCAGATGTCCAGGATGAACTCGATGATCCAATCGCCGTCCCAGGAGAGCGGTGGCACGTAGGCGATGTTGTAGAAGAACGTCACGTTCGGCTGGATGCTCGCCCCGATAGCCCCCACAACCACGTCGATGATGTTGACAGTCCCCGCCACCTGCACATTCAGCCGCGGCTCGACGTACGTCGGCTCGGTAAACTCGAATCCCGTGCCGGTGGCGTACACCGTGATGCACAGCCCCACCCCCGGCGTGAAGGACAGGTCCGCCTCGAAGCTCATCGGCCAGCCCCCGATCGAGAAATATACCGGCGTCGGCGTCAGGTTGATCTCGATCGGGTCGTGCTCGAAGTCCTTGTCAAAACCGATATAGACGCCCAGCAGTTCCAGCGTCTGCTCGTCGAAGTCCGGCGTGTAGCTGAGCTGCTTGTACAGGTTGACGGCGGCCTCGTACGTCGCGTCGTCCTCGGGGTCCACGGTCTCCTTGATGTCCAGCGTCTCGCTTTCCACTTCGAGCCCGTCCACCGTGAAGTTCACGGTCGCGAAGCCGTCCAGGACCGTGACGTACAGCGCCGGGTCGATCGTCCCGTCGAGGGCCGGCCCATCCAGCGGGACCACCGCGGTAGTGTACAGCCCGCCCCGGAAGCGGTTCATCTTCCCGCCGATCACCAGCCAATCCTGCGGCATCTCCTGGTCCAGCCGCCATTCGACCGGCACGAAGCCGGCCAGCGCGTAGTGACCGTCGAACCCACTGTTCCACTCTTCCGCCCAGGACGGCAGGGGGATGACGTCGATGGTCAGTTCCTTCGGCGCGGAGGGCGTGCCCAGGGCGTCGGTGGCTATGACGGTTAGCGTGTGGGCTACGCCGCCTTCCAGCTCGCCCATGTCGAACGTGGCCTTCCAACGACCGTCGGCCTGCTTCATACCGGCCACCGGAGGGTCGGCGTCCATCTGGAAGCTGACCGAGGTGATATGCGTACCACCCGCCAGCACCGTGGCGTAGAAGGTGTTGTCCACGGACACGTCGGCGATGTAGCGCCCGGCGACCTCGGGCTGATCGTCGCCGTCGTACTGGGCCTCGACCTCGAGAACTACTGGATCGTCCCCGCCGGCGTTCCAGATGACGATGGTCTGGTTGTTGGCTGGGTTACCATCGTAGGCAACCCCCGAGAGCGAGGCGACGACCTTGATCTCCTGGCCGGCGAAGTCGGGTGTGAAGGTGATGGTCGTGGACGCCTGAGAGGCCGGTTGGATGGACGCAATCACATCCGTCCCGACGGACACGAAGCCGGCAGCCCCAACGTGCTTGAAAACCTCCACAACAACATCACTGGCCTCTTCGATGCCGAGGTTATGGACAGTGATCGCGGCTTCAACATCCGGATCGATCAGCGTGAGCTCCACGTCGTCGCCGCTGACAGATACGTCCACTCCAGGCTGACCGGAGGCCGTGTCGTAGCGGAGAACTTCACCGTGGCGTTCGGCGCCGCTGTAATTGGGTGCAAAGTAGACATACCGACCATCGAAGACCGGCCCATAGTATCCCTCGGGGCCGTCACCGACGCCGTGGTACCCTGGGTCGAAGCTAGTCCACGATGATGCGCTAGCGAAGTCCCCCGATCTCTCGTAGCGCAATATCTCGCCGTGAGTTTCACCCACAGAGTTACGGTGGGGCGCGAAGTAGATGTACCCGTCGGCAAACACGCCCCAGTTGTACCCCACGGGGTCTGTCCCAACACCGTTCTCGCCTGGGTCAAATGCTGACCAGGAACTGACGTCTGAGAAACCGCCGCTCGTGTCGTAACGCAACATTTCTCCATGGTACCCACTATGGTATCCACTACCGTCGTGGTGCGGCACGAAGTAGACAAAGCGGCCGTCGAAGACCACGCCATGATATCCATCGGGATCATTGCCCACACCGTTATCCCCGGGATCATACGTGGTCCACGATGACGCCAACCCAAAGGCGTCCGTTGTGTCGTAACGCAGTACCTCACCATGGTTTTCGGTGCCGTTGTAGTGCGGCGCGAAGTAGACGTACTGGCCATCGAAGGCGGCACCGTTGTACCCATCCGGGTCTTGGCCGACACCGGTCGCACCGGGGTCAAATGTTGTCCAGGAGGACGGCTCACTGAAGGCTGCGAGTGTGTCGTAACGCAGCACCTCACCATGGTGTTCGGTTCCGTTGTAACTAGGTGCGAAGTAGACATACCGACCGTCATAAACACCGCCTGCGTAGCCGTCCGCGTCTACACCTACACCGTTCGCGCCGGGATCGTAGGATTGCCAAGACACCGCAGCAACAAAGGACCCGTGTGTGTCGTATCGGAGTACTTCGCCGAAGTAGTCGATGCCATTGTGATGGGGGACGAAATAGACGTACCGCCCGTCAAAGACAGCGCTGATGTACCCATCGGAATCTATACCTACACCGTGATCGCCGGGGTCAAATGCGGCCCATGAAGATCCCGAGGCGAAGTCTCCGATGGTGTCGTAGCGCAGTACCTCCCCATGGCGATCAGTGCCATTATCGAAAGGTGCGAAGTAGACGAACCGGCCGTCGAACACCGCGCCGTAATACCCATCAGGATCGTTTCCCACACCGTTGCTGCCGGCGTCGTACGCGGCCCAGGAAGACACGTTGGTGAAGCCGCCGTGGAACGAATACAGCTGCTGTACTTCCTCCTCGCTCAGCGCCCTGTCGTAGATGCGAACTTCGTCCAGACGTCCTATGTACAAACTAGTACTGTAGCCGCCCATCGTCGTGTTCTGAGTAGGATACAGGTCACAGTGGCAACAGGCCGACCCCTTCGTGACATTCTGGAGCACAGCGTCCACGTAGATATCATACCGGCTCTCGGCTGCGTTCCACGACAGAGTAATCATATGCCATGCGGTGTGCGAGATACCCTGGTACTGGACAGCGGTCCTGTATTCGCCTCCGGCTACCTTGGCCGCAAGTATGGTCTCATCTGCAACAAGGGACGTGCTGCTGCCTATAGCCAGGACGTAAAGGTCCGGGGCGCTGCCCTCGAAGTGCATCAGCGTCTGACCTGGCGTCGCTACGGTGACCGTCGCCTCGGGCTGTAGCCAGAGGGACATAGCGTAGATGTCCGTTCCGAGGCTCCCGGTGTTCACATAATCGCCGTCACCGTCGAATGCCAATGCACCACCCCAGACACCCTCGACCCATGTCGCGCCCACGATCAGGGCATGGTGGCCATGCCCGGACGCGTCGTACGCCGTGCTGCCCTCACCCTCGTCGAACCTCCAGTAGGCAACCAGCCCCTCATCGCGGGTCTGAGCGTGAGCGAGAAGCGGCGCGCCGATGGCAAGAACGGCGATTGATATCAGGAAACAGGCTGCATTTCGAATGGTGCGCGTCATCTTCGTTCACCTCGTTCTCGATTCCAAAGCGCCTGGTGGCCGAATCGTGCCGGCCAGCAGAGCCTATTCCGATCCTACCGTAAACACCCGCTGGAAGCTGGCGAAGTCCTTTAGATCGACATCTGCATCGGCGTCGAAGTCGAACACGTCGAGGCAATTCTGCGACGGCATCACAAAGCCCTCCGCCGCCCACGGCCCGCTCATGCAGCCGGGGAACTCGGCGAAGTCGTCGATGTCTACGTCGTTGTCATTGTCCCAGTCGGCGGGATGCGTCGACGGCTGGTTCGTCACCAACGCGACCGTCACCCACACTCATGTCCTGCTTGCGATCCGTGCGTTCATGGAATTGCTCCTAGCCGTTGCGCCCACCCGCGGGTGGTTCGTTATTGTTTGAGCATTCCGTCGATGGCCGCGCGGAGGTTCGGGACCTCACGTTCGATCACCTCCCAGACGGTTTCGAGTTTCACGCCGAAGTAGCGGTGGATCAACAGGTCGCGCAGGCCCGCGATTCGTTTCCATGGAATGGACGGATGCGTGTCTTTGTGGGCCTGCGAGAGGTTCTTGACGGCCTCGCCGACGATCTCGAAGTTGCGGATGACGGCGTCCTGGGTCTTGGTGTCGGCGAAGAAGGCGTCCCGACCGTCACGCGTATAGTCAGCAATGCGGTCCAGGCAGTCGCGGACGTGCAGCAGATAGACACGGTCGTCCTTCACAGCGCTGTGGCCTCCGCAAGAATGCGTTTTTCAAGATGTGGGTTGAGCCCGCCGTCGACGACTACGTCAACCCGCCGGCCCAGAAGTTCCTCCAGGTCCTGCCACAACCCAACGTGGTCGAGCAGGCTTCGGCCCGGTTCCAGATCGACAAGCAGGTCGATATCGCTGTCCGGGCGGGCGTCGCCGCGGGCGACTGAGCCGAAGATACGGACGTTACATGCCCCGTGGTGAGTGGCGATGGCGAGAATCTCATCGCGATGCTCGTTCAATGACCGGTCACTTACCATGGCACTGATCCTCGTGTCTAAGGGTTCATAGAAACCTCGAACCTGATCATACCAAATCGCCCACGCCGAAGCCAGGGATCCCTATTCCGATCCTCCGGTAAACGCCTGCTGAAAGCTGGCGAAGTCTTTCAGGTCCACGTCCGCGTCCGCGTTCAAGTCGAACACGTCCAGGCAGTCCTGCGATGGCATGACGAACCCCGGCGCGCCCCACGGGCCGCTCATGCAGGCCGGGAACTCGGCGAAGTCGTCGATGTCTATGTCATTGTCGTTGTCCCAGTCGCCCGGATGCATCGGCGGCTGATTCGTTACCAGCGCCGAACGCACGTTGTTGTCCTCATCGAACTCGTCGATCGCGTCGCCCTCATCGGCGATCGCGAACACCTCGACCGAACCGCCGGGGAACGGGGCGGCGTTTTGCCAGACCCAGGCGATGTCGAAGAACGCACCCGGCATGATCGTGTCGGTGATCGTAAAGGTCTGGAGCAACGATCCATGCTCGGTATCACGGCGTAGCGTCACGTCTACGTTCGAGGTGGCCAGACCCGAACCGCTAAGTACACGAACGGTGAGGATAACGTCGTTCGGGCCTGCATTCTGGGACAGGATCGAGTCGATGAGCACGTCCGGCTTCATGATGCCCGGCAAGACACCAGTGTTGTTGGTCTGATCTCGGTCTTCCTGCTCGAAGTCCGGATCAACGACCACGTAGATGTCATGCGAATCGACCGAACCGGGCGCCAGCCACTCAACGCTGACCTCAACCTCATCACCGCCGACCAACGGGCCACCGTGGGTCGTAACGTCGATCAACGTGCCGCTCCCGCCCGGGTCGCCGTCGTAGAACGCCACATCCAGATCAACGGCCGGTACGTCGCCGAGGTTCTGCACCGTGGCCGTGATGGTGACCGTCTGCCCCGCCACGGGGTTCGGCGGATCCAGAGTCAGGGTGTCGTCGGTAGTTGCCAGGTCCCCCCCGACGATATGTCGTAGCAGATACAGATTCGTCTGCTCCAGCACCGGCACGGTATCCACCTGGATGATCTCGCCGCCGAGCTCCACCTCACGTGTTTCGTAGGCCGTCTGCACCTTGTTGTAACCAACGACCAATTCACCCGTTGCGTCGAACACCGCGCTGGCCGAATGTTCCATCGTCGGCGGTCCTTCGCGTCCTGCATCCGTCGTCAACCGTTGAGGCAGAGTCCATCGGTCCACCACTGGCGCGAACACCGTGTACCAGAAGTCCACCGTGTCTTCGCTGGCATCCTGCCACACCGCTGCGATCTGACCCGTCAGGCCTGTCGCCAGTTCGAAGTCCGCAACGCCTGAAGATTCACCCTCGAAGTCAGCAACCACCGCGCGATCAGTCAATGCCTCCAGGTCCGTTGAGAACATGATGTCGCCTTCGCTGTACCATACGACAAGCCACTGCATTGCCGTCACATTCCACGCCACTATCGGGTTCGCATCCTCCACCGAGTCATTCGTCAACCGTACCGGAGTTTGCCACGCCGTACCGTCAAACCACATCGAGTACAGCTCTCGATCCTCCAACGTCTCCAGGTTGTCATCACCATCATCGATATAGACGTAGTAGGCCTCGGCACCGTTGTATGCGAGCGAGCTCTTCAACACCGACGGTATATCGATCGCCGCATCGGCTGCCGCTGACCATGCCGCGCCGTCGTAGGTCGTGTAGTGAATGTCGTTGGGGAAGGCTGCGGTGCCGATCTCGTCATTCCACTGGTTGCTCACCCACACCAGCATGGCGGTGCTGTCATCAGCCGTTGAGAGCAATGGCAAGCGATCCAGCCACGTGTTATCCGTCAGCGGCGGGTCCTTCACCGTCCATGCGCCGCCGGCGCTGTCGTACGTCGCAACGGCGATCTCCGTCTTGCTCTTGAGTTCCTCCAACTTGCACTCGATTTGACACGTTTCCGGATCGGGATCACCTTGACACTCTGCGATGCAAGGATCGCCCTCGGCACCCGGTTCGATCAGCACCGTGCTGACGTTTTCCCACGCCGCAAGCACATCGCCGCTCGGCAACGCGGCGACATCCGGGTGGAAGTCTGCCGTGCCGTCATCATCCACCGAAGCCGGCTCGCTCCATAGATCGCTCCCGGCGTCGTAGTGCGAGAAGCTCAATGACGTGCGGTTGACCGGTGTCCGCTTCGGGTCGTCCCACAGCCACGCCATGATCAGGTCTTCACCCATCGCAGTCAGCGCCGGCTCCGATCGCGGATAGACGTTCTGCTCGATCAACTGCTCTTCGGTCAGCACATCCCGCTGGTCGCGTGCGGTTGGATCGTTGGCTGTGAACACGGCATACCCACCACCGCGATGCAGGTAGTCGCGATCCACCAGCTTGATCACGGGCGTGCTGCACTCGATAATCAGCCGTTTGCTGGTCAGATCCCAGGTATAGTTCAACACCTCCGCTTCCCAGACCACGCCTCCAAACAGGTAAACGCGCACACCGCCCAGGAGGAACAGTTGCAGTGTGTCCAGTGCTGAATCGTTGGGGGGCACCGGCGGGAAGATCAGGATGATCCTCGCTCCACCTCCAAAGTAGCCCTCCACCGCAAAGGCCCATGTTGCGCCCACTCCCACTGCCGCCTCGGCTTCGGGGAACGGGTCCAGAGTCAACGATGCCTGCCACTCCGGTTCGCCGATCTCAACCCAGTCAATCAGGTCCAGGTTCGCCTGAACCGAGATGTCAATGTGCCCCCTGATGTAACCTGGAACCGGGCCGAACATGAACGGCACCGGATTCGGCGGCACATCGAAGCCAACATCCACGCCGAACTCAAGCCATCCGTTCGGAGCCCATCGCTCCTCAGAGTCAATCCACGTCCAGTTCATGCCGCCTGATGCGTGCAGGTTCGTTGATGCGCCGGCGATCTTCGTCTTCTTCTTGGTCTGGAACTCCGACTCGCCTTCGCCCGTGGCCTCGAAGCAAGGTCCGGTCGCCGTGCCATCACTGAATACGGTTGCGCTGGCTTCGTATGTCGCTCCGAACTTGAAGTCCTGTCCATCTTCATCGCCGAAGACAGGCATGTCTGAGGGAACTTCCTCGTCCACGCCCTCTTCGATTCCCATCTTCTCCCCTTCCTCTTCTTCCTCCGGTGTGATTGCCGGTGTCACGTACTTCAGCGTCAGCCCCTCAGGTTCCGGGTAGAAGAAAACCGGCAGTGTGCCCAGCGGCGCGGGGATCACCTTCAGGTCGCACACAAATGGAGCGGACTCCGTACCGTCAGCCGCCTCGGCGATCACCGTCAGCGTTCCGCCCGCGCCGAACTCGAAGCCCATCTCCATGATCGTGTACCACGTGTCACCGACGCCGATGCCCGGGTGCGTAATTCGTGGTGTGATGAATCGCACCTCCCCCGGCGTCTTGTTGCCCCAGTCGATCGTCGCCGTGAAGGTTTCAAACAGCAGGACCATGTCCATGTAGTACGTGCGCTTTCCCTGACCCGAATACTCGCTTGTCACTGCGACTACTGCGATCCCGCCCGGCGGCGCTTCGGGCGTCATGAGAATGCTCACGTTCAGCGCCGAGTCCTCGCGCATCGTCGCGGCACTGCTTGTGTCGTAGTAGCCGGCGGCGCTCACGTCGATCGTCGCCTGCCCGGCGGGAACCTCGGTGAAGAAGAACTGGCCGTACTCATCCGTCTGCACCGGCGGCTCGCCGTTGAGGCTCACTTCGGCCCCGACGACCTCCTCCCCGCTCATCTGATCCCGCACCGTCCCCATCAAATCCCCCGGCCCGGCCGCAACGATCGAGAAAACGTTCGAGTCGGCGTAGTACACGTCATCCGCGATGACACGGACCATGAAGTTGTCGCCGCTGATACCCGGAATGTCGATCGCCGGGTTCCAGACGATATGCTTGCCTTCACCGGGGACGACACCGTCACCCACATCACCCCACATTGCCGTTAGCTCGACGGACCACGTGCTACCGCCATCTTCACTGGCTTGAATCGTTACGTCATAGGCCTGATCACCGAAGCCGGAAAGCGAGTATTCGATATCGATCAACTTGCTTGCATCCGACCGTTGCGACACCAGGACATCCGAAACCCAGCCACCAAAAACGCACTCTATTTCCGGTTCGTTCAACGCCTTGTTGTAGATCCGCACTTCATCGATGATCCCTTGGAAGCAGTGCCACTCTGGGCAATCTAGGCATACATATCTACCGATTATGAGGTTTCCAGTTCCGTCCACGATGGAGAGTTCTCCCACGTATTCCTCACTGGCCAGTACACCGTCGTGGTAGATCCGGAGGTACTCTGCATCGTACGTTCCGACGACATGTTGCCACTCATCAGCGTGAACGAGCGCCTGGGTATAACAGTACGCTTCAGATCCATCAGCTAACCTGACAAGCCAGACGATTTTCAGTGGATAGGTAGCTCCGCCAAGTCTTAGGTTGTATCCTGCGCCCCATCTGTGATCCAGTATAACTAGCTGCCCAGTCCTGCCGCTCGGCTTGATCCACGCCTCGACGCTGAAGGTTGGCGACTTCAGGCTTGCATCACTTCCGCACTCTACGTAGTCATCCACACCGTCAAACAACAACGCAGAGCCAGACACCCCCGTCGTCCAAGTCGGACCGTAGAGTGTCCCGTGATTCTCGTTCCCAGAGTAATCGTATGCGGTATCGCCGGTGCCCTCATCGAAGCTCCAGTACGCAACCAGACCCTCGTCACGGGGCTGGCCGTAAACCGAAGGCGAGGCGGCAAGTACAAGAACTGCGAATGATGCCAAGAAATGTGTTGCGTTTCGGATAGCCCTAATCATCTTTGATCGCCTCCATTTTGAAATGCAGAGGTCAGCCGAGACGAACGTGAACGCTCGTCCAGCTATCAGTTATTAGCTGTCAGCTATCAGCTTTTAGCCGTCAGCTCTTAGCTTTCAGCGCCTGGCACTCCCGATATCTCCGGGGCCGGCTGATCCTCCGCCGGCCTCCATCGGCCGGCAAACCCCGACCTGCCGCGCTTACGCTCCAGCCATGAGTGCCCCTTCGCAGCAAGCCGAACTCGTCTCGCTACCCCGGAACATACCCAGAGCCACACAAGCACCGTTATCTGTCACTGCCCTGGCAGCCTCAGTGCCCACGAATGGCACTGGTCCCTGCGCCCGTCTCTGACGCGAGCCTGACGTTTGAAGTGCTCTTGCCTCAAACCCCTCGATGGACCGCGCCTTCCGAAGCTGCTCGATTCCAATGCGATCTACCCATCATAACAACCCGTAGCCTACGAACCAAACGACTAGGCGATAAAGCGGCACTTCTCCAGCATTGTCAGTGGGCTGCAGCACGCTACACAGGGCTCCGCTCCACCCGCCGCCGATCTTGCTTTCGGAGGGTGTCGGACTAACATAGTAAGTGGTGTCATCGAGGGGGGCAGGTCACGTGGTCTGAGCATGAGGTTGAGCCGAAGCGGGTGTGCGCGTAAGTGCTTGTCGCTGCGGGGTGTGAGGGCTGGATGTTCCTCGAATGTCCAAACTGTCGCGAGTCCGTCTCGTTTCTCCGTTCGATCCGGACAACGGCTTGGGGGTCCTTCCGCTGCAAGGCATGTGGGTCCGTACTCGGCATCTCGCTTGTGAGAAGACTGCTTGCGGCCGGTATCTGGATCGCCGTGCTGCTGCTCACGATGGAAGTCTTGCGGCTGTACACCTGGGGCCGGCTCGTGTCGTACACCGCAATGGCTGTCGTGCTCGTCGCGGTCTTCTATCTCTGCGAGAAGATCGTCCTGCTGGACCGCAGAGCGTTCACCTGCAAGGAATGCGGTTATGACCTCCATGGTCTGCCTGAAAACCGCTGCCCTGAATGCGGGACTACTTTCAATCCAGCCGAGCGAGAACGCATCATCGCGAGAATCACTTCGCCGCCGCCCAAGCCCAAGTACCGCTGGGTTGCAGCGGTTGTCGTCGTCCTTCTGGCGCTTGCGGTTGCGGCGGGCATGGTCGTTTGGCGACAGGCTTCAGCAGCGGCGGCGAAACGCGCTGCCACGCCAACGACGCAACTGAGCCCACCAACCTCACAAGGAGGCGATTGAGAGGTTGCCATCTGCGCGGGGAACGATACGCGCAGGCCGAGCATGATGCCTCCATGACCGTGACGGGCAGTACCACCGAAGCGCTGACAGGCAGCATCGAACGGGTGACGTTTCACAACCCGGACATCAAACCGGCGGCAAGGTCACTCCACAGGTGCCACAGAATGGCATTTATCTCCTGATCCAGGATCCCAAACACGAGGAGCATGAGCAGATGCTCGAGTGGGTCGGTGGTGACTTTGACGCCGGGGCTTTCGACGTGGACGGCCTCAACCGCCGCTTGATCAGCGATGTGCAACTCTTCGCCAGTTGGACCTGACCGACCGCCTGCGCGTCCAAGCTGCTCGAGGCGATTGACGTAAGCAATGTGTGATTGCTGCCGGGCGAAGTATTCATGCCCCGTGGCAAACGTAACTAACTTGGGCCCGTCAGCGCGCCTCCAAGTGACGCAAAGTCAGCCAGGTCAATCGCATCGCTGCCATCGAAGTCGAAGACCGAGCACTCCTCAAGATCTGTTCTGCGTTCTTAAGAGCCAAACGTGTTCTGGAACTCAGCGAAATCGTCGATATCCACATCTGCATCTGCGTCAACATCGAATACGTTCAGACAGTCTGCCGAGGGTGTAACGAACCCGTCGGCACCCCACGGCCCGCTCATGCAGCCGGGGAACTGCCCGAAGTCGTCAAGGTCCACGTCATCGTCCTGATCCCAGTCGCCAGGATGTGTCGGCGGTGGGTTCGTTATCAGTGCAGACCGGGTGTTGTTCTCTTCACCGAATTCATCGATTAGGTCGTCTTCGTCCACGATGGCGAAGACTTCGATCGAGCCGCCGGGAATCGGCACAACGTCTTCCCACACCCACGACACATCCTCGTACGCGCCAGGGATAATCGGCTCAGTGATGCTCCATGTCGCCAGCACCTCGCCGTCCGGCGCATCACGCCGCAGGGCCACATCCACCAAGGGGACCTCCAGCGAGCCCTCGTTCAGCACGCGGGCCGTGATGATCCGGTCCGGCCCGGCTGCCTGAATGCGCAGCTCGTCGATCATCAGGTCCGGCGCCAGTACCTGGAAGAAAGCCGTATTGTTGCTCCGATCCCGGTCCTCCTGCTCGAGATCCGGGTCAACGCGCGCGTGCAGGGCCACTGACTCGGCCACCTCTGGCACCTGCCACTCAACGCTGACCTCTGCCTCGTCGCCGCCCACCAGTGGACCTTCGATCAACGCCACGTCGATCAGCGTCCCGCCCGAATCCGGATCGCCTTCGTAAAACGCGATGTCAACGTTCGACGCTGGAAGCTCGCCGATGTTGCGGACATCTGCGGTTATCGTCACCGACTCGCCGGGCAATGGGTTGGGCGGATTGATGTTCACATCCTCGACGAAGACGGCCAAATCCCCGTCAATGTGATAGCTCAGGTAATACAGATCGCTCTGTCCAGCTCCCGGTACGTCTTCGACAATGACAACCTGCCCGTTGATCTCCTCTTCGCGGTCTTCGTACACCGTCTGCGTTTTGTCGTACACGCATAGCAGGTCGTCATTCGCATCGAACACGCCGGTCAGGAACCGCTCCGCCGCGTCGTCGAACGTGAGCTGCCGTGGGTTGCTCCAGGCGTCCTGCGCCGGCTCGTAGTACGAGATCCAGACGTCGTGGTACGTTTCCGATGCATCGTTCCAGACAAGAGCAATGCGGCCCGTTTGGCCCATCACCATGTCGAAGTCCTTGCTGCCCATCGACTCGCTCGGCGTGACTACGACGACCGAATTGCCCACGTCCGTCCCCTCGGCAAAGCGGATGTCGTCGCCTTTGAGCCACGCCAGCCGCAGTGTTCCCGACACATCAAAGGCCAGGCGCGGGGCCGCGTCGCAAGACTCGTCGCTGGTGAGCTGTACCGGCGCGGACCAGACGCCGGCTGAGTAAGCCACCGCCCACAGCTCCTGGTCTTGCGGAGTGTCCATATCGTCGTCGGCGTCGGTACTGAACACGAACGTTCCCGTTACCCCGTCGTAAGCCAACGCCGTGTCCAGAATGGTGCCGAATCCTGAAGCAAGCGGTGCCGGCACGCTCCATTCCGCACCATCGTAGGCTGACCAGTAGATGTCGTTCAGCAGGTCAGCAGTGCCCCACATGTCGTTGTCGGCGTTGCTGATCCAGACCGCCAGCATGTCATTGGAACCCGCAGCGGCTATAGTCGGCGAGCGGTCAAACACGGCATCATCGGTCAGGTGCGTGGACGGCGCCCAGGTGCCGGTATCCGCGTCGTATGTCGCAACCGCGACCTCCATGTGCGACAGGAACACCTCGAACGGATCCTCGTCGCTCAGCTCCGCGTTCGCATCTTGCCAGATGCACACTACGTCGCCATCCGGCAGTGAGAGCAGCCGCGGATTCAGATCCGCCGTTCCGTTTCCCGCGATGGCCGCGGCTGGTGTCCATTCGACCCCGTCGTACGTGGCGAAGCGCAGCTCGGTCCGGTTGATCAGATTCCGTCGCGTGTTGTCCGCGATCCAGGTTGTCAGGATCAGGCTGCCATCCCCAATCACCGCAACATCCGGCGTAGGATAGGGGAATACTGCCAGCTCGATCGGCGCCTCGAAGCCGTCGCGCAGACGCGTCGGTCCTCGATACAGCACGCCGTCGCCCTCCCGATACTTGAGGTAGTCTCGCGGCAAGAGTGTCCATTCGCGGCTGCGAAAAGCGTCATTCAGGCTAGGCGGCCACGCACCGCGACCTTCGGGGAACGTGTCCCGCACTTCGTAGCCAGATGAAAACGGGCCGACGACAATGTTCACACCCCCAACAATGATGATGTACGTGTTCTCCCACCCCGGCTCCGGCAGTAACACTACTCCGGAATGGAACCCACCGCCGACATAGACTTCGATCGCCACGGCATGGGCCAATCCGGCTCCCAGAATCCCTTTCACCAACGGTTCAAACTGAAAACTGCTTGCGTACTCTGGCCCCTCTACTGACCACCCAACGATCCCGGCATCCAGCGTGAGATCCAGAGAGATTTCAAAGCGGACGTACACAATCGGTATCGGCGGAAGTGGAAACTGCGGCGACGCCGCCATCCCCAGGCATCCAATCTGAACCGACCCGATCGGTAGCCATGCGTCGACCTCATCCGTGTAGGACATCCCGAGTGCAAACCCAACGTGGGGCTCCAGAGAAACGTAGGGCAGCTTGATCCCGGGACGTCCCTTTGTCGCTATTCCTTTCCGGATCTTCTTCTTGGTCTCTGCGTCCACCACGAAGCTGAACATGTCGAGTGTCCCGTCCTGGTGGACGGTCGCAGACATCTCGACCTCGAAGCCGATCGCCATCGGGCTGCCGCCGAACAGCGGAAAGTCCCCCGGAACCTGCCCTCCATCCCATCCGATCATCGAGATTTTGACGCTGTCGATCCCGGATGCTTGGTACTCGAGCTCGCTGCCGACCGGGGTGGCAACGAAGTGAGACTCGGGCTCCAAGGTCACGATCGGCGGGGGGTGGATCACGCGGCAGTTCACCGTGTACGCCGGCGAGTACTCCGGCGGATCGTCGGCGCTGACGGCCCGCACCTTCAGCTCGCCGCCGCCGGCGAAATCACTGCCCATGCTCAGCGAGCGGCTCACGCTGTTGCTACTTGGCAGCCAGTCATCCGTGTACGTACCCGTAGGCGTGATCCACTCGATGTAACCCGGCGGATGCCCCTCCCAGTCGACCGTTGCGGTAAACTGTTCGGCCAGCGCCACGCCGTCCAGGTAATACGCCCGTTGGTCCGGCCCGCAGTACCGCCCGTACACCTCCACTACGTCGAAGTCGCCGGTTTCGTATTGCATGGCGATGCTGAAGTGCGTGTCGCTGGCACCGCCGATGGACACGGTGCGCGACGTCTCGTAGTAGCCCGACTTCGTAACGGTGAACGTCAGCGGTCCGGGCAGGATGTCGTCACACTCGAAGTAGCCCGTCGGCCCGGTCTCCATCGTACCGCAAGCCCCCGCGACGACTGTGGCGCCGAGGATGGGGTCGCCTGTGACGGCGTCAAACACCGTTCCGTAAACGTTGCCGGCGACCGCCCGGCCGATGTAGATGGTTCCCGGCTCGCCATATTCGTACCCCGCACCACCATCCACATTGACTTGACCGGCCGGGAACGTGACGTCATCCACATAGTAGACCGCGATTCGCCCTCCTCCGCCACCACCACCATCGTTCACACTGCAATTCGCTCCCGCACCACCGTTCGC
>Ga0180433_10001401_pt1 | contig 40266 bp, 40 predicted proteins | sample SS_ome_8_FD_132980 | JGI IMG/M metagenome (GOLD analysis project Ga0180433, IMG submission 132980) | Hypersaline lake sediment archaeal communities from the Salton Sea, California, USA - SS_1_D_1 metaG | ecosystem: Environmental > Aquatic > Non-marine Saline and Alkaline > Hypersaline >... | reverse complement strand
GAAAAGAGGGTCGACCAATGGCGCCAGCCATTGAGACAGCACGCGAAGCGCTGCTGCCCGAAGGGTGAGCGAAGCGAATCAATCCCTCTCTCTCCGCAGCAAGAAAAGCTTCCGATAACCCGGCGGCTTTTTTTGTTTTCAGGAGATCGAATCAAGAAGGAGAGGGGTTCGAACCCGTCAAAGAGGGTTCGACCAATGGCGTCAGCCATTGAGACAGCACGCGAAGCGCTGCTGCCCGAAGGGTGAGCGAAGCGAATCAATCCCTCTCTCTCCGCATAAACATCTTCCCGAAAAATAGATAGCATTTTTAGTTTTATCTGATAACTTTTTGTGACGCAATCTTCAGGACGCCTCTATTAATTTGTTGCGCGACCCGAATACTACGTTGGTCGGTGCTCGAAATCCTCATGTACTCTGTGTACACTTCGGTATCTGTGCTCCGTCCGCCTTGTCTTCAGTTCGCTCACGACAAGTAATAGAGGTGCCCTTCAGTTTCAAAGCCCTCTGTCTAATGATCTGAATAGTTCGACCATGAAAAAGATAGATTTCAAAAAAGACCTCAAACACCTCTTCAAACCATCTGCAAAAACCGTGGAGACCGTGACGGTTCCTGCAATGAATTTCCTGATGATCGACGGAAAAGGCGACCCGAATACTTCTCAGGAGTTCAAGGACGCGATCGATGCATTGTATCCGGTAGCCTATGCACTGAAGTTCATGGTGAAAAAAGGAGAGATGGAGATAGACTATGGTGTGCTGCCGCTGGAGGGATTGTGGTGGACGGATGACATGTCAGCGTTCTCGGTTGATCGCAAGGAGGACTGGAAATGGACGCTGATGATCATGCAGCCGGAATTTATTTCTCTTACTATGGTTGAAGAGGCGATTGAACAAGTCCGGAAAAAAAAGAATCCCGTTTCGCTGTCCAAGCTTCGTTTTGAGTCGTTTGAAGAAGGGCAAGCAGCGCAAATTATGCATATCGGACCGTTTTCTGAAGAGGGGCCGACGATAGAAAAAGTGCATGCATTCATAGAAAAGAGCGGGAAAGAGCGCAGGGGCAAACATCACGAGATCTACCTCAGCGACATCCGCCGCGCCGATCCGGCAAAATGGAAAACCGTTATCCGGCAGCCGTATTCGTGAGAATTCTTCTGACAAAACAACTCAACAGTTCAACACATCAACAGTTCAACAATCTTTGAAGATGCTGCGACTATGAACCGACTGAAACTTCTGCTTATTCTTTTCCTCCTGTTTCCGCAGCAGTCTCGGGCACAGCATATCGACAAATCACTTCTCAAAGGGTACGATACCGCTTTTGTGTTCTACTGCCGTTCTTCAGGGGAAACGATATCCGTTGACACTCTCCGTTCTGCACAGCGCCTTGCTCCCTGCTCGACATTCAAGATCTACAATACGCTTATCGGCTTGGAACTCGGCCTGATCAAAGGGCCGGATGATCATTGGTACACATGGGACGGGGTACGTCGCGGTTATGAGGCATGGAACAAAGATCTGTCACTTCGCGAAGCGTTCCGTGTCTCGGCGGTTCCGGCCTACCAGATCCTTGCACGTCAGATAGGGCCTGAGCGCATGAAAACATATATCGAAAACATCGGTTACGGAACCGGGGACATTTCATCAGGGATTGACACGTTCTGGCTTCCTCGTGAGGGAAAAACATCCATCACAATCAGCGCCGACGAGCAGGTCGCGCTTTTGAACAGGCTGCTCGACGGAATACTGCCGTTTTCAGAAAAGAATATCTCGATCCTGTGCGATATTATGAAGGTGACGGAAACCTCGAAAGGTATCCTGTACGGGAAAACCGGTTCGGGTATGGATGCGGAAGGAAAGTGGAACCTGGGATGGTTCACAGGTTTCGTGGAAAGCGGGGGAGCGGTGTACGTTTTTGCTTGCAACATCACCGGCGGAGAGAATCCGTCGGGAATTGTTGCGCGGGAGATCGTGGAGGATGTGCTGAAGGCGAAGGGGTTGCTGTAGGGGGCAGGTGAGATTGTGGCAAGGAAAAAGGGGACGTTTGCAATTACATCAATTTGTTTGATAAGAGTTGAATCGGAAAGACCCTGATGATTTGCGAAAAGGCAGAAAATGCTCTTCAGGAACTCCCTAACGGTGGGGGGATTTGTTCGAACGTTGTGCGGGCAAGCACGGGGGCCTGCCCCTAAAGGCTGGAGCAAAGAAACAAATCAACACTTCAACGGTTCAACAATTCCTGAATCATTTCGACAAAATTCATGATGAACAGGTGAAACTGATCAGCAAGGATTGTGAACAGGAGCAGGCGGAAGTTGGAGGAGATAACCGATCAGGAAAGCTCTACGGTAAGAGACTGATCAACGACATGATTATTGACTCACTATTTAGTGTGATGAGCGTTATTTCTGTTATTGCACTACGTCCCCAAGTTTGCTGTTTTTCAACAAGAGCAATCTACACCTGAACATTCAAGCGCAGCCAGAGGTTAAGATACTCATCGGCGGACGGTGAGTATGATTCAGGCGTTTTCAGCGGAAAACAGGTTACTACTATGTCAGACAACACAATCGGTCGTTTTTTTGAATATCTGAATTGGCTTTTCAATCCATTCCATGGGCTGAAGACAACGGAAGTCTATGATCTTATAGGCGCTACGTCTCTTACCGAGAATGCGTTATATCTGAATCTTGGCTATTGGCGGGATGTGGATACAATTGATGAAGCCAGTGAAGAGCTTGCGCTTCTGGTGGCGAAAAGAGGCGGCATGGGGCCAGGTGATACCGTACTGGACTGCGGGTATGGTTTTGGTGATCAGGATATCCTCTGGGCGAGGAACCTGAAGCCCGAAAATATTATCGGGCTGAATATCACGCACTCCCAGGTTAGGCGAGCCCGTATGAACGTTACCGATGCGGGACTCGAGAAATCAATAGACTTAAGAGAGGGTTCGGCAACAGAGATGCCGATTGACAATGATTCTATTGATCTGGTTGTTTCCGTAGAAAGTGCTTTCCACTACAGAACCCGTGAGGATTTTTTCAAGGAAGCGTTCCGTGTTCTGCGTCCGGGAGGGAGGCTTGTGACTGCGGATATTCTGCCGATTGAAGACTCTGAAAATCTTTTCAGGCGTTTGGAACAATGGATTTCATGGAACATGGTGGCGGGTAAATTCAATATTCCGCAGGAAAACTACTATTTGATTCCAACCTACGACAAGAAACTCTCCACAGCCGGATTTGTCAATACAGACATCAAATCAATACGTGACGATGTCTATACGCCTCTTCATGAGTATCTGTCAAGAGACCGGACATTTGTCGGCAAGCTGCCTCCGCTTGCAAAGATGCTTGCGCAATTATCATTCAATCGCTCTGCAGACAGTGTTTACGCGGGGCTGGATTATATTCTTTCGTATGCTGAAAAGCCATAAGGGCACCTCTATTATTTTATTCCGCGTCGTGATTACTTCGTTGGTCGGTGTTCGAAATCCTCATGTCAAACAAGGAGCCAATTCTCCACTGGACTGATAGCTGAAGCCAATACAGAATGGCATACGCACAGAGATCAATAGCAAATCTGCGGCTGCTGCATAACGGGTATTAAAGCCATAAGAGCCTACCTGCGGATATGCATAATCCAGAAGTTTTAATCTGACGAAAAGTGTTTGTGCTGTATATTGTTTCAAGAGATAAAAAAACTGAGGCACAGATAATAAAAAATGATGTTCTAAAACATCTAAAATGAGGCAGTCACATGAGAGCCGAACAAATCAAAATTGAAATTGATGGATTAGAGTTATCGGAAAAACTTCTTCTCGTTGAAGATTTGTGGGATTCAATTGCAGCCAGTAATTCAGAACTTACTATGCCGGAATGGCAAAAACAGGAACTGAACAGGAGGTATAAAGAATACCAACAAGGGAAACTTGAGCTTCAAGATTGGAAAAGTGTCCATGAAGAACTGCGCGGAAAATATAAATGAAGCTCAGTTATACGGAAAGGTCCAGGGAAGACCTTGATTTTTCCTGTCAGTGGTACGTTGGTTCACAGTTATCGTGCAGCTATATGTTTCGCCACCTGCATCTATTTTCCATAGAGCTCGGATTTTCCAAGCCCGAGGGATGGTATCCTGAGGAACAGGATGCACTCGATGCGGCGAAAGAACTCTACGCCGCTCTCGACTATCTCTTGACCTCCGGCTAAGGTCGATCTCGTGGACCGGTGGGGAAGTTCTGAATCAGAGAACATTACAGTCACCGATGTCGCATTCGATGCTGTGTCGGCATTAACTGATATTTCTGTTTGGCTTTTTGTGTGCTTAGTTGTCAACGTCTCTCTTTACGAGTCATCGCTTTTGCTGGGCGACTCGATGGTGGTATTCCATGTTCGTGGGGAGCGGAACTTCAAACCGTTCTTAGAGAAGGATGACGATCTAGTGGCGGCTATCCTTCCTATCGCTGGGGACGCCTTGCTAGTCGGCGCGGCGGAACCTTATGTTCCGGATGTTGACCTTATTACGTGTGAGTTAGTGCGTTGCTCTCTCGAACTCTTTGTTGCAAGCGGAGAGTCTGAGTGCAATGCTAAGTTAAGTTCTCGGATTGGAGAGAACGCTCATATTCTTCCAGATGAAGATGTACGAGAAATTGTGAAGGCTCTATTCAAGGGATAGTGACCCAGCTATGCGCGGGGGTCGATGCTGCAAAGTCGTGCTGCTCAGCTTGAACAATAGCGAGAATAAGATGGTAACTTGAAAAATTAAGGAACTTCGTGACAGGTTGAGGGAAAAGCTTCATCAGGAGTCTTTTGATCAGGTTAGTCGTCTCCTAACCACCTTAGACTGGAAACTTCGCACTGAAAAATATCACTCGCGAATTGCGGAGCAAGCATTCATGGTACAACCTGGAGACTCGGAATAGGGGACATCCAAATACATTGATAATACGAGAAATGGTGATTTTTATGAAAAAAAATGAAGTAAATTTGCATGTTGTTAACGCATTTGACACTTTACTCGAACAAGTCTTTTAATAAAGCCTGATGAACAACATGTCACAACAAACCGAAGGGTGTTGGGAACGAGTCAAAGAGCGGTGGCGGAAAAAGATTTGGGAAAAAATTAAAAAGTATTGGTGGAAAATTCAGAATTTGGGGAGTAAGAACCCATTGGTTGCCGCTGGGGGTACTCTTGGTACATTAAGTGGGGTATTAGTTTTTCTAGAGTCGACGTCGCCGATTAAATTCTTCTCCGCTATAGAACAAAAGGATCCACAAACAATACTTATGTTCATAGTTTTTCTGTATTTTTTATTGGTTGCAATATATTCAGGAAACAAGTCGCGAATTGAAAAAGAACTGCAAGAGAGAGCGCAGAGTTTTAAATATGATGAACAGGGAACGCTTTACAATGGCTCAGAGCCGAATATCTCTTTCAGGACCGAGACTTTTAAAGAGATCCTTAAGGAAATATCTTCAAAGACCAATTGTTTCAAAGAAATATTGATAGGTGCAGGACAAAAAGCCGGTGTAAATTTCGCTAATAGATTAAGGCTAATCTATGCAAAAGAAATTGCCGCTAAACGAGCTCCTTCTCCGTGGTGTGAACTGCGATTAGATGAACAGCTTAAGGAATGGGCTAAATACGATAGAGATACCGGGTGGGGTAAGATAACAGTCAAGCTAAAAAATAATAAAAATGCTACAAAAAAAACCAATGAATGGAGAAATCTAACGCACAAAATTAAGGATACTAATGCCCATACCGTCGTGGTAGATGTGACACACTTGGAAGGTCTTTTTGAGGGCGAAGGTGGTGAGATGTTCGGACATTTCTTGGCTGGTTACTTTGAAAAAGTAATAAGCTATATCGTCAAACATGCTTCCGGTGAATATGAGGAGTATGATTCTGTTAAAATAAATGCTTTTTACCCAAGCAAGGATAACGATGCGTGGGTATATGAGTATATTTTAGAAATAAAAGAAGATTGTCGTGACAAGAAAGAAGAAAGTAATAGTTATTACTACAGGAGGAACAATCGGATCGATTTTACAAGCCGATTCGATTTCTAATGATTTATCTAATCAAAGGATCTCGCAGGAGATTGAAAAAGCTAAAAAAAAGCTTGGCTTTTTATTAGAAGTACGTTCTCCAATAAACAAAAATTCCGAAGAACTTACTCCTTCAGATTGGGGGAAAATATTGGGGAGTTTGAAAGATGCAAATGAGAGTGATGCAGATGGAATCGTCGTGACGCATGGAACCGATACGATGGTTTATTCTGTTGCCGTAGCGATTTGCTATTATGATTTATGGAAAAAGAAAATATGTTTTACTGGTTCTTATTATTCGCCTGATCATCCTTCATCGGATACTTCATTGAGCCTTTTATCTTCTCTTGAGTTTGTTGCCACGGATCATCCTGCCTCAGGTATTTATGTCGCGTTTCGTTCAAACAGCAACAATAGCGAAGCGCAGATCATGGACGGTTGCAGCATCAAACCGATGACTTTTGATAACGAATATTTCGAGTCTGTATACGGAAAGTTTGTGGCAAAATATACCCCGAAAGATGGTATATCTTCAGACATTTCATTTAGTCATATCAAAAGGCCTACGCTTGGGGTTTCAGAGTTGCCTATCAGCGAAAAAATTAAAAAGGCGAGTCGCAGGATCGCGTGTGTTACGCTTTATCCGGGGATAGATAAAGACTATTTGTTTAACGTATCTTCTGGACGCGATATTCTTATAATTCAGGCTTATCACAGCGGCACGGGCCCTAGTGATGATGAAAACAGGGACCTTCTTGATTTTATCAAAACACACAAGATCACTGTATTGATGGGAACGGTACCAACGGAATATTTTGGATTACCGTATAAAAGTACTGAACGCCTCAATGCTGCTGGAGCACATATCTATTTCAACTTGCAACAGCATTTTTTATATGTATTTTCACTTCTCGGCTTGAGTGTAGGTATGACTACAAATGATATTGTCAAACGATTGCAAGAGTGGGAATTATAGGATCCCAGGTTAGGAGACATTCGGAATTGGGGATGTAGTTTATTAGCGTAAAATGTCGGTGAGTGTTTTCACTGTTACAGGCAGAAAAGATTCTTTTATAAGTAAGCAACAATTCAACAACTCTTTCCCTCACTCAATCTACACCCCATATACATCAAACAAACCAGCAACACCTGCCAGTGAGAAGCGTGCTTTGTGAATCCGGTTTGTTTCCGGGTTGATCGAATAGTTTTCTGCGGTTCGGAAATCGGCTTTTTCGAGGAGGATTGGTTCGAAGGTGGTAATCTTATTGCGATTATGTCGAGGTTTTTCTATACTGTAAAAAACCTTACGCATGAAAAAGTATTGTACGACAGAAGAAGCAGCCGAATATCTTGGCGTTTCAACCGCACGAGTCAGGCAGTATATACAGGAAGAGCGTCTTACGTCAGAAAAGTCCGGGCGTGATCACCTTATTGATTATGTGGCTCTTTATGATTTTGCCAGTAACGGACGAAGAAAAATAGGGAGGCCTTTCAAGAAAGATTCTCACTCATCAAACGGGCTTCATGATCAGTCTGTGACAGCAGTCGAAGCCCCTGACTCAGTGGCGCAAGAAAATGGGCCTACCGTCATTAATGGTGATACGCGTGAAGTAATAAAGAGGCTACCTGAAAATACCTTCAGATGCGTTATAACTTCTCCTCCGTATTGGGGAGTACGAGACTATGGGGTTGCGAACCAGATTGGGGCAGAGCCTGATCTGAATGACTACATTCATTCCTTGGTTGAGGTTTTTTCAGAGGTCAGGCGGGTTTTGAAGCCTGATGGCACCTTTTGGTTGAATATTGGCAACACGTATACCTCGGGAGGCCGTAAATGGCGACAGGCGGATGCAAAAAACAAGGGGCGTGCAATGTCCTATCGGCCTCCTACTCCTGAAGGATTAAAGAAGAAAGATCTGATTGGTGTGGCGTGGATGGTTGCTATGGCATGTCAGCAGGAGGGATGGTACCTTAGAAATGATATTATCTGGCATAAGCCAAATTGCCAGCCCGAAAGTGTGAGAGATCGATTGACCGTGGCTCATGAATATCTTTTCATGTTTTCAAAGTCTGAACGCTACTTCTTTAACCAGGATGCGATCAGGGAGGCTTATAGTAATGGAAACGGCATGAAAAACAAACGTACTGTTTGGTCAATCAATACTGAGCCGTGTCCTGAGGCGCATTTTGCAGTATTCCCAAGAAACCTTGTCAGACCATGCGTTTTAGCAGGTTCAGAAGAAGGCGATGCAGTTCTTGATCCTTTCTACGGGGCAGGAACAGTGGGGATGGTTGCACAAGAACTTAACAGAAAATGCACCGGCATTGAAATTAACGATGGGTACGTTGATATAGCACGTAAAAGAACCTCAAAAATACAAGGGTCGTTCATGTTCCAGGAATCGTGAATTCCCATTGGGCATGTACAATACAGTAAGATTTCAACAGTTTTTTTACCTGAAGCTTTCTTTCGCTACCACCATCAAAGTAGAGTTCGAAAAGTTCTGTATCACCATCCATCACATAGCAGTACCCCGGCTTGGGATATTGTCTGCTCTCGCTTTTCAGTACAAGCTCTCCATTTTGCGCCTTCAGTAAAAGCGATTTTGGGATTTCAACCAGTTCATATAACCAGTCAGGGGCTTTCCGAAGAGCCCTGAGCATAAAAATTCTGTCATAGTTTTTCATGTGACGAATGAATAATGCAAGCAAATGTTTCAGATCTTCAGGATCTTCTCCCCAGCTTCCTTTTCCCAACTCCATGAACTTACTGATCCAGATTTTTTCTTCCTGAATTCCTTTGTTTGCCTGAGTTTTCAGTGATACAGCTACTCCGTCGATGGTTATATCGTGCCCCTGATTGCCTTTGGGAGCTAACTGTGCTTTTTTGTCAGACATGGATATGGCACGCTCGAGAAGGTATTCGAATTTGTCTTTGGAGAAAGGTTCTGCGGAAAACCCGTGATGAATTCTCAGAGCATCACCAAAATTTTCAAGGGTTTCTTCGTCAAGTAAATCAGAGTTGAAAATCCTGAAGTTATGAGAACAATGAAAAATCTGAACCGTTCGTTCAAGCCAAGAGAATTGTCCTGGTGTTAATTCTCTGACTGATGCAATCAGAGCCTCAATTCTTCCATTATCAATCCGGTTCATATGATGCATGGTTAAGCGATTGTAATACTGTAAGATGTTATTACTCTAAAGAAAACCTACAAAATTGAAATATGCATTAGAAAAGGGAAACGCTGACAAGTATATCAACTTATTTGACAGGAATTGAATCACAGAATCCAAATGATCTACGAGAAGGGTGGAGACATGCTCTTTGTGAATATCCGAAAGGGGGGAGGAGGGTGCAAGAGTTGAAGCGCTCAGCAAAAATATCGGTAAATCGGACGCAACGCGGGCAGGCGAAAACAAACACCTCAACGATTCAACACCTCAACAGTTCAACAACCCTTCCCCTTACTCAATCTCAATCCCATATCCATCCAGCAACCCCACTACACCCGTCAGTGAAAACCTCGCCTTGCGTATCCGGTTTGTTTCCGGGTTGATGGAGAAGTTATACGCAGTTCGGAAGTCTGATTTCTCAAGGTTTGTATGGTCGAAGGTTGTGCGCAACAGATCGCAGTTCTGGAAGGTTGCTCCGGTCAGATCGGTGCCGGTGAAATCTGCTTCCTGGAGATTGCACTCGGTGAATTGTGTTTTTTTCAGGTTCAGTCTCTGGAAGTTGGATAGCTTTAGCATGCACTGTTCGAACTCGAATTCCAATAATAGTTCTCGGCAATCGCAGAACTGCAATCCCAGCAGCTTGGAGTTTGCGAAGCGGACTTCCTGAAATCCTGTTTCGTTCAGCTTCGCAAGGCTCAAGTCACAGCCGTCGAACGTGCAGTTTCTGAACGTGACTTCGGAGAGGTCGGCAGTGTTCAGGGTGCAGTGGATGAATCGGCACTCCTCGTAGATGCCTTGAGCGGGGTTCTCGGCATCAAAGGTGATGTTCTCGAAAACTTTGTTTTCAATAACCTCGTTGTTCTTTCTTTTCATGTTTACTGTTCTTGACGGGAGATTTCTGAGCCGAAAATGTGTTAGACAAGAATAGAATAACAACGCTTTGCTGAAGAAAAGAAAATTCTTTGATGGAAAGACGATCGATTTTACGTTTTCTGCCTGTGTTGTTCCTCCTGTTTTTTTTGCCTGCACTTTTGATTGCGGCCGGTATCATTCCCTTTCTGTTTCGTTTACCGCTTTTGCTTCTCAGTTTTTGTGCTACAGTTCTCTACTGCGTATACAGGGGATACAGACTTGGTGATCTCGGTATCAGGAGCGACAACCTTGCGCAGTCCCTGAAAGTCAATGGTGTGCTCACCCTTCTTTTTGCCCTGACGTTTGGATTGCTCTTTTATTTTAGATTGATACCCGGTCCGTTTTACCCGGCATTGGTTGTTTTTATTCCGTTTTATCTTCTTCTGTCAAGCCCGATGCAGGAATTTCTGTTCAGGGGATTTCTTTTTGCGGAACTGCGTGCTGCCGGAGTACGGAGTGCCTGGAGCCTTATCGTTGTTTCAGCGTTTTCCTTCTCGTTTATCCATATTATATACGGTGACTGGCTGACCCTGGCGCTTACCTTTGCGGTCGGGCTGCTCTGGGCGGCGATCTATTACCGTATTCCGAATCTTATCGGTATTTCCGTTTTTCACGGTGTTGTCGGAATGCTTGCGGTATTAGCAGGGGTGGCAAGAAATATGTAATGACATACAGGCGCTCTCGACATGTATATTAATTGAGGTGCCAAATCTTTTCACTGAGTTAACATGAACTTTTCTTGTATCCCGTTTGTTCTCAGATGCATCGGCTTCTTTTGAAATGTTTTACGTTCTCTCTCGAAACATTCATATGCCTATTTTAGCTAACGTCAACATACTGTGCAGGCAACTGCCGTGGATGCCGATTTTTTTTCTGATCGCCGTCTCTCTGATACAGTTTCCGCAAGGAGAGGTTCGTGCGGAGACAATGACAAAAGAGGCGTTTGTCGCTCTTTTGAAGAAAAGTCATCCACTGTTTGAAAAAGAACGGCTGACGAGCGCTATCGAGAAAGAGGAACAACGGAGTTATCTGGGCGATGCTGACTGGAACCTTTCCTCATCACTGACCTGGTCGCGTGAAGAGGCGACAATAACCGCATTCAGCCCCGATATTTCTAAATCCCTTTCGCTGCAAACCGGCGTGAACAAACAGTTCTGGGAGACCGGAGGACGCCTGTCAGCCACCTATGCCATCAACCGGTCTTCCAGCTCTTTCGAGCAGGCTCCTTTGTTTTCTTATCCGGATACATTTTATGAAAACAGTGTCGAGCTGCAATATTCTCAACCCCTGTTGAGGAACCGCGGAGGCAAACTGAGCCGTCTGCAGTATGACCTGAAGGCTTTTGATGTCGATGCTGCCGGGATTCAGGCTGCCGAGAATATCGAGGAATTTCTCGCGGAGTCGATCTCAAAATATCTTGACTGGGTATACCTTGAAGAACAGAAAAAAATAATGTCCCGCAGGCTTGGCCTGAGCCGCAGGGAGTTCGAGAGGACTCAGCGCAAATTCAATGCCTATCTGGTTGATTCTGCCGACGTGATGCGCTCGAAAGATGCCCTGAACACCTGGAGGCAGAACCTCGCCCTGGTTGAACTGCAGTTGACAGCCCTCAAAGAAGAACTTTCGGTTCTGACCCAGAGCAGCGCTGTGCTCGACGCGGAGCCTGAGTTCAATTTGTATGCCCGCCATCGTCCCGAATCTCTCGCTTCAGCCAGGGCAAGGATCGAGAACAGTTCACGAATCTTGAAGATACTCGAGCTACGGAAGAAACAGCTTGACGTCAATGCTGTCGGGGTACGGGAGACCGGCAAGCCCGATCTCTCTCTTATTGCCGCGGTTACGGTGAAGAGCGCAGAGGAGAGCGCTGGCGATTCCTTCTCTTTTGACAAAAAAGACGCAGCGGTAGGTCTACAGCTCTCCGTTCCTCTCGAAAACACTACAGCTAAAGCAGAATATCATAGAACCCGTCTGCAAACGCTTCAGCTTGGCAAGGAGAGAGAGGACGTGACGCTCTCTCTCGAAGCTTCACTTTCTTCGCTTCATACGCAGCTCAATAAGCTTGGGGAAGTTCTGGAGCTCAACCTTGAACAGATCGAGTCTGCAAGGCTGAGAACCATCGAGGAGACAAAAATATATGAGCAGGGGAGAGGTGATCTGACCTTTGTCATCATGAGCAGGGATAACGAGGAAAGTTCCAAACTCACCTATGCGGAAAACGCCCTGAACTATCAGAAGCTCTGGCTGCAGTTTCAGGCGTTGATGGATGAATTGTATGGGGAATAGTGACAGTGATAGTGACTGGTGACGAGTGACGAGAGGGAGACCGGAGGCCGGAGAGATGAGAATTGTAGGGGCAGACCCCTGTGTCTGCCCGCGGAGAGCGGATTTCAGGATCTGGATGGCTTGGTGGCGGAAGCTTTTTTGACTTTTACCTTTTGACTTTTGCTTTAATAACAAGACCTGTATGAAATCACTGTTCCGTTTTTTTGCTGAGCGTCACATGCTCGCGTACCTCATGACGATCCTGGTCTTTCTGTTCGGCATGGCTACGCTTTGGCAGATCAACCGGGCCCAGTATCCGAAGGTGGACCTGGGTCAGATGGTGGTGACGACAAACTATCCCGGGGCTGCGCCGGAGGACGTCGAACTCAATGTCACCAACAAGATCGAAGATGAGCTGAAAAGTGTCACCGATATCAAGCGGGTCTTTTCCATGTCAATGGAAAATGTCTCTATCGTCATTGTCGATATTGAACCGGATGCTTCCGATGTTGACGGGGTGAAACGAGAGATTCGTGAAGCGGTTTTTCGAATAACGGATTTTCCCGAGGAGGTGACGGAATCTTCACTGATCACGGATATCAAATCATCTATTTTCCCTATTCTTGAAGTTGGTCTGACGGGTGACAAACCTTATCCGGAATTGCGGGAGCTTGCACGCAGGTTCGAAAAGAAGCTCAAGGACATTCCGGGCGTGGCGAGCGTGCAGCGTTACGGTTACCGCGACAGGGAGATACAGGTCGAGCTGTATCCCGGGAAAATAAGAGAGCTCCAGGTTCCCATGCAGGAAGTTGTCGATGCTATTCAGCAGCGAAACATACGGGCAACCGGAGGTTCGCTTGAATCGTTTACCAGTGAGAAAAACCTTGTTACCCTTGCCCAGTTCCGCGATCCCCGGGAAGTTGGAGATGTTGTTGTGCGTTCAAGTTTTGACGGACCGATTATCAAGGTTGCCGATATAGCCGATGTTACCGACAGTTTCGAAGAAGAACGGGTTTTGTCGAGAATCAACGGGCATCCGGCTATCTCGTTTCTGATCAACAAAAGTGAATCGGCTGATATTATTCGTACGGTAGAGGCGATCAGGGATCTGGTCAGTGAAGAGGAGGATTTGCTGCCGGAGGGAGTGAGGTTTATTTATGGTCTTGACTTTTCGCAATATGTGGCCAACCAGCTTACCATTGTCATGACAAACGGCGGGATCGGTCTTGTGCTCGTCATGATCGTTCTTGCCCTGTTTCTCAATATCCGGACCGCATTCTGGGTGGCTCTCGGTATTCCTTTTACGCTGCTTGGCGGTATTTCCCTGCTTCCGCTCTTCGATGTCGAGCTCGATACGGTGACGCTTACCTCCCTGATCATCGTCATCGGTATTGTTGTCGATGATGCCATTATCATATCCGAAAACATTTTTCAGCGTCGCGAACGCGGCGAGTCTCCTATCGAAGCGGTGGTCAACGGTATCTATCAGGTGTACAAGCCTGTGCTGACGACAGTTCTGACAACCTTTCTCGCATTCGCTCCGATGTTTTTCATGCCGGGGATCCTCGGTAAATTTGTTTTCGTGATTCCGTTGACCATCACGCTTGCTCTTTTCGTTTCGCTTATCGAAGCGTTCCTGGTTCTGCCGGCGCATATCATGCCCGGGCTGTATACGAGGGAGGGAGAGGACCCCAAATCAACCATGCGCAACTGGTTCGTGCCGATACGCGACATGTTTGAAAAGGTTCTTCGTTCAATGCTGCGTTTCCGGTACGCGCTGGTGTTTGTTGCACTGCTCTCGTTTGGCGGGGCGCTGTTTTACGGCCTGAATTATATCAGTTACATTCTGTTCCCGACGAAGGGATCCGATGCTTTCAATATATGGATCGAGGTTCCTGTCGGAAGCTCTCTCAAGGCAACCTCTGATAAAGCTGCAGAGTTTGAGAAACTTATAGATGTGCTGCCTGAAGATGAATTGGATGCGTATCTGACAAGAATCGGAACACAGGCGGACATTGTGCCGATCGAGCAGGAAAATTTTGCCGAGCTTGCTGTCAAGCTTACACCATACGGAACGCGGGAACGATCAGCCGATGAAATTGTGGAGGAACTCCGGGAGAAAGCCAAAAAGATCACAGGCGTCTCTCAGACAACGTTTTTCGTTGAATCCGGAGGTCCCCCTGTCGGCAAGCCTGTAACGATACGGGTTGTCGGTTCCGACGATTCGTTGAGGACCGCTTTTGCCGATTCGGTCTTCAACTATCTCGGCGCAATTCAAGGTGTTACTGATCCGGATCGCAATGACAAGGAGGGTAAGGAGCAGATTGAAATAGCGATACGCCATGACCGCCTTGCCCGGCTCGGATTGTCGGTGGCGGATATTGCCAGAACGGTCAGAACGGCCTATGACGGGCAGGTGGTCACCAGCGTTCGTTACGGTGAAGAGGAGGTTGATTTCAGGGTGATGCTCCAGAAGTTTGCCCGAAAGAAACTCGAATATCTCCAGGAGCTTTCCATCCCCAACAGGACGGGCAGGCTGATTCCCTTGAAAGAGGTTGCCAGTTTCGAGCAAGGTTCGGGCCCATCCATATTTCATCACTATGATGGAGAGCGCTCAGTGATGATTTCCGCAGATGTTAAACAGGACACGGTCACGCCAATCGAGGTGATGAGGAATGTGGAAACGCATTTTACGGGAACCCGCGATTTCCCAGGAATCAAACTGGTGTTCGGTGGAGAAGCCCAGGAGTCGGAAGAATCGCTCCGGGGATTGTTCATCGCTTTCGGTGTGGCTGCTTTCGGGATTTACTTCCTGCTCATTCTCCTGTTCAACTCCGTTACACAGCCGCTGCTTGTGATGATGTCGATACCGTTTGCCATCATCGGTATCGTGATCACCTTTGCGCTGCACGGTGAGGTATTCAGCTTCCTCGGGTTGCTCGGTGTTGTCGGTATGGCCGGTGTCGTGGTCAACGACTCGCTTGTCCTGGTCAATTATCTCAACGAGCTTTACAAATCCGGGCAAACAAGGGATATTCCGGCGCTGGTTGCAAGAGGCACCGCTGACCGTCTGCGTGCCATTCTGCTGACAACGGTGACAACTGCCGCCGGTCTTCTGCCGCTTGCCTACGGTATCGGCGGAACGGATGCCACGATGATGCCGATGGCACTCGCGCTGGGCTGGGGCCTGCTGCTCGCTACCCCTTTGACGTTGGTGCTGATCCCCTGTCTGTATATGATCGGTTTTGATATAAGAGATCTGTTGTCAAGGGTTTCCGGTGGAGGTAAAGGGCGCGTTGAAGATGCGTGATTTTTGATTGATATATTGTTTTTGCTGCCGTACATTATGTGCAGAGACCTGTTTTTTTTCTGAAAAGACGGGTTCACTATTGAATGGAAGTATCCGGTTTTTCTTTATCGGTTATAGTTGCACTATCAAATATTGTTATATCAAGTAATTATGGCGAAGCGTATCGGAAAAAGATTTTGGATGTTGTGCGTTGCCATGTTTTCTCTATCGCTTTCAGGGTGCGGCGGTGGTGCCGGAACCGGAGGTGCAGGAGCACAGCAGCAGGCACCGTCACTTCCTGTCATGAACATCGGCTCTTCTTCAACGGTGGTGATGCAAGAGTATTCCGCTCTACTTGAAGGAGTTGTCACGGTTGAAATCAGACCTCAGGTTGACGGAACTCTGGAGGAGATAGCCGTCGATGAAGGAGCTTTTGTCAAAGCAGGTCAGTTGCTTTTCGGTATTGACGGTCGGGTCTACAGGGAAGAGCTGAAATCGGCTGTTGCTCTGCGACATGCTGCAAAAGCTGCTCTCGACGTTGCAGGGATAGAGGTGGAGAGGCTCAGGCCGCTGGTAAAAAACAAGGTTGTATCGGAAATACAGCTGAAGCAGGCTTTGGCAAAACATCGCTCGGCAAAGGCAAGCCTCGAACAGGCGGATGCGGCCGTTCAGATGGCTCGTATCAACGTTGAGTATACCCGGATAACGGCGCCTGTTGATGGGTATATCGGCGATATTCCCTTTCGTATCGGCAGTCTGGTGAGCAAAAATCAGCAGGAACAGTTGACAACGCTTACCGATGTGCACGAGATGCGGGCCTATTTCAGTATGAGCGAGGTTGATTTTGTGCGTTTCAAGCAGCAGTTTTCCGGCAGTTCAATCGAGGAAAAGCTTGCCGCCGTACCACCGGTTACCCTGCTTCTTGCCGATGGTAGCCGTTATCCTTTCGAAGGCAGGCTCGACGCGGTCAGCGGCCAGTTTGATCGTTCTACGGCTTCAGTCATGTTTCGGGCGACCTTTCCGAATGCCGACGGCATGCTTCGCTCGGGTAACACAGGAAAAGTATCCATTGCCAACCGTTACGATAATGTTGTGCAGGTTCCCCAGGCAAGCACGGCGGATCTTCAGGACAGGATATTTGTCTTCAAGGTTTCCGGGGACAACAGTGTATCGAGAGCCCCGATAACTGTTGTCGGTAAAAGCAGTGCCAATTATATCGTCAGCGATGGTCTTGAAGAGGGCGATATGATTGTCGTGTCCGGGTTCTCACGTTTGCCGGACGGGACAGTGATCGATCCACAGCCTTTTGAAGAAGGCATCCCCGACAAGAAAGAGCAGCATCGATGAACAGCGGAGAAAACAGGTAGACTATGTTTGAACGATTTATCAACAGACCGGTTCTCGCCACGGTTATATCGGTATTCATTTTTCTGCTTGGTTTGATCGGTATCACACAGCTTCCTCTCACACAGTTTCCCGACATAGCACCGCCCGCCGTACAGGTATCGGCTACCTATCCCGGGGCCGATGCACAAACTATCGCCCGTTCGGTAGCACCATCGCTCGAAGAGGCGATCAATGGTGTCGATGACATGACCTATATGACATCGACATCGAGCAATGACGGTTCCCTGGTGATCAACGTGCTTTTCAGGACGGGCACCGATCCTGACCAGGCGGCGGTTAATGTACAGAACCGGGTCGCAACGGCAACCAGTCAGTTGCCTGAAGAGGTGACGAGGTTCGGGTTGGCGACCGCCAAGACGCAGAACAGCATGATCATGGTGATTACGCTCTTCAGCGACGATCCTGAAACCTATGACGCTACGTTCCTGCAGAATTATGCGAAGATCAACCTGCTTCCAGATATGCAGCGTGTCAACGGCGTCGGCCAGACCATGGTGTTCGGGGCAAGAGACTACTCGATGCGTATCTGGCTGAAGCCTGACAGAATGGCGGCTTATTCGGTGACACCCCAGGAAGTGATTGCGGCGGTTCAGAGTCAGAATGTGGAGGCTGCACCGGGGAAGTTCGGTGAGGGTGCCGGTGAGGCCCTCGAACTGATCATCCGTTACAAGGGAAAAATGAAGGAGCCGGGTGAATACGGCAACATTATTCTGCGTACCAATGAGGACGGTTCGGTGCTGCGGCTCAGGGACGTGGCAAGGGTCGAACTGGGTTCCTTCAGTTATGCGGTTGATGCGGACGCCAACGGCAAGGAGTCGGTAACCATGGCGATTTTTCAGGCTGCCGGTTCCAACTCCAATGATATCCAGATTGCCGTCCAGGATGTGCTCGAGAAAGCGTCGGAATCGTTCCCGGCAGGGATCGACTACATCATTCCCTACAGTACCAAGAAGTCGCTTGACGAGTCGATCGAACAGGTTATTTTCACCCTGCTGCAGGTTTTCGCACTGGTTTTTCTCGTGGTGTTCATTTTTCTGCAGGATTTCCGCTCCACGCTTATTCCGGCCATTGCCGTTCCTGTAGCCATTGTCGGGACCTTTTTCTTCCTGACTCTTTTCGGTTTTTCCATCAACCTGCTGACTCTCTTCGCGCTTGTTCTCGCCATCGGCATTGTGGTTGATGATGCCATCGTTATTGTCGAAGCTGTTCATGCAAGGATGGAGCAGCGACAGCTTCCGGCAAGTGTCGCCACACATCAGGTTATGCGGGAGATAACCGGCGTGGTTATCTCCACCACGCTTGTTATCGCTTCGGTCTTCCTCCCCGTTGGTTTTCTCGGTGGTTCGATCGGGATTTTTTATCGCCAGTTTGCCTTTACGCTGGTAACAGCAGTTCTGATATCGACTGTCAATGCACTGACGCTCAGTCCGGCACTTTGTGCGCTTTTTCTTACGAAGGGCGGTGAAGGAGAGGAAAACCTGGGCTGGTTCAAACGTTTGGAGCAGCGTCTTTTCAGAGGATTCAATGCCGGTTTTTCAGTGGTGACCGAACGCTACGTCGGCACTCTCAAGGTGCTCATCCGCAAAAAATGGCTAAGCCTTGGCGGGCTGGCCGCGGTTTCCGGGCTTGCATTCTGGATGGCGGCCTCCGCGCCAACCGGTTTTATTCCCGACGAAGACAGCGGCTTTTTCATTCTCTCCGCATCGCTTCCTCCCGGGGCATCGCTCGACAGGACAATGGAAACCCTTGACAAGGTCGAGGCCATTCTGCAGGCAGAGGAGAGCGTTAACGACGTCATTTCGGTTGCAGGCTTCGACCTGATATCAGGAGCAAGTTCTCCTTCCGCCGCTGTTGTTTTTGCCAGCCTCAAGGATCCGGAAGAGCGCGGCAGGGTGAAAAATATCGGCGCCATCATGGGTGGGGTATCGCAAAAGCTTGGATCGATCAGCGAAGGAACCTTTTTTGTCTTCCAGCCCCCTACCGTTCCAGGGTTCGGTAATGTAGGCGGGCTCGAAATGGTTTTACAGGACCGGACATCCGGCAGCCTGGAAAAGTTCGGGGAGACGGCCTACGGTTTTATGGGAGCGTTGATGGCCCGCCCGGAAATCGCCTTTGCCTTTACCACGTTCAATACCGGCTATCCGCAACACGAGCTCGTGGTGGACGACGTGAAATCGAGCCAGCTCGGCGTTCGTGTCGATGAAGTGCTCAGGGTCATGCAGGCCTATTACGGCAGTCTCCAGGTATCGGATTTCAACCGGTTCGGCAAATACTACAGGGTTATTGTTCAGGCGGAAGCCGAAGACCGCAGGGATCCCTCTTCGCTCAATGGAGTGTTCGTTAAAAATGCGATGGGGGAGATGGTTCCCATGAATTCGCTGGTAACCCTGAAAAAAGTCTATGGGCCACAGACAGTGGAACATTTCAACCTTTTCAACGCTTTGACCGTCAATGCCGTTGTTTCTCCGGGATATACCACCGGCCAGGCTCTCAAAGCAGCTGAAGAGGTGGCAGTTGAGATGCTTCCTTCCGGTTTTTCCTGGGACTGGAAAGGGATGAGCCGTGAAGAGGTCGAATCAGGCAGTCAGGCGGTTTATATATTTCTGCTTTCCCTTGTGTTTGTTTACCTCCTGCTTTCTGCGCAGTACGAAAGTTACATCCTGCCGCTTGCGGTTATTTTAACGATCCCTACCGGTATTCTGGGTGTTTTTATCGGCATACAGCTGTTCGGCATTGAAAACAACATCTATGTGCAGGTTGCGATGATTATGCTGATAGGTCTGCTTGCAAAAAACGCTATTCTGATCGTGGAATTTGCCATTCAACGCAGGAAAGCCGGGTATTCGCTTTTTGAATCGGCACTCGAGGGTTCGAGGGTGAGGCTTCGGCCTATTCTCATGACCTCGTTTACCTTTGCTCTCGGTCTTCTGCCGCTTCTCTGGGTGTCCGGGCCATCCGCCCTCGGCAACCATTCTATCGGCGCCGCGGCGGTGGCAGGGATGCTCAGCGGGACGTTTCTTGGCGTTCTGATTATTCCGGTGCTGTATATGGTGTTCCAGTCGCTTCAGGAGAAGATAAGCGGACCTCCGCAGGAACCCGAGAGTGATGGTGCAGTCAAATAACAAAGAAAGAACCCTTGAAATGAAAAACAGAACGAGAGTGCCGGGGGTTGTCCTGATTTCCATGTTTCTTCTGATGCTTTCTGCGTGCAGTACGGTCGGAAATTATACACAGCCCGAAACGGAGTTGCCCGGAACATACAGAGGTAGCGTTGCGGCCGATTCCGAAGCGGTAGCAGTGCCCTTTGCGGGAACTATTCCCTACAGGACTTTTTTTGCTGACAAGTCGCTTATCGGGTTGATCGATGCCGCTCTTGAGAACAATCACGATCTGCAGGTCGCCATCAAGAATATCGAATACGCGTCACTCGGGCTGAAGCAGGCAAAACTGGGCAATCTTCCAGGGCTGAACCTGCAGGGCGGCGTCAGCAGGGCGACTACTTCCGATTTCGGATCGACTCCACTTCCTTCCGGGAAGGAGAGTGCTGAAGAGTACAGCGCATCTCTTTCGCTTTCCTGGGAAGCCGATATCTGGGGGAAGATCCGCAACACCAGAAAAGCTGCACTTGCAGAGTACCTCCGGTCGGTTGAGGCTGAAAAAGCGGTTCAGACCAGGCTGGTTGCCGATGTTGCTCGAGGTTATTATAACCTGTTGCAGCTCGACGCGCAACTCGATATCTCAAGAAAAAGTCAGGCGCTGGCCGATACCACGCTTTCAATGATGCGGCTGCAGTACGACGCAGGTTACGTTACTTCGCTGGCGGTAGAACAGCAGGAAGCGGTTAAGCTGGGGATAGAAGCCGGTATAGCCGGAATCGAGCAGGGGATTGCCGCCCAGGAAAACGCACTGAGCGTTCTCTGCGGCAGGATGCCGGATGAGATAGCCCGTACTGTAAGACTTTCTGATCTATCGATAGAGAGTACGTTTTCACCCGGCATACCTGCGCAACTGTTGAGTAACCGTCCGGATGTCAAGTCAGCGGAGATGGCTCTCATGAAAGCTCACGCCGAGAGCGGTGTTGCAGGCTCAAGGCTCTATCCTTCTTTCACGATCAGTGCCGAGGCCGGTTCCAATGCCCTCCAGTCAAGTGACTGGTTTACTTTTCCCGGTTCGTTGTTCTCGTTTGTGCAGGGCGCAGTGCTTCAGCCGGTTTTTCAGCAGGGTAAGCTCAGAACCGCGTACAAGCAATCCAGAGTTGTCAGTGACAGGGAGGAGATTCTTTTCAGGCAGGCGGTGCTCAACGCAGTCAGGGAGGTTTCCGATGCGCTGGTGGCTATTCAGAAACTGGATATCAGGGAGAAGGCTCTTGAAAAACAGGAGCGTGTTCTCAGGCAGTCGGTTGAACACGCGAACCTCCTTTTCAACAGCGGCATGGCCGATTACCTGGAGGTGATCACAGCGCAGAAAAACGCTCTCGATGCCGGGGTTTCACTTGCCGATATCCGTCGTCAGCGTCTCGATGCCCGAACAGAGCTTTACAGGGCACTGGGTGGAGGATGGAGGAAAGGAGGATAACTTTCTGATTTTTTTATATATTATTCTATACAAAAAAACAACTGATTTTTTGATTTCAGGTATAAAGGTGAGATATGGCTAATTCAGGTCAGAATGATTTTCTGAACGATCCTCTTAAAATCGCAGGGGCATTGGCAGGAGGTGCTTTTCTTCTTTCGCCACTGGGCAGGCCAATTCTTCATGGAGCCTCACGGTTGGCTTTTACCGGCTTGGGACTGTATGCTGCAGGTAAGGCTGCAGGCAAGGCAGCGGATGCTTTTATGGATTTTGCCGAGCTTTCGGACAACGATAGAGAAACAGAAACAGAAGGAGAGGAAGAGCTGTTTGAGTAAGAATCCATGTTTTTTGTTAACATGAAATGAGAAGAGTTTCATATGCCTGATACTGATACCAATTTACAATCGAACACCCTCTTGACTGCAGTTGGTATAGGAGGTGCAGCGTTGCTTCTTCCTCCTATAGGTGTCCCATTAGTTATTCATGCTGTCAGCGGCGCCTTGGTTGGAGGGATTGGCATTGCTGCGGCAGGTGTTTTGCTTGGTCCGGTTATCGCCAATATGCCTCAGGCCAAACCAGGCCAGCCTCAGAACGATTCCCAACCTCAGGAAAGTGCTCAGCCGCCACAGCCGAAGGAGTCTGAGCAGTCATCGGGTGAAGAATAGGTTTACTTATTTCCCGGTCTCTTTCTTGTTTACGGTTGAAAGAATCTTTCGAAGTTCTTCCGAAGAGTGAACCGGCAAGCTGCATGTCTGATGAGCACAGACATACGCTGCATCATCTGTTGTTTGACGCGCAACGCTTTCTAAAAAAGGTGTTGTTTCCGCATTACCGCCAGAAGTGTGAACGATAATCGTGTCAGGCAGATACATTCCTCCCACTGTGTTTTTAAGGCTTCTCAGAGTTTTGCTTTGCAGGTTACCGGCAAGAATGATCAGACGTGTACCGTACAGTGGCAGCATGACTGTTTTGAGCAGGTAAGGCAACTGCCTGCAATTTTCCTTGAGTGCTTTACTGAAATACGCAACTGTTTTGTCCGCAATTGCTCTAAAATCATCGCGGTCCAGCATATCTGCCAAACGGTAGAGAGACCTCACGGTTACTGAATTTGGAGAGGGTTCGGCGCCATCGTAATCCTCTTTCATGCGTATTGGGATGGTAGGGTCGTCCGATGTGGCATTATAAAAACCTCCCGATACATCATCGAAAAACAGTTCGATCTGTTTTTCCATAAGTGTGACGGCCTGCTTCAGGTAGCGATGTTCGGCTGATGCTTCGTAAAGATCGAGCAGTCCTTGTGTGAAAAACGCGTAATCGTCGGCTTTGCCTTCTATGCCGGCTTCGCCTTTCCTGTAGCGCCGGAACAGTCTGTTATCGGTTTCCCTGTAGAGGGAGGCAAGGATGAAATCCGCTGCTTTGACGGCAGCGTCCAGATAGTGCTGGTTTTGCAGCGCGCGCGAGGCTCTGGAAAATGCGGAAATCATCAGCCCGTTCCATGAAGTGAGAATCTTGTCGTCCAGATCGGGCCTCGGTCGGAGGGTTCTGGCCTTGAAAAGTTTTTCACGTGCTCCTGCATTGAGTTGCCGGACAGTTTCAAGCGGCAGGGAGAAGTGCTGTGGAGCGGCTTCAATGTTATGTCTGATAAACAGGATATTCCGGCCGGTAAACTCTTCATGAGGATCATCCAGCGCGTTTCCGTCAGTTTCAACGCCGTATAAAAAACAGAAGATGTCACTTTCAAGCGGGTCGAGAACCTCTTCTATTTCCTCCCGGGCCCAAGAGTAAAAAGCCCCTTCTTGTTTAAGGCTGCTTTTACTGTCCGGAAAACTGTCAGCATCTTCGGCAGAATAGAAGCAGCCTTTGCTGTCTGTCATATCACAGAGGACATAATTCAGGATGTCGTCGGCAAGGTCAGCATAGCTGCTCTCGCCGGTAATCTGGTAAGCTTCTGTGGCGACAACCGCAAGCTGGGCGTTGTCATAGAGCATTTTTTCGAAATGCGGTACATGCCACCGTTCATCGGTCGAGTAGCGGGCGAACCCTCCGCCGCCGCGATTCGGTATGCCCAGATGGTCATGAATGCCACCCGAGGCCATTTTCGAAAGGGTGAACAGAGCCATTTCACGAGCCTTGTGATTGCCGGTGTAGTAGGAGTATGCAAGAAGAAATTCAAGGATAGAAGGCTGTGGGAATTTCGGCGCTTCGCCGAACCCCCCATCCTCCCTGTCAAAATTTCCGGCAAAGGTTTTGGCAGCATGGTGAAAAACAGTTTCATCCAGAGGAACCGTTTCAGGTTTATGCAGCGAAAGAGCTTCAAGCTTGTCTGTCATGCCTTCTGCTGACGATATAAGCCGGTTCCGGTCTTCTTTCCAGGCCCGTTCGATTGACAGAAGCAGTGAGAGAACCCCGGGTCTTCCGTAATGATCTTTCGGAGGGAAATAGGTGCCGCCATAAAACGGTTTCAGATCAGGGGTGAGCCATACCGACATAGGCCATCCTCCGCCTCCGGTTGTCGCCTGAACATAGGTTATGTATAATCTGTCGATGTCAGGGCGTTCTTCCCGATCGACTTTTACCGGGACGAATGATCTGTTCAGGACGTCGGCTATGGTTTCGTTTTCGAACGATTCCCGCTCCATCACATGGCACCAGTGGCAGGTGGAATAGCCGACTGAAAGAAAAACAGGTTTATCCTCCTTGCGCGCTTTTTCAAAGGCGTTTTCTCCCCAGGGGTACCATGCTACCGGATTGTATGCGTGTTGTAACAGGTATGGGCTGGTTTCTTCAGCAAGAAGGTTCGGACGTGGTTTTTCCTGGGGCATGGTTTTTGGTCTTGTGTGTACGTTATCTCTCTATGCAACAACCGGCCATGTGATGAAGTTCACCTGAATGAAACCAAGTGATGGTATTGTTGGTTATATGGCTATGTAGTGATTGCAAGGATCGGGTCTGACTTTTCATCTAAGGCAATGATCGACTATGAAGTATCGACAGTTTGTAATGGTAGCGGTAGCATTTATGACTTTTTTCGTATTGGCCTCCTGTTCAAAAGAGGGGTCTGAAGCTGCGGGGACACAAGTAGTAACTGAAAAAACTGTAAAAGGAGAGGATATGCAATACAACAGGTTGAGTTCGGAAGAGGAAAGGGTGATTGTAAAGAAAGGAACTGAAATGCCGTTTTCAGGCAAATATTTCAATCACAAGGAAGACGGTACCTATACCTGCAAGCGCTGTGACGCGCCTCTTTTTCGCTCGTCCGACAAGTTTGATTCCGGCACAGGATGGCCGAGTTTTGATGATGAGATTCCAGGAGCGGTAAGAAAAGAGACAGATGCCGATGGGAGAAGGACGGAGATTCTCTGCGCGAACTGCGGTGCTCACCTGGGCCATGTCTTTTACAATGAAGGTATGACCGACAAGAATGCACGGTATTGCGTCAATTCAATCTCACTGGATTTCAAGGATGAAGGGGCTTCTGATGCCGCTGTCGTCGGAACGACGCAAAAAGCTGTGTTTGCCGGGGGGTGTTTCTGGGGTGTGGAATATCATTTCCAGAAGGTTGATGGTGTCAAGTCCGTGATTTCGGGGTATACCGGTGGCACTAAAACAAACCCTACGTACAAAGAGGTTTCTTCCGGCAGAACCGGACATGCAGAGGCTGTAGAGGTGGAATACGACCCGTCGGTGGTTTCATACGAAACGCTTGCCAAGCTGTTTTTCGAGGTCCATGATCCGACCCAGTTGAACCGTCAGGGACCCGATATGGGGACACAGTACCGGTCGGCTGTTTATTATGCAAATGACGAAGAGAAAAAAATCGCTGAAAAACTTATCGGCGAGCTTAAAGCCAATGGTTACGATGTGGTGACGGAGGTCGAAGCGGTTTCGGAATTTTATCCCGCTGAAGACTATCACCAGGATTATTACGAAAAGACCGGGAAGCAGCCGTATTGTCACATCTATGAGAAACGGTTCGACAAGTGAGGGGCCCTCTGTTCATTTTCTGCGTGTCATGATCAGTTCGTCGATCCCGGCTCATGACGATAAAGAGAGGTAGTATGTTTCTCATCTTCGGGCTTGACCCGTGAAATCAGGGCTCGTATTGTACTGGTCAAGTCCGGATGTACATATTATCCTGAAGGTCTGCATGGATGTGGATCAGCCCCCGTGTAATAACGTCGTCTATTACACAGGGGCATGACTTTTTCTGACTGGTGCTCTGATAGTTGGAAATCACTGTCAGTATCTGCATTGGTATCGAATAAAGGTATGCGAGCGCGGTCGCCCTGGAAGTAAGGTTCTGAGACGGCTTTTTTTGTTTATGACGGCAATGCTTCATTCTTTTTATTATATTACGGTCATATGCTCAATATGTATGCGTTGTACCACGTACTGTAAAAAACTGAAAACGGAGAATTGGATATGATTGTTGCCGTACCATTGGAAACAAGTGAAGGACTTGATTCAAAGATTTGCGAACATTTCGGTAGTTCGCCGCTCTATGCCTTCTGCGACACCGGTTCAGGAAGGCTTCAGATTGTGGATAATTCCAACAGTGGCCATGAACACGGACAATGCAGCCCGATCGATGATTTTACCCGGCACAATGTCGAGGCTGTTCTCTGCAAAGGCATTGGCAGACGCGCGATTCAGAAGCTAAGGATGCTTGGTGTAGAGGTGTTTGTTGCCGAAGAGCTTTCGACGCTGTCTGAAGCACTTGGCAGCTTAAAAAGAGGACTGATGCGTAAGGTGGAGAATCAGGATGCCTGTCAGGCTCATGGTTGTCATTAGTAATGGGGGACGTTGTTCAGTATGTTGAAAAGCGATGTATAGTTATCTATATTAAAGGCAAGAAGAGCAGGTTGATTTAAGGGTATCTCTATTTATTTATTCCGCGCTTCAATTGCTTCGTTGAGCGGTGCTCGAAATCCTCATGTACGATGTGTACAATCCGGTATCTGCGCTCCGTTCTCCTCGCACTTGAATTGCTCATGACAATAAATAGAGGTACCCTAAAGAACTATGAAACGATAGTATGCCACGCGGAGCAAGATTGGATGCACCGGGGACATTGCATCATGTGATTATCCGGGGAATCGAGAAGGGAAACATCGTTCGGGATGACGAGGACAGAAAAGAGTTTCTTCGTCGCATGGGCGAACTGGCTCACGGGACGGGCACCAGCATCTATGCGTTCGCATTGATGACAAACCATGCCCATATACTGTTGAAAAGCGGTGAGCAGGGTGTGTCAACGTTCATGCGCCGTCTGCTTTCCGGTTACGCGCAATATTTCAATCGCCGTTATCAGCGTGCCGGCCATCTCTTTCAAAACAGATACAAATCAATCATCTGTGAAGAAGAAGCATATTTCGATAAGCTGGTAGCCTACATCCATCTCAATCCATTGCGCGCAAGGCTTATCGATTCTTTCGAAGAACTGGCGTCCTATCCCTGGAGTGGCCATTCGGTAATGATGAAAAAGGTTCAATACGCATGGTTGGATCGTGAGTATGTCCTGCAGTTTTTCGGTAATAGAGAAGGTGAAGCTCGAAGAGCCTACCTCGCGTATCTGGAAGAAGAGATAGGGATAAGCCGGGAGAAAGAGCTTTCAGGCGGTGGACTGCTACGATCTCATGGAGGCTGGTCAAGAGTGCAATCAATGCGGAAGCAAGGGATAAAAGCGCTCAGCGATGATCGGATTCTTGGAGGAGATTCGTTTGTCAGGGAAGTGTTTCGGGAAGCGGAAGATCAGGGGGAACAATTGTTGTCCGCAGAAGAGCGTTTAAAACAAATTACCTGCGATATCGAGAATGCTTGCAAGAAAGAAGGGATCACTGTAGCCGTTTTGCGTTCAGGCAGCAGAAAAGGAAAGTTCTCCGCAATACGAAAAGAGCTGGCCAAGAAGCTGGTCGATGAGTACGGTTTGTCACTGGCTGAGATAGCAAGGCAGCTGGGTGTTACGACAAGTGCCGTGAGCTATATGGTTCGTTGAGCGCGGGTTTTTCCCTAAAACCGGGTTCAGCCGAGCGAAGCGAGCCAGCTTTCGAGTTTTTCTCTGATTTCGTCGCGGGCTTTGCGGAAGGCGTCGAGCTGTTCTTCTTTGGTGCCCGTGGCTTCGGCGGGGTCGTCTACCGGCCAGTAGAGGCGGTTTTCCTGGATGATCAGGCCCGGCCAGATGCGCGGGCAGGTGTCGTTTGCCTTGCTGCAGACGATGATCAGGTAGTGGAGAAAGGTTTTGCCCAGATAGAGCGACAGGTCTTTCGGTTTTTGCCCGGAGAGATCGATACCGGCTTCCTGCATGACCTGCACTGCCAACGGATTGATTTCAGGTGCCGGTGTCATTCCGGCACTCATGGCCTCGAACTGTTCACCCGCCATTTGGCGGAGAAAACCTTCGGCCATCTGGCTGCGTGCCGAATTTCCTGAGCAGAGGATTAAGACTTTTTGTAGCTTTGCTTTCATAATGAGATCCGATGAGGAGTTCTGTGATACTTTTCAAAAGAATATACTCGATACGCAGCGCAGGGGCAGGGGAGTTTTCAGGCTTGTAACAAGGCTTTCCCCTTTCGATTCATTTCCGCCACTCTTTTGTCTCCATTATCGTCTATCGTATATTTGGGATACGCAAGTTACTTGCTGTATGCGAATATTCAGCATAACGCATTATATAGTCTAATGTTGATACCATAAAGTATTTGTTGAAACGGTCAACTTAGGTGATAATTATGCGGTTATACCATGGCGCTCAATTACCGGAATGAGGGATAAGTTGGTTCACGATTATTTCTGTGTTGATACTGAAGTGGTTTGGAATACAGCAAGTAAAAAAAGGATACATTAGTGAGATGAAAGCGCAGGTTATTGAAAGGATTACAGACTTGTCAGAGAGCTCTGAACCGCTGAGGATGGTTGAGATGCTGGTTCCTGAGCCTGCTGCTGGTGAGGTGCTGCTGAAGGTGCTGACCTGCGGGGTTTGTCATACGGAGCTGGATGAGATAGAAGGGAGAACCCCGCCTGCTTTTTTTCCGATCGTTCCGGGCCATCAGGTTGTGGGAGAGGTTGTCGCTCAAGGAGCAGGGGTAAGCCAACCCGAAATCGGGAGCAGGGTAGGGGTAGCCTGGATATATTCCGCCTGCGGGAAATGTGAACTGTGCCTCGACGGTAAAGAGAATCTGTGCCTGAAGTTTCGTGCTACCGGACGGGACGCTCATGGGGGGTATGCGGAATATATGGCTGTTCCCGTTTCTTCTGCCTATTCACTTCCTGATCTCTTTTCCGATGCTGAAGCCGCGCCTCTTCTGTGTGCGGGTGCTGTCGGGTATCGGTCACTGAAGCTGCTGAATCTGCAAAACGGCCAGCCTGCGGGGTTGACAGGTTTCGGGGCTTCAGCGCATCTTGTTTTGAAATTGATGCGGTTTCTCTACCCTGATTCGCCTGTTCATGTTTTTGCCCGAAACCTGCAAGAGCGTGAATTCTCCCTTGCTCTCGGAGCTGTCTGGGCTGGAGATACAACCGATTCATCTCCGGAACTCCTTGCCGGTATCATCGACACCACGCCGGTCTGGCTGCCCGTCCTGTCTGCACTTGAGAATCTCAGACCATCAGGCCGTCTGGTCATCAATGCGATCCGCAAAGAAGCGTCGGATACAGATGTGCTTACGCAGCTCGATTATGCGAAGCATCTCTGGATGGAGAAGGAGATCAAAAGCGTGGCCAACGTTGCCGCTGAGGATGTCAGGCAGTTCCTGAAGATTGCTGCATCCATGCACATGAAGCCGGAAGTGCAGATCTATCCTTTTAAAGAGGCGAACAGAGCCCTTCTTGACATAAAGCAACGGCGGATCAGGGGGGCGAAAGTGCTTCAGATTGCCTGAGGCGACAACGTGCAGTTTGCTACGTTGTGATTTTTTCCGAGATGGTCTTCATGAGCGCTTCGACATCCGGGATACTGTCAATATCTTCTTTGGAAAGCACTGTTTCAAGTTCCTCTTTTTCTTCAAGGACAACAGGATAGGTAAATGTTTTGCCATACTTTTTTTCGAACTCATCTCTGTGAAGGAATTCCATTTCGGCATCGGCTTTTTCCCTGAACTCTTTCCATATTTTCTTTTCAGCAAACGTGTCGAAGGTCAGGCTGCACAGCCCGCACTGATAGGTGTCAGGGCTGAAAAGCTTGTGACCGATATCAAAAAGGCCGCTGACAGGACCGCTGTCGGCATTGTAGACAAAGATAAGCTTCATGGTGTTTCCTCCGTTTGGCGGGCATTTCATGGAAAAGCAAGGACCGTTAATAACAGTGTAACGGATTTGACATCGATCAGGTTCCGGCAGTCAGCAAATTATCCCGAATATTTCATCGATGGAACTGCACACCTGATACAGGTTTTCATGGTCCGGTTTTACAAGCTTCTGACCGGCAAGAGTATCGAAGAACTGAAGAAGCGGGTCCCAGAAACCGGCGATGTTGAAAAGGATAATCGGTTTGCAGTGATGACCAAGCTGCCTCCAGGTGAGTACCTCTACAAGTTCGTCGAGGGTGCCGAAGCCGCCGGGAAGAACGATGAAGGCGTCAGCCCATTCGGCAAGCATCATCTTTCGCTCATGCATGGTATCGACGATGTGCAACTCTGTTATACCGGAATGGGCGATTTCTCTTTCCTCGAGGAATCGGGGCATGATTCCTTTGACGGCTCCGCCGTTCCGCATGACCGCATTTGCTATGCATCCCATCAGTCCAACATTGCCGCCCCCGAAAACAAGGGTGATAGCTCGTTCAGCAAGACCTTTGCCGAGTTCTGCCGCTGCATCGAAATATTCTTTCGGGCATTGGCTGCTCGAACTGCAGTAGACGGTAACGGATGTTGTCATGGGAAGAAATGACTATTGACGAATGACTAATGCCTATTGAATGATAATACTTGAATAATGCGATGATGACTAATTACTTGTCTGGCTTTGTACCGTTTTAAAAGAGGAAAGGGCGAAAAATTTTTCGCCCCTACAATTCAACAGCTCAACGCATCAACAGCTCAACGATTCAACAAATCAACAAATCAACATCTCCTCTTCTACCGGTTTCTTGTGATGCTGTCACCGGAACGTTCGTAGACATAGGTTTTCGGTTCGGAGAGTTTTTTGACGTTGAAGCGTTTCGAGGCGCGTTTCCAGAGGTCTGTGTCTTCCGCATAGTCGAGGTTTCCAAATCCTTCGAGTGAGAAAAACAGGTTGCGTTTTCCGAAAAGGGTCGCGCCCAGAATGCATTCCTGAATGTGAATTTTCCTGCCCGGGTGGTAGCAGTCAGGCACATAGACATCGTCATCTCCGCAGAACCCCCCGGAAAGCAGGTCTGTTTCAGGATGCTGTTCCAGACAGGAAACACGGGATTCAAGATGCTCGGGAAGATAGTAGTCATCACTGTCGAGAAAGGTGATGTATCTGCCGAATGAGGCCTGTATTCCGGCGTTTCTTGACAAAGCAGGCTTGCGGTTCGAGTGCTTCATGTAGCGGATGGTATCATACGTTGTCAGGAACTCCGACAGACGCTCGAAGGTTCTGTCCGTACTGCCGTCATCGACAACGATAAGTTCCCAGTCTGAAAACGTCTGGTCGATGACACTCCGCACCGCTCGTAGCAGCGGTATTTCCCGATTATAGGTTGGCAGGATAATCGATATTTCAGGTATGCGGGTAAACTTCATGGTTCTCGTGCACGGAATCAGTTTTCGCCGATGAGCTGGACAAAAATTTCCCGGTCTCTGGATCGGTTGTCATGATCGATATAGACTACCTGCTGCCATGTTCCCCGAACCAGCCGCCCGCTGCTGACAGGCATGGTTACTCCCGGTCCCATGAGCGAAGCTCTCATGTGTGAAAAACCGTTATCGTCTCCCCATGTCTCCGAGTGTCGGCTGTGTTCTCTGCTGGAAATGAGCTGCTCCAGCTTTTCTTTGAAGTCCTCTACAAGAGCAGGCTCGAATTCCATCGTGGTTATCGATGCGGTCGAACCTATAGCCGAGATATTGACAATGCCCTCATTGATACCGGATTGGCTAATAACGTCATCGACCAGATGTGTCAGGTCAATGATATCCGAAAAGCCTTTGGTTGTGATTTTTATGGTTCTGGAATAGGTCATAACCTGAAGTATTTAATTGCCAGGGCGCACACGAGCATTCCCGCGACCAGAAAGTTCTGGGCAATGGCGTTGTAGCGGACATCCATGGTTTTTGGTGACCTGACAAGGCTGAACTGCAGATAAAACTGGGGGACGATCAACAGCGCGACAATAAGTGCGAATGTGCTTTGACCCAGCATGAGCATATAGGCGGCCGCCATCAGCTGTCCGATATTGATCAAAACAGCTGCAATAATTGCCGCATTTCTGTCTCCGAATACGACAGGTAATGTTCTTACTCCTATCTGCCGGTCGCCTTCTACCGATTTAAAGTCATTGATGGTCATGGTTCCCGTACTTGAAATGGTGAAAAGGGTGGCAACGACAAGTGACGGGGAGAGGGAGTGCAAGGTGAATTCAGGGTTATAGGCGATCTCTCCGGCAATCCATGGGATAACCAGGTAGGAAACGGCGACTATGATGTTGCCGGCCCAAAGTCTTTTTTTGAGCTTTACGGGATTGGCGCTATAGAGATGAGCATTGATAATGCCTATGACTACGTAGAGCGCTATAAGCGGATGTATGAGATAACCGACAAGTACTGAAAGGAGGGACCATACGGCTATCAGTATCGTTGCGTTTCTCAGCGATATGTCGCCGCCGGGTATTGGACGCCACGGTTCATTGATTTCGTCGAGGTCGCGATCGAAATAATCATTGAGCATCTGACAGGTGCCGCTCGCAAGCGGGCCGGTAAGGAGAATACCGAGCAGGAATTTTATTCCGATGAAGTCTTCCCAGCCGAATGAGCCGCTGGCAACTGCACCGCAGAGAAAGCTCCAGATAACAGGGATCCATGTGACGGGTTTCAAAAACCGGATAAGGAGAGCGATATTCGAGAGGTGTTCCGCAGGTTTTTGTCCCGGAGTGATCAGCTTCCGGACATGAAGGGTCGACTCATGCTTTTTGCCGTATTTCCGCTGTTCAGCGGTACTTTTTTTGAGGAAAAAATCACTCACCCCTGCTGTGGTTATGGTTTTGTGGGCGAAAGGCCCGAAAAAATAACAGGTAAAGCTAAAGAACGAGACACCATATCACAAATACTAAGCTTATTTTCTATGCGGATTCAGGGTGTTTGCCGGGACTTTGTGATGTGTCGATGAAGGAGGGAAAGCAAGCTGGTGGTGATGCTTCTGAGAACTGACCGGTGGTGGCGGCTCCGAATTCAGGGGACGGCGTTCCAGACGGCAGCGGCATCGAAGCGCCGAACGGGCCTGACAGATGATTGCCGTCGGTTGAAGATACATCAATAAAAAAGCGGCAGGTTGGCACCTGCCGCTTTTTTAAATACTAAACGAAGCAAAAAAACTTATCCCTGTACTATACACTCTGCCGGGCACACAGCAACGCATGCCTGCTCGTCAAGACCTTCACACTCGTTGCATGAGTTAGGGTCGATAATATAGATATCGTCACCGGCTGAAATTGCTTGTGTAGGGCATTCAGGCTCACAGGCTGCACAATAGGTGCATTCTTCAGTAATGTAAAGTGCCATGTTTACTTTCTCTTAAGAGTTTCAATAAAAATTAGTTGTAATAAAGTACTCTCTGTATTAACAGGAAGTTAATATAAAACTTTTTTTCTCTGGACAAAACCGGTTGACAGTTCATATTTCGACACAGATCAACATCCGGAAGATGCAGCTGCTGTGAACATCGAAATTATACCTTGATGATACAGTCTACCGGACAAACGACTACGCACGCGGCTTCATCAAAATATCCTTCACAGTCAACACATGCATTTTCATCGATGATGTAGATGTCATCTCCGGCTGTTATTGCGCTTACCGGGCATTCCGGTTCACATGCAGCACAATAGGTGCATTCGTCAGTAATTCTATGTGCCATGATCGTCGTGATTTATGAGGTGTTTGAAAGCTGTTGACAGCAGAACGGCACGCTCTGTACTGTAAGGCAATAACAGATATTTTGAAAAGAGAGTTCCGCAACAGCTTTTTCGCTGACGTCTTACTCTGTGTAAGAGACGCCAGTGTTATTCTTCTTCTTTTTCATATGCGCTTATAATGTCCCGAACAAGACGGTGGCGGACAACGTCCGATTTATCGAGAAATACAAAACTGATCCCGGAGATGTCTTGAAGAATATCTCTGGCGTTCATGAGGCCTGACTCAATTTCCCTTGGAAGATCTATCTGCGTCACATCGCCGGTAATCATCGCTCTTGAGTTGACGCCGAGCCGTGTAAGACACATTTTCATCTGTTTGTTCGATGCGTTCTGTGCTTCATCGAGGATGATAAATGAATTATTGAGCGTACGACCTCTCATGTACGCGAGTGGTACAATCTCGATAATTCTCTGTTCGGTAAGGGTTCTGAGTTTGTCGGCTGTCAGCATGTCCTGAAGCGCGTCGTAAAGGGGCCTGAGATAGGGGTCGATTTTCTGGGCCAGATCTCCAGGCAAAAAACCCAGGCTTTCACCGGCCTCGACCGCCGGCCTTGCCAGCACTATTCTTTTAACCTGTTTCTTTTTCCAGGCGGCGACGGCAATCGCTACCGCAGTATAGGTTTTTCCTGTTCCTGCAGGTCCTATTGCAAAGACAATGTCATTGTTTCCCGCTTCCGAAACCATTCTTCTCTGTCCGTCTGTTTTTGCTTTGACGGCGTAATCTCTGGTCATGACAATTGTGTCGCTGTCCGGAGAAGGTTTTTTCCCTGCTGCGGTTGTTGAGGAGACCAGTGCGATACTGAGGAGCGCATGCAGATCGGTATCCAGAATTTCTCCGTGCTGATCGGCAAGCGATTTCATTTCACTGAAAATATGTTCCAGAAGTATCAGTTCATCTTCCTCACCTTTTAGCGATATGGTGTTGCCTCTGGCAGTTAGCTGCACTTCGGGAAATTCCTTTCGTATCTTTTTCAGCCAGGAGTCGTGCGGGCCGAAAACGATGACAGGCTCGATACCTTCAAAATGTATGGTTTGTTCTTTCTTCAAGCTGTTTTCTGTATTTGTGGTTACTGAACATCGTGTTCGAGGTATGGGACGGAACTGTCAAGGTAGTTGCACACATAATCCCTGACACCATCTTCAAGAGAGGTCAGAGGTGTGGTGTATCCAGACGCTCTCAACCTGTTCATTTCAGCCTGTGTGAAATACTGATATTTGTCACGAAGGTGTTCGGGCATAGGGATATAGCTGATTTCCGGATCAAGTTCAAGTGCGGAAAAGGTTGCCGTGACGAGATCTTTGAAGCTCCTGGCTTTTCCGGTTCCGACATTGAAAATTCCGTTTATCGATGGATTTTCAAGCAGCCACAGCATAATCGCCGTGCAATCCTTGATGTAGATGAAGTCTCTCATCTGCTCACCATGTTCAAAATCTTTCCGGTGAGATTGAAAGAGCTTGACCTTCCCATTTTCCTGTATCTGATGAAAGGCCTTGAAGACAACACTGCTCATGTCATCTTTATGGTACTCGTTCGGGCCGTAAACATTAAAGAACTTCAGCCCGGCAGATGTTCGCAGAAGTCCGTTTTTGAGCATCCACAAATCAAGCAGCTGTTTAGAGTATCCATACATGTTGAGCGGTCTGAGTGATTGTATCTCCGTTTTTTCGTCGCTGTATCCGGCAGTTCCGCTTCCGTATGTGGCAGCACTTGACGCGTAGATAAAACGAATGCTCAGGGAGGCGCAGTAGCTCGCGAGTTGTTGTGAATAGTGATAATTATTTGTCATCAGGAGGTTCGCATCGGTTTCCGTAGTCGCGCTGATGGCCCCCATGTGAATAACTGCGTCTATTTCAGGGAAATGACCGCTCTCCAGGCTTGAAAGAAAATCATTTTTATGGATGAAATCAGTGAACGAAAGCCCGGAAAGATTTTTCCATTTTCCGGTAGTTGTGCTGCCGAGGTTATCGACGACAAGGATATCATCTCTTCCGTGCCTGTTGAGTTCCCAAAGCATCGCACTGCCAATAAATCCAGCTCCTCCAGTGACGACTATCATGTGTTTGTTTTACGTGTTCCCGATTGCGGTCTCTTTCTGTGTATCATGTTCAGTTGACGTCCTGACCGGCAGACAAGTAGCGTTACGACTTTCTTTTGACGAAATGTTGAGGGGTACAAGTCAGGTACATCGCGCAATGCACGCGAACCGCGACTATGATAGTGCTGCAGCTCAGGGCGTGGTTGCTTTTCCAGCCAGCATGTTCTTTGTTGAATATAAAGCGGGAGTGGACAAAACAAAAAGCCGTTTCGGGATGAAACGGCTTTTTAACAGAGCGGAGAATCAGGCTGATGCCTTGAGTAAGGTTTCATTGACAAGTGATTTTCTTCCCCACAAAAGCCACAGCCGTATAGTTTCCACAGGCTTTTCCATTATTTCAGAAATCTGCCTGTGTTTCAGTCCCGATATTTCCGACAGTAATACGGAAAGCTTTACATCAGCCGCTTTTTGTCTGATGGTCTCTCTCAAGCTCTTGTCGGTTGCAAGAGCGCTCTCCTTTATATACAGATCGGAATCCTGACCATAACGCTTTACATACGAGTCTCTGAATGACTTCAGCAGATCTGTTTCCTGTGAACAGTTATCCGCATTTGAATAGGTTGTCTTCACAAGCTCACCTGATGCATGTTCATTTCCTGTCATCCAGTATGCCAGAGAGTAGATGTTGTCAAGTATATCTCTCGGTGATTTATTGATTCTAATCATGTTTGTCTCCTTTAAATAGGAATAATTTTGTCTTGTTTTAAGTTATGAAAAAAAAACAATAAGTCAACCTTTTTCGCTCTGAATTAATAAAAAAGAGATATTCTCAACCTGAAGCAGGACAAAAATCAGTATTTTAATCGGCAGTAAGCATGTACATCCTCATTGAGGATGTCGAGAGGTGATGAAAAGAGTATACTCATGGACGTGTAGCGGTCAGGTTCGTGCACTTCCCCTGAGCGGCGTCTCAGAGTGATTGCAGCACCGGTAGCAGATGGTCTATCTGCTCAAAGAAGTGAATATGGCCGATGAACAGCAACAAAATATTTCAAGAGATGAGAGATAAAGATTTTTCCCGCATGTTAAATCCTGCCTTGCAGCGTATAGGAGCATACAGCGTTGAAGGAGGACAGAGTGCGGAGATAAAACTGAATCAGAACGAAAGCCCTTTTGACCTGCCCGAAGGGCTGAAGGACGCGATACTCGATGAATTCAAGCAGGAATCATGGAACCGTTATCCTGATATTCTGCCATACAGGGGAATTCAGGCATATGCCGAATTTACAGGTGTTTCGCCCGAATCCGTTCTGATGAGCAACGGATCGAACGAGATGCTCTACACCATATTCATCGCCTGTCTTGAGAAGGGCAGCAGGATTGTTCTTCCCGAGCCCTCTTTTTCCCTCTATGACAAACTCGCGATCATGCTGCAGGCTGAGCGGATTATTGTGCCCATGCATGAGGACCTTGGTTTCGATGTGCCTGAAATAATTCGCAGGGCACAGGAAGAGAGAGCGGCTTTTATCGTTCTTTCAACGCCCAATAATCCTACAGGCAAATCGCTTTCAATCGAGGATATCCGGATGATTGTCCATGAAGTCGATGCGATCGTCCTGGTTGACGAGGCCTATGTCGAGTTTTCCCGTGAGGACTCCGCGTTGTGCCTGATTGATGAAGCGCCTAATCTGATTGTATTGAGAACCATGTCCAAGGCCCTGGCGCTCGCGGGTATGCGGATCGGCTTCGCTCTTGCCAATCCGGCCCTTTTGGCGGAAATCGCTAAACCGAAAATACCGTTCACATCAAGCCGTCTTGCTGAAATTACGCTACAGCATGTGCTTGCGAATTATCATCTCGTTGAAGAATCAGTCAGCTATATTCTACAGGAACGGGAAAGAATATATGAGGCCTTGAAAGGAATTAGTGGCCTGCATGTGTTCGAAAGTGATGCAAACTTTATTATTATACGAGTTCGAAACGCTCAGGAAGTTTTTTCATTTCTTGCCGGAGAAGGTATCCTTGTAAGGAATGTTTCAGGATATCCGCTCATGCAAAACTGTCTTCGATTCAATATAGGGTTGAGAAAGGAAAATGATCTTCTTCTTGAGAAATTACGGATGATGTAATGAGAAGGTCATTCAATAAATTGCGGGGTGATGAAATGTCCCGTTTAAGTGTTGAAGAATACTCGAGGAAACAGAAGCATCCTGTAACGGTGTTGCTGCATAATATTCGCAGTATGTATAATGTGGGGTCTGTTTTTCGTACAGCAGATGCAGCCGGGATTGATCGATTGATCATTACCGGTTATACCGCGACCCCTCCGAGAAAGGAGATAGATAAAACCGCACTTGGGGCACAGGAGAGCGTTGAGTGGGAGTATTATACACATCCTGAAGAGATTCTGGGCGTTCTCAAGGATTCGGGTGTGACTATCTGCGGTCTTGAGATCACAGAAAACAGCCGTCCGTATACTGATGTTAAGAAAGATGATTTTCCCCTCTGCCTCATTCTCGGTAATGAAGTTGATGGAATCGATGATGATGTGCTTCAGTTTTGTGATCATGTTTTCGAGATCCCTCAATATGGAACCAAGCACTCCCTGAACGTATCGGTTGCTGCGGGGGTGGCGCTCTATGAAATGGTGAAAACCTTTACTAATCAATAAAAAACGTATGCCCGGCAAAATTTCAAAGCTATAAGTATTATGCTTCACTACAGGACATATGAACTTTCTGAGACGGCGCCCTGGGTAGTATTGGTTCACGGAGCAGGGGGGAGTTCATCAATATGGTTTCTTCAAATAAAGGAGTTCAAGAAGCACTTCAACGTTCTGATGGTAGATTTAAGGGGACATGGGAAATCCAAAGGACTCCCTCTTTCCCACAAAAGGCCCTATAGCTTTGAGGATATAACGCTGGATATTATCGAGGTACTCGATCACCTGAACATTCAAAAGGCTCACTTTATCGGTGTTTCGCTGGGAACTATTCTTATCCGTCAGATCAGCGAGCTTATTCCTGACCGGGTTTGCTCAATGGTCATGGGCGGCGCGATTATTCGCCTGAATGTCAGAGCGAGGTTTCTGGTGGGGGTGGGGAATGCGTTCAAGCGTTTTGTTCCGTATATGTGGTTGTACGGATTTTTCGCCTGGATCATCATGCCCAAGGCAAGGCATAAAAAATCACGTCTTCTGTTTGTCAACGAGGCCAAAAAAGTGGCGCAGAAAGAGTTTATGCGGTGGTTCAAATTGACCTATGAGCTGAATCCTCTTCTGAAGTATTTTGAGGAAAAAGATACAGGTATTCCGACCCTCTATCTCACCGGACAGGAGGATTACATGTTTCTTCCTGCGGTCGAGTATATCGTGCAGAGGCACACAAATTCATTTCTGGAGGTGATACTGGATTCAGGCCATGTCTGTAACGTTGACCAGCCGAAAGATTTCAACGGCAGAGCCATTTCGTTCATGCAGCGCAATTCGATCTGCCAGAGTACGAATGTGATGCAGACAATGGCGGGTTAGGCGTTTTTTCTGTTAAACCGGTTCATAGCATGTTCGATGCCGTGTACAACAAAATCAAGAGCGGCTTCGGCACATTCAGGAATAATACTGTCAGCGGTCTTCCGTTCTTCTTCAGAGAACTTTCCCAGCACAAAAGATGAGTAGGAGCCTGAGGGGTGATCCCTCCCTATGCCTACACGCAGGCGGGCGAAATCTTCTCTGCCGAGGCACTGGATGATGTGTTTGAGACCGTTCTGGCCTCCGGCTGAGCCTTTTGCTCGCAGTCTGATCGATCCAAGAGGTATGTTGAGGTCATCACAGATGACGAGGATCTCTTCCACAGGGATTTTATAGAAGTTCATTGCGGCAACTACGGCATGGCCTGAAAGATTCATGTAGGTCATCGGTTTGAGCACGATGACTCCTTTTCCTCTGTGGGTGATTTTCGCATGGTGAAAATTGCCTTTTCCCGTGGTCATGCCTGTCTGAAAGAGCCGGGCCATTTCATCAATAACTTCGAATCCGATATTGTGTCGCGTGTTTTCGTGCCTTTTTTCAGGATTTCCAAGGCCGACAATGAGTTTCATAGGTATGGCTGAGAGGCTTGATGAATGGTATTACGGTTGTTAAGATGGTAAATAATGTTTTAAATAAAAAAAGAGGGTTTCTCAGAAGCCTGTCACCTATGGTTTAAACGCCATAAAAAAGCTCAAAACCACATACAGTCATGCCGCCCTGTGTACTATTCATGTTATTACACGGGTGAACCGGCATCCACAGGGCCTCCCAATAGTAAGAATGGATTCCCGTGTCAGGCACGGGAATGCCAGGGAGTGAAGAGGAGCCATGCCGGACTTGAAGGGCATGTACCCCGTCAGAAAGTCATGCCGGACTTGATCCGGCATCCATGGGGTTTTCAGGAAAAGAATGGATTCCCGTGTCAGGCACGGGAATGACAGGGAGTGGAGGGGAGTCAT
>Ga0180433_10001400_pt1 | contig 40284 bp, 53 predicted proteins | sample SS_ome_8_FD_132980 | JGI IMG/M metagenome (GOLD analysis project Ga0180433, IMG submission 132980) | Hypersaline lake sediment archaeal communities from the Salton Sea, California, USA - SS_1_D_1 metaG | ecosystem: Environmental > Aquatic > Non-marine Saline and Alkaline > Hypersaline >... | reverse complement strand
ATGAATCCGGCAACGATGGCTGGCGCGTGCTCATCAACGGCACCGGGACCGGCGCGTTCTCTGGCCATGACAACGAAATCGCCACCTGGGACGATACTGGCAGCAGCTGGTCTTTTGAGAGCCCAAGCGCGAACTGGGCTATCTTCGATAAGACCACTGATGATGGCTTCGTTTACGACGCCGACACGACGTCCTGGATTCAGTTTACTGGTGCGGCCACCATTAGCGCTGGCGCTGGTTTGACCAAGTCTGGTTCGACACTAAACGTTGGCCAGAACGCCACAGGCGGTATCAACGTCAACGCCGACGACATCGCTTTGAACCCGGATAACGTGACCATTGAAGTCAATGGCTCTGGGCCTGGAACGGTGCGCGTGAAGCCGGACGGCATCGGTGCAACCGAATTAGACGAGACCGACACTTATGATTTTGCCGGTGGTGGGGGTACGGTCAATGTCACAACCGCAGCTCCCGGTACCAACACCACCCAAGCGGCCTCCACGGCGTTTGTGCAGCAAGAAATCACTGGCATGTCCACGGAGAACGTGAAGGTCGAGGCCCACGTGGTTACGTCTGGTGAGGTAACGGCCGGATACTTTTCGCTTAGCACCACCCCGGTAAATGCCCAGAGCGTTCGGGTATTTCCGGCCCGTGGTCCCGGCCAAGTCAACAAGCAGATTATTGGCGCCACAGGCATTACGCCGGACTTTGATGTGCTCAACAGCACGGAAGTCCATATCAATAACAACGGCGCGGCTACCGGCCTGTCTGGCCACATCAGCGTCAATGATGAACTTGTCATTGTCTACCAGAACTAGAGGTAAAACATGAGTCGTGTAGGTGCTGAATACGTAAGTTCTGACAACGAGCCATATGGCCGCGTTTTGGCTAGTGATGGTACTAGTGGGGCCATGTGGCTTGCTGGTGGAGCTGTTCCCGGGGCTAGAAACCTGCCTATGACCTTCACGTTTTACGATAGCAACAGCAATCCTTATCTGGAATATGTTGCTTCGGGGTACAAGGCGGTATCTAGCTTAATCTACGCCGGAACGAACGAATTTACACCGGCAAAATTTTCAATCGTGGGCTCTAGGCAATCTACGGCGACTGGCGATGAATATGCCAATGTTAGGCTATACGATATAACCAATGCATTGGTGATTTGCACAGTACAGTACCTAGGAGATACAACTCCGGTTATATATGACACTACTACGTTCACAAATCTCCCGGCAACTAGAGCTATATGGGAGATTCAGGTTAGCGGGAGTGGGCCTAAGGTGCGTATTCACTATATGGTTATGGAGTAGGAGTTACCAATGGCAGATGCACATCAATATAGAGTATATTGCAACGTAGAGGAAGGGAACTTCGATACTCCTGAGGGGGTGTGGTATGGGTCTGCTCCTACCGCATGCCCAAATTGCGAAAGCTCGAATATCGGCGACGTTGTTATTATACATTCTATCTCGGATGAAGACGTCAATATTAAGTCTGTCGATGCGGACCTCAATAATGGCCACCTACCAATGCAGGTGCATGACTTCCAGGATCTTACGGGTAGGAATCTGTATAGGAAAGGCTATCGGTTCACGGTCACGGCTGGTCAAACGTATGACCATGAGATCAGCTATACGTCCAACATGTATCTCCAGGGCATCTGTCTGAGGCTGGATAGCAACGTAGAGGGCGGTGATTACATTGTGGTGCAGATGGTAGACGTGGATGGAATTTATTACCCCGAGGGCACCGTTTTGGGGACCTTTGCGGATACCATCTATGTGTGGCCGGAGCGTGTGCTGGATTGTATCTGCTCGGACGCTAAGACGCTATATGATTGGGCATATTTACGCTTCCGTTACGTTTCTACCGGCAGTACGAACGTTGTCGTTATGCTTGAGCACGTCTTACGTACTTATCCAACTTAGTCACAGGAGGGAATGATGGCTGGTGGAGAGCAAGTTCTCACGGACACGAAAGACAAGAAGAAAATCAAGGTCTCGGTACCGACCATGCTGACCAAGCAGCAGATCGAGGAAAAGATCAAAGAGAAAGAGGAACAGCGGTGAAGCTGGAAACAATCACAAAACTTGTCATGGTGATTGTCGGAATAGGATTGATAGCATACGATGTTATCCCTTTTCTAAACCCAAAACGTGGGGATACAATCAGCGAAGTCCTATTGTATTATTCTCTGAGATCGGTTACAATACCATTTGCATGTGGGGTTCTATCCGGGCATTTCTTTTTCCCGCGTGATGGAGGCACTCAGTACCCGAAGTTTCTCTTTTCTTTAGCCTTTGTGTTGATATTGGCGGATTGCATGGCGCACTGGTTTGGCGTATCTTGGTTTTTGAGACTGCAAGAAACTCCAGGTGCGCCATTCTTGATAGGGATCCCGGTAGGTGCATTTATGTGGACTCAAAGCAAATCGGACAAGCTGGAAGAGAAAGGAGAGGATAGCTAGCGAAATAGTTTTGTTTGTTGAAAATGCAGCATTTTTGAAGAAGGAGTAAGGACCATGGCAGCAACCATTCAACTTCGTAGAGGTCTTCAGGCGAATGTTTCTGGCGCGTCTTTGTCGACCGGTGAAATCATTTTCACTACGGACACCGGCCTCGTTTACGTGTACGACGGCTCCAACAAGAAGCTGATCGGCCGCGTGGACCAGGATACCTTCGCCAACCGGCCGAGCTTTGGCGTTAGCGGCCGTCTGTTCTATGCGACCGATACCGGCGACACCTACCTCGACACTGGCAGCGCGTGGGTCGCGGTTGGTGTTAATGACTTGGCCAGCATGACTGGCGATCTGGACGACATTGCGGACGGCACGAACTACCAGCGCGTAGCTGCGACCGAGGTCGACGCCAACGGCCAGGTGACGCAGGTTCGTGCAACCAGTGGTGCAGCTGACGTTACCGGTGACACCATCAAGACCCACCTGGACAGCACGTCCAACCCTCACACCGTCACTGCCAGTCAGGTTGGCATTGACGACCTGGATGACATTTCGGACGGCTCCAGCTATCAGCGCGTGGCGGCCACGGAAGTCGACGCCAATGGCCAGGTGACCCAGGTTCGCGCCACTTCTGGTGCCGCGAATGTGACTGGTGACAGCATCAAGAACCACATTGACAGCACCAGCAATCCTCATAGCACCAGCATCGCGAACATCGGCAGTGGCACGGTGGCACAACTGAACGCGGCCCTCTCCGACGCCACTGTTGGGGCAGGCCTGAATGATGCCGGTAGTGGGACCAGTGATCTTTGGTCGGCCAACAAGATCTCCAGTGAGATCCAGTCCAACATCAATGGTCATGCTTGGAAGGCGCCCTGTCGTGCGGCTACGACCGCTGAGATTACCCTTTCGAATCCTGGCACGGACACCTTCGACACCATCACGCTGTCGAACGGTGAGCGTCTCCTCGTTAAGGACCAAACCACGAATGATGAAGAGAATGGCATCTACATCTTCAACGGCTCTGGTTCTGCTCTGACCCGTGCAACGGACAACGACACCACGACCGAGATGAATGGTGCCACGGTTCGGGTTCTTGAAGGTTCGGCGCATGGCGATATGGCCTTCACGCAGACCGAAGATGACCCGACCATCGACACCGACACCATCGCCTGGATACAGACGTCCGGGGCTGGCGAGATTGTCGCCGGTACTGGTCTGTCCAAGAGCACCGACACGCTCAACGTTGGCGACGCTGGCAAGGGTGTTCAGGTCAATGCTGATGATCTTGAGATCGATGCCAATGAAATCGCTGGTACTGGTCTTGAACAGGGCGCCAGCAGCCATCTGCTGCGTCTGGCGACTCAGGGTAACGGTATTGCTGGTGGGAATGGCTCCACCCTGAGTGTTGATTCTGATACCGAGACCGGCGGGAACGTCCAGGGCGTGAACGTGACCGCTAACGGTGTTGGCGTTGACATTAGCGCTATTGCCGGTACTGGTATCGAAGCCGATGGTTCCGCCAATCTTCGTCTGGCTGCCCAAGGCAACGGTATCGCTGGTGGCGCCGGTTCTACGTTGAGCGTCGATGCTTACAACGGCATTACGGTGGACGCCAATGGCGTTTCTGTTGATGCCGATAGCGAGACCGGTGGTAATATCCAACCGGCGAACGTGACCGCCAATGGTGTTGGTGTTGACATCAGTGCTATTGCTGGCACGGGTGTTGAGGCTGACGGTTCCGCTAACCTCCGTCTGGCGGCCCAAGGCAATGGTATTGCCGGTGGCGCTGGCTCTACCCTCAGCGTTGACGCTGATAGCGAAACCGGTGGCAATATCCAGGCTGTGAATGTTACCGCTAACGGTGTCGGTGTTGATATCAACGCCGTTGCTGGAACCGGTATCGAAGCCGATGGTGCTGCCAACCTGCGCCTCGCGGCCCAAGGCAACGGTATTGCTGGTGGCGCTGGTAGCACCCTGAGTGTGGCCTCTGACACGGCTACGGGTGCGACCGTGGCGGCAGTCTCTGTGACTGCTAATGGTGTTGGCGTGGCGATTGACAATAGCTCTATCGTGCACGACAACGGCGGCCCGGACGTTCTCTCCGTTGGTGTTGTTGACGGCGGGACGTTCTAGTAGTTACTTAGCCTGGGTGGGGGTCTCCGGGCCCCCACCCAGTTTTCCATGACCCCAGGCACGGGAGATATATAAATGGCAGCAACTATTAAACTTAGGCGTGGCACGGACGCGCAAGTGCAAGCGGGGTCTTTGGCCGATTATGAAGTCGCCTACGCTACCGACACGCAGATATTGTATATCTATGACGGTAGCAGCAAGGTTGGAATCGGCGGGAGCTCGCCATTGACTACTAAAGGCGACATCTACGTTTATACGACTGCAGATGCTCGGTTGCCTGTAGGTTCTGATGACCAGGTGCTAACAGCAGACAGCACGCAAGCTTCGGGGTTAAAGTGGGCAGACCCTGGTGCTGGTGATCCACTTGTTGATGAACAGATCTACTAGGCTTTTTGCCCGTTGGCTTTAGCGGGATGTTGAATAGGAGATATTGCGATGGGCGACGTGCTGAAAAGCAAGAGAGTATTGATTGGCAACAGCAGTACGGAGATCTTAGCTGCACCCGGCACTACCGGGAACGTGTGTGTTGTCAACAACCTGACGTTTTTCAACATTGATGGCGTTAACGCTTGCGACGTTGATGTAACCATTAATGAGAACGGCGGCGGAGATGTAGATTTGGTCAAAAAGCTGACAATTCCTGCCGGGACCGGTGTTTGTGTGTTCGGAGAAAAGACGGGCAAGCTTAATCTCCAGAATGAAGGTACTGCAGATACGATTGACGCAACGGCGACATATGTCAACGATGTTGTCGCGTTTGTGAATTACGTAGAGAGGACATAACCATGGGAGGCTTTGACCATTACTGCACGGTCGCCTGTCATGGAGACGGTGACCTTGCTCCGTCGCCACATCGGATTCTTCTATCTAATGGGGTACAGTTTGCAAACTTTGCGCCTCCGGGGAAAGTAGGGTCCTTTTTCTTCAATGGGACAACCGCACCATCAAATCGATCATACGCATGGACGGATGATGGTACTTGGTTGCCGTCGGGGTCGAACGACTACTACATTCAGGGTTGGATTTACTACACATCCACCATTGGAGCACGCCACACCATTTTCATCAAAAAGCAGGACGCGAATAACCTGCAGGAATTCTATCTGCATACGGATGGCAAGTTGAAATGGACTGTGCGCGATACGTCAGTGGACCGTGTTGCTATTACTTCTAGTAGTGCAATTACCCCGAATAAGTGGTACCAGTTCAAGCTCGCTCGGGAGAGCAACACGTTTACGATGTATCTCGATGGTGTAGATGTAGGGAACGCATCGTATTCAGGTGCAGTTGCTTCTCATAGCGGCATTTGTGTTTGGGGAGACAATACCGCCCCTTATGAATGGGTTGGTTTTATGGCTGACCTGGAAGTTGATGACAACGGTACCACTGTATTCAAGTGGGATGGTGGGGGTTGTGACGAGAGTTTTGCACCAAGCACCATAGTGACTAGCGACGGGAATCGACTGCGGGAGACCGCCGGACCGTTTACTAACTCGGGGTCGTTTTATTTTGAAGGCACCTCTACATCCTATTTCATATACCCCTTCGCGGGTAATTACCGCTATCCGTTTGTTCTTGGTGGAAACGATTTCACAATAGAAGCGTGGATAAATCCGGCTAACACGTCGGCGAGAGGTTTGTTCGCTTCTTGGGCGGATTATCGGTATGGGATGTCAGTCGGCTTCACGTCTCCGTTTGTCCTCGGCATTTGGGCGAGCAGTAATGGGACATCATGGGATATCCTTCGAGCAGATACCGGATACAATGGTGTTGGTACCATCACTCTCTCAACCTCTACGTGGCAGCACGTTGCTTTTTGCCACTGGGGTAACCGGTGGATGTCATTTGTGGACGGTGTTCTTGATGTGGACGTTACTGATTCGAAGGACATTTACGTTGCAAATGAAGGCATGAGAATTGGACTTTGGGGGTCTGGCAGTATGCAGTTCTCCGGCTCGATGGCGGAGATTCGCGTCAGCCGAATTGCTAGAATTGCCGACCCGACAGATCCCCTGTACATCCCGAGTGGGGATCCCAATGACGGCTTCACGCCGCCCACTGGCCCGTACACCAAGCAGGCGATTTACTCAGAGCTACCTGTAATTGGCTGGGAGGATACGTTAGTATAGCGCTGGAGAAGGGAATGGGTATACGTAAGGCACGAAAGTTCAAGATAGACACAGATGGTTGCCCGGCTTATGAGGCGCTTATCAATAGCCCATTTGTGAAAGTAATCAGCGAGCAGACCTTTAGCAATTACGGTGATTTTTACATAATCGTCCACTATTTGGATTTGGGCTACACGCCCGAGGAGGGATCCGATGATGGAGGTGACTAACCGGCAAATAGCTGGTGGTGTAGAAGCAATGGCGGAGCTTCTACAGCTCGATTTGCCTGCCATTGTGTCATTCAGGGTAGGCAAGATCTTGAACATACTCAGCCCTGTTAGTAAGGCTATTGAGACAACCAGAAAGACGCTGCTGCATAAGTATGCGAAGCGGGATGAATCCGGCCAAATCATGTGCCTTAAGGACGAGAGAGGCACCAGGGTAGATCTTGCCGACCAAGACGCCTTTGAGGAAGAGTTTGGCAAGGTTCTCAACGTTACCAACGAGGTAGACATAAGCCCCATCAAGATCGGTGAACTTGCCGAAGTCAAGGTAAAGCCAATCGTGTTCGTGCAGCTGGACTGGCTGTTTGAGGGGTAGGTGTAGGCAAGAGGGTATGTTGGTTTCGGCGCGGAGCAGTGGGAGGAATACGTCTCCCTGCCCAGGGAGGTATGAGTTGGCACATAGACCATTCCTGTCTAGTATCCATCCGATACGCCTTATAGACGCGATTGATAAAACCGAGGCCGCGCTTAAGCGCCACTATAGGGACGTTGCGGAGATCCCCCTGGAGCGGTGCCTGGAGACCCTATCCGACGACCTCATGAATGTTGGTCTGGAGGCCTCAGAGGCTGGCAGGGAGTATGCCGAGTCCTTCCGTTTGGGTATGGAGAAGCGGGGCTGGATCGATTTTGGGTGGAATTACCAAGAGGACATACGGAAGATTATCGAGCAGGCTCGCATTAAGCCGAGCCAGTGGCTCCAGAATGAGATTCATAAGGCTATGGAGACCGGAGAGGGCCCTCCGGTAGAAAGGCTGTCCAGAAGGCTTGGATACGAGCAAGCGCGTAACATTGCGAGGACTGCGATTATGAACATCCAGGCCAAGTCTGCGTTGCGCGTCTGGGACCAGGATGGGATAAAGCACGTCAAGCGCATAGCCCACGAAGACCTGAAGACATGTGGCATCTGCCGGGCACTGAACGGAAAAGAATATTTAGTCGCAGAACTCATTCTTATGACCGATCCGCAGTCGCACGACACGCATTTTTCCTGCCGCTGTGGGCTAATCCCGGTTATCGACATCTCCACCTACGCCCCCAAGCGCCGAGTACTCCCTAAGCTCAAGATAACCACCAAGCACAACACAGCAGAGAACGTTCCTATTGAGATATATTCGATGCTGAAGTCCCTCATGCATGGCGGGGCCCTGCCGTTCAATATCAAGTTCGACAAGAGCATTAAGGCAGACTACAAGCGACAGGGTGGCGACCTCGTTATCAACCCAAAGGCCCTAGTGGATGAGGACCTCCGGGAGCTCATCTATGAGGAACAGGCCGAGGAGATGTGGCCCCAAGTTGAACAGCGTGTCATCGACGAATACCTCCCATTGCTTCAACGTGGCTTCGCAAAAACCTCCCGCAGCTGGGACACGCCCAAGGAAGCCTTCACCAATAACTGGATCGCGTTCAAATTGGGCCAGGCGCCATTCGACAAGGATATTTGGGGGCAGGTCTTTATGCGGAGTCTGAGCTAAAATAAAGGGGAGATATTCACTCCCCTTTATTTTCTCCACTAGTCACTGTAGAACTTGACGTCTGTTTCTACTGACTCCACCCGCCACCCCCTGTCCACGGTTAGCCGTAACCCCAGGATTATTTCTGCGTAAGTGTAGTCGTCCAGGTGACCTCGCGCCATCGCCGTACAACGATACTCTGAGTTGTACGCTATATCTATAACCTTCAGGTGTAAGTCTTCCCTTTTCTTGAGGCAATATCTCGAATGATGTATGTTTAGGCGATACAAACTGAGTCGTCGTACCGCTTCCATGTCCACATCCCTGCCTGCCTTTCCCTCATTAAGCCGACACCAGCGTTTGGCGAGGGCTCGGGGGCTTCGGCCAGGGTCGGTTATCGCATGGTAGGTCACCAGACCCAATAAGCCAAACACGATAATTGCAACCCCGAACAGCACCCGCCTTGTGTCTTCATCCAGCTTATTGAGCTGTTCTCGAAGACACTTCACCATCTTTCTGTCTTTTATCCTGCTCCAGATCATGACTATCCTCCTTGTGTTACCCACAGCAGCAGTAGGGCATTAATGATAACTGCCGTCGCTACTGCTGCACTAAGCCACCCTATCTGTTCCCGTAGGGTGTAGAACGCCCTTGTTAGCTCCTCTACTGTCATCCGCTCTTTTCTGTATTTCATGGCGCCCCTCCTTTTTCGGACCACAGCTATGCTTCGTTTGCAGCGACAATCGACTCCCGGACCAGGTTTAACGCTTCCTCGTGGTCGCGTCCCTTGCTCTTGGCGATGAACCCGCCCTTGTGGGCGAATATCACCTCAGGACGACCCTCGAGCCGACTGAAGTCGATTCGGGGATGATCGTCATATCGGTAGAGCGTGAGGCCCTCGCCACGGTCATCGTGGCAGATCGAGAAGGCCATAGTTTTGCCTGTGACCTTCTCTACCAGTTGCCGGTACAGTCCTATAGACTTGGGCTCAAAGAGCCCGTTTATAAATGTACCGACGACATCTGGCAGGAGTTCTATGCTTCTGCCAGCACCACAAATGATCTTTTCTAGCTCAGAGCGAATCTTCTCTACGTAGCGGATCTGATTGGCACCGATGTCTGCGAGGAATTGGGGTGCGAGTGCACCGCTCTCAAAGAGCTTGAGCACTATTGCCTCGACCGGTGAGTTCATTCGTGCCAAGCTTTCTTTGGAAATTCCCAGCTCCCGCTGGAGAGCGATAGGCCCCTTGGAATCCAATATCATTGTGGGATGGACCCACAGTAGTATGTCATTGAAATCCTCGAAGTCCCCTGTCGCCTTCAGGAGAAGGCTGAGGGCGCACTCGGGCTCCGCGTCCCGCTCAAGCTGGTGATGATCGAAGTTCGACTTGGCAGGATCGTGAACACCACCCACGTCCAAGACGAGAACCTGTGGGTTATCCAACTCTTCAGGAGTTGGGTCCCGACGCTCCACTGGAACCGGCTTTCGCATCGCCGCTTCCGCGTAACAGACTGCCATGAAGTCATCACGATGGGCTCTGCCACCGTGGGTCACGATCCTTTCGATGATATTGATACAAAACATGTCATTCCTCCCTTCCCCCGAAAAAGAAGATGCCCAGGCGGGGTTCCCGGACATCTATCTTATACCATATGTCATAGCTAAAAAAACGGGAGGCAAAGTGTGCCTGCCTCCCGTGGAGCGGTATGTTCTAGATTGGAACTGACAACATCTCGGGGTACATGAAGTCCTTTTTCTTCATGAACGCTCTCCTGAATCTGACGCGGTCAGATTTAAGGCTCCACTCCTTGTATACCCACTGACAACAGGCGAAGATGTCTGTTTGTGAGGCAGGCTTGAGTGCCTGCTTTTTTGCCTTTCCGGTGTATGCGCTCACCAGGAACGCCCGAAGGCTATCCCTAAGATCTTCCTGCTCCCCAGGTCGCACATAAGCCACGCCCATCAAGAACCGCTTAGCCTCCGCCTCGCCCTTGACCTTGACCAGCTTAAGCAAAAAGGCCAGAACTCCAGCCTTAAAAACATGCTCCGCGTCGCTCTTTTTCCGGGGCAGAATCTTGGCCAGCTTCTTAGACTCGACGGCATAGTCGTCTCGGAGGACATCCACGGTCTCATGTATGGTTCTTGGGTCCACCGCGATATGCCTATCGTAGTTTTCGCACAGGATGCCTACCGCCTTTGGCAGCGCATTCCGTACGAACTTTGGCATGCCATCCAGCTCTTCTATGGTGGCCATCTGCACAGCCTCCATATTACCCCTTGACTGCGAACGGCCAAGATCCATATTGGTTCTGGCATTCGCAAGGCCCTCTTTACTGGAGGTATAGTAGTAGTTTATCCTTGCGCCCGGCAATGAGAATGGTTTGCCATATTGGGTAAGGGCCTCTGTGCAGTGCTGAAAATTGGCCCTGTAAAGGTCCCCGCCAAAACGCACGACGGCCAGCTTGGCTTCTGATGCCAGAAATCGTGGCCCCAAAAGGGACCCAGAGCACGTGTTCTCAATCTGCCCAATCAAGTATTCGACCTTCTTGGCCTGGACTGAGCGCTCCTCGCTAACGAGGGGGAGTGATCTATACCACTCTATGAAGTCCGGGGTCAGTGTTACGGTCCGGGACGATGACAGTACAAACTCACCTTCTTGCAGATTCTCGCCCTTTGGGGAGGAGGCATCTTCCATGGCCTTTTTGTTCAGCTTCTCAATATTTGACGCCATTGTATTCTCCTATGCCCAATCTTCATCTTTCAGTAGAAACGCCTTCTCGAGGAGATCTCTCCCGTACGGAGATCGCCAGGGATGCAGCGCGTACCTATTGCCGTCCTCATCTTCGTATTCGCCGCTGGCCTCCAGGATGCACTCGAGTAGGCCATGGTTCTCATTAGTATAGAACAGGTGCGTTACCCCGTGCTTGCCGAACGGGGGTGAAATGTACTTGTATTTCCTTTCTATGTGAAAAATGTCGTCTCGCGTTCTGTCGAGTGGGGAGATAGTGGGTTGGGATTGGATCCTACTCCCGCGCTTGCAGGGGTTCACGAACCAGTTGATCAATATAGAGGCGTCCTTTAGGCGCTGGTCCGAGAATAGATCGCATAGCCATATGGGCTCGTGAACACTCAGGCCTATGATATCAATATAGATGAGCCCCCTTTTGCCAGCTATTGACTCCATTAGGACCATATTGATTGCTTCCTGGAACTCGTTATTGATTACAAACGTAGGCACCTGGAAGCGCCTGGTGTTTCTTCTTAGTGCATCACATGTCTTTCTGGTATGCTCGGCCAGGTAGAGTCCGAGGATCTTGCCGCCTGACCGGACCATGGCGTCATGGATTACCTGGGGACTTGACTGTCCAAATTCCACCTTGCAATCCCCAGCGCAGCAATCTATGGCGTAAAATGGTCCTCCCTTTTGAGCCCAGTGCCAAAATATCGCATTTGCCATATACCGCAAACGCTCTTGCTTGGCTGGGGTGTGGTCTGGACTTCGCATTGGCGCTGTCATGACTTTTCCTATCCATAATATCTTGTTGCCACCACCATGCGGCAGCACTAGAACTCATTACTGGATTGTGTGTAAAAAAACGGGAGGCAAGAAGATCTGCCTCCCGTGGGAATGGTAGTGAGAGTGGTGGTCCAGGGCGTGGTCAATCGCGACTCGGTTAACCGGAATTCGGACGTAAGCTGCTCGCTGCCGGTCAGGGTCAGCGGATACAGCCTGGGGGTTAATCGGGCGTGACGTTGTAATGTGTTCGCAATTCGGTCAATCGAAGTTAGTTTCGGTTGGCCTATCGGCCCCATATCTGCCTTAAGAGGGCAGAGATAAGTGACTTTTCAAGAGTCAATCATCTACTGTTTAAGTAGTTGCTACGACCCAGCCGACTGCGTCTGCGGATTAAAGGCTCCGAGCAAGCCTTTGCCACTGCGCCCCACACACTCTCGAATATCAAAGATCAATCCGCGCTGTATACTACCATAACGGACTTGGCCACGTCAACCTCAACCGCGCAGTTTGTCTCATGGATCTTGATATCCACGAGCGCCTGCTGCTTGAGGAGGTTGAAGTGCTCGGCCATGAGCTTACCGGCCGTCGTCTTCTCGACGGAGTCGATAAGGTCTTGAACGCCGTCCATGGCTTTCTTGGGTGCGTTCTTGATCCCGACGAGCTTGCTCTCGGGTATCCGGCTTGCCGGTCCGAGGGCGTCCGTGATATCCTTCCGGATCTTCAGAAGGACGGACAGGGTCCGCTCGACCTCTGCTTCAGCCGCACCGAGCTCCTCGTCGTCCTCCCAACCCACCAGGGCCGCGCTGAGGATCTTAACCTTGGTGCCGTAGTTGGCCTCCTGGACGATGTTGTCCAGGGTGCGCAGCCGCGAGGAGTAGTGCTTGTACTCCTTCTGCACCTGGTCGAGGTCCAGGGTAGGAACCGTGACCGTCACGTCATCGATCCCCTCGTGCTTGCTCACCCGCTCAATCTGGACCTGGGTGAACTGAGACCCGCCACGGCCATGGCGGTCTTGCTTCCTGGCGGCGTCAGCCTCCAGGGTGGTTTTGAGGGCGTCCAGGGCTCCCACTTTGCTCGCCAGCTGTTTCCGCCACATGAGCGCCACGTCCAATGTCGCTTTCATCCTTCTTCTCCTTCTCTAACCGGGAATCTGTTACAAATGTAACAGCCAACAATAGAGACTACCACGCCCGGCCACATGCTGCTATGTGGCGGGTACTCGCGAGCGCATCACCGGCTCCCCTTGACGAACGTAATAGTCATAAACAAAAAAACCCAGAGCCGCGCTGATGCAGCTCTGGCGGGGCCTCTCCACCGTAAGCCAGGGGGCAAAAGAAGAGAGGCTACACTGTATGCCGCACATTCCTCTTATACCGGAGGAACGTGAAAAGTTACGCCCCATTCAGATAGGCGTAGATGTTGTATGCTGTGACGAAGTCGGCTGGGCTATACCAGCTAGATTCGAATGGTGCCCCTGCTTTGCCCGTGTAGAGCTCGTATGGATTTTGTCGCCACATCCACGAGGAAGGTTTACGTCCGTCTATTGGCACAATGCTCTTTATGATGCGTAGGTTGTAGTCGGTGCATCTCCGCCGCTCTTCCGGGTATCTATTCAGCACCCTGCCGACGTCGCTAAGTGAGAAAACGTATCTTTTCCCGGCCAACAGCATGTGTATGCAGTCGAAATATGGGTTTTGCCACCCCTTGGTCATTTCGTGCATAATGCAGGAAGCCTCTACCATCTTCTCTCGCATTCTGCCGGACAACACATCTATGTCTTGGGCATAGGCATACACGCTGAAAAGCTGATAGATGAGATGATCGTTGGAGAACTTCTGTCTGCGTTTACCAATAATCCGCAGAAGGAAATCCCAGGTTTTCATGGCAATAGTCCACCCGCGAACGAGTAGTGTTGGGCTTACAAGGCCGTCGCAGAAGCGTGTGGCATCTGCCCTCAGAAGCCTAGCGTTTCCCATCATACCAAGTTTTATCGCAATTGAAAGCCCGAGCCTCGTCATCACGTATAGAAGATGTCCGTTGATGATCCCCGCTAGCCCCTTAACGCGCAAATCGCCATTGTCTGACGGGGTTCCATTGGCGTTTAGGACCCGGTAGTCATCCTGCTTTAGCCTCATGATAAACGTGATGTAGAGCTTCATGATCTCTATCTTGAGGAGTGTCGGTATTTTGCTTTCGTCTGCATAGGCAGCCATGGCGGCGGCAGTAAATGCAAGTGGGCCAGCTTTGGCTTGCCCATCGCGATAGAAATAGCCGGGGAGCGTGGACGATGGTTCCCATTTTTCTCCATCTCGCATTCGATACGCCCGGGCAAAGCGTCCGGATGAGCGGTTGACCTTGTCTAGATTCCTGTGGTATCTCATGATCCTTTCTGCGGTCTGGACATTAAGATCGGTTGGATTGAGGATGCAGGAAGCCAGCAGATTACTGCTCCAGGCCAATCCGTCGATGAACGAGTTGCGATTTCTGGCAATGGCTTCTTGCGGTAACTCACGATTGACTTCGTTGTAGAAGTAGAAGTCGTCTGGGTCGAGATACCATCTAAGCAGGTCTTCCTGGTACTGCCTAGCCTTCCCGTCTAAATTCATATTGCTTCCCCCGTCATTTGAATAGCTCTTCTGCTTGAGAATTTTTGCCCTTGGCAAACGCATTGTAGATTTCAATGCGCTTGCGCAGCAGCTGGGCGTGCCTTTCGGCCAGGAAGACGGCTTCCACAATTTGCCCTTTTTCTTCCTCTGTCTCGATTTTTGCCGGGATAGTGTAGTCCGGGTATTCTTCCAGCGGGATGATCGGATACTGGACGGCCGGAATGCGAGGTCCAGCGTTACGCCAGAACGGGGTGCAGCCAGTCGAACAGAGACATACCAGGATAAGCACGAACGCGCACTTCTTCATTTCTGAAGTTCCTTTCTGACTTTGGCCATTCTACGGGCCTCTGCGGCTTTGCGTAGGATTTCCAGCTTCTCCGTGTAGGCAGTTCCCTCTTTATATACGGCGTAGAGTTCGTCTTTGGCCGCTGCCATTTCTTCTTCAAGGGCCCCGGCCTCTTCCTTGCTTTTGATGAGGGCTTGGAGTTCCTCGGCCTTTCTCTTGGCTTCTTGGGCCTGCTTGCGAGTGAACCACTCTTCTATTCTACTAAAGATAGAGCCCAATAGGGCGTTCACCACCCAGTTCACGATCTTTTGCATATCTCCCTCCTTACGTGTGCATCTGCCAGCCAACACTTTTGTCGAGACTGACTGCGAACGATGGCGCAGAGCCACTGCCGAAACCATCATGTGGTCCGTGGAAGATAAAGCCCCCATTCAGAGATTGTCGATAGCTTCCATCGGCCTGTCTGAATTCTATAGAAAACTGGAAGCTTTGTGGAGCAAAATCTTTGTACAATGTCACACGGCAACGTTCTTGGTCTAGCCAGTCGCACCCGTATAGGTGGAGCCTACACAGCCCTTCATCGAACCGCCCCGCCAGTCCATTTTTTACAGCCCATACCCGAACCTCCTCGAAGTGGTCCTTTGCCTCCTCTGATATTACTAGCATTCTGTTTCTCCTTCTCAGTCCAGCCAACATACAGCTTCCCATGTGTTTTTTAGCTTGAGCTTCGTTTGGTTTATAGCATGAACAGAAACCCCATAACGACCAACGTTCTTAATGGCTTGCGGCCAGTTTTCGTCAAACTCCAATGGATCATCACTGCAAAAGCCATCGCTATCAATCATGAGCTCTGGCAAAAATGCCTTTAGGACCAATAATATTTCACAAACGGGCAAATCATATGGTTTTCTGGCAGTTTTACAAAAGGCAAATGATCCATCCAGCTCAAAAAGAAACGTCTCGTGCCCATCGTCCTCTTTCCCGTTGAATCTGATTTGGTTGTACGTAAGGAGGGGAGGTTTGTCCGGTTCGTCATACTCGAGGTAGATTATGTCTCTGTGCCGCTCAAAGATGTCTAGGATAACGTGGCGAACATCCTCAAACACTCGTTGGTCTTTTTCTCTGCTGCAGCCGTCGGTATTCCAGTATGTAGTGTATCCCATTTCGCGTTCTCCATATTAAATACATAATACACTGAAACTACAGATCTTATGCCATATTATCTAACAACCATACGAGCTAAAAAGAAGCCGCCCGGAAATGGATCCGAGCGGCTTCGGCCGTATGGCCCTTAGTCGGCTTGGCTAAGGGCGAGGAGGATGCGTTTGAATATGTAGAATACACCGGTCACTGTTCTCATGTTGTTGTCTCCGTTTTAGTTAAATCGTTTTATGTTGATACAACCCCGGTCCCTAGATGGGACCGGGGTCATAAGGTGGTTACGCGTCTGCGTGGACATCATGGATTATGTCACGGAGTTGGCTCCGTTCCTCGGGGCTGAGGTCGCGCTCAGCGTCAGCCTTCTTCTTGGCATCGGCGGCCTCGGCGAGGCGCTTCTGCAGTGCCTCGAACTCCTGTTCGTAGAGCTTGTCGTAGTCGGCGACCAACTGCTTGCCGACCTTTGACTCCATTGCCTTTTTCAGCCCCTCCTGGGCCGCCATGCGGTCCAGTTCGGTGGTCAGGACCGACGAATTGGCGTTGCTTCCGCCACCAGTAGTGAATTCTCTTACGGCATCGAGGGCCGCCTTGGCCTGGCGTCCGGCCGCCTCCACCGGGCTCCACCCGTAGAAGCGCTTGGCTCCTCGATCCAGAATGGCGCCACCAACTACTGTCCCGACCACAATCGCTGCTGTCTTCGCTGTTCCAGTCAACATCCCATTTCCTCCTCGGGAAATCCTCCGGTCCGGGACTCTCGCCTCAATGGCAAGATATATCCCTTCTCTTCAACAATCTTATACCTGAAAAGCTGCCCAATAATACGTTAGTGCTTGCCTATGAACCGGGTTACTGATATAATTAGGAACGCATTGTATGTTGGAGGAGTCCTATGCCGATCATTGATCATGCCGGTAAATTTGAAGCTATCAAATCCCGTTTTCTTCAATCCGTCCAGGGCCTTTTCCCGCTTGACGGCAAAGAACATGGGCTTCGCCTGAGGAAGGTGTGGGTAGAAGATAAACTGCAGCCAGATGATTATGCTTCCCAGAAGAAAGCACGACTTAACGGAAGAACTTGGGCTGTACCGGTTTACGCAGATTTAGATTTATTTGACAAGGAATCAGGGAGAGTGATCGACAAGGAGCGAAAGTTCCGCATCGCTTCCCTCCCCAAGATGACAGATCGCGGTTCCTTTGTGGTTGGCGGTAACGAATACCAAGTTCAGAATGTACTCCGCCTTAAACCAGGGGCCTATACGCGCATACAGGAAAATGGTAGCCTGGAGAGCCAGGTTAACCTTGCCAGGGGCAAGAACTTCAAGGTCTTATTGGACCCCAAGACCGGCATTTTTACCATGCGGATAGGGACAACGAACGTTCGCCTTTATCCGCTTCTTATAGGTCTCGGGATAGATAATGCCAAGATTTCAGCCTTATGGGGCAAAGATCTCACCGATAAGAATGCCAGCGGGGCCTATGACGAAGAAATCCAGAAAGCGCACAAGGCCTTCTTTGCCAGGACGGCTTCCAATACGGCAGAAGCTATTGCCAATCTAGCGGCATACTTTGACGGCCGAACGGAGATATCGAAGGAGACTACAGCTAAGACACTGGGCAAGCCATTCGAAAAGATCTCCGGTGATATGTTGCTCGCGACCTCCGGGAAGATATTGTCCGTAACGCGTGGTGACCAGAAGCCCGACGAGCGCGATTCGATGGAGTTCAAGAGTATCCACGATATCGAGGATATGCTGTCGGAGCGTATTGATAAGCAGGCCAGAAAGCTTGAATGGGGGATAAAGAGAAATCTAGACCGTCGCGACGAGATTAAGCATATCCTTAGCGCCAATACGTTTGGCTCTCACGTGGACACTTTTTTCACTGGATCAGACGAATACAGCACTATCAGCTCCACACCGAACCAAACGAATCCCCTTAGTATGATCGGCGAGACAAACAAGATCACGCTTCTGGGCCCTGGCGGCATCAGTAACGTCCAGTCCGTTACTATGGATACTCGTAATGTGCATCCTTCATCGTTCGGATACATAGACGGGATACACACCCCGGAAAGCGGAAAAATAGGTACGACTATGCATATGGCAGCTTCTGCGGTCAAAGACGGGAACCAAATGAAAACCACCGTCATAGATCGCAAGACAGGGAAGCGAGCACTACTTTCCCCCATACAGCTTTCCGGAGCTACTGTGGCCTTTCGCGACGAATATGACAAGCGTGGCACTAAGTATGTCGCCAAGAATCGGAAAGTAAAGGTCATCAAAGATGGTAGTATGCAGGAAGTGCCAGCGTCTGAGGTAGATTACATTTTCCCGACGGCCAAGGGCTTCTTCGATGTATCTACCAACTTGATTCCGTTTTTGCCCAACGACCAGGGCAACCGCGCCATGATGGCATCGAAAATGCTTGAGCAGGCCTTGCCCCTCAGAGATCGCGAAGTTCCGCTTGTCCAGGCGGCAGCTGACAAGGACGCGACCTTCGAACAGATCGTGGGGCAGGGCTTTAGCTCACACGCGCCCATATCGGGTGAGGTGGCGAAAGTTTCGCCGGAGGCTATTCACGTCAAGGGCAAAGATGGTAAGGTTGAAAAAGTCGGCCTGTATGATCGATATCCTCTCAATAGCCACGTTTACATGCAATCGTATCCAACGGTAGCAAAGGGTGACAAGGTTAGGGCTGGGCAGTTGATAGCGGATAGCACCTACACGCGAGACGGTACGCTTGCTCTGGGCAGAAATCTCAACACCGCATACCTCCCGGCACGCGGTCTTAATTATGAAGATGGGCAAGTAATATCGGAAAGTGCCGCAGAAAAACTCACATCGTTGCATAAAATAGAGTACTCTCTTCGAATCGACGATCAGGTAGTTCTTAACCTAAAGAAGTTTCGTGCGTATTACCCAGATGCTGTGGACGTCCAGGCCGCGAGCAAGCTTGATGGGGATGGCGTTATCAAAGTAGGCGAGAAGGTCAAATATGGTGATATAGTAATCGCTGCGTTACGCCAGGAGGCGCCGTCACACGAAGCTGAGATGTTGCGGAAGCTGCATAAAGGATTCGTGAAGCCATATCGGGACGCCTCTCAGAAATGGAAAGATGAAGACGAAGGCGTTGTGGTTGATGTCGTCAAGCGGCCTAATAATGTTACCGTGTATATACATACCGAGGAAAAGGCCAAGGTCGGAGACAAGCTTTCGAATCGTCATGGGGGAAAGGGAACTATTACTAAGATTTTACCAGATAGCGAGATGCCCACTGATGTAAATGGCCAACCGATAGATATTCTTCTCAACCCCATTGGTATTCCTTCGCGTATCAATGTTGGCCAGGTACTCGAAACTGCAGCCGGTAAAATCGCCGACAAGACGGGCAAACCGTTTGTTGTGGACAACTTTTCTGGTGAGGACTATCTCGGGAAGATTAAGCAGCAATTGAAGGAGAATGGTCTTTCGGACGTTGAGCCTGTTTTTGACCCAATCCTCAACAAGAAGCTGCCCCCGGTGATGCTTGGCAAGCAATACTTTCTGAAGCTAGACCATCCTACCCGCAAAAAATACTCGGCCAGATCTCGTGGCGCTTATACTGCGGATATGACGCCGTCGCGTGGCGGTGGTGAAGGCGGTCAGTCTATTGGCAAAATGGAATACGCCGCATTGCTTAGCCATGGGTCAAAGCATAATCTACGAGAGATGGCCACGATCAAGAGCGGCAATAATGATGAATTCTGGCGTGCTCTTCAGGCAGGCCAACCTCTTCCGGCGCCAACTGTTACATTTGCAACAGAGAAGCTAGAGTCTATGATTAAAGGTTCCGGCGTAGACATCGCTAAAGACGGCAACATGTTGCAGTTGGCTCCAATGACCGACAAGCAGATCAAGGAAATGTCAAACGGGGAGGTGAAGGACGCTCTTGCACTTAGAGGGAAAGACCTTAAACCTGAAAGGGGTGGCATTTTTGACCCAGTAGCGACAGGAGGGATAGGGGGGGCAAAATGGACGCACGCCAACCTGGCCGAGCCGATGCCTAACCCAGTTTTTGAGGCCGCGATTCGCGAGCTTCTGGACATAACCGCCGCACAGTTTCGGGAATACACTGACGGCAGGAGGTGGGTTGACGGGGACGGCAAGGAGGTTGACCGGGGCAGCAAGGGAGCCGTAACTGGTGGCGCGGCTCTAAAGGTTTTACTCTCAAAGATTGATGTAGGCCGTGAGATTCAGAGGCTTAAGGCTCGTATACCAGGCCTGAAGGGGGCTGATCTAAACAAGGCCAATCGAAAACTCAGATACCTAAACGCTCTGCAGACAAAAGAGCTGGACCCGACTGTGTATATCTTGAACTCTTTTCCGATTATTCCGGCCACCTTCCGACCAATATATCCTATGCCGGACGGTAATTTGACGATCAGTGATGTGAATCACTCCTATAGGGACATGCTGCTCGTGAATAACCAACTAAGGGACCAGCAGCTTCCCGATGGGCTTAAGGCCAATCTCCGGAAGGATCTTTATGACGGGCTAAAAAGCATAGCTGGCCTAGGCGGTTCTATTTCGCCGCGTGAACACAAGGGCCTCATTGAGCAAATTGCCGGTGACCGGCCGAAGACCGGATTTTTCCAAAATCGTATTATGGCCAAACGCCAGGATTATTCTGGCCGGTCTACGATTGTGTCTGAGCCAACTCTTGGTCTTGACGAAGCGATGATCCCAGAACAAATGGCATGGAAGCTCTACGAGCCGTTTGTGATTCGCGAATTAGTGATGATGGGGTATACCCCACTATCCGCTAAGCAGGAGCTAGATGAGAAGAGTGCGGTTGCTAAAAGAGCGCTTGAACTTGTGATGCAGGATCGACCCGTTCTCTTGAACCGCGCCCCTACGTTGCACAAATTTTCTATTATGGGGTTCAAGCCAAAGACAACTGGCGGCAAAGCCATCAAGATTAACCCTATGGTGGTTGACGGCTACAACGCAGACTTCGATGGGGATACCATGTCTGTGCATGTTCCGATCACAGAAGAAGCACGTCAGGAAGCCCATAAGCTTTTGCCTAGCGCTAACCTCTTTAGCGTACGCGATGGCAGCCTGATGAACACTCCTCGCCACGAACAGCTTTTGGGCCTATTTTTGATGACTTCTCCCGGGAAGGATTCCAAGAGAACGTTTTCTACCGTTGACCAAGCCACCACCGCCTACAAGAAGGGCGAAGTTGGCATGACCGACACGGTCACTATCGCCGGAAAGAAGATTACGGTAGGCCGAGCGTTAGTGAACAGCGTGTTACCCGTTGGCTATAAAGATTCTTCGATAACTGTCTCGAAGAAGACGGTCCAGGAACGTCTCAAGAGCCTCGCCGAAGAAAAGCCACAAGTTTACGCAGATGTGGTTGCTAAGCTCAAGGACCTTGGCAACAATTACGCATATGAGTCGGGCTTTACCATTGGCCTTAAAGACCTAGAGATTAACCGGCGTGGTCGTGATAAGATTTTTGCCGAAGCGGATCGCAGAGCGAAGAAGGTGGGTACGGTACGAGCTTACAGCGAAGCCACGAGGAAATTAGACAAGTGGCTCGAGGAAGAGCTAGACGAAAAACAGAACTCCTTTTTCACTATGTGGAAGTCTGGCGCAAAGGGCAACAGCGGCCAGATACGTCAGATTGTAGCCGCGCCTGTTTTGGTTAAGGACATCAACGACCGGCCCGTTCCATATCCTATCAAGTCCTCCTATGCCGAAGGTCTTAGCATTTCAGATTATCTCTCCTCAATGGCTGGTGCCAGGAAGGGTATGGTAGATAGAGCATTGATGACTGCTGAGCCTGGCGCGTTTGCCAAAGAATACGTAGCATCCGCCATCAACGAAAAGATCGAGATACATGACTGCGGAACGCATAACGGGACGACCATGAGCGTGAATGATCCCGAGGCAGCTGGCCGTTATTTGGCAAAAGGCATAACCGGAGCAGCAAAGAGGAATCAGCTGATTACCCCGGAACTGCTAACAAGGTTGCGCGGCAAGGTGTCCACTATTGACGTCCGTGGCCCTTCCACATGTGAGGCGCCCAAGGGGATATGCCAATTATGCTACGGATTGGACGAGCATGGATCACTTGTGGACATGGGCCGAAATGTCGGTGTTTTGGCGGCGCAAACTATGACCGAACCACTGACACAGTTTTCTATGAGAACTTTCCACACTGGAGGCATAGCCAACACTAAGAAAGATGCAAGCCAGGGTTTGCGTGGTGGATTTGAGCGCATCAAAGAGATACTGGAGATGCACCAGCACGTGCGCGGCAAAGCGGCTTTGGCCGAAAAGGATGGCAAGGTGGAATCGCTTAAGAAGTCCCCTGCCGGTGGATGGAACTTAACCGTTGGCGGTAGAGAGCATTTCATTGACCCTGGTCGCGAGCCGGTTGTTAAGAATGGGCAACACGTTTCGCGTGGAGACCGGCTTAGTGATGGCAATATCAAGCCGCAGGAGCTACTCCAATTCAAAGGACCGGGGGTCGTGAATAACTACCTTGTTGACACTCTAGACGACGAATACCGTAGCCAAGGCATCAAGGTTAATCGTAAGATTTTCGAGACGGCTGTTCGGCCATTGACCAATAATGCGCAAATTTCGGAACCAGGTAAGAGCGGACATCTACCGGGTGACTTTGCCACCATTAGCGCCATCAGGCGGTTTAATGAGGGCAAAGACGAATCTGACAAAATCAAGTACGAGCCAATGGTGAAGGGCGTTAACACGTTTCCGCACCAATCAGAAGACTGGCTCAATCGTTTGAATTACACCAAATTGCGGGATGCACTTACCCAGGGGGCCGCCCAGGGCTGGAAGTCTGATATAGCATCGTCACCGGTCGGTAGTTATGCTTATGGCATTTTCTTCGGGCAGGATCAGGAGAAGAAAGCCGAAGAATTCCCCGCTTATGATGATCTATTCGAGGAGCGAGAAGATGGGTCTGAAGTCTTATACGAAGATGGCGATTTGTAAGCAGATGGCCAAAGAAGCCGCGCTATCGACATCATTAGCCGCCAAGGCTAGCAACTTCATTGGGGGAGGGATTAAAGCCTTAACCAAGAAGACGGCCAAGGGCCCAGGTAGCCTCCTCAGAAAGATTAACCCCACCACGCCCTATGGCATGGTTTAGTTTGCTTGGGAACCGTAACATGGCTATAAAACCAAAGATAATCAAGGCTGTAGCGGCTAACGTATCAACGCCAAAAGCACCTGGTGTCAAGATTGTGAAGCCTGAGGATTTTCAGCCTCCAATGCCAACGGCCGAACAGTTACAGTTACCACCGGGTATACCTACCCCAAGGGGCCCAATGAAGCCTCGTAAAATTCCTCAGCTGAAACTTGGGATTAAGCCGATGCCACTTCAACAGCAGTTTGTTGATTTTGTCGAGAAGAACGAAGGCGTTGGTTTAGCGGCACACAAGCCGGGGTCTGGGAAAACGCTTGGTATGATTTTGGCCCACCTAAACCTAATGCAAAAGGGCAAGGCAGGCAAAGCTCTGGTTGTTGTTCCTGCTGGACTTCGTACTAACTTCGCGGAGAAGGGCGTAAAGAAGTTCACGGACGCCCAAGTTGGGATTATCGGGTCCAAGCAAGAGCGGGAATCGAATCCTAAGATGGACCCGCGATTGATGGGCGACAAAGATTTCTATGTTATCAGCTACAGCATGTTCAAGAAGGATCCGAACTACTATCTGGGCATCACTGGAGCGGATACCGTTATCGCTGACGAGATCCACAAATATAAGGATCCTCAGACGCAATTACATAAAGTCATCAAGCAGATACGTCCGAATGTCCAGAACTTCATTGCGGCTTCGGCAACTCCTGCCATGAACAACCCATTCGAGGCAGTGTCCATTATCAATGCCATAAGCAAAAAGAAGATGTCTCGTGCAGAGTTCCAGAAGCGCTTTTTTGAACGAGAGGATGAGCCCGGTTGGGCTAATTTCTTCGGCTTGTTTGGCCACAAGACTATCCCCGGAGCGATAAAGGGGTGGAAGAATAAAGCGGAGCTTGGGAAGTTCGTGGGAACAAAGTACCACTTCGCAGAACCTAAATTGCCCGATATGCCAGAAAAGGTTGTGGATGTTGTGCGTGTCCCCATGAGCGCGGACCAGACCTCTAAGTATCGGGGTATTCTCGATAAGAAGCTCACGAAGATCGAACGTAGGGTCCTCGAAGAGGGTAAATTGGTCCCCGAGGTCCAGATCAAAGATATCGTGAACAAGGTTATGGCCGCGAGACAGCTATCTAACGATACAGGATACATCAAGGGTGTTCGCAATCTGAAGCAGAACCCCAAGGCTTTGTCTATGATGATTGACGCGACCCAGGAGCTCAAGAGCAATCCTAGGGCCCAGATAGTCATGTTCTCTAACTTCATAGACCATGGCATCAATGTGATGGAGGATGCGCTGAAAGAGGCTGGCATACCATACGGGCGCTTTACCGGAAAGGACTCGAGGGGAGAACGCGACCAGGCCGTTAGAGATTACAATGCAGGCAAAATCAAGGTTTTGCTTGTGTCCGGTGCGGGGGCCGAAGGGCTAGATCTTCCTAATACCACAATGGTCCAGATGATGGACGGACACTACAATCCTGAACGCATAAGGCAGTCAGAGGCCCGTGGTATTCGCAAGGGTGGGTTAGCATATCTACCCCCAGAAAAGCGGAAGGTGCACGTGAAGAGATACGTTGCTGTTCCAGCCGATGAGTCCATGTCTATTGACGAGAGCATCTACGGCATTGCGGCCAAGAAGGCCGAACTGGTCCAACAGTTTAGGGAGATAGTCAAAAAATGGCAAAAAGAGCAACAAGCAAAAGGCTAAGCTCGGACGAAAAGATTCATGCTATGTCCCGAGGAAGAGATGCGCTTGTCCCTATTGCGCCAGCTTCGGTATATGGGAAAAGCTTCTCGCGAACCCAAGCGAGATTGCCGTTCACAAAGCCAAAGGCCCATAGCAGATTAGCCGGTAAAGTCGCAAAGTTCAAAGCCCAAAAGGGCTCGGAAAAAGACGAGCTGGCTGTCTTGGGCGCACTTGATGCGGCCGCTGATGAGGGAGAATTGAGCACAGAAGACGCGGCTCTAGCCGAACGGTTACGAGCTAAACTATATCCGGTCATTAGGACGGACATGAAATCGAACCCAACCGAAATGGACCGGGAGGATCTGTACATGGCCATTGGCGGTACTGGCTTGGGCTTCGCGTCCATGGCGGCCGGTGGGCTCACAAAGAACAAAGACATTGTGGAGTTCATCAAGCAGATTGCAGCCAAAGAAAAGATCCCTGTGTCTCAAGTAGCAGCGCTAGACCGGGGTATTCTTCACGGGCTGGCATCTGGTTACGATATGGGTACAAAGGCTATTCGAACCGCGCCCTCAGAAGCCATAGGCCTACATGAGTTGGGGCACGCTAAAGACTTTGGTGCGGCCAGCAAGCTTCGCAAGGCGTTGCATGCTGGAGTTGGTAGCATCCCCATCCTCGGCCGGTTTATCAAAAAGGCCCTACCGGCCGGAGCCGCGCACATTCCGCTTGCTCCCATGGTGGCCGTTGCTCCGCTGTTGTCAAATGCCGTCCGGGAAGCCTTAAAGGGGGAAGACAAGGAATCCATTCGTTCCAAAGTTGTTTCTGCTATTGAGAAAAATCCATGGACAATCGGAGTGGCCGCCTCGTTGCCGGTGCTTAAAAGGGAGGCCGTGGCTACCGGATTTGCATTGAAGCAGCTTGGTAAGTTGCGTGGGGCCCCGGGGGTTCTAAAGGGGCTCGCTTCTTTGGCCCCGGCGTTCGGGACTTATGCAATAGGTTCCGCTCTGGCCGGTGTAGTTACTGACAAGGCCGTGAAGTACCAGGAGCGCATGGAAAAAGCTCGAGCTAGGGGCATGAAGCGCCTGGCTGAGCTAGAGGCCAAGAAATGAGCGTCTCTGGAAAGATCTCTAAGGTCGTGGATGAGTTTGCCCCCGGCATTCCTCGCAAGGGGATAATGAGGCAGATACGTCCAGCCGCCAAAGAAGACTGGAAGCTTGGCGTGCAGGAACACCAGGCCCGAAGGGCGGGTCGCCACTTTGACCTGAGAATTTCAGACCCAGAACGCGGGGTAGCTCACAGCTGGGCCATGAGGCGATTGCCTGGACCCGGCGAAAAGGTTCTGGCTATCAGACAGAGCGACCACACTCCGGAGTACATGGCTTTTCGTGGGACCATAAAAGAGGGATATGGGGCGGGGACGGTTAAGCGGAAGCGTCTCGAAAAGATCGAGGTAATTAAGTCTACGCCGAAATCAATCGTATTCAACGCATATCCCGGGAAGGACATTGAAGAATTCGCACTTGCTCAAATCAGCGGTGATAAATGGCTGCTCATTAACAAGACTCCCGGTAAAGGCACACCGGTACCATCATCGAAACCAAAATATCGTGAAATCAAGTTCGGTGGTACTGTTGATGCAGACGGTCCCGAAGTAATGCAGGGAAAGCTGGACGGGGCCCACAATACCTTCTTACTTAAAGCCAGACAACCAGTTAGGGCATTCAGCTATAGGCCTTCGGAGCGCAAAACCGGCCCCATACAACACACTGACAGGGTCGAGGGAATGCGCTACACGAAGGCCCCGGGTTTTCTAGACGATACCGTATTGCGCGGAGAAACCTTGGCCGTTGACAATAAAGGCAGGGCTTTGCCAGCCAGGGAGTTAGGGGGCATTCTCAACGCCAATGTGTTTAGTGCTCGAGAAAAGCTTGATAGGCGTAACGCAAAGCTTCTGAATTACATCTTTGATGTAGTCAAGTTTCAGGGCCAAGATTACGAAGGCAGGCCATATCGGGACAAAGAAGAGGTTTTGGAAATGGTAGCCAAAGCCATGCCCGACTTGTTCCGGCTTCCTCCCACCGCGAGGACGCCAGACGAAAAGCAAACCTTGGTGAAAAGAATTCTTGGAGGTAAAGAGCCTCTAACGCGGGAGGGAGTTGTTTTGTGGGATCCGGACAGCTCCAGAGTGGCCGCCAAAATCAAGTTCAAGCCTGAATTTGATGTGCGGATTCGAGACGTATTTGGCAGCAAGGCCAAGGGGGAAGCAGGTGGCTTTACCTACGAGGAGGTAAACGACAGACCGATTTCTAGAATTTCTAGGGTCGGGACCGGTTTCTCTAAGAAGCTGAAGCGCGACATGTTGGCCCACCCGGAGAAGTATCGCGGAGTTGTTACAAAAGTAACAGCTATGGAGCAATTACCCAGCGGTGCGCTTAGGGCGCCAGCTTTTCGGTCTTGGCATATGGACAAGACCCCATCCGACAAAATACCTACTATAGCCAAATAGGTGAAGATTATGGACTTACGAAAATATGCCCAAGAAGCGGTAAGCGAGGCCAAGTGGGACCAGATAGCCAAAAGCCAAGGTGTGTCGTTCAATGACTATCTTGCTAAGATCAAGCAAACTGCCGACAAGAAGCTACTGTCACAATTAGCCAGAAATGTAGCCAGCTTTAAGGGCTTCGGTGGGGCTGAACTTACGGGATTCCAGCGCCAAATGATTTCAGCTGCCGCGTCTCAGCGGCTTAAAGAGTTGGGGTACCTGAATACCTACCAGATAAAGAAAGAGCCGCTGTAGCCCTTTTTCTTTTCCTCCCCATTCTTATACCCTGGGTCCTCTTCAGTTTACGGTTGATTTTGACCGGCGCTAGTGCTATAATTTCTACTGCTTATATGGAGACGTTGTATGCTGCCTGAAACCATAGCTCAAATGGGCCTTCATGACTCTCCGGTTGTGCAAAATGCCTATGGCGAGCAAACCGCTTATTCCCCTGGGCGCATTTTGAGCCTCGGCCGCATTACCCATGTAGATCCTGAGCGCTGGACGGTTAACGTGGATTTTGAAGACACCGACCAGAACCAAACCGATATTCCAATAATGTCTCCGTACTTTCATCAAGAAATCGGCCAGGGAGCTTATTTCATCCCCGAAACGGGTTCGCGTTGCGTGTTGATGTATTGCCTGAACACCTGGTTCATTATAGGGTACCTACCAACACTTGATCCGAAGCACATTGATTTTGCAAGGAGCCAAAAGCCTGTGCAAAGTCTTTCGGAAGAACATGTCAAGTTTGTGGCCGGGGAGACTTTTCCAACTGGAGTCAGCGAATCAAGAACTGTTTCTTTCCGCAACAAGCGCGAATCCGATATGGTCCAGGGAGATTACTGTATTAAGACCAGGGGCTTCAATAAGTCTAAGTGGTTTGCAACTGGGAATATCTTGCATGAGGCGTCAAAGCTTTGCTACAGGCTATACTCCAAGCTAAGTGATCGCATAATGGACTTTGCCACCAACTATTTGCTGCGCACTCCTGGCGGCGATGTAACTTGGACAAATGACGTTGAAAGTTTAGAGAGCGATTACAAACGAGAAATCCGGCAGCGAGTTTCGGACCAGTTTACGTCATATCTAGAGCTCGTCGGTCATGACGCAAAAGTATACACCAGAACGGTGCGCCATTGGGAAAAAATAGACGGAGCCGGTCTCGATTATTTGCCCCAAGAAGGTGGCCGCACGTACTTACCCGAGCACTTTTATGAGCGCATAGAGGAAGATGGTCGCTGGGTTCGCCAGGTTAACTATAACTTTATCGAGATGCATGAATTGTCTTATGGCGAACCCTACACCGACAAAAAAAGCATGTACTATGAACTTGTTGAACCCACCGGAGAGTGGGATAAGCGTATTGAGTGGCGGGAGAGTGGGGGCACCGTTACGATCAACTTCAACGAACACGTTTTCCCTACCGGGCAGTGGCATCGTCGCATCTCCGACGTTAATGGCGCCTATCAGTATTTGCACCAGATTGATCCTGCAGGGAATCAGTATGAAGAAGTTCTGGGCGCCAGAACGCTTAGAATACACAATGATGATACCGTATGGATAAAAGACAACAGAGCGACAACCATTGTGCTGAATGATGTATTGTCTATAGGAGCAGATTTTAACCAGACTGTAGGTGGGGCTAAAACAACGACAGTTACCGGTGATTATCATGTCAACGCCGCGAGAATCTTTTTGAATTGTTGAGCCATGGCTTCATTGATCGCAAGGCTGGGTGACACTAGTACGCATGGCGGGAGCATAATCACTTCTGCCTCGAAGACATATGCGGAAGGGCCGTTGGCGGCTAGGAAAACTGACATTCTGGCTTGTCCCATTCATGGTCCCAATCCGATAGTTAGCAATGTGGCTGATGCGGTTCCGATAGAGGGCCAACCCGCAGCCAAGCATGGAAGCGTATGTGCCTGTGGTGCAGTTATAATCTCGGGAGCAACCAAAACGTTTGTGCCGTGAAGGAGGTGGATAATGAGCGCGGATCTTCGGTCGCCGCTATTTTTCGATGCTGAGCACGAGAAGGTGGCAATGTTCAAGATGTCCCAAGATGTCAACGAGTGGGACGAAAACGTCATGGAGCATTTCCATGAAGAATACCCGGAGCTGAGCGGCGACAATGTTGAGGTCGTGTTCAAAAAGACTGATCCGCAGCGCGGTTATGGCTATGGGTATATCGGTCTTGGCAAAGAAGCGGAAGTTCAGATTCCGGTCATCATCAAAGAATACGAAATGTCACCGCTGGACGTCATGCTCAACGAAGGCCAGGCCTTCCCTCTCACCAAGGAGAGCGCCAAGACTCTTCTGCATAAGACCGCCATGGGCAAGGCAATCAAGGCCCCGAAGGGCCCCCTTAGTTATGTTGGGCCCAATATCTCTGAGCGGATCTACCCCGGGGTGCCGTGGACCGGCGGTCAGTACAAGTACGCTTCTATCCTCAGCGCGGTAGATCTCACCCAGGACCAAATTGATGGGTTCCGTCAGCGCCTGGAAGATCCTAGTGTCATATCTGCCTGGCAGGGCAGCGATGTCAAGGGCATCCTGAAGATCGCCGCAGCTACGCAGCCTGTCGCAAAGGATGAGGTTAAGGCTGGCGAGGGCCACCCCCTGGTCGACGCCTTCATCAGGCGCTTTGACGGCGAGGCGGAGTATGGCGTGATCGAGAAAGCTGGCAAATATGAAGTCAAGGGTCTATCTGGCACTCGTTACGTGGGCATGGTTTATCCGAAGGTATTCGACTTCTACCTCCGACCTCAGGATGTGATGCTCTTCGCCGACGGCCGCATCATCGACGAGGACTACGAGAAGATGAAAGGCGATCTTCGACCGGATCGCTGTGATTATAGCGCTGTGCAACAAACCATTGTCGGCAAGAAGAGTGCTGATGTGAGCGACCGGATTAACGGATGTTGTGCCTGCAAAGGAGAAACCGGCTTTTTTGTTGTCCAGCGTGGCAACGCGGCCATGGCCTTCACCCCGCTAAAGATTCAATCTTGCGCTACTCTCGACGAAGATCGCAAGATCCATTATCGCAAGGATGGCCAGAACGTCGATATTAACAAGCGCTACATTGTCAGAAAATACGTGGCTACCGACTCCTTTGGCGCGGTTTATCGAATCGTAGTCAGCCCCAGCGTCAAGGAAGTGAAGGTGGTTAACAGTATGGTAATGCTTCCTGGAGACGCCACCTGGGTATCCATGGGCAAAGTTATCAAGCTCAGTTCCAAGATGGAGCAGACCAAGAAGGCCAGTTACACCGGTCCTAGCGTCACGCTGCGGCATCTTGGCGGCGAAGGCTTCTCCATCGAGGCTGACTGGGCCGAGGACTGGGCCAAGGAAGGTTCTCTCCGCCCGATCATGGAGACCTACCTCTCAGCATTTTACACGCCCGAGACCCTCCCTCCGCTCTTCGATGAGTGCCAGAAGGTCGGCAAGGTCAACTTCAACGACCGCATGGAGAAGACCGCGTCTGTGAACAGGTACGAGGGCGCGGAGCGTATCGCCCGTGACCTCACCAAGGAAGCTGCATCGCTCAGCGACGCGGCCCTGGCCGATACTGTCCTGAGCCTGCAGTTTATCAACAAGGACAATGTCGAGAAGTACATTGGATTCCTGCCGCAACTTGAGAAGGCCGCGAGCCACCTGGCCGATATGCTTATTGGTTCTCGGCTTGGGATGGAGGTTGAGGAATATCCAGTCAAGACCGCTATGGAGAATATGGTGGAGGTGATTGAGGACCTTCGGTTGATGAAAGGGAAGTAAGTGGGTTCGTATAGGATAGGCAAGTCATCTATTCATGGTACCGGAGCCTTCGCCACTAGGGATTTTCTGCCTGGCGAACACATAGGTCATGCGCTCGTTCCTCCAGCCACCAGAACCGACCTGGCTAAGTATACGAATCACTCTGACGACCCGAACGTGGAGCTTCGCGCCAGTGGCGGGGCTGTGGATTACTATGCGGCTAGACATATACTGGCCGGTGAGGAGCTCGCGCTGAATTACCGAAGAATGCCATACTTAGAAGATAGATCATTTCTGAAGGAGAGCGATATGGACCTCAAGACGTTCGCCAGGAACTGCCTTGGCGCGGAGCACGAAAAGAAGGCGTTTACTTTGGTTGAGCTTTTGGGTCTTGCTGGTCCTGGCGCAGCAGGCATGGGTGCTGTATACGGAGCGGCCAAGCGCAAATCCAAAGAGGGCACCAGAAGGATTGCGGCTAAATCTGGGCTTACGGCTGGACTGGGGTCTGCTGCTGTTCTTAACGCCATTGCCAGGGGCGCACCAGCAAAAGAACGCGCAATTTTGGCGGCCATCGGAGGTGGGCTGACTGGATTGAGTTCAGCTGCAGGAACACGCGCAGCACTTATTGGCAGGAAGAAAGGAAAGTAAGATGAACTTCTGGCAAGCATTCGCAGACGAACTGAATAAGCTGGCCGTCGAGAGCGCCAGCCTCGAAAACGTAGCCACCAGCGGTGAGCACAAAGCCGCCCTGGACACCAACGATGAGCGCGGCAGCAAGCCCACCAAAGCCGAAGAGAAGGACAAGGTCACCAGTATGTCCATGGCCAAAGCCAAGAATGGCGGCAAGGTGATGAAGAAGGTGGCGGCGTTCGCGGAACTTACGGCCACAGAGGCCGCCAAACTGAAGAAGAAGGGGCTTCTCGGCAAGCGCATGGGCAAAGAGGACGCCGCCGCGCACTGGAAGGCCAGAGCGGCCATGATTAGGAAGGCCATGGAAGAGAAGGAAGAAATGGTCTGCAAAACCCCTGGCCGCAAGATTCGCAGCAAGGGCAAGGGCCGTGGCTTAGGTATTGGTAATGGCCGTGGGCCAATTGGGCGGATGAAAGAGGACTAAGATGGACATCAAAGATTTCGCTCGAGAGCTCATTAAACGTGCCATGGCCGAAGAAGAAACGCCCAAGGCATGCAAAGACCGAGAAAGGCGCAGGCAGGGTCGTGGTCCTCTCCTCGAAACCAATGACCAGTTTAACCCCATTGGCTACAATATTAAGCAAAGGGTGTATTGATGGCCACTTTACGCGAATTTGCCAAGCAAGCCTTATCCCGTCAGGAAGTCGCCAGGTTCGGTCCCAAGGGGATGGGTAGGCCGAAGCAGTCTAATTGCACGTCTACTGATATCAGCGACAACGCCAAGGCTATCAAAGGCAGTTGTCTCCCGGTTTTTAGCCTCAAAAAGGCAGCTAAGCGGCAGAAGCCCAAAAAGCTTGGGCAGGAACCAGCTACCGCGCCTAGCGGAACGGATTTGCCAGCTAAGGATCTAGAGGCCAGTCCAACAGGGAAGTAAGAAGGGAGTATGTTATGCCGGTCAATGTAGTGCATTCGGCTGCTGACGAGGCCAAATGGAAAAGAGCCAAGAAGATTGTCCGTAAGCAGTATGGCGGTGTCGAGTCCAAGGGCAAGTTCCCCGTTGTCATGCATATCTACCAGAACATGAAGAAGCATGCCAGCGCGGACGAAATCTTCTGGACCGCTGTTACTGATGAACTCGAGAAAGTCGGCGCGGTTCCTCCTGGATTTTTCCGGAGGATATCGACCCATGCCGGGCAAACAGCATCCGATTTAGCTAAAACCCTTCTGAAGGCCCATAAGGCCGGTACGCTTACACCGACCCAAAAGCGACTCGCTCAGAGGCTGGCAGAAGTGCATGCGGCTGGCGGGAACCTTAAGGCTTACACACGGAAATTTGTCTTGTAAAGCGAGAACAATATGAACGCACATCACTTTCGTGGTTTTGCCGATGAGATAATAAAGATGGCCAAGAAGAAGGACAGGGGTGTGCCGTGGGCCCTGGCGCGTGGCCTCACCAGCGCGGCGGCCGGGGCGGTCTATCCGCTTCCCGCTCTCCTGGGTCTCGGCAAGAAGGCTCTGACCCCGAAAGGGGTTCTTCGTGCCGCAGCTATAGGCGCTGGGTTAGGCCTTACCTTAGGCACCGGCAAGGGCTTTATGGAGAAGAAGCTCGAGAAGTCGATTGACAGAGCCATGAGAGAAAGGAAGAAGTAATGGGCCTCGGATGGTTTGCCTTGCCACTTTCCAACTTGGTTTCTCACGCCGCAAGCCGTAGCCAGATCGTGGCTCCTGGCATATGGTCAAAACCGGTATTTAGAAATGTCAAAGAATTTGCCAAGGACGTCATTCGGGTAGCCTACCAGAAGGGGCTGGAAGGGAAAAAGATCAAAGAGACTCCATTTGCTGCGCTTGGTTCCTTTATCCCAGTCCTGAGCGGTTCAATGGGCACGGTCCATGAGCTTGGTAGAGTAAGCGCCAAGGCCGGGCTCAAGCGTGTTCGTGATCTAGAAAAGCTAGTTGACACTGCCGCGAATAATGTGGCCAAGGCCATCAAAGCCTCTGAGAAGGGCCAAATAGTAGCCAAAGCCGGGGCTCCTGCCGCAGGTGCTGCACTAGGCGGCTTAATTGGCGCAGCTGCCACTCCCCAAGACAGCAGTAAGGCCCGATATGCGCTGGGGGGCGCCACTCTTGGTTTGGCCGGTGGCGTAGCAGGTGGTGCCCGACTGGCCAAGGTGATAGGTGAACGCGCGGAGGGCCTTAAGGCTTATCAGCCACTCCTGGAAATGCTACGATCAAAGGCTCAACAGGCTACCCAGCACCTGGATGTCCCTCCTAGGGGCAAGCTTGCCAAGAGGTTTGCTGGCCTATTCTTCGAAAAATAAGTGGTATAAGAACAGTAGTTGCCTACCTAAAATATTGTCCTTGACACATACACCGGAGCGGTGTATATTGATGTCATGCATCGGACCAACATCTATCTACCTGAAAAAATGCACGAATACCTCCTCGGTAAAGCCAAGGAAAAGGGCATTACTATGGCCGAGGTTGTCCGTCGTATTGTAGACAGAAGAATAGAGGAGGATAGAAATGGGAAGCCCCACGATCTCCCAGCCAGGGTGGAGTGAAGCCATAAAGAAGGCCCCGGCCGATAGCGTCGAAAGGACTTCAAGCAAACCTATCTTAGACATAAGAGACCGAGTCCTTATCATGCTCCAACACGCCAAAAACGACAACGAGCTTTTCGGTATGCTCCTGGAGACGCTTAACGAAGCCAACTTAACCCCTCAGCCTCGGCACTCCTATGTCTTAGACAGCCCCATCAAGAAGGCCTATGGAGAACATCACGTCAGGATTAAGCTGGATACTTTAGCCGGAAGCGGCGCTCGCTTTCAGAGTGATAAAGGCGAGATAACTATGGACCTCCGCTCTTGGTTAGAATCAGACCCAAAAGAGCAATTGAAGCTAATGATGCAAGATTTCATGTCTGACCCGCAATCCCTTTGGGCTGGCAATATAACCGCTGGTCCTGGTTTATCGGGGGCAACTTGGTCAAATATCAGCCTAGCGTCAGAGATTCCAGTGGGTACCCATGGGGGCCAGCTTGTGGAGGAAGATGGGGCCCTAAAATGGGTTGCCCCCTCCGGGAATGTGACTAAGCTCGCAGACGGGTAGTTCTAATGAGCATGATGGTTGTTAGCAACTTGTCGAAGGCGTCTCAGGTATTTTGGATTCCTCGAGAAGAAGTACCTGGCAGCCCGGAAGCACGATTTATCAAAGGCACAAGCGCAGGCAGACAGGAGGTACCAATTGATCCCGAAACGCTTCTTGTATACGGAAAACACGTTCGAGACCTTGAGGCCAAAAAGGCGGGGCCCAATACTCCTGCTAGGGTGGTTGGTTTGCTTGATCGCCACCTTATTTTCGGCTGGATGCGGCGCACCATATTGGATACGACGAGCGGTCGTACATGACGATTGGGTGTATATCAAGGAGAATAATACTCTGTACCGGCGCTATATCCCCTCTGGTTTGCGCTTAAGGGGGAACCCGGCTATATTGGCGATTACCACCAATATTCGGCGCGGTAACCCAGACATCTTGGTGTATGGCAATTGGGGGTTGGCTAGGGCTGCCCACCCTGACGCGATGGTCGATAAGCTCTCCCAGGAGCATATGGGCAAAACAAAGGCGGATGAGCTATGATGTACGTTAATGGCGCCCAGGGCGATAGCCTTGTTTCTGTGGCGGAAAGCTCTGACCGTAGGCATGTGCTTTTGAAATGCTGGGAGTATACGAACCAGACAATAACGTTGCTGACCCCAAAGGACGCGGAGCTCTTAGCGAAAGGTTTGCTGGAGTCGGTCAAGAAGCTCAAGAAGAGCAAATAGGAGGGGATGCTTTGATTAGCCTTAGCCAGCAGGAGCGTGAGAAGTTTGCCATGTGGCTGCAGCAAGGGGCCGAGGGAGATAACGCTCTGGCCGAGCAGGCTCAAAAGCTAGGGGCTCATGGCGAAGTGATTGCCAGGTCATACAGAGCGAAGGCCGCCGCCAAATTGATGGTGATGCAACAGCTGATGAATACCGAGAGTCTGACTATAGGAGGAGAGGGATGAACGCCGAAGAAGCCGCAGAAAAGATCAAGGCAGACTGGCGCGAACGCGTTACCGGCGGATGCCGGATGCTTAGCGAGGGTTTAGGCAAGATTGACGAATGTAAATGCGTTCTGTGTTGCGCTGACTTTCTTCGCGGAAAGTGTGAAGAGTTGGAAGCGGAAGTATGTCGGCTTCAGCGGGAGATTGCGCAGCTGAAGTACGCTCAGATTAACACTAGAAGACAGAAATCCATAGAGGAACGTTATGGTTCTGAGGATGATCGTCCCCGAGCCATTACCTCAAATATCCAAGATTATGTAATTACTGGAAGTGATCTAAATGGAATAATGACGCTTGATGTCAATGATGGTCCTGTGCGTGGGGCTCAGGGATGAAGATACTTGTCATCGGATATACCAACGCAGGCAAGGATACAGCTAGCGTAATGCTGGCCAAACTCATTGGATCGCCACCACCCATGGCTTGTTCGGACATCATTATCCGCGATTTCGCCAAAGCGGCAAATAGCTGTGAGTTGTGCATAAGACGGAATAAGGGCCAGTACAGAGTAGGGCTATACGAGTATGGCAAAGAACGCCAAATGGAGGACCCCTGTTATCCAGCTCCGGAAATTCTAAGTAGAACAAATGTTCTTAATGGCATAAGAACGAGAAAGCAGTATCTGGCTTGCGGTGCATTGTTTGACCTTATCGTTTGGATAGATCGACCAGGGTATGGTCCAGGCAAGACCGACGAACTGCGCCCCGGCCATGCAGATGTGCGTGTAGTGAACGATGGCACGCTTGTGGAGCTTAGGGACCGGCTGGAAGAAGTGCTGGCCGCATGGGGGTCCAGGCATGAGCGTTGAGAGGGAGTTGGCGCGTAAGCGTGGTGACAGGAACCTGCGCCTTGCCGCCATATTGCTATGCGTTCTCATGACCGCCTCTTTTGCGAGGATTCTGTACGAAGAGAATCGGCAATCGGGAGCTTGCATTGGCAGAAACTTCCGAGAAGCGGGACTATCTGTCAGCGTAAACCAGGCAACTGGCCCGGGCCCGGATCCATTCGAGGTTCTTCCTGGAGTGGCCATCGCAGCGCTTGATCTCACAGGGGTTGTTATCCCGAGCTATGGTCCAAACGGCAAGCTTGTTACATTTGTAACAGCTGAGCGCATGGTCTTTGTTCGCGGTAGCGGGAAGATGAGCATGACCAAGCCTAAGGTGCGGTATATTGGAGAGCAGAATACTACCTACATCGAAGGTGACCACGGCGAAGCGGAGCTGGAGGAATCACCTTTCGATTTGAAAATTCTACGGATATGGGGTAACACGAAGGTTACGGTGAAGGAGAACGATGATGTCTAGGGGCAACGAGGCAATTAAGGCTGTTTTTGGTTCCATTATCAAGAATCTCGCTGGCGAAGATTACGAAGTGATAGTCTCGAAGCTTGAGGGGGCAGCAGCTGAGAGCGCCTTAAGTCCAAGCTTCAAGATCAACTTGATCAAGAAGGGGCAGACAAACGGCAGTGAGCAGAAGCATTGGAGATTGAGGGCGGTCGATGGGAAGGTCTTCGCGGTCAACGAGGCTTATGTTTCGTGCCCTGCAGGCATTGAGAAGAAGGTACTCCAAGCCATTAACGAGAATGGCGAATACGTAGTGGAGGAAATTGACCCAAAGGGGGAGACATAGATGAGCAAGAAAAAGAGGCTGAGCTTGCAGGAGCGAGCTAAGCTCATTGAAAATATGCTTAAAGGGGGCGATGACGAGGACATCGCCCTTTACAATGCTAGCGGCATAGGTAGGTATAACCACGGTCATGGGCACAAGAGCGATCTGATCAGTGTATTCCCGGAAGAAAAGACGATTCCCTTTCGCTATGCACCTGAGATAGACCCGACATTGGAAATGATGAACTTTCTCGCCCCTAGAACTAGATTACCGCAGAGCGATGGGCGCTTTGCCCCCTTTATCCTGGATCCGTATAATGCGGGGTATAATGTCGATACCTTCTTGATGGGCAGGATCGAGCGAAAGCGAAAGCGCCCTGATTCGTATACGACTTTTCTATTGCATGCCATGCCTAAAAATCTCAGAAGGTGGAGGGCGCCATGACAATAACGGCCCTGAGCACCAAGGATCTCATTATTCGCATGCTCACCAGTGAAGCGCCGAATGCGTATTTCGTTGAGTATAACCGGCGGAGGGCTTGGTTGCATGGAAAGCACGGGAGTTATATGCCTTTTAGCGTGAATAAATGTCCCCCGGAGAACTGCGTGCTTGTAGAGAAAGGCGCATCCGGTATACCTGGCTTTTTCCCTGCCGCTAGATTTGGTCTCCAGAAAGAGCTAAGCGCTTATAGCGTGATTAACTTTCTGGGGGTTTTTACTTCCCTGACGGAGTTTACTGGGACGGGCATTCTTAATCCTCGCGCCCTACGAAAGGTGGCATTATGACTGGGCAGCAAGTGAAGGGGCTCTCGAGCGCGATAGCCAAAATGCTGGAGCTTATGCAGAAGCATGATGATCTGGACGGCACATTCCTCAATGGGTATAACGAGCGGATACAGAAAATTGAAAGATCCTACCATATGTACACGCGCTATGGTCCTAGGTCATTTCCGGGCGTTAATGAGGAACCCATGGGCGAGTTATCTTTCCTCCCTTTAGAGACTGAAACAGAGTGTAAGCCATCGGATAAGTTCGGTATGGACATGCCCTCTTGGTACTATGGCCCTGGGTTCTACTTAATGGACCTAGAGAACTTCTTGTTCGTTTTTGTTCCGGCACCACCGTTCTAGGAGGAGCGTATTGGGGCTGTTGCACTAAAACCCTATCGCGTACATGTGGCTTTCTTGAGGAGGGCGAGATAAATGACTACTACCGGTCATGTCGAACCCATGAATGGCTTGGATACACAATTTCTAGTAGCTAAGATGCTTGATTCCGCAGCCGATTGCTATCTGGATGAGTATAACCAGCGGAGCCGCATATTGTCGAGGGGGGAGCCCATAGATAGCTTCGTATGCGATACCGGGTTTTACTCCGGCCAGCAGATGGCCAGATCTTTTACCAAACAACTCCACGGGATGGGGGTACAGCCCAAAAAACTTCATGGTTGCGTGCAATCGCGCTGGCCACAATGATTGGAATATACCAAATAGTTTATTGGTCGGTTTCTGGCCACTATATAGCAACATATCAATCACATTTGGAGAACCAATATGATCACCTTGACAAAAGACGGCTTCTTCTTCGAAAAGAAGAGAATCAGCGCTGCGAGACTCCCGCAATATGCTTGGGAGCGCGTAAGGATTAAGGGCCGGGTTACCGCCAGGGACGTCTTCAAAGTCGTATCTAAGGAGCCAGCACTCTGGGGGATTCTGATCCCGGACTGCAGTATCGACATCGTCCTGAAGGAGTACGAGCGCTCTAGGCGGCTTGAAACTAACAACAAGTGGGTCACGAGCATAGAGTTCTGCTGGTGCGCGGAGCGCTCACAGGCGGAGCCGCACAAGTTCCAGTTCTTTGGTAAGTGGTATAAGGCAGACAAGAGCGACGACTTCGAAATCTACCTGTCCGTATCGGGTAAGAAGCAGGGCTCGAAGGAATATCGCAGCATCAGCCTATGCGACCAAGTCGATTATCTGGACGCTGCCATCAGAATCAACCCCGAGGTTCGCCTCCACAGCTCTATGTGCGATAAAGACGGCAAGCACACATGGGAAGACAGTACGCTTGGGAAGCGCTATCCCAAGCTCGTAGAGCTCTTTCGGGCCCTCTTTTGGGACATTACCTTCTATGGCGCCGAAGAGGAGCGCGAAGCCTTGATAGGCAAGCTTGAGCAGAGCCGCAAGGATTATGAAGAAGGCAAGGCAAAAATGTATGATGTATTCACTGGCGAAGAGGTTACGGGAAGAGGAGGAAGCACAAAATGAGCTTAAGCCAAACGAAGAAGCCCAATCCCATTAGACTTCTATCGCTTCGCGAATTAGTGTCCACAATGATGCTCAAGGCCCGATTTATTGGGCTCATGAAGGAATATAACCGCAGAATGAAGCTAATCAAGAAAGACAACGAACGACTTTATCGTGAATCCTGGTATAGCGCAAGAGCGATTTGGGCGCAAAATCTAGGTTACTGTCTTGATCGAGAAGCACCAGAATCGGTGGTCTTTGTTGAGGTTCTTGGCGATATTGTACCCCCGACTCCTTCGTCTCGGTTTAAGCCACATGCTAGATGCAGCTCAGCAGTGGGTTACTCGGTGAATAATTTCCTAACGTGCGGAGCTATTGGGAGGTGAACCATGAACTTGCACACGGCGAAAAAACATTTCTTTTCTCTTACCCAACAGATGCTCCGCAAAGCGAATAGCTACACGATTGCCCAGTATAATGGAGTCGCTCTGTCGAGATCACTAAGGAGAGAGCCTCTGATCTCCCCTGGTCTCTGCCCAAATCGTTTTTTTGCCCCAACGGCGTCTATATT
>Ga0180433_10001399_pt1 | contig 40331 bp, 32 predicted proteins | sample SS_ome_8_FD_132980 | JGI IMG/M metagenome (GOLD analysis project Ga0180433, IMG submission 132980) | Hypersaline lake sediment archaeal communities from the Salton Sea, California, USA - SS_1_D_1 metaG | ecosystem: Environmental > Aquatic > Non-marine Saline and Alkaline > Hypersaline >... | reverse complement strand
TATGTGAACACGCCGAAGCGTGGAAAGTAGGAGGTTGGGACAAGCCGTGCTGCGGCTTGTCTATTTGATTGTTGGTATCGTTTGGCTGATGGTTATTTTGCTCGGATTTTCGGTGGGTTGGCTGTTGATAACCACCTTGCTCTGGTTTGGATCTGCCTGACGAACAATTGCTGACATAAAATCAACAAGTTACGCTTTCTGACAGCTGCCCAAAATCCGCAGCCGTCAGTCTTGTGCTTCGCCGCCAAACTGACGGCTGCTGCATCCTGCCCGGCGAGGGGACCTCAAAACAAAAAAACCTCGATTCCGGTCCGCATCCCGCGTCACCTTCAATCAAGGTCAGCTAATGCAGCTCATTGCCTTGTTCGTCCGGCATCCCGCCTGAACAAAAAAGCTAAAAGCCGTCATGTCATCCGTGTCTTACGCAACCGGTTCGGCATCTTCTCCGAGCACGGCTGCGCCAGGACATACTTGTAGTGCATCGTTTCCTTGGTTGCTTTCTTACACCGCGTGCGCTGGTTGGCCTGGCATCCCGCCGGCAGTTCGCCGCATAAGCCACCACAATTTCCGAAAGCTGAAAATGTGGCCCGTTACCACGCTGGTCGTTATCGGGGCGGTTGCGAGGGCGATCTCGCAAGCTCCGTTGTTCCGCGCTCACTCCGGCTATGAGGCAGACCACTGCCATCCGTGTTTGCAGATGCCGGAAAACAAAGACGGCATTCTCTATCTATAATAATAGTGTGCTGGTGAAATCGGCGGGGTTTCACTGTTTAGGACCAGAGCGAAGGGGCGACGCATTTATAGGGAGATGATCAGGTGGTCTAGCCGGCGTGTTCTCAACCTAACCCCATGGCTACCGAAAAGAGTACTTTTGGTGGCCATTCCCATCATTGTTCGATTGCCTTAGTCAAGTCCCTTGCGACACCGACTCGGTTCTGGAAAAGCATATCCCACCTATCCAGACAGCGGTTTGCTATTTCAGCCTTTTCTTCGGCCAGGGCATTTTCATAAAGCCGCAACAAGAGAGAGACCGTCTCAGAAACGGCGTGGGGTAAGCTAGAGCCAATTTCACGGGATTTTGTCCTTAAAGTGGAAGAGAACACGTCACACATACTGAAAATCGTATCTGCCAGAAAAATAATTGATCCTGTGCAGTCCTTTATCTTCCGTACCAGAACACCGGGACTATCGGCAAATGATAAAGAATCGACGTATTCTAGGATAAAGGATTTGAGGGTTTCATCAATCAGACCGTCGGGCTTATGGATCAGACGGTGCAATTTGTTTCGAACCTCTTTATCCGGGTCATTAAGTAACGGCCGCAAGATTTTTTGGCAGGCCTCAGAATAGGTGCGGTCGTGCAACAACCATGAGGCTACATCCGCAACACCTTGGCGTTGAGGAACTTTTCCGGACTGGCAGGCCATAAATTCTTTTTCAAAAAAGCCATGGTATAACCAACGGGCCGTTACCTGCCTAGCACCCTCTTTGGAGACATCATCCCATGGCGAAATCATCATTTGCCGGATAATAGGAGCAAGGCGGTTAATATGGCTCGGAATTGTATAATTGAAAAACCGAATGCCTCGTGGGGAGGCGGCAACTCTCAGGTCTTTCTCGCATGCCACGACGAACCATTCTACAGCCTGGTCTTTGTCAATGTTCAGGATGGGAAGCAGCATCTCTGTAGCCGCCATGCATACCACCGGATGGTGATCCCGTACCAGGGCTTCTATGGCAGGGCGCAGTTTTTCCAGCAACTCCGGATGTTCCCAAAGAAGGAGCTTGATTGCCTGGGCCGCCATACCCCGGACACAGTTCATCGTATTTTGGAAAAGGATGTCAACTGGCACCTCGTCGGCTGATTTGTCACAGTGAACATTAAGCTTTCCCGGTTCCAGGTCGGGATGGTTCTGGGCATAATCCACAAGTGTAGCAAGGGTGGCATCCGACCAACTTTCTTCGTATCGTTTGGAAATAATGTGACAAAAGGAAGCCGCTGTTTCTCGATCGTTTGCAGAGAGGAGTTCTTCTAGCACGGCCTCCACCGTGGTGACATTGGCTGGTTCCCAGGTTGTTTTGACGTCTTCAGGGAGATTTGAATCCGGAGCCTTTTGTCCGCAGCCTTCCAAAATGGCGGAAACATAGGCCGGGTCAACATCATCTGGGAATCGGAGCGCCAAACGGGCGAACCGCTCCGGACAACGTTTGGCCATTGTTTCCAGACTTCTTGAGAATTGACGAACGGAGGTTTCCAGGACGTTGTCCGGTGTAATCTGTATCCATTCTCGACTGTTGGGAGTCTTCACTTTCGGATTTCTGACAATATCCAACCAAGCGCGATCGCTAATTCTTTCGAGATTCGGGTCAAGCTTGGAGCCAACCCAACCTCCTCGACCAAGGCCACCTCTCAAAAACTGGTCTTTTGAATATCCGGCAAATTTCCGCCGGAGAACTTGTATCAACGCTGTGGTGGAAGGTCGAACTCTCGCAGGTGGCAACGCCGGGAGCAAAAAGTGCTGGGCTTTTCCCCAGTAGTGGCCAAAATAGCCCCTTTTCCAGGTTCCTAGCCAATATTCGGCATTCTGTTTTTCGTTTGGTGCATGGTAATGAACGATAGCTTCCTCCAATCGCCGGAACAATTCTTTCGAACAGTGTGGAGAGAGCGCTTCAATCAGGCGCACCGCAGGTTGCCATTCCGGTTCACTGAATCCTGAACCAAGTCGAAAACGGTCTGTATTGGCAAGGAGCCAAGTGATGCCTCGATCGGCATATTCGGGAGGAAGACATCTGTACGCTTCGGCAAGAATTTCCTGGATAATAGGAGAGGTACTGGCCTCCAGAGACTGTGTGCGTTCCAGCAAGTCTTTTGGGAATTCTTTTGCAAGTCTTTTACCTGCGAGTGAGGTCAATTCGATCACTCCACGGGCAAACTCAATAATTCCATCCTCGCGGTAGCGATGCGCTCTCCACTTTTCCCGGTATGAATCGTATGCATCGGTTTCAAAGCGAGTCAGTCTCTCTATATGCGGCAAAAGATTGTCCCAGGTCTCTTTGGGGAAATCGTTGACCACTTTGTTGATCGCCTCGGAGTCCTTGTCATACCATCTTTCAATGCGGCTTTCCTGATCGTCCCTTGCCCGGCGGTCATTAACATTCCATGTTGAAAGTACCGCTTCTATTAATTGAACAGCCCGGAAAGAATGTTTTTCACAAAGGGCTTTCCAATCAACAAAAGATGGATATTCTCTCAAACGGGCGAGTTTAAGCCGTATTCGAAACAGGTTGTCGGAATCTTCGTCAGTTTTCAACGGGATGGCGCTGTTGACGCGCCCAGGCCATGCACCGCCTTTTTCGATATAAGGCTCTAATGCCTCTATAACGACATCCGGACTTCTATCACTTACCCAACGTAGAAGCCACAGCGCTCGATCAACGATATCGTCGTCTTCTGAATCAAGCCACTGCCCAATTAGCCCCTTATCGCATAAAAAAAGAACATGTGGTAGGTGGCCCAAAAATACAGTTTCCAGGACATGTTCTTCCCAGAAGTCATCATTGAGCAGGGTCAGGCAGTAATTCCCGACCTCCTCCGACACCTCTTCCAGAGAGCCTATTAACTCTAATACAAGGTGCTTCATATGAAACCGCACCTTTTCTGCGGCCAAGAGTTCCTTGGCTGTGGAAAGGAATCTTGATGGTGATTCTTCTGCCAGCATTGCAAGCGCTTGACGGAGCTGCTCTCGACGGAAGAGAGATTGTTGCTCTTTGGTCCCTAACCATCCGATGATGCTCCAGGTGCCGGCGTCTATTTGTTCGAGCAGTCGGTTGGCGATCAAATAGTCAAGGTAACGCTGATGACAGAAGCTGATTCTGCCCACACTCTGTTGCAGTATGCCATATGAAAAAAGAGCCTCCGAGATTTTGGGCCATGCGGCAATAATCCGTTCCGGGGCCGAAATTTTTCCGTATTTTTCCATATAATCAATCAAAGGCGTGAGCACCTGATCAACCTGGTCCGGAGCAATATTTGCTTGATCATGAAGAACCCAGCGCCTATTTTTCCAGAATTCCCGCATTAAATCGGTTGCAGTGCGGAATCGTGGCACTGTCCCGGCGTGACTCAGTTCCACCCAAATCGACAGATTAAGCGGGTTGGCGAGAAGGCTTTTTTCCTTCTCGGTCATCTGTAAAAAAGGGGCACCTGCGATTTTCTTCACATTTTCCAAGGGAAGTTCTTTGACTTCGATATTGACGAATTCTTTGGCACGTTCACCAGCAAGCCAGTTTCTAATTGATGGATCATGCTGCAAGTCAAAGGTGCGACTGCAAAGTATGATCGACACTTCTTCGCCCTGCAGCCTTTTCAATTGAACATGGCGTTCCAGCTCCTTGCACACATCCAAGGCATTGTTGGAGTGGGCGCTGGTCCAGCGAATGGCGTCAAGTTGGTCCAAAACCAGCACGGATTGGCGTTCTCCTGCAAGAGCGGAAAGAGAAAAAACAGGGCAATCCGGCAACCCCATTTGCCGACCGAATTGAGCCGCAGTGTTTTCCGGTTCACGCCTGTCGAGACGAATAGGCAAGTAGAGAATCTTCTCGTGTCGCAGAAATTCGGTGAGCTCATATAAAACACCACTTTTCCCATATCCAGCTGCGCCGGAAAGAATAACATTCCGTCCATTCTTGATTGCGTCAATAAGCATAGATGTTTCGTTTCGCTGGAGAGGTGCGCCACCAATCAGCAGAGGGCGGATTGATTCGGTGAATTCACGCTGCAATACTTCGACGGCCGGAATGATGCGGGAGTCATGCTCCAATCGTTTCGGATGAATCCCCTTTTTTGAAAGGAATTTTCGTAGCTGATCCGCATAGATGGGGCTCCCGAATCTCTCACGGTTTTCTACATATGTCAGGAGTGTGGAGACGACGATCTCCGGTTCCCCCAGGAGAAGAGAATCCGTCAAGTCCAACAAGTTCTGCCATGTGCCTTGGTCGTCGGGGTAGAGGGTAACGTAGGTCCTGTTGAGGTACTGAAATGCCCGGACCCGGTCGGATTCCTCAGCCGGATTGAGTGACATATAATCACAGAATTTCTTAAAGTACTTTTGGACATCCTGGCCACGTTTGAGAATTTTTTCTTGGTAAAAGAGCTCGGGATTATTATCCGAACGGCGGGCAAAGTCACAGATACTTCGAAAAAGCTCGGCACCGACGCTGGAAACAAAGAAGAACTCGTGGGTGGGATCGCGGTCCAACTGGTATCTTAGGTTACCTAAAACACCCCGGGAAGCAAGGTCGCCGATATCCCAATATTCTTTGCTGCCGTTACGGGCCTTGCATTGATGGGCTTGCCGAACACCATTTTTTTGCACGATCCAGAGATCAACGCCTCTTTCGTCATCACCTATAGCTTCGACAGTGATAGAAAGAATCTTTTCATTCAGGAGGGAAAGGAGCTTGGTTACAAGCCAGTGGCCTTCATAGCGATTACCGAGCTTGTCTGCCATGCCTCCTGTTTCAAAAGGCATTTTGCGTTACTCTCTTGACGTTAAATTCTGCGTGACAAACTCCCGGATGCCGGTATGGGTAATAAGCTCGTCAAGTGAAGCCATGGCAATAAAGACCTTGCCGTTGGCATCCCCGTTCAGAGGGGGATGATTTGCACTCCCATAGTTGGCCATAGCTAGTCTGTGTCCGCGGACACTCTCTTATTCTGGCCACTTCCGAAGCCGGGATGCGGCTCCGCGGCCATTTGGACCACGGAGACATTTTTGGAATAAGGCACTGGCCCACCGGCAATCGCAATTGTCAGTCGTTTCGCTAGCTGATCGAGATCTCGGAGTTCACACTCCCACACGACGGCGACGCGCCACCCAAGCCGACGAAGCTCGATTTGGTTTCTCTTGTCCCGTTCCACGGTTCTCTTGAATTTTGGGAGCCAGTAGTCTTGATGCGTCGCTGGGATGGTGGCTCGAGGACATCCTGGATGGCGGTGCCAGAAGCAGCCGTGAACGAATACCACAGAAGCATGCTTAGGAAGAACGATGTCAGGTTTGCCCGGCAAATCTTGTCTGTGCAGCCTGAATCGAAACCCCAGGCGATGAAGCAGAGAGCGCACCTTCTTTTCGGGCGTCGTGTTCGCCGAGCGGACTTGGCGCATAATGTCGCTGCGTTTTTCGACTGAGAAGGTATCCAATTGTTATAATCAGCCAACTGAGATTTTCAGGCTCGGATCAGTCTCCGTCTCATCCACGATGCGGTTATAGGCGTTTACCAGATCACGGATAGTCACTGGGCGACGGCTTTGTTCGAATCGACTCCACTCGTACACGTTAGTGGCGACAAACTGCTCCACTTCCAAGATGTCAATCCGGTCGTCCATATCCGCGTCTTTTGTCAGGGCACTGGCGCCTCCAGCGCCGCTCCCAGTCGTTATAATGACAGGCCTGAAGTTTTCGTTCAGATTGTCCCGGCATTTCCGAATCAAAGCCTCGGTAGGCGCTGTTGTAACGTGTATGGCGGCGTCGCCAACAAGAAAATCTCCCTTTCTGCCGCCTGGAGCATCGGCCACTGAAAAACCTTTGTGGACAATTTCGGCTTCCGGCAAAGCAAGTTCGAGTTTTGCGCCGACCAGATGCTGCATGACAGCGCCTGCAACCATCGTTCCGGGACATTCCCGCTGCCGAGTGAAAGCCGCCTCCATCAACTCAGCGATCATATTTCGGAGCGACTTGGAAGGATCCACCTTTAGCCGAAAGGGCATGGAAGCGAAATATCCCTTTACGCGATCGACCCACCATCGCTCAATGGCTGCGAAATCGAGGAGCCCTTTGCCGTGAAGGAAATTAAGCAGCTCTATATATTCCTTCATCCGGTCAATGCTGCCCCGGCTGGTTCGGCCCCCTTCTTCCGCGAGGATGCGAGTTATTCCGTGGTCTTGGAGGATAGTTTGCACGGCTGCGCGGCCAAGACCCGCCACTTGTCCTCCTTTGGCTGTGAGAAAATCATCAGGGTTATAAGGCGGTTTTTTCTTGCTGGCGGTCCGAGTCAGAACCAGGACCACGCAAAGGGGGCCCTTGGAGTTGATTCCGTGATCAGCCTGGAACTTCTCCAGGCACTCATTAAGCGTCGTCTTTTTCACAGCGCTGGGACGTTAAAACCGATTTTGATTTTCTTCATTTTGCAACGGCATAAACGGCGCCGCTTCCCACAGGCTTCTTGTGGGAGTCCAACGTGCCAGCCAAATCTTGCATATCTTCCACAAGAGGTGCCAGGTAACTTCTTGCAATCCAATCGATGACGGGTACGCAAACCGCATCGCCAAAACCAAACAACGCTTGATTCAGGGGGACATCGATCACAAAATCATCGGCCCCCATCAATCTGGCGCATTCTCTAGGGGTCAGCAGACGGACTTTTACCTTTCCATACCCGGCTTGGACAAGGATCTGCCTTCCGCTTCCACCGCGCGGAGTACGCAAACACCCAGCGATGCCGTCGGTTCGAAGCTCGGCCATCGATCTCCCCTTCCTTATTCGCCGAAAGACAGTGCCGTAGGACCATTTCCTGGCGCGAATCATTCGTTGCAGCCGTTCAGCGTGTTTTTCACTCATTTGCCCGACGAGGTAATCGCAACGCTCTCTGCTCCACCAGAACGGAGAATCATCAGGGAGGTCCTCTAATATGTCGAATAAACGCGGGGAAACGTTTGGAAGGGGAGGTACGTTCCGGATATTCCAGACTACTTCGGGATGGTCGAATATAAAGTCCGCAAGGGCCTTCGGACGTGCGCCAGTTTCGTAAAATCGCAAGCTCTCACGGAGTTCCCAATTGGCATGACCGTCGAGAAGGGTGCCGACAACGAACAGGCGAACTCGGCTTTGAGGCACGAAGCACGACGCATCAATGATCATGGCGTCGACTGCATAGCCAAGTCGATTGAGAGCCAGCAACGCAGCTTGAAAATCCCGGCCCCCGTGCGAGGTGAGAAAGCCGGCAACGTTTTCAAGTAGAACAATCGGGGGGCGTCTTCGCCCCATTTCCTCAAGAATGCGCACGAATCCCCAGTAAGCAGACGACTGCTTGCCTCCCAAACCTTTGCGCATCCCCGCCAGTGAAAGGTCATTGCAAGGAAACGACGCGGTAGCCATAGTCACTGTCGGAATATGGGCAGCCTCAAGGCTGTGGATGTCTTCGACCACAAAATGAGACTCAGCTTCTCCGAATTGGGCCGAGTACATCATGTATTTGTCATGTGCGATATCGTTGGCGAACGCCACTTTCCAGCCTTCCCGCTGAAGCCCCAGTCTCATCAGCCCTATGCCCGCAAAAAACTCCGCTACCGTCTTCCCCTCAAGAACGCCTTCACTCAGCGTCGCGGTTGTATCGCTATCATCAAGATTGAACATCTGTCTCGTCTCCACTTTTGTCTATCCAAGAGTCACGGTTTCACCCGAAGAGACTGGTGGCCCACCATACTGGTTCCCAAAGGATAGTGCAAGAAGCAACCCCGGTGGAACGGGCTTGTGGCGTTCTGCCACCCCTGCTCTACTCGTAAAGCAGGGTTAAGATAAAATCGGTGTCAACTGAGTTTCAACGGTCATGTGGGAATCCTCAAATTGGAGGAAATGGACTTGATCAACGGTGCGTGGTCCGGACTGCATGTTATAGATGGATTTCCTTAGATCGAAAATGATTACCAAGAACCCTCGCCAAAAGCAAGGCTAATGGCCAAGGGGATTATTAACCATCATGCCACAAGACTGTGACACATGCGGTCACGGCTTGTTTTTTTAGTTCCGCTGAGGGATCGTACCGGTGCGCCGCCGGGGCCACCCTAGCCGGGTGACATAAAAAGGATTGGGTCCGCAGATCGGGCCTGAAATCGCGGCCATAACGACTCTTCGGGGTCTGGAGCCGTTTGAGTGAAACGCGCGAATTCGTGCAGGACACGAAAGCTTAGCCCGGCATAATGTGACGTCCTGATCGTAAAAAAGCCCACATTGTGGGAGGGGCTTCTTTCGCCAATTGATACCACTTTGATACCACTTTTTGGGGGCGTTGGAACCGATTTAATAGGTTGAAATTATTAGGATTGAGCTGGTGCCCCCGGCAGGAATCGAACCTGCGGCGCAAGGATTAGGAATCCTTTGCTCTATCCCCTGAGCTACGGGGGCAATTGATAAGAGTTTAGCACCGAAGACCTAGTTCTGACAAGCCTTTTCCCGGCCTTGATCAAGGCCCTCAGCCCGTCGTGAGCTTTCCCAAAGTAGAAAAAACACCAAATCCACTGAACCCATGCCGTCAAATGCTTGACGTTTCCTTCTGGCCGGATCAGAGATCTTTCTGGCGCCATCATGTCAGCTGTGCCCTCCTCTTTGGCACAAAAAAGCCAATGACATCGTCCAGTAAACCGAAATCATTGGCCTTGTTAAAACCTACTGTAATCGGATTCAGAATCCTTGACGCTATTTGCCGGGCCGCAGCGGCGCCCCCTAGTTTGCGTCCACCTGCAACACTTGTCCCGGATATATCTTCGACCTCGGGGTGAGGTCATTGAGGCTGAGGAATCGTTTCAGTTTCATGTTGTGTTTCACGGCGATGTGATAGGGGCTATCGCCACGTTTAACCTTGTAGGTCTTGGTGCCTACCTGGGGTTCCACACTATGGGTTCCCTTGCGGATGAGGAGTTCTTGGCCAATGTGCAGACGAGAGTTCTTTAGACGGTTAAGGCTCATGATTTCCTGGATGTTCGTGTCGTGCCGTCGAGCCAAGAGCCAAAGCGAGTCCCCTCGCTTCACACGGTACCGAAGGGGTTGTGAAGAACCATATCCTTGTGTTTCACTGGCCCTCGCTTGAATACGGCCACTTCCTCTCAGGGGGATTTTGAGCTTTTGTCCCGCCCTGATAAAGTTTGGGCTTCGTATGTTGTTAGCCACCATAATAGCGCGGATGCTGGTATGGTAACGACGGGCCAGCTGCGACAGGGTTTGGCCTGGGCGGACCCGATGATACGCATAGTGTCTCCTAGGCGGTTTATACACCGGAATCCCATCCAGCTTGGCCATCAACGTCGGACCTTGCCCCTCGGGTACCTTCAATTGATAGGACGTGGCAGGGGTAACCTTGTAGCGGAGTTCCGGGTTCAACATCTCAAGCTGGTCGCCCGGTACCTGTAGGGCCTTAGAAATATCCTTCAACCGCACCTGTTTGGAGACCGTGACCCATTCATACGTCAGGGGCGGATCAAGGTCTGTCAAATCAAAGCCGAACCGATCCGGGTCGTTGATGATATGCAAGGCCGCGAGAAACCGAGGGACATAACGCGCTGTCTCCCAGGGGAGCTTTTCATAGAGATCCCAGAAGTTGTCCAGGTACTGGATGTTCTGAGTACGGATCACCCTGAGGACCCGGGCCTCCCCACAATTATATGCTGCCAGAACGGTACACCAGTCTCCGAATATCTTGTGAAGCTCCTGAAGGTAGGCAATCGCCGCCAGGGTGGACTTACGCTCGTCCATCCTTTCGTCTATCCATTGGTCCCTTTTGAGACCGAACTTATAACCGGTAGATGGAATGAACTGCCACAAGCCCAGGGCGCGGGCCCGAGACAAGGCCTTGACCTTAAAACCACTTTCGATCAACGGGAGCCACGAAAGTTCCTTTGGAACCCCTGCTTCGGCTAAGGCCTTAAGAATCGCGGGTCGGTATCTCCCGGACCGCTTAAAAGCCCTCAGAAAAAATTTCCTTTCTGCGCCCTGAAACAGCTTAATTTCCTTCTGAATATGTCCGTTCATGACCATGGGAATAGCATCATGATTACCGTTGACGACCGTGTGCTGAGAGGCGTAGATCTCAAGCATTCGCTTAGAGATCATGAACCGGATATCCTCTTTCTGTTGAACTGATTTTGGATGTTCGTTTGTGTCTACCTGCAAAATTAAGCTGTAGGCCTCATCCAGAGAAGCAATGGCATTGTCAAAATCGCCCTGCCCCCAGAAGTCCTGGGAAGCCCGACAAAACTCTAAGGCCTCGTCAAGGATTTGCTGGGGGTCTTTTACCTGCCTGCCCTCGGATGGCAGCGCGTTTGAGGAAGAAACATGAGGATCGTATGCCTTTGAGTCTGCTGGGTCTTCCACTGTGGGGTCGCTATTGGCATCACCGCTGCCAACAAGGGCTGTTTCCCCTCCCGCTGTCTGCCCGTTCGCAGGCTTTTCCGGTACGCCAATGACTTGATCGACAGGAGATGAAGGGTGAACACCACTGCGCACCTTGCGAGATGCTCCCTGACTTTGGCTGTTCTGCCACGCCGCAGAGCATGCCGTCAGGGCATAAGCCACAACAACCAACATCGCTTGTTTGAGGTAGAACCTCGTCCCATGCTTAGCCATATTCTCTCTCATGCTCTCCTTATGGAAAAACCCCTACGATAAGGCAGGGGCCCCGTCATCGCCATGATCTGTTAACAGTGGACACATTCGTTGTCAACTCTTTCCAAGGTCATGGGGCAGACCGCAGCAGCTTTATCTCAAAAGGGCCTTGGCTATCCTGTTGTGGTCTGCAAACTCTGTGCCTCTGTCAGGACCAACCATCAAAAAAGATGGCCCCTGGCGGCATTGCAACAGCATGGGGCCGCCAAGAACGGCGCCATGCCTCTTCGGACTATCGCCGCTCGAAGTAGATCGTCCATGCACTCAGGCCGATACTGCGAGAGTCTTTGCCGAACCCGCACATGCGCCATGCTTCCTCAACCGGCTGATATGACTTTCTATTCTTTCAAGAAGGGGGGCAAGGGAACGTTCATCATTGGCTGAGATGGGAACGCCATCCCACCTGCGGGCCAGCGTTCTGACGGTCTTGGGACCCACAAGATCTTGCTTGTTGAGGACCCTCATAACCGGAACGCGTTCCAGATGAAGCTCCTCGAGGATACGTTCCACACATTGAATCTGATGCAGACATCTCGGGTGGCTCATGTCAATGACGTGGAGGAGAAGGTGCGCATCTTCCAGTTCTTCCAAGGTGGCTCGAAAGGCTGTGATTAATTCCTGAGGGAGTTGGCGAATGAATCCGACGGTATCAGTAATGATGACCTCGGCTTCCTTGGGAAGCCTTTTTTTTCGACTGGTGGGATCCAGGGTGGCAAACAGTCTGCTTTCGGCCAGCACCGAGCTGCGGGTAAGGGTATTCAGAAGCGTTGACTTGCCAGCATTCGTATATCCAATGATCGATATAACCGGCAGGCCTTTCTTGTTCCGCTTGGCTCGCCGCTGAGCACGTTGTCTCTGGACGGATACCAAGGATTTCTCAAGGTGAGCGATCCGATCCCGAACGCGGCGCCGATCGACCTCAAGCTTGGTCTCCCCAGGCCCACGACCACCAATGCCACCCGTGAGACGAGACATCGCCGTACCCTTGCCCGTGAGCCTGGGGAGGAGGTATTTGAGCTGGGCCAGCTCCACCTGAATTCTTCCCTCCCGGCTCCGGGCCCGCTGGGCGAAGATGTCTAAGATGAGTTGAGTTCGGTCTATGACCTTCAATTCAGTCAGCTCTGTAATCGATCGGACCTGGGAAGGGTTCAACTCTTGATCAAAAACCAGAAGATCCGCGCCTCTTTGAAGCGCCAGAATCACTAATTCGCTGAGTTTTCCTTGGCCCACGAGAAAGCGAGGATCGATCCTGTGGCGATGTTGTATCAACGTGTCTACAACGGCAAGTTTGCTGGATTCGGCAAGCTCCGCGAGTTCGGCCATGGAGTCCTGAGCCACGTCTTTGGGCGCTGTGGTGACACTCACAAGGACTGCTCTTTCCCATTTTCTTTTCACTTTCAGCGCTCGAGCCTTCCGAGCGAATTCAGACTCAAGGGACCGAATAAGGCCCTGGCAATCCATGTCGAGCTGACCCGACCCGAGTGGGGCAAGGATTTCCCAGTTTGCACCATTTTTCCCCTCTGGAAGGAGATGGGCGGCATGGATTCGCTGGGGGCGGCCGTGCTCATCCATCGTGACGGCAGCTATGAGGTCTAAGTTGAGAAGGGCAAGATCCATGAGGTCGTCCTGCGTCAATGGCTCATGTTGGAGATGGGTATGGACACAGCGAAGACCTTTTAAACGCCCCCCGCCCGACCGATATTTCTCCAAATTCGGGATCACAATACGCTGATGGTTTCCCACCATGACATAGGCGGTCCGGCCTTGGCGGTCTATCAGCACCCCGATCTGACGGCGGATTTCAAAAGAGAGTCCGCAAATGGCTCTAGCAAGTTCCGGCGAGATGATGTAAGCAGGTGGAGTTCTTCGACGATAAAGATTGGTCAGGCGGTGAACTTGGTTGGCCTTCAGTCCACCCGTGTGTCCTTGGACTTTAATAGATGATCCCTATGGCAGTGTTCTACAATCGTTTCACCACGCCAAGACAGCGTGATTTTCTCAATACAATATTGATGGTCTCGTAAAAAGTCCGAACCAGACGGCAAAGTAAAAAGCTCCAAATTCAAGGCGCACAAATCTTGAGGATTGAGGCGTACTTATAGTACGTCGCAATGACGAAGGATGTAGCGCAACACAGAAGTTGGGCTTTTTACGAAGCCGCCAATATTATAAACCCAAAATGTGGCCATGTGCAACCAGCTTTGACCCTCTCACTAAGATCCCGGGGATTCCTCTCGCGGCGCCAAGTCCTCAAAACGCGTGTATGTATCTAGAAAAGCCAGTTTCACGAAACCGATGGGGCCGTTGCGTTGTTTGGCCAAAATGAGTTCTGCAATCCCCTTGTTCGGGTTATCCTCCTCCTTATGGTAGACCTCGTCCCGATAAATGAACAGAATAACATCAGCATCCTGTTCAATGGCCCCAGACTCGCGAAGATCGGACAGGACCGGTCGCTTGTTGGTTCGATCTTCCACCTTTCGATTCAGCTGGGAAAGGGCAACCACTGGGATGTTGAGTTCCTTGGCCAACGCTTTGAGTGATCTGGAGATCTCAGAGATCTCTAACTCACGCCGTTCAGCCGAAGCCCGACCTCTCATAAGCTGAAGGTAGTCTATGACCACAAGCCCCACGCCTTTGTCCATCTTCATGCGGCGTGCCTTGGCACGTATCTCCAGCGCAGAGATAGCTGGTGAATCATCGATATAGATGGGAATGTCATAAAGGGCCCCAGCCGCTCGGTTGATACGCGCCAGATCGCTTTCACTCAAGAACCCACCCCGCATCCTTGATGAGTCGATGCGGGCCTCCGCGGAAAGCATACGAAGAGAGAGCTGCTCTTTGGACATCTCCAGCGAGAAGACGGCTGCGGGCTCTCCGGTTTCCAGGCTAGCATTCCGGGCGATGTTCAAGGCAAGGGCCGTTTTGCCCATGCTCGGGCGACCCGCAATGACGATGAGATCTCCGGGCTGAAATCCGGAGGTTTTTTCATCAAGCCCTCGAAATCCAGTAGGAACCCCGGTGACAAGCACCTTGTTCTCGTAGGCCTCTTCCACGGCCTTGTAGGTGTCGGTAAGAATCTCTCCCAGGGTGTAGAAGGACGGCTTGACCTTGTTTTCCGAGATATCAAATATACTACGCTCAGCAAAGTCCAGAATCTCCTCTACATCCCCTTTATCTTCAAAGCACCGGGTGGTAATGGAGGCCGCTTGTTTGATAAGGCGCCTAAGGCTGGCCTTTTCCTGGACGATCCTGGCATAATGGGCAGCGTTTACCGCCATGGGGACGGCATCCACCAGCTCGGCCAGATAGGAAGCCCCCCCCAACGATCCGAGCTCGCCTCTCTCTTTGAGCAAGTTTGTGAGGGTAACCAGATCGGCTGGTTCGTTTTTCTCAAAGAGCTCCACCATGGCCTTGAATATCTTGCGATGGGCCTCTCGGTAGAAGTCTTGATCGGAAAGGATTTCCAAGACTTCGGGAAGGGTGTTGTTTTCGATTAATATGGCGCTCAGAATAGATTGTTCGGCCTCAATATTGTGAGGGGGCACTTTCTGCAGCCAGGGATCATTGGCGTCCATAGGGCTTACTCTTCGGCAACGACCTTGACCGTGACTTCTGGATTGACATCAGGATGGAGCTGAACAGGCACAATATAGGATCCCAGGGTCTTAATCGGTTCAGACAGCTGGACCATTTTCCTGTGGACCTCAAAGCCCTGAGCCTGCAATTGCTCTGCAATATCTCGTGTTGTCACTGAGCCATAGAGGCGTTCATCCTCAGAGACTTTTCCTGAAATGGTGCACACAGCCCCTTGGATCTTCTGAGCGAGAACCTCCGCCTTGCCGCGGTCTTTGATGGCCCTCTGTTCCAGCTGTTTTCTCTCCCGTTTAATCATGTTGCGGTTTGCCGGTGTCGCCAAGACCGCCTTCTTCTGGGGAAGGAGGTAATTTCTGGCATAACCATTGGCCACGGCGACTTCATCCCCAACCGTGCCGAGTGATTCTATCATCTCTCTAAGTATGACTTTCATCTTGGTTCTCCACTCCTTTGTTCTTCATTCGCCTAAAATCGACCCACATATCCAAGAAGCCCGCCGCAATGACCAGCAAAAGCACAAGCTGCTGGAGGGCTATCAGGCCATACAAAACTCCCCGAAGTAGTCTGGGAAATTGTTTCTTATCAAAATAAAAAGAGACAATAGCAATCCCCTGGAAAAAGTAAATCATCATCATGATGATCAGACCATTGATCCCCAAAAGCTTAAGGCCCTGGTTGGGCATGAGAACCAGAACGCCTGACACGATAACCAGCCACACCAGAGGCTCAGGTGCTTTCCATTCATTGAGGGTGCCAAAATCAGGGCAAAAAAGGTCTCTGCCTCGCAAAAGCGGGCGGGCAAGCAGCAGGTTGCTCCATACCACAAAAAGTGTCGAGACAATCACGATGGCGGGCATGATGCGAAGCATGATGTAAAGAATACCTTCCATGGATTCAGCAAGGATAGCAATTTTTTCTTCCGAAACCTCCATTTCTTTGTATATAGCCAGGGCAAGCTCAAGGTTCCGTTGGAGATAATCCGACATGAGGCCCCACAGGCTGTTGGTCGAAAGTAGTCCATAAAGCACCAACAGCAGCCCCCCCGTGGCGATGACAACGGCTGTGGTCACGGCCACTGTTTTTTCCACAGACAGGTTCATTGCAAACACCTCGGACAGAATAAGCCCCACGAGGCCCAGTTCAAAAAAAAACGCAGTGGCGGTTATGGACCGCTGGCCCATCATGGAAGCCACGATAAGGGTGACAGCAATCAGAAGCAGTGCACCCTGGGAACGCCCCAGTTTCGCCCGGTAAAAGAGGAGAGGGAGGGGAACGAACACACTGACCAGGAATCCAAGCACCGGAAGGTAGAGACCGGCCAGGGCAATCAGGGTCGTGATTGCAGTGGCCGTAACGAACTCTTTTTGGGGCTCGCGATGGGTGATCTGGCTCACAGGTGACCATCCTTCTTGTTGAACACGCCCAGCCTGTTGGGTCCCTGCGCCGGCAAGGCGTGTTGACCCGAAGGGGTGAGCCCCATCAATAATGGCTTAGGGCTGCCGAGTATGGCATGAGCGCAATCGTCCGTGCTCGTTTAATGGCCGTCGTGAGCTGGCGTTGGTGTTTGGCACAATTGCCGGATATTCGCCTAGGGATAATTTTTCCTCGCTCTGTGGTAAAAAGTCTGAGCGTCCGAGGATTCTTGTAATCGATGACAAAACTACTGTCCGCACAAAATCGGCAGATTTTTCTCCTCCGGAACATCCTCTTGCGCCTTTTAAACCTGGCCATCTGTGAGCTCCTCCTTCTCGGCTGACAATGCCGCATTGTCTAGCCCTTCGGCTTCACTTGGGGTGGTGGGTTCAAGGGTTTTCCCTGGCGGCGCTTGCTCTTGTGCCTCAGATGCCTCTGCCTCCTCAACGGGCTCAGGGGTTGATTCCTTCACCTTGGCTGCCGCCTCGGCAGCCTCGATTTCGGCCTTGATCGCCTCCTCGTCCACCTCTTTCGCCACACACACGGTCATGTATTTAAGGACGCGGTCATCCAGGCGCATGTTGCGCTCAAGCTCCTTGACCAAAGAGCCGTTCCCGCAATAATCTAATAGGATGTAATATCCGCGGGTCTGTTTCTTGATCTCATAGGCAAGCCTTTTATGACCCCAGTCATCAAGTTTGACCATCAGACCCTGTTGGGCCGCAATGAGATCGGTGAGCTTGTCGAAAAGAGGCTGGGCTTCTTCGGTGGAAAGGGAGGGGTTGACTATACAAACAGACTCGTACCTTCTCATAGATCCTCCTTGTGGGTGTTAGTAGCCCCGATCCTCATCGGAGCAAGGAGACCGCAAAAATTTCATTAACTATACCCTCATCTCCACCCCTGTCAAGCAAAATGTGGCACCCTGTTCGAGCGACAGAGACCAACCAGCCGAATCTCCAGGCCGGGGACGTTCCTCGGGGCCCGGCTTTTCGAGGATCCCCTTGCCAGCGACTAAACCCCTTGGAACCCCTGTGTAAATCATGGTATGAACCGATTAAGCGAGCGCATTCCCCGTAGCTTGCTGCGGGGTTAGCGAGCGTATATATAAAATCAGTATTATTCCTTACGGTCGAAGATTCCCTGGAGCTTGCTGCAGGGTCTTCAATACTTTTCAAATGGATCGATCTCACAGTGGGTGCGGACGCGCCGTGCGGCAAAAATATGAATACATAGAACACACGGGAGACCTGGGTTTTAAGGCTTATGGGTCAACTCGCGAAGCCTTGTTTAGCCATGCGGCCAAGGCGTTTTTTGAAGCCATAGTATGCCTCGAAACGGTTCAGGAAAAAGAGGAAAGGCCGATCAAGGTGGAGGCCGCTGCTCTGGATGACTTGATGGTCTGCTGGCTGAGCGAACTCCTTTTCCTCTTCGACACCGAGACCCTGCTGCTAAGGAAATTTGACATCACACACATGACAAATAGCAGCCTTAAGGCAACGGTGTCAGGAGAATTGATGGACCCAGCCCGCCATGAGATCAAAACAGGCATCAAGGCCGTCACCTATCATCAACTCTACGTCAGAAAGCGTGCCGGCATTTGGGAGGCCCAGGTCATTCTGGACATATAACCCCAAACTTGCCATCATCTCCGCTAAAAAGGGGGTTCTTATGCCAACGGATGTAGCGATAAAAAAACTCGATGATTTTCGCTGGCTAATTCCAAAAAAAGGACCCATGAGGACCGAGGGTTTGGTCTATACAGACGAGGCCATGCTAGCCACCATAAGGAAAGATGCTTGCCTCGAACAAGTGGCCAACGTGGCTTGCCTGCCTGGCATCGTGGGTCGATCCATGGCCATGCCCGACATACACTGGGGATACGGCTTTCCTATTGGTGGCGTGGCAGCCTTTGACATGGACGACGGCATCATCTCCCCTGGGGGGGTGGGCTACGACATTAACTGAGGCGTTCGCCTCTTACGCTCCGGTCTGGAGGCCACAGACATCAAGGACGACATACCAAGGCTGGTAAACGCCTTACTCAGAAACATCCCTTCAGGTGTGGGATCTCGGCGCAAGGACTTGAAACTGTCTGCCAAGCAAATGGATGATGTCCTTGTAAAAGGGGCCCAGTGGGCCGTTGCTCACAGCTACGGCCGTGCAAAGGATCTCGACCACATTGAGGAGGAGGGTTGCATCTCTGGAGGCAATCCAGATTATGTCTCTGAACGAGCCCATAAGCGAGGCCAAGACCAGCTGGGCACTCTGGGTTCAGGAAATCACTTTGTAGAAGTGGGCTTCGTGGAAGAGATTTACGATGAAAGGGCTGCCCGGGCTCTATCCCTGCACAAAGGTCAGGTCACAGTGATAGTGCACACCGGGTCTCGGGGCTTAGGTCACCAAGTCTGTGATGATCATATCAAGCTATTGCTCAAGGCCTCGGACAAATACAAGATACCACTGCCCGACAAACAACTCTGTTGCGCGCCCCTCACGTCCAAGGAAAGTCGGCGATACCTTGCAGCCATGGCCTGCGCAGCCAATTTCGCCTTCTGCAACCGCCAGCTCATTGCCTACTGGGTGCAAGAGACCTTTCAAGAGGTGCTCCACATGGGCCCCAGGGATTTGGGGCTCGACCTCGTGTATGATGTTTGTCACAATATAGCCAAGATAGAAACTCATGAGGTGGAGGGCCAACAGCGAAAGCTCTGTGTCCATCGCAAAGGGGCTACCAGGGCCTTCCCGCCACACTCCAAGTTTATCCCCGAGGCGTACAGAGATATCGGGCAGCCTGTCTTGATTCCGGGAGACATGGGTCGGTGCTCCTATGTCCTTGTGGGCACCGAGACCGCCATGAAAGAAACTTTTGGTAGCACTTGCCACGGGGCTGGCCGAATGCTCAGCAGGCATCAGGCCAAGAAAGTCGCCAAAGGCCGGGCGATTGTCAGGGAACTTGAAGACAAAGGCATCTATGTTCGAGGGGCTGGCAAAGGAACCATCAACGAGGAGATCTCTGAGGCCTATAAGGATGTTAGCCACGTCGTGAACGTAGTCCACCGAGCAGGGATCGGTAAGAAGGTGGCCAAGTTGAAACCCATGGGGGTGATCAAAGGATAAAGGAAAGGCCTTGTCCTATCCACGGCGATACATAATCTATGTGATCCTTGTCATGGGAGCCGCGATTCTCGGTGGGGCTTCGGTGGGCTTGTTTTGGGCCCTCACCCAAGATTTACCCCAAATTCAAGGCCTGGAAACCTTTAAACCAGCGGCTATCACCCGTATCTATTCAGCCGACAAGGCACTGTTGGCCGAACGTTTCACCGAGAAGCGTGACCCCGTCCCCCTCAGCGTGATGCCCGCTGACCTTAAGGAAGCCATCCTAGCCACAGAAGACACCCTGTTTTATGAGCACCCTGGCGTCGACCTAAAGGGGGTTCTCCGCGCCATCATCAGGAACACCCAGGCTGGAGAATACGTGGAAGGGGCCAGCACCATCACCCAACAGCTCGCTAAAACCCTCTTTCTTACACCCCGCAAAACTATGATGCGTAAGCTTAAGGAGGCCTTCCTGGCTTTTCAGATTGAACGCCGCTATACGAAAGACGAGATCCTGGAACTCTATTTGAATCAAGTCTATTTCGGAAGTGGGGCCTATGGTGTTGAGGCTGCCTCTCAGATCTTCTTCGGCAAGCCGGTACAGGACCTGACGCTGGCTGAATCCGCACTGATAGCAGGGATGCCGAAGTCGCCGTCCCGTTATTCGCCCCTGATCAATCCATCCCTTGCTCTCAAGCGGCGAGCCGTCGTGTTACAACAAATGTCTCGAAAAGGCCTCATCACACAAGAAGAGCTCAATACGGCCACAGCGGCCCCGCTTCATCTAGCCGAAAAAGGAGATGCCTCCATCAAGGCCCCCTATTTTGTGGCCTTCGTGAGCGATTTCCTGGAAAGAGAACTGGGTGCGGCCACCTTGTATCAAAAAGGGCTTACCGTGTATACAACCCTAAACTACGCCATGCAGAGGGTTGCCGAAAAGGCGGCCACGCAGGGGCTTGAAAGGCTGGCCGCCCGTATGAAAAAAGGGGGGTTGCTCCAGGAGGAATGCCCCCAGGCCGCTCTGGTCTGTCTGGAAGCAAGCCGGGGGACGATTCTGGCCATGGTGGGAGGGCGTAGTTTTGAGGAGAGTCGGTTCAACCGTGCTACCATGGCCCGAAGACAGCCAGGGTCCGCGTTCAAACCCATCGTCTATGCTTTGGCCGTTGAGAAGGGTTTTCGCCAAAATGACATCCTGTGGGACGCACCCGTGACATACCAGGGCACCCGAGAGAATGAAGCGTGGACACCCAAAAACTTTTCGGGAAAATTTCATGGAGAAGTGACCCTGCGGACGGCCCTGGCCTTATCCAAGAACGTCCCGGCTGTAAAACTCCTTCACAAACTGGGACCGACGCGCGCCGTGGAGTTTGCTCACCGAATGGGCATCACATCACCCCTTGATCCCAACCTCTCGCTGGTGCTTGGCACATCTGAGATCACACTCCTCGAGTTGACGGCGTCCTATGCCGTGTTCCCAAGCGACGGCGTTTGGACCAGACCCTTTGGGGTCATCGAAGTGCTGGACAGGGAGGGACGATCCCTTTGGAGGCAAAAACCCCAGAGACGACCGGCCATCAGTCCAGAGACCGCGGCAGTCACAACGGACATGTTGCGGGCCGTGGTGCTGGAAGGAACGGGGAGGGCGGCAGGGCGCGTGGGCCGGCCACTAGCCGGCAAGACCGGGACCACAGATGGCTGCAAGGACGCCCTTTTCATAGGGTTTTCTCCGACGATTGTAACGGGGGTATGGGTCGGGCTAGATCATCATGAGACGTTGGGCGACAAGGAAACAGGGGCCAGAGCCGCCCTGCCTATATGGATCGATTTCATGGAGCAAGCTCTCCGCGGCCAGCCTTATCGTGACTTTGCATTGCCCGAAGGTGTGGTGGCAGTGCAAATGGACGCCCAGTCCGGACTCCTTGCTTCGGAAAACTGCCCCGACGCCGTGTCGGCAGCTTTTAAGAGGGGGACGGAGCCGAAACAATACGGCAAACATGGGACAGAAAGCCCCTTAAGAGAGCTGTGAATACGGATATGGCCTAACATGACGGCCCCGCAGATAGGCCAGTGGCCTTGTCCCGTGCCCCCATGGTCAGCAGGTAGTCCAGCTTGACATGACTCATAGATCGAAAGATGTTCCCCTTGATTTTCCCGTTCTTCTCATAAAGCCGCCTAAGCATCCTCTTTATTTCCAGACGCTTTGATGTTCTTGTGGAAGGACAAGGATTGACGAAGTCAGGAAATGAGTGATCCTTCGCAAACCGATGGATCGCCTGCTCTTGAACGTGGGCTAACGGCCTGACAACGACGAGTTGTCCTTTAAAAAAAGCCTGATATGGCACCATCGTACTGATCTCACCGCTGTAACACATGTTCAAAAACAGGGTTTCGATGATGTCATCCATGTTATGGCCCAGGGCGAGTTTGTTGCAGCCCAGTTCGTGAGCCACTTCAAACAGTCGCTGTCTTCGCAAGCGGGCGCACAGAAAGCAGGGGTTCTCCCGGTTTTCCTCGCTATGGGCCCGTATCCCATAGTCGGTATATTCGATCCGAAAGTCGTAGCCCTGTTGTCGGCAGTACGCCTCAATCAAGCCGGCCTGGCCTCCCTCAAAGCCCAGATCTATATGAACGGGGAAGAGAGAATAATGGATGGGAATTCGGCCCAACCGCTCATGGAGGGCCCACATCAAGGTTAAGCTGTCTTTTCCACCAGAGACCCCAATAGCGACCCTGTCCCCATCTGCTATCATTTGATAGCGGTGAACGGCCTGGCCAACAGCCCGTTGCATGGCCCTGTCGCGGCACCGAGACATCAGGCCCTCTTATGACTCCTCTTCGTCCGAGGTTTCTTTCCGTTCTATGCGCACCTTCCCTGCTGCAATCTCACGAAGGGCAATAACAATATCTTCATTTTTCGGCGAGTGGACCAAATATTGGGCACCTTCGCGCATTTGCCGCACCCGTTTTGCAGCAGCATGAACCAGCATGAAGCGGTTCTGCCCCCGCCTCAAACAGTCTTCAACAGTAACACGAGCCATCCTAGCACCTCCTTGACGGCTTCGTAAAAACTCCATCTTCTGTGTTACGCTGCATCCTCAGGGTTTGCGCGCCTTGAATTTGGAGATTTTTACTTTGTCGTCTTATTTGAACTTTCTACGAGTTCTTCCTCCTTACCCCCCACGCAGGACAGGGATTTGAGGAAACACGCCATGGGCGTATCTAGCGCTTTTCTCCATAGGCCTTATAAATTCGAAGCTCCCCGACCATCTGCATTCACCTCACAGCAGCGACTCGGCCCGGATGTCAATCAGTTCGTACCGCCGGGTGCCACCAGGGGTCTGAACCACAATTTCATCGTCCACCTTTTTTCCGATCATGGCCTTGCCAAGAGGAGAGGACACCGAGATGCGCCCCTGACGCACATCCGACTCATCAGGCCCGACCAGCTGGTACTGAACCTCTTCTTCGGTATCTAAATTCTCCAGAACCACCGTGCAGCCGAAGACCACGAAATCTGTGTTGACCTTTTTGGGATCGATCACATGGGCACAGACGATTTTGTGCTCCAGTTCGCCTATTTTCCCTTCCAAAAACGCTTGGCGCTCTTTGGCAGCCTCATATTCTGCATTTTCTGTGAGATCACCATGACCGCGGGCCTCTTCAATGGCTCTTATAACCGCGGGCCTTTCAACAGTCTTAAGATGTCTGACCTGCTCCTGCAGGGCCTCATAACCCGCCCTTGTGATGGGTATGCGTTCCAAGACCTCGCTCCTTGTTCTTTGATTTGGAAATCCAAGACCGGCGACGATGATATCCCCGCTATCAGATCAGCCACTTAGATGATCCTGCGCCAGCATCTCTGCTATTTGAACCGCATTGGTGGCCGCCCCCTTGCGAATGTTGTCCGATACGACCCAGAGATTGATGCCACTGGCAATCGACTCATCTGCTCTGATACGACCCACAAGGGTTTCGTCCTTTCCTGCCGCGTCAATAGCCAAAGGATAGAAATTGTGCGAGGGATCATCCACCACCTTCACCCCTGGGGCCGCCTCCAGCAAGGCCCGTACCTCCTGCGCGGTAATGGGCTGACCCGTTTCAACATTGACCGACTCAGAGTGGCTGAAAAAGACGGGCACCCGGACCGTGGTGGCAGTAATGCCGATGGTCTCATCTTCCAGGATCTTCCGTGTCTCACCGACCAGCTTCATCTCTTCCTTGGTGTACCCATTATCAAGAAAGATGTCGATGTGGGGCAAACAGTTAAAGGCGATTCGATGAGGATAAACCTTGTTTTTTGGCTCAATGAAATTGAGCATCGCCCTGGTCTGATCGTAGAGTTCGTCAATCGCCTTCTTGCCTGTGCCAGACACGGCTTGATAGGTAGACACCACGATCCTCTTTATCCCAACCTTTCTGTAAATAGGCGCCAGCGCCACCACCATCTGAATGGTAGAGCAATTGGGATTGGCAATGATGCCTTTGGTCTTATACTGAGCAATAGCATGGGGGTTGACCTCGGGAACCACAAGGGGAACCTCAGGGTCCATACGCCACGCTGCAGAGTTGTCCACCACGACACAGCCGGCACGCGCGGCCGCTGGCGCAAACTGCTGGCTGGCAGCACCGCCAGCAGAAAAAATGCCGATGTCCACCCCCTTGAAGGAAGCCTCAGTCAATTCTTCTACCGGAAGCTCCTCACCCTTGAATCGGAGTTTGCGTCCTACGGACTTGGCTGTGGCCAACAGTTTTAGGGTCTTGACAGGAAAATTTCGCTCTTCCAGGCAAGCCACCATTTGGTTGCCCACCGCACCAGTGGCACCAGCCACGGCAACGTTAAACAATTTGCCCATTTTTCCTGATCCTCCTTTTTCCTGAGGCCTCTATAAATGCCACGATCAAATCCCCCACCTCGGACGTCGAATATCCCATCTCGCCTGCGGCTGTGCCTTGCAGGTCCTCTCGCAAGACTTTCGCGACGGCGTCTTCGATGGTCCGAGCCCCTTCGGTCTCCCCAAGGGTTTCCAGCATGAGCTTGGCGGCCAAAATGGCCCCAATGGGATTAATCATGTTTTGGCCCGCATATTTAGGCGCAGACCCGCCAATAGGCTCAAACATGGAAACCCCCTGGGGGTTAATGTTCCCCCCTGCGGCCACACCCAAGCCACCCTGCAGTACCGCGCCCAAATCGGTAATGATGTCACCGAACATATTTTCTGTGACAATAACATCAAACCATTCAGGATTCTTGATCATCCACATACACAAGGCATCCACATGGACATAGTTGGTTTCAATATCCGGATAAGACTGTGCCACTTCTCTAAACGTGCGTTCCCATAGATCGAAGGTATACGTCAAGACATTGGTCTTTCCGCACAGGGTCAGTTTCTTAGCCCGGTTGCGACGCCTGCAGGCCTCAAAGGCGTATCGAATGCACCGTTCAACCCCCATGCGCGTGCTGATCGACTCCTGAATAGCCACCTCGTGAGGGCTCCCCCGCCTTAGGATGCCGCCAGCGCCCGCGTACAAACCTTCTGTATTCTCACGGACAACGACAAAGTCAACTTCCTCAGGCCCCTTATCCTTGATGGGCGTCTCCACGCCAGGATAGAGCTTGATGGGTCGAAGATTGATGTACTGATCCAACTCAAAGCGAAGCCGCAACAGGATACCCTTTTCCAGTATGCCCGGTGGCACCTCTGGATCACCAATCGCCCCGAGATACATGGCGTGACAGGCCTTCATGGCGTCCAGAACCTCATGGGACAGGGTTTCCCCTGTCTGTTTGTAGTGTTGAGCCCCCAAGTCGAAGCGATGCCAAGCGAGCCTGAAACCATGCTTATTGGACACGGCCTGAAGTACTTTCAGCCCTTCGGCGATCACCTCTGGACCCGTGCCATCTCCCGGGATCACGGCAATGTCATATTCTCTGTGTGTCATGGCGCCTTGAACAGCAAGCCCCTTCAGCCTTGTTTCTGCTTCAACACGTAGGACATGAGTCCTCCGGCTTCTATGAGTCCCTGCATAAAGGGCGGGATCGGGCTCGCCAAAAAACGCCCCCCCCTTGTATGGTCTATGATCTCGCCCGTGTCTTGGTTGACCGATAGTTGATCCCCTGTTTGAATGGTTTCTGAAGCATCCGGTGCCTCAAAGATCGCAAGTCCCATGTTGAAGGCATTTCTAAAAAAAATTCGGGCAAAGCTCTCTGCCACCACACACGAAACGCCCGCCCCCTTGATGGCCATTGGGGCATGCTCCCGTGAGGAGCCGCAGCCAAAATTCTTCCCGGCCACGATGATATCCCCTGGCCGGACCTTTTCAGAAAAACTTGGGTCCAGCCCTTCCATACAGTGCTTGCCCAGCTCCCTATAGTCTGTGGTCACCAGATAAGTGGCAGGGATGATCACATCCGTATCCACATTGTCGCCGAATTTCCAAACAGCCCCTTCAAGTATCATCGGTCTTTTCCTACACCAAGACGACTTTCGTGCCGGCTATAGCCCTTCCGGGCTTCCGATTCGGCCCAAGACGGCCGAGGCGGCCGCTACGGCCGGATTGGCGAGATAAACTTCACTGGTTGAATGTCCCATCCGCCCCACAAAGTTACGGTTGGTGGTAGCAACAGCTCGTTCACCAGGCCCAAGAATGCCCATGAACCCGCCTAAGCAAGGCCCACACGTGGGTGGACTGACAATGCCCTGGGCAGCCAAGAAGATGTCAAGGAGGCCTTCAGCTAAGGCCTGTCGATAAATGCTCGGCGTGGCCGGTATGACGATGAGCCGCACATGTTTGGCAATGGTGTGCCCCTTAAGGACTTGGGCAGCTAGGCGAAGGTCTTCGATGCGTCCGTTCGTGCACGATCCGATGACCGCTTGATCGATGGAGATGGTTCCCGCCTCAGACACTGGCCGTGTATTTTCAGGCAGATGAGGAAAGGCCACCTGCGGCTCAATCTCCGAGACATCATAAACCCTCTCCTGGTCATAAGCGGCGTCTGGGTCGCTGTGATAGGGCTGAAAAGCTCTTCTTGATCGCTCTCTCACATAATCCTGTGTCACCTGATCCGGTGCCATGATACCACTTTTGGCTCCAGCCTCTATCGCCATGTTGGCCATGGTCATACGATCCGACATGGACAAGGCCTCGATGGCCTCACCGACAAATTCCATGGCCTTGTACCTGGCCCCATCGACGCCAACATCGCCAATGGTATAGAGAATCAGGTCCTTTCCAGTCACCCATTTTCGCCGTTGCCCCTGATACGTCAGCTTCATCGACGCTGGCACCTTGAGCCACACCTCGCCCGTGATCATGGCTGCGGCAATATCAGTACTGCCGAGCCCTGTGGCAAAGGCCCCCAGGGCACCGTATGTACAGGTATGACTGTCCGCACCGATGACCACCTCCCCGGGCAGCACCAGGCCCTGTTCTGGCAACAGCACATGTTCAATACCCATTTGGCCCAATTCGAAAAAATGCTTGATGCCGTATTTCTTGGCAAACCTTCGCATGATCTGGACCTGCATGGCCGAGCGGACATCTTTGTTCGGTACGAAGTGATCCGGCACCAACGCAATTTTTTCCTGGTGGAATACCGAGGGCGTCTCTGATTCTTCAAAGAGCTCAATAGCAATCGGCGCAGTGATGTCGTTGGCCAGCGCCATATCGATCTGGACAGTGACCAATTCCCCTGGCTCCACACTTGCCCGTCCTGCATGAGCAGCCAGGATTTTTTCCGTAATCGTTTGGGGCATGGTTTATACTGGCTCTTGCGAGGAGATATCGACTCGGTTACTGAGAGCAGCCTCGACCTGCCTTGTCTTAGTCTTACGAAGCCACAAGGTTGTGAAGGGGCCGGAGAGGACGTAGCAAAGCATCATGAGAAAGAAGCTGAGGCTTGGTTCCGCCGCAATCACGATGGCAAAGAGAATCAAGACCACCAGCATGTTGAATCTCATCTTCTTGAAAAGCGCGGCATGCTTAAAGCTGTAATACTTGACCGTGCTAACCATCAAGAACGACAATAGGTAGATCATAATGAGGACGGTCACGTGTCTTGTGGCCCCCCCGCCGCCGAAACGATGGAGCAGCAGGACCGTTGCAGCGATCATAAAGGCAGCCGCCGGGATCGGCAAGCCTATGAAATACTCACTGCTAATAGACCCCGCCTGGGTATTAAACCGGGCCAGCCGCAATGTGCCGCAGGCAACAAACAGGAGTGCGGCTAACCACCCTAATCGACCGAAGGGTTGAAGCGCCCAAAGATAAACCAGGATACCGGGAGCCACTCCAAAGGAAATGGCATCGGACAGAGAGTCATATTCAAGGCCGAATTTACTCACAGTCCGGGTCACGCGGGCGATCTTTCCGTCTAGGATGTCAAAGACGGCTGCAACCATGATAGCCATGGCAGCCTTTGTAAAATTCCCCTGGATGGCAGCAATAATAGCATAAAAACCGCAAAAAAGGTTGGCAGAAGTCAGCAAGTTCGGCAAGACATAGATCCCGCGTTGCAACTGGCGTTTCTTGGATCGGTTTTTCTTTTTCATGCCAAACGTCCCAAAACCGATGTCCCGGCCCACACCTTGTCCCCGACAGATACGGCCGGTTGGGTGTCTGGAGGAAGATAGACATCCAATCGGGACCCGAAACAGATCATGCCAAAGCGGTCTCCACGCCTTAGCCGATCTCCCTGGCGTATCTTGCAAACGATGCGCCGTGCAATGAGTCCTGCTATCTGGACAACGACCAGTCTCCGCCCGCCCAGGATCTCTAAGCTAACCGCATTGCGTTCATTATGGCTTGAGGCCTTGTTCAGGTTGGCCGAAAAATATTTGCCTGGATGATAAGAAACGCCGGTCACGGTCCCCTCTGTTGGTATGCGGTTCACATGGACATTGAATATGGACATAAATACACTGATCTTAAGCATTTCTTCAGGGGCAAACTCACTCTTTGACACCATGCGGACTTCTACGATCTTGCCGTCAGCCGGGGAGACGGCCAAACCCTCCCCATCAGGAATCTCGCGCTGTGGGTCCCTGAAGAAAAATCCAAGAAAAAGCGTCACCACCAAAAAAAAGAGGGCCACCACACTCAGGCCCAACAAAGCAAGATAGACCGTCACGAAGGCCGATGCGGCGATTAGCCACAAGCCTTCTCGCGCCACTGGACGGGCCCATTTGCTCCCCGACCCAGAATCTGACTGACGTCGAGCTTTCAAGGGCTAACGAACACCGCTCGCGGCCTTCTGTTGCTTTCGGGTCCGCCGATATTCGGCCAGAATTCCTTCAATCCGGTCCCGCCCGGCCAGCTTGAGTTTCTGGATTCTCCTACGTTCCACCCCTTCTTCGGCAGACAGATGAAGGCGCTTGTCGTATGCTTCCAGTTGCTTTTCGTACTGTTTGTGCTCTTCTACGTATCGTCTTAAGGTTTCATCTTCTTTCACCAATTGGGCAATGAGTTCCTCGTCCCTTTTTTCCATAGGCAGGCCTCCAAGCATCCCTGTCCCCATGACCACCCTGTCACCCCTGTTTGTGTAATAGAAATCATTATTATACCTGTAACAGGCCAATTGTCAACCAACCTTGCCCTGCTCCAGCTTTATTTCAGCATCCGACTTGCGTATATAATAAGGTGCCAGTCGGGCAACGTTGACGATCTGACCTTCTTTGATTTGTTTCAATCCCACGTGGGCAACAACGGATGCCCGCAGGGTATTCAAATAAGGCGCCGCAAATCGGGCCCGGGAGCCGAGGATGTCTTTGATCAGATTCTTGTACAAGCGGGCACCGTCACCGACAAAAAGACACAACCCCTCAATCCGCATCAGCCACTGCCTTGGGTTCACCACACGATCTGACACCACCTTCTCACAGTCCCCATCACGCCCACCCCTGTATAGCGCCGTATAAACCTGGGCCTTCCTGGGATCTAACAGAGGACAGATAAGCAAACGACACCACGGAAACTGGTACGCCAGCGCATCCAATGTGGAAACGCCGGTCACCGGTCTTCCTGTAGCAAAGGAGAATCCTTTGATAGCGCTGATTCCGATGCGCAATCCCGTGAAACTGCCTGGGCCGGTGGTGACAGCAAAGCCGTCCAATGCACCCATCTTTATCCCTGCCATATGAAGAGTACAATCTACGACAGACATGAGGCGCTTTGCGTGAGTCTCGGAGCTTGTCACCTGAACTTCAGCCACCAGGGTGTCGTCCTCTAAAACAGCCACACTGCCAGTTCGAGTCGCTGTATCAACGGCAAGGATTCTCATCTTGCGTGTTTCACGTCCTCTGATCCCGAATGATGGGCTTGCGTCTTCCGGGGCTTTGGCTGAAGTGCAAGCTCTAAAACTTTATCCATATGACTAACCGGAATAAAAGTGAGCTTGCGTTTGATGTGAGGCGCAATCTCAGCCAGCTCCTTTGTGTTCTTTTCCGGTATAATGATTCTTCGCACCTTTGCCCGGAGGGCAGCCAGCGCCTTTTCCTTGAGGCCTCCCACCGGAAGCACGCGCCCCCGAAGGGTGATTTCTCCAGTCATGGCAACATCTCGACTCACGGCCCTTCCACTCAGGGTGGACACCAGGGCTGTGGCCATGGTTACCCCTGCCGATGGCCCGTCCTTGGGAACGGCACCTGCCGGGACATGGATATGAATGTCGGCATCCTGGTAAAAATCACTCCTGATTTTGAGGCTCTTTGCATGAGATCGCGCATAGGTAAGCGCCGCTCTTGCCGACTCCTGCATCACTTCACCCAACTGACCCGTCAGGGTCAACTCCCCCTTACCTTTCATGGTTGTAGCCTCCACGTAGAGGACCTCCCCCCCCACTTGGGTCCAGGCCAACCCAGTGGCTACGCCAACCTCATGGTATTCCTGTTCCAAATCCGGGAAGTACTTGGGAACACCTAAGTGGCGATGAACGTTGGCGGCCGTGATCCTGCTTTGTCCTTTCTCTCCCTCGGCCACCTTGCGAGCCACCTTGCGGCACAGGGTAGCAATTTCACGTTCCAGATTCCTAAGGCCCGCCTCTAAAGTATACTCTGATATAATCTTCTCCACTGCTCCGGGGCTTATACGTATGTGTTTTGTGGTAATACCGTTTTCCCTAATTTGGCGTGGGATCAAGAACTGTTGCGCAATGGCAAGTTTCTCCTCTTCTGTATATCCAGCCAGCTCGATGACCTCCATGCGATCTCTTAAGGCCGGAAGAATGGAATCGGCAAGGTTGGCTGTGGTGATAAAGAGGACCCTTGACAGATCAAAAGGCAGATTCAAATAGTGATCAGTGAAACTAACGTTTTGTTCTGGATCCAGGACCTCCAACAGGGCCGAAGCCGGGTCCCCGCGAAAATCCGAACCGATCTTATCCACCTCGTCCATCATAAATACGGGATTTCGCGTCCCACATTGTTTCAGGCCCTGGATGATTCGGCCCGGCAGGGCCCCGATGTATGTGCGGCGGTGACCTCGGATTTCAGCCTCATCTCGAACACCTCCCAAGGAGATGCGAAAGAACTCTCGATTCATGGCCTTTGCAATCGATCGCCCCAGGGAGGTCTTGCCCACACCTGGGGGCCCCACAAAACACAGGATAGGGCCTTTCATGTTCTTATTCAGCTTTCGAACACTTAGATATTCCAAAATACGATCCTTGACCTTCTTCAAGTCGTAGTGGTCCCCATCGAGGACACGCTGTGCCTTTTTCACATCGAGCACGCCTTTGCTTAACTTGCTCCACGGGACCTCCACCAACCAATCGAGGTAAGTACGAACCATAGAGGCCTCGGCGGCATCTGGGTGCATCTGCTCAAGGCGCCTTAACTGTTCATAGGCCGCCTTATGCGCCCCATTAGGCATCTTCGCCTTCTTTATCTTCTTGCTATACGTGAGGAGTTCCTGGGCCTTTTCGTCCACATCTCCCAATTCTTTGTGAATGGCCCGCATCTGCTCCCTCAAAAAGTACTCCCGCTGGGTCTTTGATATTTCTTCCCTTGCATGGGACTGAATCTTGGCCTGCATGGCAGAGACTTCCAATTCTTTGCTCAGCAGTTCGTGAACGCGACGAAGTTTTTGAACCGGATCATTTACCTCCAGAAGTCTCTGAGCCTCTTCCGTTTTCAGTTTAAGGTTTGAAGCGACCAAGTCAGCCAGACGGGTGGGTTCGTCGATGCTGTGAAAAACAGCACTGACCTCACCGGTTAGTTCACCTCGGAATTCAAGAATCTTCTCGCTCTGTTCACACACGTCGCGCATCAAGGCCTCGATTTCAAGGCTCATCTCTCCAATTGGCTCTTCTACAAGCTTTTCGATGCTTACCTGATAGAAAGGTCTGGTTTCAGCGTATTCCACAATACGTGCTTTGGCCAGCCCTTGAACCAAGAGCTTCGCTCGACCATCGGGGAGCTTGAGCAACCGTAGGATCATGGCCACTGTTCCAACCGGGTGGATCTCTTCTCGCTTAGGGTTTTCAACGGTAGAGTCCCGTTGCGTAGCAAGGAGGAGAAGGCGGTCTTTGGCCATCGCCGCATCCACCGCTCGAATAGATCTGTCTCTTCCTACAAACAGGGGAAGGACCATATAGGTGAAGACCACCATATCCCGAACCGGAAGAAGGGGCAGTCTGTCCGGAATCTCTATGGTTTCGCTGTCATCTTGTATGATGTCAACCATGTCCTCAGTGTCTAGTTGAGCCATAGGGGCCTTCCTTTCAATGGGAAAAACAACGGCAAGAAACACGCACGAAAAAACCAAAGCCCGTCTTTGCATGTTGAAACAGACAGAATAATATAGAACAGTCTCTTTTGATGACAACAAAAATCTTGATTTTCTGCATCTTCGCCTATAGTTGTTCCTGGAAACCTATTGTGATAGGTTGTTATCGACAGGCGATTGTTCGCCATGACGATTCACATCAGTACCCTGAGACCTTGGCCAAAGGGCGTCTCACTGAATCGTCTCCCGAGGTTTTCATGCATCATGGATTAAGTTGGATTTTGCACATATTGCGAGGCCGCCTCTGATGATTGAGGTGTTTATCTTTATCTTCGGTTCGGCAGTGGGCAGCTTCCTAAACGTGTGTATTTACCGGCTCCCCCGATCACTTTCTTTGATCCACCCCAGGTCCATGTGTCCGAGGTGCGAAGCTGCAATTGCCTTTTATGATAATATCCCCATCTTAAGCTACCTTTGGCTTCGAGGACGATGTCGCCATTGCGGGGCCACCATTTCCTTGCGATACCCTGTCGTAGAACTTGCAGCGGGCCTCTTTGCTGTGGGTCTCTTTTTACAGGAGGGTCTTGCCTTCTGGGAGGCGCTTATTCTATACATCTTGGTAGCCACGCTTCTAGTGGTTACCTTCATAGATATTGATCATCAGATCATCCCCGATGTCATCACCTATCCAGGCATTGTCATCGGATTTCTTTCTTCCTTTGTCTTGGAAAGCATTACCTATAAGGAATCCCTCCTGGGGATCGCCGTGGGAGGCGGTCTCCTCCTGCTGGTGGCTTCGGGGTACTACGTGGTGACCAAAACGGAGGGCATGGGAGGCGGTGATGTCAAACTGCTAGCCATGATCGGTGCCTTTTTGGGCTGGAAGGCGGCCATATTTACAATTTTGGTCGGATCTGCCATTGGCACCGTGCTGGGTATCACTATGGCCATTCGCACGCAGGGCGGGCGGAGACTGGCGGTCCCTTTTGGCCCCTTTCTTAGTTTAGGAGCCCTGCTGTTCATCTTTCAAGGACAAAAAATGATGGCCTGGTACATGGGCTTGATGAGATAGTTGCCTTCTTGAAAGGGCTCAGTTCTCCGCCCGAGACGACGGAGTCAAAGTACACGTCCCCATAACCCCTTGACGTTTTTGACCTTACCGAGGAATTTGTCCCCGGTTCGACAACGTTATGCTGTCCACAGAACATTCCTGAATAGACAAGAGGTAGAAGCCCTGAAGATCTTCACACCGGGACTACGAACCGAGATCTTGCTGAGCCTGACCGTCCTTCTGGTCGCTGCCATGATCTTGACTAGCTTTGTCGTTATGAGGATCACGGAGCGCGATCTACTGCGGCACAAGGCGGCTGACGCCATGGCCGTGGTGAGAAGGATCCAGGCTGCTGTTGAAGAGGCAGCACAAGAACAAAGCCCGCCGCTGGCACAGGCCATTAGAGAGCGGCTTCAGCACTGGGCCGCCTCGATCAGCGCCTCCGGGTTAGGTGACGAGATCGTTGTGGTAGGAAAAGACAGATCCCCGTGGCTTGGCAAGGGGCAAACGGGTCGTGCTGTGAAACCTGACTCGGCTGAGATCTCCTCGGCCCTGCGCCAGGGAAAAAAGACCACCCGGATCAGCAGAGACCGGAATCTGCTCACTATCACCGCCCCCCTTTTTGTCCAAGGTGAATGCATCGCAGCGGTCGAGGTACCCATCCACATTGAGGGAATCTTACGGGGCTTGACAAAATCTCGACAGCTGATTTGGTTTTATATCGGGCTGAATGCCTTCGTTCTCCTTGTCTTCGGAAACTATCTCCTTTCCAAAATCGTGATTCGGCCTATCAGACATCTGGTGAAAACAGCGGATCATTTCGAAGACATCGAAGTCTTTTCACGCGTGACCGATACCCCTGGCAACGAAATCGCGCACCTGACCGTGTCACTCAATCGAATGCTCAAACGCCTTGCCGAAAACAAGGAATACATGGAGGCACAGATTCGCTCCCTGGAACAAGCCAACCAGGAGCTTAAAGAGGCCAAGGAGGAAATTCTTCACTCAGAGAAGCTCTCTTCAGTTGGGCGGCTGGCTGCAGGTGTGGCCCACGAGGTCGGCAATCCCATTGGAGCTATCCTAGGCTATACAAATCTCCTGTCGGCTCACATAAAAAACGACGAAGAGGCTGCAGATTATCTGGCACGCATGGAAGACGAGCTCAGCAGGATAGACACCATCCTTCGAGACCTCCTTGATTTTTCAAGGCCGTCTCCGAGAAAGCCCGTCCCTATTGACGTGAACGAACTGGTTTCAGAGACAACTTCGTTTTTCTCTCACCAAACCCTCATGACGTCTATCTCACTGGACACCTTCTTGGAAGAAAACGCGGGCATGGTCTGGGCCGACGCAAACCAGCTGAAACAGGTCTTGATCAACCTCATGTTCAACGCCTGTGACGCCATGGAAGACGGCGGGCGACTCAGCATTATCACAAGGCGAGCGCCAGGCGCCGGAGGAGCAAGCGGTTTGCCCGGCCAGCCTAAAGAGTGCATTGAAATCTCCGTTTCAGACACAGGTCGAGGGATTCAAGCGTCTGAACTGAATAAGATCTTCGACCCCTTTTATACCACAAAAGCCGCTGGTGAGGGCACTGGCCTGGGGCTCGCTATTAGCCTTCGCATTATTGAAGCCTTCGACGGCAGCATCGCCGTAGAAAGCTTTGAGGGAAAGGGCAGCACCTTTACCATCAGCCTGAATCCCTGGGACCCAAAGCATGATACCGAATGAAGTCATTATCGACTTGGGCGCCATTAGGCACAATTTGTCTGAGATCAAGCGCTTGGCGGGCCCGGAGGCCCGGATCGCTGCGGTGGTAAAGTCAGATGCCTATGGGCACGGCATGGTTCCCGTGGCCCAGACCCTTGAGTCAGCAGGCGTTGACTATTTTGGCGTGTTTGAGTTCCAAGAGGCCCTGGACCTGAGACAGGCGGGCTGCAAGGTCCCAATCTTAATCATGATGGGGATCACAGCGGATGAGGTCTCGGCCGTTGTTGAAAATCACCTTACAGCCGCCCTATTTGACCGGGACATCGCAGAAAAGCTTTCTTCGACCGCCTTGAAAAGGGGCGTGACCGTGCCAGTCCACGTTAAGGTTGACACGGGAATGACTCGCCTCGGTGTAGCATGGACAGACGTGGTCCATTTTCTTGAAAGCCTGTTGCCCCTTAAGGGAATCTGGCTCGAGGGCATATTTTCACACCTGGCTGTGGCAGACGCACCTGACGAGCCTTTCACTGGTGAACAGATCCTCAGATTCCTCCAAGCCGTGGAACAAAGTCGGCGCCTGGGGGTCTGTCAGGAGGCCATCCATGTGGCCAATAGCGGTGCTCTCTTGGGGAAACGGGGCCTGGATCTCGGTATGATCCGGCCCGGCATCCTTCTCTACGGGTCTCCACCCTCTGAAGGGTGGAAAGCTGCTTCCACGTTCAGGCCAGCCATGACCTTTAGATCCAAGGTCGTTCAGGTAAGAAGGGTTCCTGCCGGCACTTCCGTGAGCTACGGGCGCACCTACACCACGCCTGAAAGCGCCGTGATCGCCACCATCCCAGTGGGTTATGATGATGGATACAGTCGTAAGCTTTCCAACCAAGGCGAGGTGCTCCTCCATGGCTCACGGGTGCCGGTCGTGGGCCGCGTATGTATGAACCTGACCATGCTAGATGTCTCTTCGCTGCAAGGCGTGGCAGTGGGGGATGAGGTGGTTCTCCTGGGGGTCCAGGGCGAGGCGCAGATCACCGCCGAAGAGATTGCAAAGATGACCGGAACCATCAGCTACGATGTCTACTGCAGCCTTGGCAAGAGCAACCGTCGGACCTATGTCGATTCATAACAAACCGATCCAACAAAAAAACCCCCGCCAAACTGGAAGAAGCCCTTTCTTGCACGTTCAGCGGAGGCCTTTTAGGCAAGGGAAACCGTTATCGGCACCCCTTGCACTCCTATTCATTCATAGCAACAAAGTCCCAACAGATCAATGGTGATTTGACATGCGCCGTTTTAGGGACAAGGTGCCGGAGTGATCTGGCCATGACCATGGAAGCAGAATCCGTCATCCGCATGTTTCATGTCCACAAACGCTATGGGTCTCAAATAGCCCTCCACGACATCAACCTCAACGTGATGAAAAACGATTTCGTTTTCATCACCGGCCAAAGCGGTGCGGGAAAGACAACCCTCTTGCGCCTCCTTTTTCTGGATGAAGAGGTCTCAGAAGGGCAGATATTGGTCAACGGTATTCATCTGCAGCGTATCCGTCGGGCCAAGATTCCTTTTCTCAGGCGCAACATGGGTGTCGTTTTTCAGGACTTCAGGCTTATCCCCAGCTATACCGTTTATGAAAATGTGGCCCTTGTTCTGGAGACAGCCGGCCAGCAGACGCGCTACATTAAGAAAAAGGTCCGCCAAGTTCTTCGCATGGTCGGCTTAGAGGATCGCCTTCACACTTATCCCCCGAGGCTGTCCGGCGGAGAGCAGCAGCGTGTGGCCGTCGCCAGGGCTGCCGTTGGCAACCCCTTGATTCTGTTGGCAGACGAACCAACAGGCAATCTGGACACGGCTGCCGCAGACATGGTGTTTGATCTGTTCAGGCAACTTCACACTCGAGGCACTACTGTCATCGTGGCAACACACGACTGCCGCCTCTTTGAAAAGGTCCAAGGGCGCATCATCGAGCTGAATCGAGGCCGTGTAGAAAGCAAACATAACATATGAATTTTACGACACTTTCTTTTATTTTCCAGCGGGTACGGAGAAATATCTCTACCAGCCCTTATCTCCACTTAGCCACCACGGCCACGATCGCCTTTTCTTTACTCATCATAGGCGCCTTTGGCCTGATCTATGTAAACATCAATAACCTGATCAGATCATGGCAGGACAACATTCGTGTCGTGGCCTATCTCAGTGATGAGCTTCCCCAAGGAAGCAGGGAGCGCCTTCAACAGCGGCTGGCAAAGCTATACGGTGTGGGGAACATTCGTTATATTTCTAAAGATGACGCCATGGATAGACTCAAAAGACAGATGAAACACCGTCTGTCCCTGCTGGAGGGCCTGCGAGAAAACCCGCTGCCCGCCTCTTTTGAAATCCGACTCGTTCAGGGATGGCAAAGTTGGGACCGGCTAGACCCATTGGTGGATCAGATCAAGGCGTTCCCTGAAATTGAAGATGTGGAGTGCGGACAGGCCTGGTTGCGCCGCTTTTCCCAGTTCATCGCGTTCTTTAAGTTGGCAAGCCTTATTATCGGTGTGCTTATTGCCGCAACCACGGTCTTCGTGTGCACCAATACCATCAAGCTCACCCTTTATACGAAACGCCAAGAGCTTGACATCATGCGCCTGGTCGGCGCGACCGACACCTTTATCCAAACGCCCTTCCATATTCAAAATCTCATTGAGGGGCTTCTAGGCGGCCTGATTGCCGTGGGTGTCCTCTTTGGGACCTACAGGCTCTTTATTAGCAAAGTTCAATCGCCACACCTCTTTTTATCAAGCGGTGAGATCTCCTTCTTGTCACTCACGGCTTGCGGGGTTTTGCTTTCAGTAGGGATGTTGATGGGATGGTTAGGCTCCTGCTTATCTTTGAAGCAATTTCTACAGTCTTGATGCTTTTCCTGTTGGTCTTTTTGCTTTCCGGACGCCTTGTCATGGCTGGTCCACCCGCCAACGAGGTTAAACAAAAGATCAAACAGGGACGAGCCCACATGAAAAGCGTCCAGGAAAGCCTCTCTAAGGCCGAGGAAACTATGGTGACGATCAAGGCTGACGAAGCCTCGGCTATCCAGAACTTGGAGCAGCTCAACCTTCGCTTGAATCAATCACTGGCCAGAGGGAGAATACTCCGCTCTGAAATCGATCACCTAGAGGACAAGATGAGGACCTTAAATGCAGACCTAGAAACCCTGGCTCAAGAAATGCAAGGGCTGAAATCTCATGCTCTGCATCGTTTAGTCGCCTATTACAAACTCGGCCAGTTAGGCATCGCACCGGTGCTCTTTTCTGCAGATTCCTTTTTCGACCTTCGGCAGAGACAAAATGATTTACAACGAATCCTGGCGCGCGATGCCAGGCTATGGGACAAGTTCCAGATTCAACAAGAGCGCCTCCAGTCCTTGTCCGAAATATTGACTGCGCAGCAGGCGAACAAGGACAGCCTCCTGCTCAAACACCAAAAAGAAGCGCAGAGTATGGCTCAAGAAAGGGGCCGGCGGGCCAAACTACTAAAGGGCATCCAGGCGGACAAACGCTTGACCCTGGCCGCCATCCGATCGTTGCGACAGACCGCTAAAGAATTAGATGAGACCATCCGATCCTTAGAAAGGACACCACCATTCCCTGCGGCCCACACCCTGCCACCGTCCGGTGGGTTTGTTGCCCTGAAAGGCACGCTACCCATGCCGGTTGATGGTAAGGTGGTTGTGCCCTTTGGGTATCATAGGGATCAGGGGGCTTATGATGTTAAAAGCTTTCACAGTGGTGTCAACATCATGGCGGATCTCGGCGCCCGGGTCCAGGCCCTGTATGATGGTCAGGTGATCTATGCATCCTGGTTCAAGGGGTATGGCAACATGATGATCATCGACCACGGGGAGCATTATTACACCCTATCGGCACAGCTTGAACAACTGCTCAAGGAAAGAGGAGACACGGTCCAAGCAGGAGAGGTCGTGGGTACGGTTGGAGACACGGCAACACTCAGTGGGCCGGGGCTCTATTTTGAGATTCGCCACCATGGCAAACCTCTGGATCCCGTCTTATGGTTCAAAAAATAAGCCGTGCTTGCCCGTTTATTATCTCTGTCAATTATGGTATGAATATCGCATAGGAAGATACGCAATTTGCGTTAAATTGCAAGAGGGGCAGGACCCCTGCCGAGAGAGGACCAGTCGCTCGTGGCCATCGGGCCTCTGGCTATCAGCCATAGGGAGGACTCATGACGCTTTTGTTGAAACAACATAAAGGAAAAATCACCGCCGTTGTCTTGTTCTGTGCGATCCTTTGGGTAACGGCCAGCGGGATTTATCAAGATCTGTTGGCGGGAACCGATAAGACCTATGAAGAGCTTAAGATATTTAGCGATGTCCTTGATATTGTAGAGAAAAGCTACGTAGACCCTGTAGACTCGAAGGACCTGGTTCGTGGCGCGATCCAGGGCATGGTCCAGGCCCTGGATCCACACTCTTCATATCTCTCGCCTGACGCCTTTAAGGAACTTCAAATAGACACCAAGGGAGAATTCAGTGGTATCGGCATTGTGATTACAATGCAAGATAACGTTTTGACAGTGATTTCCCCGATCGAGGGATCTCCTGCTCATACGGCAGGCATCCTTGCTGGAGACCGAATCTTGAAGGTGGATGGTGAAGACACCAAAAGGATGAAATTGTGGGAAGCTGTGAAGAAGATGCGAGGCAAGAAAGGGACCACGGTGGTCATCACGGTTTCCCGAAAGGGACTGGACGAACTCAAGGAATTCAAAATCGTGCGTGATGTGATTCCCCTGGAGAGTGTACGCGCCTATGTTCTCAAGCCGGGATATGGCTACCTTCGTATTACGAACTTCAGGGACCATACCTTCCAGGACGTGGAGGCAGCCCTAAAGAAACTCGAAACAGGGGAAACGCCCCTAGCGGGACTCATCCTGGATCTTCGGGATAACCCGGGCGGCCTACTGGATCAAGCCGTTAGTGTTGCGGATGTCTTCCTAGATGAAGGCGTTATTGTCTCCATAAAAGGACGGGTAGACTCCCATTCAAAGACCTATTCAGCCCATCCTAATGAAGAGAAACATGCCTATCCCATCGTCCTCCTAATCAATGAAGGCAGTGCCAGCGCATCAGAGATCGTAGCAGGCGCCTTGCAGGATTATGGACGTGCCCTTCTCTTGGGTGCCACCTCTTTTGGAAAGGGATCGGTCCAATCTGTTGAGCCCTTGCGAGATGGCTCTGGTTTGAAACTCACCATAGCACGGTATTACACCCCGAAAGGTCAGGTCATACAGGCCAAGGGAATCTCGCC
>Ga0180433_10001398_pt1 | contig 40350 bp, 44 predicted proteins | sample SS_ome_8_FD_132980 | JGI IMG/M metagenome (GOLD analysis project Ga0180433, IMG submission 132980) | Hypersaline lake sediment archaeal communities from the Salton Sea, California, USA - SS_1_D_1 metaG | ecosystem: Environmental > Aquatic > Non-marine Saline and Alkaline > Hypersaline >... | reverse complement strand
TGGAGGTTCATCTTGTCGCTGTTGGGGAACACCGTGTTGAGCTGTATGTCCCGCCCGTCGGTTGACAGAGGGCAGGAGAAATGGTAGAAGCGCCCGATCCTGAGCGATGTGCTCCTGCCGGAGAGGGCGCGGTTTATGATCCTGGCGACTGACTCCAGGTTCCTGACTACGGTCTGCTCTTTCACAGGCCAACCGCCTCCATTATGTCGGCGACGGCCTCCTTGCCAATGCCCTCGAACTTCTGCAGAAGGATCTCCTTGGCCACCTCTTTGCCGAACATCTCGGTGTTCCTCATGTACTGCTGCAGGCCGCGGACGGAGCACACGCCCTCGAGCTCCCCGGCTCTGATGGCCTCGTCAACCTTCTCCTTGAAGGTTATCAGCTCGGCGGAGAACATCTTCTTCACCGCGGGATTGCCATCGTACTCCAGCACGACGCTGAAGCGGTCGAACAGCGCCTTGTTCAACGGCTTGGTCCCCTCGTATTCCGGGTTCATGGTGGCGCAGAACACGAAGTCGCGGTGGGCGTAGATGACCTCACCGTCCTTCTGCGTGAGGGTCATCCTTCTCTCGTAGTCGGTGATGGAATGGAAGACGAAGTTGGCCCCCGGCTTCGCCCCGTTCAGCTCGTCGGCGACGAACATGCCGCCATACCTCATGAAGTGGGTGAGCACGCCGTCCTGCCAGGCAAAGCCTCCCTTCCCCGAGGGAATCCACGAGCCGAACAGGTCCTCGGGGCTTATGGCGTCATAGAGCTGCACCCGTACGTAGGGAAGGGTGAGCCGGTGCGCGATCAGCCGCAGGACGTGGGACTTGCCGGTGCCGGTCTCTCCGATGAGCAGGACGTTTCGCCGGTCGCGAACGGCGCTCTCCAGAATGGCCGTGTCCGACGTCTCCCCCATCTGCCGTGGGTAGTAGGGAGGAGGCTCCTCCCGCACCAGGTAGGGGGAGCCGGAGTGGTCGGCGAAGTCACGGAAACCCGTTGCGCCACCCGAAGCTCCAGCACTGGCACTCTCGGCCGGTTCGCTCTTCTCGTTCGCTGTCTCCATCTTGCCCCTGCCTCCTGCAGGCCGGCGCCCCGCTCGCACTTGGGCCGGGGGGTGCGTGGTGTGCCAGCACTGTGTGTACGTGTCCGTATCTGCGTGGCCGCTGCCGTACTCGTATGGGCCATTATACCCACAGGGACTCGGCGCGGCAAGCAAGGCGCGCTGTGCAGCGGGTTGTCGCCGGTGCCACAGGCAGGGCGAAGCGAGCGCCACGGCACGCGCCAGGTGGGGATTGACACCGGGGAGGCGTGCGTCTAACCTTCAATCAGCGCGAGGAGGGACGGAATGGCAATCGAAGTGACAGTGAAGAAGACCGATTTCCGTACGGTGGCTTTCATCCACCGCAAGGCCCATTTCAACGAGATACCGCAGGCCATGGGCCAGCTCTACGGGTGGGTCCAGCAGAAGGGCTACATCCCCGCGGGCCCCCCTATTGGGGTCTACTTCAACAGCCCGGAGCAGGTACCCCCCGAGGAGCTGATATGGGAGATTCACGCTCCCATAGGCGGCGACGTATCTCCCGGCGGCCCCAATGAGCAGGGCATCGGCGTCAAGACAGTGGAGGGGGTGGAGGTCGCTTCGGCGATGCACAAGGGCCCCTTCGACCAGGTGGGCCCGGTCTACGCCGAGCTCTTCCAGTGGCTGGCGGACAGCGGCTACGAGATGGCCGGACCGATGGAGGAGGCATACCTCAGCGACCCGGCGACCACCGCTCCTGAGGAGCTGCTCACCGAGATCCGCCTGCCCATCAAGAAGAAATAGGGCTGGCGGGGCCTCAGCCCGGCTGCGCCGACGGTCGGCCGCGCCCGCCGCGGGGCTAGATGGCTTCGGATTGCCGCATGAGCGAGGCGATGGTCAGGGATAGCAGGCCCACGCTGAGCAGGATGACGTAGAGCTGGAATGAGCCGGCCTCGATGGCGGCCATGATGATGCTCGCCACTCCCATGGCCAGCGCTATCGCTGTGAACGCGAGTGTCAGGATCGGTCGTAGTCCCTCCATGTTTTCACCTCCACTGTCGATACTGATTGCCGGCCAGCCACTACTCCCCGTTCTATAGTCCGCTGCCTTCTGCCAGCGCTAGATGCTGTGCAGATTGGTGTCGCACCTTCGGCACGGAAGAACGTTGTGCTTATCTCGCCAGTTGCCACACGCGGACGCGGCATACCTCGGACGAGTTGATGACCTCAAACTCGTAGCCCATTCGCTTGAGGGCTTCGAGAAGGTCCTTGGGCCACTCCTTGGTCTCCTTGTACATCTCGAGATGCGTGCTCTCGATGCTCTCCTCATCGATGGCGAAGCCGTGCCTGTTGGCGATCTTCTTGAGCATCGGCAGCGCTATCTTGATCTCGCGGTACTCCATTATCCGTTATCCGTTCCTTTCCGAGTGTCTGCATTGCTCGGGTGCACAACCCCTGTCCGCGCCTTCGCCAATCGGTGAAGCAAGTACACGGCGTCACGCGGCAGCCGGGCCTCTCAGGCCAAGCTTACCTCTTTTCGCCCTGCGACTCCAGCCCTGGTCGCGTCTTCTCCGACTTGGTCGTGGGCCCCTCCTGCGGGCACGGCGCTATTTGTGATAGGCCATATATATGTCAACCTCGACCATAGCGCCGTCCTGGTCGAAGAAGTGATGGGCGAAGTAGATGTTGCCCTTATCGTCCAGCGTCGGCTCGGCGGCGAAAAGAGATATGACCTCCTCAGCCTCGCCCCAGCTACCGTCACCCGATTTCAGCGAGCGATATACCGCCGGGCCGGGGTAGCCCAGGCGGCTCTGCCCGGAGAACCACAGCTCCTCGCCGTCCGAGGACAGGAAGGGCAGGTCTTCATTCAGGTTGCTGTTCACCGTCGGGCCGAGATTGACCGGCTCGCCCCACGTTCCGTCGACCTTCTGCGAACTCCAGATGTCCATGCCGCCGAATCCGTCGGGGGCGTCCCAGCCGAAGTATACCGTGTCGCCGTCGGCGCTGACGTGCAGCTCTCCAACACTGTATTCCCCGTTCAACTGCTCCCCGGCGTTCTCCCAGTCGCCCCACACGCCGTCCTCGTATTCGGCGGTATAGAAGTCCACCTCGCCGTAGTTGCCCGCCCGCACCGAGCAGAACCACAGGGTGTCGCCGCGGGCACAGGGGCAGCCCTCCAGGGACAGGGCATCGCTCAGAACGACCCGCTCCGGCTCGGTCCAGGCGTCGTTGATCTGGCGGGACCACCAGATGCCGGTCACGCCGTCGGTGACCTGGTCGGTCGCCGGCACGTCCACGTCCGGGGTGAAGAAGAAGAAGAAGGTATCGCCATCCGGTGTTATGAACGGGGAGTCTTCGGCTCCTGCGGTGTTTATCGGGCCCTCCATGGGGACGGGGTAGTACCAGTCCTCGCCGTGGAGCACTGGGGGGAAGGCGTCGTCCTGCGCCGCTACCTTGACCGCACTGTCGGGTATGGCTTCCTCGCGCGTCATTGCGTTCTGTGGCTCGCCCGGCTCGCTGCACCCGGCGATGAGGGCGAAGGCGACAACGGGCAGCAGGAGCAGTGCGGCGCATGTCTTCCGATTCAGAGTGGTCTCCTGTTCAATCTGCACCTCGGCGGGAAGCCCCACCCCTCAGGTCGAGGCCCCCTCACAGTCCTATTTCCGCGGCGATGTCCTTCATCGCCTCCAGGCCCAGTCCGATGAACTCCTCCAGTTCGAGGCCGAGGTCGCTGCACGCCGCTATCTGCTCCCGGTTTGCCCCGGCGGCGAATCGCGCCTCGGCGAAGCGCTTCATCAGCGACTGTGCGGTCAGACCGGCAAGCCTCCTGTCGGGACGCACCAGTGCTCCGGCGACGATGAGGCCGGTCAGGGGGTCGGCGCACAGAAGGGCCTTGTCGAGCAGCGTTTCGCACGGTATTCCGTGGGTCCAGTTGTGGCACAGAATGGCCTGGGCCACCTCTTCCGACGCGCCAAGGTCCCGGGCAATGTCGGCCCCCAGCCTGCTATGCGCCTCCATGTCCCCCTCGGTCAGCTCGATGTCTATGTCGTGAAGCAGCCCGGTGAGTCCCCATACCTCCTCATCCTGGCCCAGCCTTCTGGCCAGGGCCCTCATGACGGCTTCGGTGGCCAGCATGTGGCCGATCAGGTTCTCGTTCTCCACATTGGCCGCGATGGCATCCAGGGCCTGGTCTCTGGTCAGGTTCTCCACCCGTCTATCTCCTCTACGTCTCCGCGACAGTCTATGCGCAGAGGCAGAAGCCGGCATGACCCGCGACTTCTGACATGACTGCCAAATGCGTCTCGTTGGGCCGCTCGCACCATTCACGCCTGACGGGGGTTCTCCGCCAGGTGTGAATGCGATCAGCTTCTCTGCGCCTGGACCGTTTCCAGCCGGGAGTCCGGCATGTGGAGCTTCGCTCTCAAGTATTGCCCGGTGAAGGAGCCATCCTGCTCCGCTATCCTCTCAGGCGTTCCCTCGGCTATGACGTAGCCGCCACGGTCGCCAGCGCCGGGGCCGAGGTCGATAATATAGTCGGCATTCTTGATGAGGTCAAGGTGGTGTTCAATGAGGATTACCGTGTTGCCGGCGTCGGCAAGGCGGTGCAGCACGCCGAGCAACGCGGCGGCGTCTTCGAAGGAAAGGCCGGTGGTGGGCTCGTCAAGGATGTAGAGCGTCCTGCCGGTGGCTCGTCTAGAGAGCTCGGTCGCCAGCTTGACGCGCTGTGCCTCGCCTCCGGAGAGGGTGGTTGCCGGCTGCCCCAGCTTGATGTATCCCATCCCGACATCACGCAGCGTCTCGAGCTTGCTTCTCACCCTGGGGAAGTTCTCGAAGAACGAAAAGGCCTCCTCCACGCTCATCTCCAGGACCTCGGCGATGTTCCTGCCTTTGAAGCGGATCTCCAGCGCCTCGCGGTTGTAGCGCTTCCCCTTGCACACCTCGCAGGGAACGGTGACGTCGGGCAGGAACTGCATCTCTATCTGGATATAGCCCTCGCCGCGGCAAGCCTCGCACCGCCCCCCTTTGACATTGAAGGAGAACCTCCCCGGCGGGTAGCCGCGCATGCGGGCTTCCGGCACCGTGGCGAAGAGCTGGCGGATGGGGGTGAAAGTGCCGGTGTACGTCGCCGGATTGCTTCGCGGGGTGCGCCCGATCGGTGACTGGTTGATATTGACTACCTTGTCGATGTTCTCCAGCCCGTCGATGCCGTCGCACTCGCCGGGGCGCTCCCTGGCCTTGTAGAAGACCTGGGCCAGCTTCCTGTAGAGGATGTCGCTGATGAGGGTGCTCTTCCCCGACCCGGAGACGCCGGTAATGCAGACGAACATCCCCAGAGGAAGGCGAACATCGATGTTCTTGAGGTTGTTCTGCCGAGCCCCCCGGACAACCAGTTCCTTGCCCGAGCCGGGGCGGCGCTTCTCAGGAAGCGCAATCTGCTTGCGCCCGCTCAGGTACTGCCCGGTAATCGAGTCGGGGCTGTTCATGATGTCCTCGATGGTCCCCGTCACCACGACGTCACCGCCATGCTCGCCGGCGCCGGGCCCCATGTCGATTATGTGGTCGGCGGCGCGCATCATCGCCTCGTCATGCTCCACGACCAGGATGGTGTTGCCGAGGTCGCGCAGCATCTTCAAGGTGTCGATGAGGCGGTAGTCGTCGGCGGCATGGAGGCCAACGGTTGGCTCGTCGCAGATATACAGTACGCCCATGAGCCCGCTGCCAATCTGGGTGGCAAGGCGTATTCGCTGCGCCTCCCCGCCGGACAGGGTGCTGGAGGCGCGGTCAATGGTGAGGTAGTCCAGGCCGACGTGCCGCAGGAAGCCGAGTCGAGCCCTGATCTCCTTGAGGACCTGGCGGGCGATGGTGAGCTCCCGTGGGCTGAGGATGGGCTTGCTTCCCTCGACGCCGCTGAGGCGGTCAACCCAGTCCCCCGACTGCTCGACAGACATCGCCGTTATCTCGGCGATGTTCTTGCCGCCAATGGTGACCGCCAGCGATTCCGGCTTGAGTCGCTGGCCGTGGCATACCGGGCACGGCCGGGAGGACATGTACCGCTCGATATGCCAGCGGGTGCGGTCGGACTCCGTTTCGCGGTGGGCTCGCTCCAGATAGGGAATCACTCCCTCGTAGCCGGTGAAGTGCTTGCGCACCCTGCCGAAGCGGTTTCGATGGCTTACCAGTTCTCCCTCCTCGCCGTAGAGGATGAGGTTGAGATGCTCCTCGCTCAGCTCCTTGACCGGCACGAGAAGGGAGAAGCGGTAGTCTCGCGCCAGGCCTTCAAGCTCGTAGGAGCGCCAGGAGAACCACCAGCCGGGATGGACCGCCCCCTCGGCGATGGAGAGCTCCTTGTTGGGAATGACCAGGTCGCGGTCGATCTCCATCTTCACCCCGAGGCCGCTGCACGCGGGACAGGCGCCGTGGGGGCTGTTGAAGCTGAAGGTGCGTGGCTCGATCTCCCCCACGCTGATGCCGCAGTGGACACAGGCGAAGTGCTCCGAGAAGAGAAGCTCCGGGCCATCCTCGACAGAGACGAGGAGCACCCCTGCCCCCAGCTTGAGAGCGGTCTCCACGGAGTCGGCGAGGCGGCCCTGCTGCTCCATACCCTCGACGGCAAGCCGGTCCACTATCGCTTCGATGGTGTGGCGCCTGTTCTTGTCCAGGTCGAAATCCTCCGACAGGTCGCGAACCCGTCCATCGACTCTCACCCGCACGTAGCCGCCCTTTCGCAGGTCTTCAAGCACCGCCTGATGCTCCCCTTTGCGGTCCCTCACCAGTGGGGCCATGATCATGATCTTGCTTTGCTGGGGGAGTTCGAGGATGGAGTCGACCATTTGCTGTACCGTTTGCTGAGCGATCTCGCGTCCGCAGTTGGGGCAGTGGGGGTGGCCCACACGGGCGAAGAGCAGTCTCAGGTAATCGTAGACCTCGGTCACCGTCCCCACGGTGGAACGCGGGTTTCTGCTCGGGCCCTTCTGGTCGATGGAGATTGCCGGACTCAGTCCCTCGATGTAGTCGACGTCGGGCTTCTCCATCCGCCCGAGGAACTGGCGGGCGTAGGCAGAGAGAGACTCGACATAACGGCGTTGCCCCTCGGCGTAGACGGTGTCGAAGGCAAGGGAGCTCTTGCCTGAGCCGGAGACACCGGTGATTACCACCAGCCTGTCTCGAGGTATGGCGACATCGATGTTCTTCAGGTTGTGCTCGCGAGCTCCTTTTACGAATATCGTATCCAGTGGCATAGGGTCGCTTTCCCTTCTGTTTGCCTCCTGCTTCCTAGTGTAGCATGGCACTCGTAGCTGAACAAGGCTTGTGAAGCTTATACAGAATGGTTGCATTTTGTCTCATATTAGGCTATAATAGCATTTCGGTGGAACCCATGACTGGCATTTCACAGCATGACCGTATCGCAAAGGCGAGCTAGGGTTTGTCTCAGCACAAGCAGGATTGGGCAATCAGACGAACAGGGTCTCAAAGCTGTACCGGCGCAGGGCAACCACCAAATAAGGAAGGAGGCTTGGTATGGTTTTGGAGGACAAGACTCTGGTGTGTCGGGATTGCGGCCAGGAGTTTGTGTTCACCGTTGGTGAACAGGAGTTCTTCCAGTCGCGTGGGCTGCTGAGCGAGCCCACGCGTTGCCGTGAGTGCCGTTCGGTGAGACGGCGCAATCGCGTTGGCGAAACCCGCCAAATGTACCCCGCAATCTGCGCGTCCTGCGGCGCGGAGTGTGAGGTTCCCTTCGAACCCAGAGACGGTCGGCCGGTCTACTGCAACGAGTGCTTTACCAAGGTAAGGAATCGGTTCTAGCGGCCGCAGAGTTCAGGTGATACCAGGCAGAGAGCCGAGACGCTCCCGATGTCTCGGGAGGTCGTGGTATAGCTGCCCGTGAGGAGTAATGAATGTTGGCGTTTGCCGGGTGAGGCTGCGCCTGCCCGAGAACCATTCGCTGAAGGGCAAGCGGCAGGTGGTGAAGTCGGTCACCCAGCGAGTCCAGAACAAGTATAACGTGTCGATAGCTGAGGTCGATGACCAGGATGTCTGGCAGGTCATCACTCTGGGGATAAGCTGTGTTAGCGAGAGCGCGCAGCATGCCAATGAGGTCCTATCCAAGGTTGTGGGCTTCATCCAGGCGAGCAGGTTCGACGTCGAAATGCTCGACTATGACCTGGAGATCATCAGCGTCTAGAACGAGCGCCCTCCGCTCGTTGGCCCGCAATCGCTCGTGCCATCAGGTCGTTCCCGCCATGCTTGCCGGCTATCCATGAATGCCGTTGGGGGGCTCCTTCGGCTGGCTCTCGCCACGGCGAGTCGCCTCCGGGGACAGGCCCAACAGGTAGTCGCCTGATTCATCAGGCAAGGCCGCCCAATGAATTGGGCAACTACAGTACCGCATCGGCGCCGGCGCCGCGACAAGGGCGAATGGGGAAGGGGTGTGACCTGATTCCGGGAGCATCATGGACACTGCAGCCTTCCTAGACCATCTGAGAGCACACCCCCTGTTCGAAGAACAGGTGGCCCATGTTGAGCATGTGCCGCCGCGCGGCGCGGGCTACGAGACTCTCACAAACGCGCTTCACCCTGACCTCGAAGCGCGTCTTCAGGCTGTGCATATCCGCACGTTGTACCGCCACCAGGCTCAGGCAGCGGATGCCGCCGCGTCGGGCAAGAACGTTTTTGTGGTGACCCCGGCGGCCAGCGGCAAGACGCTGTGCTACAACCTCCCCGTGCTCGATGTCATGCTCCGGGAGAAGCGCAGCCGTGCCCTGTATCTCTTTCCCACCAAGGCGCTGGCTCAGGACCAGCGCCGGGGTCTGCTGGAGCTTGCCTCACCGCTGGGGATAGGGTGCGCTACGTTCGACGGCGATACCCCGCCGCAGGAGCGAGGCGACATCAAGCGGGGCGCTCGGCTGGTCATGACCAATCCCGATATGCTTCATCTTGGCATTCTGCCCAATCATCAGTCGTGGTCGAGGTTTATTCGTCAGCTTCGCTATGTGGTGGTCGACGAGGCCCACGTGTACCGCGGCGTCTTCGGCTCTCATGTTGCCAATGTGCTCCGCCGCCTGCGGCGCGTGTGCACGCTCTACGGGGCGTCGCCCCAGTTCATCTGCGCCTCCGCCACCATTGCCAACCCCCGGGAGCATATCGAGAGGCTGGTGGGTCTTCCCTTTGAAGTCATCGACGACGATGGCTCGCCCTATGGCGGGAAGGACTTCGTGTTCTGGAATCCTCCCATAATCGACCAGGCGCGAGCCACCAGACGCAGCCCGAATTCGGAGGCCACCTTTCTCTTCGGCGAGCTGGTCAAGGGTAACCTGCGCACCATTGCCTTCGCCCGGTCGAGGAAGCTCACCGAGCTCATCTATCTACACCAGGGAGCAACTGGCCGGCGATAAAAGACGGCTGGCTGACAGAATAAGGCCGTATCGGGCCGGCTATCTGCCCGAGGACCGGCGACAAATCGAGCGCCAGCTCTTTGACGGTGAGCTGCTGGGAGTGGTGGCGACCAATGCCCTTGAGCTTGGAGTGGACATCGGGGACCTCGATGCCACCGTGCTCACCGGTTACCCGGGGAGCATCGCCAGCACGTGGCAGCAGGCGGGGCGGAGCGGGAGGAGAGGGGAGAGGTCCCTCGCTTTCCTCATCGGCCTGGCCAATCCCCTGGACCAGTATTTCATGCGACACCCCGAGGCCTTCTTCGGCAAGAGCTTTGAGTACGTGCTCATCAATGAAGCCAACCCCTACGTTCTCAGGTCGCATCTCCTCTGCGCTGCCTATGAACACCCTCTGGACAAGACGGACGAAGCGCTGTTCGGCGAGCACTTCGGCGACGTGAGGACGAGCCTGGAAGAGGAGGAGTTGCTCCGGGAACGCGGTGGGCGGTGGTATCTTTCACCAGCCATACTCTATCCGGCAGAGCAGGTCAACATCCGCTCGGTATCCTCAGAGCGCTACACCGTTGTCGATGCCTCACAGGGCAATCGGGAGCTGGAGACGGTCGAGGCGGCGGTTGCCTTCTTCGAAATCCATCCCGGCGCCATCTATCTGCACCAGGGCGAGACGTACCTGATTGCCCAACTGGACCTGCTGTCGCATACCGCCTACGCCCAGCCTGTCGACGTCGACTACTATACGCAGACCAAAGATATAACCGAGGTCTCCATCGTCGATGTGATCGAGCGGAAGGAGGCTGGGGGAGTGGGTGTCTATCTGGGAGAGGTGGAGGTGACCACCGACGTGGTGGGTTTCAAGAGGAAGAGGCAGTTCACCGAGGAGGTCATCGGCGAGGAGGCCCTTGACCTGCCGTCGCAGACCTTCCCCACCGTGGCGCTGTGGTTCGACATACCGGACCGGACCGTCTTCGCCCTGGCCGAGAAAGGGCTTGACCTCGCCGGCGGACTTCATGCCACGGAGCACGCCGCCATAGCTCTCCTGCCCATCTTCGCCCTGTGCGACAGGAATGATGTGGGTGGCATGTCCACCGCGCTTCACGCCGATACCGGCAGGCCACAGGTGTTCATCTACGATGCCTATCCCGGCGGCATCGGCATCGCCGAGAAGGGCTTCGAGCTGGTCGAGGAACTGTGGCGGGCCACGCTGAGGGCGATTTCCGAATGCCCCTGCGAGTCGGGCTGTCCCAGTTGCATCCAGTCGCCCAAATGCGGCAACAACAACGAGCCGCTGGACAAGAAAGCGGCGGAGCTCATTCTCGGCGCTCTTGTGGGGCCCGGCTGATGCCCGGCCCACGGTGATGAACCACGACTGTCTGAGAGTCAGGTGCGGATTCCCACAGTTCTAAGGTATACTGTGGTGGGATTACGGGCGGTGGAGGTGGCAGCGGCTCGCGGGTCGCGCCAACGAGAAGGGAGCAATAGATGCCAGCAGTAGCAGTTATCGGCGCGCAGTGGGGAGATGAGGGAAAGGGCAAAATCGTTGACCTCCTTTCGGAGAAGGTGAACATGGTGGTGCGCTTCTCGGGGGGCAACAACGCCGGGCATACGGTCATCAATCCCCACGGTGAGTTCAAGTTGCGTCTTGTCCCCTCCGGCGTTTTCCACCGGGATGCCACGTGCATTATCGGCAACGGTGTGGTCATCGATCCCGCGGTGCTTCTTGAAGAGATCGACGCGGTGAAGAAGAGCGGCGTGAGCCTGGAGCGGCTGTTCGTCAGTGACCGCGCCAACCTGATAATGCCCTATCACAGGCTTCTCGACGGCCTGGAGGAGGAGGCCCGCGGCGGCGGCGCCATAGGAACCACGAGACGGGGGATCGGCCCCTGCTACACGGACAAGGTTGGCCGCCTGGGCGTTCGCGCTGGAGACTTGCTCGACAGGGAGATGTTCCGGGAGAGGCTTAGCTTCGTTCTGGAACAGAAGAACCGTATCCTCACCAAGCTGTACGACGCTGAGCCGCTGTCGTTCGACAGCATGTACGATGAATACTGCGGCTACGCGGACCGCCTGGTGCCCCACATCAGGCCAACCGATATGATAGTGCAGCGGGCCCTGGAGGCGGGTCAAACGGTGCTGCTGGAGGGGGCGCAGGGTACCATGCTGGATGTCGACTTCGGAACGTATCCCTATGTCACCTCAACGTCCACCATCGTGGGTGGCGCCTGCTCCGGCCTGGGGATCAGCCCGTTGCGGGTGGACCGGGTCATCGGTGTGTGCAAGGCGTACAGCACAAGGGTTGGCGCGGGGCCCATGCCGACCGAACTCACCGACGAGATGGGGGAACGGATACGAGAGCGAGCTCATGAGTATGGTGTGGTCACGCGGCGGCCGCGTCGCTGCGGGTGGTTCGACGCCGTGGTGTGTCGGTTCAGCACGCGGATCAACGGTTTCTCCGATTTCGCCCTGACCCGGCTCGATATCCTGGACATTATGCCGTCAATCAAGGTGTGCACCGGCTACAAGGTTGACGGCAAGACGCTTACAGACCCCCCGAGCAGCCCGTCGGTCCTGGCCAGGTGCAAACCGGTCTACGAGGAGCTTGCCGGCTGGGAAAGCGATACCAGCGAGATTCGCCACTTCCAGGAGCTGCCCGCCGCAGCGCGCTCATACGTTGAACGGCTCGAGGAACTGATCGGCTGTCCGGCGAGCGTGGTGTCGGTCGGCCCCAGCCGCGAGCAGACCATCATCCTTCGAGACGTGCCCTAGCCCTGGGCAGGCGTTGGGCGCACACCGGAACGCTGTCTCATACCCTGGCTTGCACGGGAAGGTCGATCCTGTAGTCTCTCAGCGTGGTCGCAATAACGGCTGCCGATTTCTCGTCAGGCTCGGTAAGAGGCAGACGTGGCTTGCCTACGCGGAAGCCCAGGTGATTCAAGGCGTACTTGGTGGGGATGGGGTTGGACACGACGAACATGGCGTTGATGAGCGGAAGCAGGTGGAGATGGATCGCCGCTGCCTCTTCCCGCTTGCCGGCGAGGGACTTCTCCATCATCTCCTTTATCTGAAGGCCGACGACATGGGAGATGACGCTGATTACGCCGTACCCCCCCAGGGCGAGTAGGGGCAGCGTGTCGCCGTCGTTGCCGCTGTAGACGAGGAAGTCCTTCTTCACTCCATCGATTATCCTGCCGATCTGCTCCAGGTTGGCACTGGCCTCCTTTACACCCACCACGTTGTCGAGTTCGCTCAGCTTGATTGCCGTCTCAGCGGTAAGGTTCACCGCCGTTCGGCTCGGCACATTGTAGGGAATGCAGGGGAGGGTGGTCGCCCCGGCAATGGCCTTGAAGTGTTGTAGAAGCCCGTCCTGCGTCGGCCTGCTGTAGCACGGCGCAACGATGAGAATGGCGTCGGCGCCGACCTTCTCCGCCTCCCTGGTGAGCTCGATGCTCTCCCTCGTGTTGTAGGTGCCGGTGCCCGCCACCACCGCCCCACGGTCGCCAATGGCCTGCTTGACCTCGCCGAAGAGCCTGAGCTTCTCCTCCCGGCTGAGGGCGGGGGCCTCCCCGGTGCTCCCCGAGACCACGAGGCCGTCGCTTCCCGAGTCGATGAGGGCGACGGCAAGCTTCTTCGCCTGCTCGTAGTCAACCTCGCCTTCACCGTCAAAGGGGGTTATCATAGCCGTGATCAGTCTACCTAGCCCAGCCATGGCGTGCCTCCAATATATCTATATCCAGCCTCTCTCGATCATAGTCTCGGCGATCTGGATGGTGTTGAGGGCCGCCCCTTTCCTGATGTTGTCGGCCACCACCCACATAGCCAAGCCGCGCTCATGGGAGACGTCCTTGCGAATGCGTCCCACAAACACGTCGTCGGTTCCAGCCACCGACCACGGGTGAGGGTACAAACTGATACCGGGGTCGTCCTGCACCTTGATACCGGGGGAGTCAGCCAGGATCTGCCGCGCTTCCGTCGGGGACATCGCTCTCTCGAATTCGATGTGGATAGCCTCGCTGTGCCCGATAGAAACGGGAACACGTACGCAGGTTGCGGAAATACCGATATCCGGCGCGTGCATTATCTTCTGAGTCTCCTCCACCATCTTCCACTCCTCTTTGGAGTAGGCATTGTCGAGGAAGAGGTCGATTTCGGGGAGGACGTTGAAAGCGATCTGGTGGGGAAAGAGGTGGGGCACCACCTCACGCCCCTCGAGAGCCAGCTTCGTCTGGTCCACCAGTTCCTCCATGGCGGCGGTGCCGATGCCGGAAGCGGACTGATAGCTGTCGACGATAATCCGCTTGATGGGATTCACCTTGTGCAGGGGGTTGATGGCGACCACCATCTGTATGGTGGAGCAGTTGGGGTTGGCGATGATTCCCTTCTCGCGGTTCTTGGCGTCGTCGGGGTTGACCTCAGGCACCACCAGCGGCACGCTCGGGTCCATCCTGAAGGCCGAGCTGTTGTCGACCACGACGGCACCAGCGCGCGCCGCAACGGGAGAGAAGTGACTGCTGATCTCAGCGCCCGCGGAGAAGAGAGCGATGTCCACGCCATCGAAAGAGTGCGCGGTGGTCTCCTTCACCTCCACCTGCTCGTGCTTGAAATAGAGCTTCGCGCCGGCCGACCGGTCAGAGGCGAGAAGCCGGATTGAGTTCATCGGGAAATTGCGCTGCTCCAGGATCTTGATGAACTCCCGGCCAACAAGCCCGGTGGCGCCGACGACGGCAACATGCAACCCTCGCATCAGGACCTCCTACAACCCTAACAGGCTCTCCAAGCCGTATACTAGTCCCTTGGTCTTGACCACTTCTTTTATGGCCATGACCACCCCCGGCATGAATGTCTCCCGGCTGATGGAGTCATGGCGTATGGTCAGCGTCTGGCCGGGCGCTCCGAGTATCACCTCCTGATGAGCGAGAAGCCCCGGAAGCCGCACGCTATGGATCGCGATGCCCTCGGTCTCTCCCCCGCGCGTCCCGGCCAGCGTCTCCTTCTCGAGTGCGGGGTAGTTGAAACGCTTGCCTCGTGCCTCCGCCATTGCGCGGGCGGTAGCCAGTGCAGTGCCCGACGGGGCATCCGCCTTCTTGTCGTGGTGCTTCTCTATTATCTCGGCAGAATCAAAATACCTGGCCGCCAGCCTAGCCAGGTGAGTCATCACCACTGCACCCAACGAGAAGTTGGGGGCTATTATAGCACCTATGTCGCCATTATTACAGAGCCCCCTGATTTCCTCGACATCCTCGGTGGAGAGCCCTGTAGTGCCCATGACCAGGTTGACGCCTTGCTTTGCTGCGACACGCGCCGCGGGCATGGCGGCGTCGCGGATGGTGAAGTCCACCATGACGTCGGGACGGCAACGCAGCAGGATGGCCTCGAGGTCGGTGGAAATTGGGATATCGCCGGAGCCGTCGGGGAGCGTCAGGAGGTCGCCCTTCACTCTAAGGTCAACCGCGCCGACAGCTCTGAGGCCTTCGTCTCCGCACAGGGTGTTTATGACCTCGCTTCCCATCCTCCCCGCAGCCCCATGAACCACTACCGCTATCGCCATTGGTCAACACCTCTGCGGAGTCTGGCTCAGCTATTGAAACTGCGCCGTGGCGGTCGTCCCCTGGGTCCGCGTTGGTCGCTTCGCGGTCCCTGAGGCCGTGATTGAGGTTTCTTGGGGAAGCCGGACGCCCGGGTGTCCTTGACCTTGGCCACCTTTGAAAGTCCCTGAAACACGGCACGTCGCGACAGGTTCACCCGCCCCATATGGTCTATCTCCGTGACCATCACCATGATCTCGTCGCCAACTTTGACCACATCCTCCACGCTGGGAACGCGGTAGTCGGCAAGCTCACTGATGTGAACCATTCCGTCCTTGCCTGGCCACAGCTCGACAAAAGCACCGTAGCTTTCCACGCGGGTCACTCTGCCGGTATAGGTGGCTCCGACTTCGACCTCTCTGGTCAGGCTCTCGATCTTCTTGATGGCCTTCTGCGCCCCCTCTTCACTGACCGAGCCGATGAGGACCGTGCCATCGTTGTCGATATCTATGGTCGTTCCAGTCTCTTCGATGATCGACCTGATCATCTTGCCCCCAGGACCAATGACGGCACCAATGCGGTCAGGAGAGATCATCATCTTGTAGATTCTCGGCGCGTACTTGCTGAGCTCCGGTCGGCACGTATTGATGGTCTCGTTCATCTTGCCCAGGATGAAGAGGCGTGCCTCTCGTGCTTGCCCCAGCGCCTCCTGGACGATCTCGTAGGAGACCTGCTTGAGCTTGATATCCATTTGAAGGGCAGTGAGGCCTTCGGCGGTGCCTGCCGCCTTGAAGTCCATATCGCCATAGGCGTCCTCAAGCCCCTCAATGTCAGTCAGAATGGCATACTTGTCGTCCTTGGTGACCAGCCCCATGGCCACACCTGCCACGTGTGTATTGATACAGACGCCGGCATCCATCAGCGCCAGGCTGCTGGCGCAGACGCTGGCCATGGATGTTGAGCCGTTGGAGCTGAGGACCTCTGATACCAGCCGGATGGTGTAGGGGAAATCCTCTTCGCTCGGGATGATGGGAGACAGGGCCCTTTCCGCCAGGGCGCCGTGGCCGATCGCCCTCCTGTTGGGCGCCCCGAGGCGTCTCACCTCCCCCACGGAGAATGGAGGGAAGTTGTAGTGGTGCATGAAGCGCTTGCTCTCCTCCTGGCTGATGGTATCAATGGTCTGTTCCTTCCCCACCGAGCCCAGAGTCGTCGTGGTCAGGACCTGCGTACCGCCGCGGGTGAACAGCGCCGAGCCATGCGTGCGGGGGAGAAAGCCGATCTCACAGGTGATTAGACGGACCTCGTTTGGCCGCCGACCGTCGGCACGGACTCCCCTTTCCAGGATACTCTCCCTCAATACCCTCCTGACTTCCGATTGTAGGGCGGAGAGGACTTCTGCCTGGTTGAACCTCTCCCCCAGTTCCTGGAGAAGCTCATCTTTGATCGCTGCGAGGGCTTCCTCACGTTCGGTCTTCGCTTTGTGAATTGCCTCGTCGAGTCTGCCACCTATGGTTGAAGAGACAGCCTCAATCACCTCTGTACTGGTTTCAACGGCCTCAGTACCCATCTTCGGCTTGCCACAGGCTTCTCGAAGGCGCTGTTGCGTGGCAACGATATCCTGAATCGCCTGCTGCCCGTATTTGATGGCATCGATGAGGAGGCCTTCGGGAACCTCTCTGGCGTCGGCCTCCGCCATGACAATAGCATCGCCGGTGCCGGCAACAACGAGGTCAAACGAGCTGTCGGCGAGCTGGGTGTAGGTAGGGTTGAGCGTCAACTCGCCATCGATAGCGCCGACGCGGACGGCGCCTATCGGTCCGGCAAAGGGTATCTCAGAGATTGACAGGGCGGACGAGGCGCCAATCATGGCCAGAATGTCGGGATCGTTCTCCTGGTCGGTGGAGAGGACGGTGACTATGACCTGAAGCTCGTTGCGGAACTCCTTGGGGAAGAGAGGTCTGATAGCGCGGTCGATAAGTCGGTCAGCGAGGATTGCGTCCTGGCTGGGGCGCGACTCCCTTCTAATGAAGCTTCCCGGTATCTTCCCGGCAGCGTAGTGTCTCTCCTCGTAGTCGACGGTGAGAGGGATGAAATCCGTCCCTTCCCGCGGTTCGCTGGAAACACAGGCAGTGACCAGCACAACCGTGTCACCGTACCGTACGGTGACCGCGCCACCTGCCTGGTTCGCCAGCTTGCCGCTCTCGATGATAAGAGGACGATCGCCTACCATACACTCGAAAACTTGCGGCATCACAAACCCAACCTCGCTAGGATACTACTTCCGAAGACCGAGCCTTTTGATAACCTTTCGGTACCGCTCAGGATCGATCCTGCTCAAATACTTCAGGTGCCTCTCCCGCTGCCCCACCAGTTTGAGCAGTCCGCGGAGGGTATGATAGTCGTGGCGATGAACTCTCAGATGCTCCGTGAGACGGTTTATCCGTTCGGTAAGAAGGGCAATCTGGACTTCGGGTGACCCCGTGTCCGTCTCATGGATCTGGTATTCCTTGATGGTGTCCTGCTTCATATCCTCCTCCGTTTTGTCGCCAGCATTATAGCATAACCCCAGTGTAGTGTAAAACACGGATACTTGTTCACGTCACCTCTCGCAGCTTGTCTGTGGTTGTCCACCCTCCACAACAGACGTCCACCGTGGACAGGAGCGGCACCCGGAGAAGATCGAGCAGCTCTCGCTCCATCGCCTGCCGGCGCGGCGGGCTGCCGGCTGTCCTCGCCGTCTCAAACCCGTGGTTGCCACTTCGCGGTATTATGGTAAAATAGGTGCGACGTTGAGGTGGAGACATGGGCGCAGTCAGTGAGAGCACGGGACGACTGAACATTGAGACGGTCACGTGGGGTAAGATCACCTGGGTGAACGTTGAGCAGCCTACACGCAGGGATATCGACTACCTGGCAGAGAACTACATGTTCAACCTCTTCGACCTCGAGGACTGCATGAGCCGGATCGAACGCCCCAAGATAGACCAGTACAAGAACTACGTATTCATGGTACTCCATTTCCCCGTGTTCAACAGGGAGGCCCGCGTCACCACGCCAAGCCAGGTCTCGGTCTTCATCGGCGCTGACTTCGTAGTAACGGTGCATTCCGGCGAACTGAAACCTCTGGAGAAGCTGTTCAATGACTGCCAGCAGCACGAGAGGGCGCGAGAGGAGAATATGGGGCGCAGCTCCGGCTACCTGGTGTACCGGGCCCTCGACCGCCTGGTGGACTACTGCTTCCCCATCCTGAACAGGGTTATCGCCAACGTGGAGGAGGCCGAGGACAGGCTCTTCTCCGAACACGCTCGTGATTCGGTGCGCGAGATATCCATCCTGCGACGCGACATCATGGCCTTCCGCCGCATACTCCATCACCAGCCCGCTATCGTCAAGTCGCTGGAGGCAAGGGACTACCCCTTCCTGACGAGGGAGAATCTCGACGTCTACTTCGGCGACATCGGCGACCACCTCGACAAGATTCTAGAGACCCTGGACGAGTACAAGGAGGTGGTGGAGGGTCTTCAATCGAGCAGCGATTCGCTCTTCTCTCACCGCACTACCGAGATAATGAAGATGCTCACCATCCTGGGGACCGTGATCCTCCCGCTTCTGGTGATCTCAGGTTTCTACGGTATGAACGTGCCGCTGCCCTTCATGGAGAACCGCCTAGCCTTTCTGTTCATTCTTCTGTTTACCATCTGCATATCGGGGGCCATGCTCCTCTACTTCCGCTCCAAGCGGTGGATCTAGCAATATGGCTGTCTCGTACCGTTTCGTTGTCGTCGCCGGCGTTTTCATCACCTGCCTCGTGGTAGCCAATATCATAGCCGTCAAGCTGATATCCGTCGGCGGGTTGGTGCTGCCCGCAGCCATCATAGTCTTCCCGGTGAGCTACATATTCGGCGACATTCTCACCGAGGTCTATGGCTACCGCTGGGCCAGGAGAGTCATCTGGCTCGGTTTCTTCTGCAACCTGCTGGCGGTCCTCGCCATCTGGCTTGGCGGGCTGCTGCCGGCAGCGCCGTTTTGGGGCGACCAGCAAGCCTATTCCAGCATACTCGGCTATGCGCCGAGACTGCTTGTCGCCTCGTTCGCGGCCTATGTGGTCGGCGAGTTCGCCAACTCCTTCGTCCTGGCCAAGATGAAGGTGAAGACGAGAGGCCGCTGGCTCTGGACGAGAACCATCGGCTCTACCATTGTCGGCCAGGGGCTGGACTCAGTAGTGTTCATCATCATCGCCTTCGCCGGCACACAGGCATGGGGGATACTGGGAATGATGGTCCTGACTCACTGGCTGGTGAAGACGGGGTACGAGGCGGTGGCAACCCCCTTCACCTATGCGGTGGTGGGCTACCTGAAGAGGAAGGAGAACATCGACACGTATGACTACGACACCAATTTCAATCCCTTCCTGGTCAGTCGCTGAGAACGCCTGCCGTGCGGCGAACAATGAGAATCGGTCGCCCCGCATCCGTTTCGCGCTGACCCCTTTGTCGCTATGCCTGGGAGACGGCCGTCGGAGTCCCGGGGTGATTTGTGGAGGACTGCGATATGGAGCTTGAAGTGCTTGGTGCTCATCAGTGCGAGTCGCGGGACTCCAAGCTGATGTCGCTTCTCATTGATGGGGTCATGGCCCTGGATGCCGGAGCCATCACCTCCAGCCTCACGCTGTCCGACCAGCAGCGCATCAAGGCCATACTCATCACTCATCATCACTTCGACCACATCAGGGACCTGGCTACATTCGGGATAAACAACTTCTGGACCGGCCCCACCAGCGTCTACGCACTCGACAGCGTGCTTGAAGTGATCGCCACCCATATCATTGACGGTGTGGTCTACCCGGATTTCCTGACGAGACCGCTTCCCGAGAAGCCCACGTTTCGTTTCTGCCCCGTGGAGCCGGGCAAGGAGGTGGTCATCGAGGGGTATCGTGTGGTGCCCGCCCCGGTGGAGCACGGCGTGCCCGCGGTGGGGTACTGGGTCACTTCCTCCGATGACAAGAGCATCTTCTATACGGGGGATACGGGTGGGGGCTGTTCTTCGTGCTGGGAGATGGTGTCGCCCGACCTGCTGGTAATCGAGGTGTGCATGTCCAATGGCTATGAGACCATGGCGCAGCAATCGGGTCACATGACCCCGCGCATGCTGAAACAGGAGCTGCTGGATTTCAAGAGGCTCAGGGGCTACCTGCCGCCGGTGGTGGCGGTGCACATGATTCTCGCCATTGAGGATGAGATCAGGGACGAAGTGGCGCAGGTCGCGGAGGAGCTTGGCGTGGGTATCACCCTGGCCCACGAGGGTATGAAGGTCAGTCTCTAGGTTCGAGAAGAGCACCATGAGGCCGAAGTTCATCGTCGATGCCAATGTAGGCAAGCTGGCACGCTGGCTCAGGATGATGGGCTACGATACCCTGTTCTTCAACGACATTGACGACGGTGCTCTTGTCTCCATTGGCCTGAAGGACAGAAGGGTGGTACTGACCAAGGACACCCAGATCACGTTGCGGCGGTTGGTCGCCAGTGGGAAGGTGAAGGCGCTGCTGATCAAGGACGATGACACGAAGACGCAGCTCCGCCAGGTGGTCGAGGCCTTCAACCTGAACCGCAGACTTCAGTTCACGCGATGCCTTGAGTGCAACGAGCCCCTGGTGCCGAGAACGAAGGATGAGGTTCGCGACCTGGTGCCTCCCTACGTCTACAAGACGCAATCCAGGTACGTCCAGTGTCCCGCCTGCAACCGCATCTACTGGCGAGGCACCCACTGGCAGAGGATGAACAACGAGCTGGAGATGTTCGAGGAGGCCGCAGATGCTGCTTGACGAAAAGAACGAGAAGGAGTTCCGCAAGAGACGGGGTATCGAGGCGCTGGGGAAGTTCGACGCGCTCATTCTCCGCCTGGGCCTCAAGCTGGAGTGGCTGCCCGGTTTCCCCCCGGCCGAACCGCAGAGCTACGGCCTGGAGTCATTTGGTGGAGCGAAGCTGTACAAGGGGAAAAGGGGTGGCAAGGAGATCCTGTTCGGTTCGGCGATGATGGGGGCGCCTGCGTCGAGCTTCGACATCGAGGCATACCTGTGCCATTCTCCCGCCCGGGAAGGAATAGGCCTCGGCTACTGCGGCGCGCTGCAGCCGGGCATTGAGATAGGGACGATAATAATCCCCGACAAGGCCACGATAGGGGAGGGCACCAGTAGATACTACGGGAAGCATGACGTTTCGTATCCCGACCCCGACCTGGTCACAAGGCTGGCGGACGCGGCCCGCCGTTGCGGCTACGAGCCGCTGGTGGGTGAGGTATTCTCCACCGATGGCGTGTTCATGGAGACGCCGGAGTTGCTCGATGACCTGGCCCGGCGGGGAATGATAGGGATCGACATGGAGATGTCGGCGCTGTTCTCGATCGCGGAGTATCATGGAAAGAGGGCGGCCGGCATTCTGGTGGTTTCCGACAAGCCCTACGAGGGCCCGCTTCACAGTCTCAGCATTCCGTTTCAGAAGACAGAGGCGGTCTCCGACGACGCGCTGAAGATCTGCATACAAGCTCTGGCGCCGTAGAGAGGCTGTCAGGGACTTCCCACGCCCAGCTCGATGGCATGTCGCAGGTGCGGTATGTCGTCGGGGGTCTTGCCGGCAAGCTTGGGCTCAACGGTCTGCAGTATCTCCAGCCCGGCAACGTCCAGACTGAGCGGGTCGGTCCCCGCCAGCATGTAGCCCAGGCTGGCTTTCCTTCCCCCGTGTCTCACCTCGTTGGCGTGCGTCAGGGTCTCCACCGCGTCCACTATGAAGAAGCCCGGCCTGACAATGAGGTTGAGCTCGGCGATGCCCTTGTGTATGTTCTTGACCGTGTGCAGCTTCACCCGTTCCTTGCGCGATAGAAAGCCGAACTGGTTCTTCAGGGCCCCGGTCAGCGCACATACCGCGTGAGTCTTCAGCACCGGCAGGGAGAGGATGAAGTCGTACTCGAAAGCAGCCGTGGACAGCTCCAGGCTGATGCGTCGGGGCCTCCTGCTGACCATCTTGCGCCCCAGGAGGTCGATGAGAGGAACGTGGAATCTGGCGCAGACCTTCTTCAAAGGGTGTCTTCCAAGTATTTGTGAGCTTTTCCCGGCATCAAAGGCCGGCCCGTCGCCAACCACCAGCTTGAGTCCGCGACCCGCGAGGTACTCAAGGCACGCCTCAAGAACGGCGGGATGAGTTGTCGTGGGGTAGGGCTCATAGGAGACGATGTTGGGCTTTATCAGGAGGCTTCTGATGTCCTGGAGGCGTTCAGCGAGCCCCAGTTCATCGAAGGCCTGCATGACGAAGCCTTTTCTGTCGTCGGTCTTCTGTATCAACATACTCATGCTATGGCTGCCTCTCGACACGTCCCGCCGGTTGCGCAAACGAGGGGGACCCCGGCGACTCCTCTACCTCAGCACACTGCCGATCCAGTCCAGGTAGTCACGGTTGCCTCCCAGTACGGGCAGTGCGATGACCTCGGGTACGTCATAGCTGTGGGTCTCTTTGACGGCCTCAACAAGACCGTCCAGCAGGGACAGTCTGGTCTTGATGATGAGCAGGCTTTCGTCGTCGGACTCAATCTCGCCCTGCCACCAGTAGGTGGAATGTACCCTGGGGACGATGTTGACGCAAGCTGCCTTCTTCTCCCTGACCAGCACCTCAGCCAGTCCCTGAGCTTCGGCCTCAGGCGCGGTAATGAAGACGACCACACTCTCTGTTTCATTCATGGCGTCTCTCCTGCGTCTTCAGGACGGTGGCTGGAATGGCTGCTATTGCCCGGCGCGGAGCGCGGCACTCAGCGTTTCATGATGTCGACGATCTTCTCCGCGGCAACCTGAGCAGCCACGGCACAGACTCTGGGACACCCCTCATCGCCGTGGCCGCCGGCCTCAAGGAAAGCCCGATAGTCCTCCTCGTTGGTCATGTCAAAGGACCTGCCGTAGATGTTGCGTTGAATATCGCGGCACAGGCTGCTCGTCAGCCTTTCGTTGAATCCGAGCTGGCTCTGCAGTTCCTCACGGAACCGGGTCCATACGTCCACGGCGTGCCCTACCGCCGTGCGATAGGTCGGCGTATCCTCCATGGTATCTCTGCCGATTGCCAGCCCCAGTGCCATGAGCGCGCCGATCAGCGCCCCGCACGTTTCCCCTTGGTAGCTTACGCCGCCGCCGAAGACGGTGGCTGACTTGAATGACTCTTTGTCGCCGATGCCGAACTCCTCCTGAAGGCTGAGCAGAACGGCCTGGGAGCAGCCACTGTACTTGTCGTTCTCGTGCGCCCTTCGCCTGACCCTGTCTAGCAGTCCCTCGTCTGGTGACATCATGCTACTCCTGGGCAACCGACTGCGCCGCCTGTCCGTCCTGGCGGGCGCCCGTCGGCGAGCCGTCGTCCCCCTGCATGCCGCGGATTGTCACATCACCCCATGCCCCCAGCCTTTCACCGACTATTATCACCAGTCCCTTCAGCCCTTTGACATTCCGGGCGAACTCAATCCCCGTTGGGATGTCGTCGCCTTCGTTGACCAGATTGGCGATGGCGGTGGCCGCGGCGTCGGCCAGCGCGGCGGACGGTGAAAGCACGATGACGGCATCGGCGTTGCCGTAGCTCAGAGAGTGTCCGACTGTTCCCGAGGAGGTGCAGACGCCCAGGGGCGTCTCGTCGGGCTCGATCTCGAGGGCGATGTTGCCGGTGAACGGCGAATCACCCGCATAGACTCCAACCAGCATCTTCCGTGTGGCCTTGATGAAGATGTCTCCCCCGTTCTCCACTACCACCTCTGGCGAGAATCTCATCAAGTCCCGGCCTACCTTCTCGGCAGTAGCCCCGGCGACGGCGGCCATGGGACCCACGCCTACCTGCCGCGCGGCGTCCGCCATTTCCCTCACTATATCCGGGGCGGTTCCCGGCACTGAGACCGGCTCCAGGCTGGTGAGGAAATCGGGGTGGGTGGCGATGTACTCCTCCAGAGCGGAGCGGCATTGCAGTGTTGCCCTGGTGGCCTCTGGCTCGAGGTCCTCATGGGCCCTCACGTAGAGGTCGGTCTCCTTCACCGTTGATTTGAAGGACACCAGGTCCGTATCCCTGGTCCAGTGCCTGTAGGTCCGGGGCTGGTACACTAGAAGTGAACCTCCATCGCTCTGGGGGGGCAGGCCAGCACGCACAGCTCGCAGGCGGTGCACTTGTCCTCGTCGAAGTTCACCATTCTGGTGTTGGGGTCAAGAGCAAGGGCGCCGGCGGGGCAGATCGCCACACAGGCTCCGCAGTGGGTGCACCTGGCCTCGTTGCGCATGATATTCTGGCCCAGCGACTGAATCCTCACCCCGACGTCGGTCAGGTACTGGATGCCCTTGTCGTAGTTCTTGCGGGCGCCGGATAGCTCCAGAATGAGAAGCCCCTCCTCTTTTGGCGTCACCGAGGCCTTGAGGATGTTGAGCACCAGGTCGTACTCCTTGACCAGCCTGTAGATTATCGGCTGCTCCACCAGACGCGGCGGGAAATGCAGTACTATTCTCTTGGAAATGGCCATTGCTACCTTCCTTCCACTCTATCGCTATGAGGGCTCTCCGTTCTCCTGCCAGCCGCCGTTGCCAGGAAGCTAGGCGCTATCCCCCGGCAGCAGGCGGGAACAGTTGCACTACATCGCCCTCCCTCAGTTCACCGTCCGGCCGGTCGCGCAGGCTCGCCAGATCACGTCCGTTGACCAGCATTCGATAGTGAGGATTCGCCTCACCTGTCGCGGCGTCAATGAGTGGGGGCTCGATCCTGTCCCCGTATCTACTGGCCAGCTCCTTCAGCAGGCTCTGCGGCCTGGCATTCTCTATGGCCAGGTCCAGCTCACGCTCACCGATCGCGTTTCGCAGACCGAAGAAGAGCTGTACCTTCACTCCGAGCATTGGAGCCCTTCTCTTTCGACCGGGCGGGCAAATAGGCTATAGCTCGTCACAGCGAGAGCCCCCTGGTTGTCATCACTCAGGCTAGTCACTGAAGCGGACGTTCTCTATTGGCCGCTCGTTCAGGGGTTTCAAGGCTATCCGCGCCTCAACCCCAGGCAGGGGCGCTACCGGCTCGGTGAGGAGGAACTCCCCCTTTGTGATCCATTCCTTCAACGTGTTGGCGATCTCTACCGCGCGAGGATAGCTTGACAGCGATGCGGTAGGCACCTCCCTGTCTTGAATCACTATCTTCCCGCTCTTGAGATCACCGTAGTTCACCTCTCCCAGAATGTCGGGGTTTCTTTCGGGGAAGGCCTCGCTGTAGTCTACCACCGGGGCGAAGATGTCCGCGTCTCTTACTGCGGCATAACGCAGGATCTCTTCCGACAGGATCGGTATGGGGATGCCGACGCCCACGGTCAGCGAGCAGCCGTAGCCGAGCATGCTGGTCCCCACCAGCCACCGCGAGCTCATTTGCTTCAGGTCGCCGGTCACCGCCAGCGTACCCGCCGGTCTCCGTGGCACCCCGTTGTCCGAGCGCGGCACGCCGGGGTTGTGCTGAGTACCGTTCCACGATACATACCCAATGCCGCCCCCCAGAAAGATCTTCGTGCCGATGCCAATGGTCTTGTAGTGGGGGTCGTTCAGCAGAGGCGATAGCTGTCCCGATGTGGAGTAGTTGGCGTTGCCCATGTTTGGCTTGAGGACCCCCATGTACGTATAGATGGTCCGGCTGGAGAGGTTCACCGCCACACTGTAGTTCTGATAGGCGTTCCTGAAGTTGGTCAGCACGGCCTCATTCATGTCTTTGAGGCAAATCCAGGTTTCCAGCCTTCTTCTCGGGTAGCAGTCGGTGCCATAGGCGGAGACGATCAGCCTCACGTCCCGACCCGCCACCAACTCCTCGATAACGTGCCCGCCGCCATAGTTGAACGGCCCGGGATGTATCCTGTTCCTGGGGTCGTCGTCGGGGACGGCGGTGGCGCCCAGGAATACGTCCACCGCGGCAATCCCCGTATAGACCGGGACGTCGTTGAGGTAGGCTCTCCCGCCGCCAATCTTGATCCTTGGCTTGGTATGACCCACGTTGAAGTAGGCGCCGGAGGAACACATGGGACCGAAAGTGCCCGTCGTAACCACGTCCACCTCACGCGCCGCCTTCTCGGCACCTTTCTTCTCGACCAGGTCGATGACCTCCTCCGCGGTGACCACCACGGCCTGGCCCTTGCGAATCTTCTCGTTGATCTCTGCGATTGTCTTTCCCAATTGCTCCTCCACCCGTTCGGGCTGGCTGGGGTGTCCACCCCCGCCGTGCCTAGAGAAAACGCTCCAGGCTGCCCAAGTTTTCCAGTCCCCGCACATTACGCGGGGGATCGTTTCGTCCGTTCTTCAACAGCGCGGTCTCTAGCCTTGTGCCATATGCTGCCGTTTGGGATTCCGTGCTTTCTTCGTGGTATGAGGCCTGGGCGTATCACCAGGCTTGAGAATCTCTTCAAGCCTTTGGAGGCGCTCCGCCAGCTGCTGCTCATTCTGCAGAACGTGTTCGATTGCCTCTTTGACCGGGTCGGGCAGTGTGCCGTGTTCCAGCGCGAGCGCTGGCTTCTCCGCTTCGGCTACCCGCCCGGGAACGCCCACCACAACAGAGTCGGGAGGCACCGGCTGCACCACGACCGAGCCGGCGCCGATCCGCGCTCCGTCGCCGATGGTTATGGCGCCCAGCACAGTCGCCCCGGCGCCAACAACGACGTTGTTGCCGATGGTGGGATGCCGTTTCCTCTTCTCGTGGCTTGTTCCTCCCAGCACCACTCCCTGATACAGCAGTACGTTGTCACCGATCTCCGTCGTCTCCCCGATGACCACACCCATGCCGTGGTCGATGAAGAACCTGCGGCCTATTGTGGCCCCGGGGTGTATCTCGATACCGGTGGCGAAACGATTGACATGGGAGATCATGCGGCCGGCAAGACGCATCCTGTGCCGCCACAGGAAGTGGGCTACGCGATGAAGCCACAGCGCGTGCAGGCCGGGGTAGCAGAAGAGCACCTCCAGCGTGCTTCGTGCCGCCGGGTCTTCGTCGAAGACGGTCCTCAGGTCCTCCCTGAAGATGGCGAAGGGATTAGCCATCCTCGTCGCCCCCGAAAAGGCCGGTGCTCAGGTAGCGCTCCCCGCTGTCCGGCAGAATAGCCACGATGAGCTTGCCCCTGTTCTCAGTCCGCTTTGCCATCTCTATCGCCGCCCACATCGCCGCCCCCGCAGAGATGCCCGCCAGTATCCCCTCCTCGGTGGCCATTCTTCGCGCCATCGCGGCTGCATCGTCATCGGCGACCGGAACGATTTCGTCGATGAGTCCCATGTCCAGCACGTCCGGCAGGAATCCGGCACCGATCCCCTGGATGTGGTGCGCCCCAGCCTTCCCGCCGGTGAGAACTGGTGAAGCCGCCGGTTCCACGGCGACGGCTCGAAAGGCGGGCTTCCTCTTCCTGAGCCCCCTGGCGATTCCGGTTATCGTTCCTCCGGTGCCAACACCGGCAACCACCATATCCACCTTCCCCTCGGTGTCGCTCCACAGCTCCTCCGCAGTGGTCTCTTCATGAACCTTCGGATTGGCCGGGTTCTTGAACTGCTGCGGCATGAACGAGTTGGGGGTGGCCTCAGCCAGCCTCTCCGCTTCCTTCACCGCCCCTGTCATCCCCTCAGACCCCGGTGTCAACACCAGCTCGGCTCCAAGGGCCTTCAGCAGCCTTCTCCTCTCCACCGACATGGTGTCGGGCATGGCGATGACCAGACGGTAGCCCCTCGCGGCACAGACAAACGCCAGTCCGATCCCGGTATTGCCGCTGGTCGACTCTATGACAACCGTGTCCTGCTTGAGCAGCCCCGCCTGTTCAGCCGCCGTGATCATGGACACGCCGATCCGGTCCTTGACGCTGGCGCAGGGGTTGAACCACTCGAGTTTCGCTATCACGTCGGCGTCGAGCCCCTGACCTATTCGCTTCAGCCTGACGAGCGGGGTCTTCCCCACCAGCTCGGTGATATCGTTGGCGATGCGCTGCATTTGTTCCTACACGACGACTACCGATTGCGCAATCACGATACCATACAACAGCACCTTTGCCAAGGCTGGCTCGTGGGCAAGCCTGTGCAGTGAGGCCTTGGGCCCCGAGTAGCGTGGTGGGGAATGCTGTGGGCCCTGCATCGACTCCCGTAAACGCGGTCTCGCGGTGCGCGTCGATTCGATGACCTCGATGATCGCCGGCTCCCCATCAGGGCTCCACGAATCTCTGATACCACAGCCTCTTGTTCAGCGCGCGGCGCCCCTTCGCTGTCAGGCGATACTCTCCATCCTCAACCGTCATCAAGCCCTCGTCCGACAGTTCCTTGAGCAATGAGTCAAGCTCGTTCTCCAGGTCGAACTCCCGCCACAGGCTCAAGCCGAAGTGGCTCACAACGGGAAGGTCCTCCGTGGCGAAGCTGCTGTTGAACCGCGAGACTATGGCTTCCCTGGTGCGCACGTCTCGGAGGGAGAGGAGCGTCCAGGCCCTGAAGTAGCCTTTCCTGTGCTTGCCAAGGACTTTCTCGTATTCCCTGCCGAACGATGAGAGGTCGAGTTCTCCCCCTCTCGCCATCTTGAAGACCTCAGTGCTCAGGTCATAGGCCGACTTCAGGATGACAATGGCGACGGCCAGGCCCACCAGGGAGTCGACGATGAATATCCCGAACCGGGCGAAGATGATTCCAGCGAGCACGGCGGCGGCGTAGACCACGTGGTTTCTGCTGTCCACGGATTGAGAAACCAGAGACAGGCTGCCCGACCTCTTGCCCACCAGGTGCTGGTAAACCGACATGACGTAGCACAGTGCACCGGAGAAAACGGCGGCAGCGATGAGCAGCGCCCCGGTGTCAACCACCTCGGGCCGGACTATCCTGCTGATGGATTCATATCCAATCCAGACAGCGGTGCCGAGCATCATGACCACGATGAACGCTGTCGAGTAGAGTTCCCTGTTGTACTTGATTCCGAAGAAGACGGCTGTGGCTGACAGGACGTCTATCAGGTTGTCGAAACCATCAGCCAGCAGCGCCACGCTGTTGAAGAGCAGGCCCACGCTCAGCTTGAGGGCTGAGAGCAGGACATTCACCACTACCGACACCTTGGAGGCCGTCTCCGCGCTGGAAACGAGGCTCCTTATCCTGGATGCGGCCTTCTCCAGGCCCGCCTCAGTCTTGCCGGCTTCTTCGATTCCTTGCTCTGTCAGGCAGTACCTTCCCTGTTCGTCGGTCACAACGAGACCAAGCTCCGAGAGCCGACGCAGGTCGAAGTCCACCCCCTGCAGCAGCCCGCTGTGTGCCGGGGTCCCCACCTTGGGCGTGCGAATGCCGAAATGGGCGCCGATGCGGGAGAACCTCTCGAGGATCTGGTCCCTGGTCAGGGGAGTCCTGAGCAGGTTCAGGACGATGAAAGACCCGTACTCCAGCCGGTGTAGCTCGCTCTTCCGTATCCTTGCCATTGGCCATACCCTTGAACTGACTGCCCGAACCGCGGCAAGAGCCTCGAACATTATGTACCGGCCCTCGCGCGCGTTCAAGTCTCAGACGCCACCTGCTGAAGGACAGATGCTGACACGGCCGGGTCTATTCGCTTGGTTCCGCACCGTTCTGTCCGGGCATAAAGGCCTGCCACCCTTTCGCTTTCTCAGGTCTTTTTGGCGACTGCTAACAGGCATTGCGGCGGGAGTCGTCTGGCCAGGGGTGTGTTAGTGTAAGAGTGGAAGTCAGGGGGGGCGGAGGAGGGGCCCAGGAAAAGGAGGGAGTGAAATGGAATGGCAGGTAATAGTGGCTCTGGTGGTGGCGATCCCAGTCATCCTCTTCCCGGCAGCGTTCATCTGGTACCTCAGCGCCGGTGGTATATACCAGGCGATGCGGGCGACCCGCGAGCGCAAGGCGAAACAGGCTAGGGCGGAGACGATCGTCGAGGAGCGAGTCCTGGTAGGCACAGGGAGGAGGTAGGAAGCGGTAACGGCTCACAAGCCATCGAGGAGGGGGCCCCGAGGGGCCTCTTCCTCTTTCTTGGGCGTCAACTGCTTTGACGGGGCCGGGCCTCAGCGTCTGGGGCGGCACAGTCATTCGGGCAGGACGTCGAGGGCCTGCCGCATACTCTGCCGGTACCGGTCGAAGGCGGCCCGACCCTCATCGGTGAGGCGCAACATGGTGTGGGGCTTCCTGCCGACAAACTCCTTCTCAATGGCGACGTAGCCGGCGGCCTCGAGCTTGCTGAGGTGCGACGACAGATTGCCCCATGTCAGACCGGTCTGGCGCATGAGGAAGATGAAGTCGGCGCTCTCCACGACGTAAAGGTGGGTCATGATGGTGAAGCGGGCCGGTTCGTGAACCAGTCGGTCAATACTCACCATGGGCCCCCGGTCTTCCGGGCCGGTCCTATTGCTGGTCACCAGGTCCCCCCGGTGCGGGCAGCGGGTACTTGCGCAGGAAGTGGATCAGGATCGCCAGCCCGCAGAGCACTATGACCCCGGCTGCTATGGTGACAGGGAGGCCGGGGGCCGTGTTGAGCCATTGGCCGACGGCGAAGGCAGCGAAGACCAGCACAGCGTACGCGTAGAAGCGGGCAACGCCCAGCAGGTAGGCGCCGAGGGCGATGATGACCCCAATCATCACGGCAAGGGCGACGAGGAAGTAGTCCTTCAACCATGCGTCCAGCCACTGCGGGAGGCCCTTCGTCGAGAGCAACACGAACAGGACAATCCCGAGGAGCAGCGTGCATCCTACTGCGATGCCTGCAATCAACCTCGACCTCTGTGTCCTCGCTTGCCGCTGTGGAGAGAACCTGACATGGCCCATGCGGGGGTAGGTGATACGCTTCCTGGCCCACACCGCTGCCGTGCCAACGAGCATCAGTGCCAGCCACCAGCTCTGGTCGGTGAGCATTGACAGGCCCAGCCCCAGAAGTATGAAACCGCCGTACAGGTCGGTCAAACCATCATGGAAGTAGGCGGTCCAGGCTCTTCTCTCGACCTGTTTCAGGTCAACATCCTGTGGCATGGCAGTCCTCCAGGCGTTAGTTCTCTGGCATACTTTGTACTGCAAAGTACTCTGCCATCATTATAGCACATCCCGTCAAGATGTCAAGAGGCTTGCCTCGGCAGTATGTGGGCCTCGCGTTGTGGGCTCCTTCCGGCGAGGATATGTAAGAAATACTTGACAAATAGTAAGATACATAGTACAGTATGTCAGGTGTAGAGGACGTTACCGCCTCGCAAAACCACTCGCCAAGGAGGACAATCATGGCACCGCTTCAGAAACGAGCATGGTATGCCCTGGCCCTCGGGGTCGCATTTGCCATCGCCATTGCGGCGGTCTTCATCGTCATGGGGGGAGCGACCGCCTATGCGGAAGACGCGGGGATGAGGCTCATCGTCGCGGCCCTCGTCATAGGCTTCCTCGCCCTCTACGGTATCGTGCTGTCTGCCACCCGCCCCGGGCGAGGCCGCGGGAAGGTGGGCATGGACGAACGGGATAGGGTGGTGGTGAACAGAGCCCTGCTGGTGCAACTGTGGGCGGTGATCCTGTCGCTTGTGGCGTGGGCCATAGCCCTGACCGAGGTCTACTGGGAGCAGGGCCACATTCCCGTTGTCTTTCCGTACCTGGTCTTTGGCTCCGTGCTCATTGTCAACATGCTGGCGCAGGCCGTCGGCATCCTCACAGGCTACTGGAGGATGAGGTAACGTGGCCGACGCCAGGATTGGAAACCGCATCAGGCGACTGCGTTTCGACCACGACGAGATGACGCAGCAGGAACTGGCGGACAGGGTCGGCTGCACCAGGCAGACCATCATCGCCCTTGAGGCCGGGAAGTACGTACCGTCTCTCACTCTGGCCTTTCGAATTGCCAGGGCTTTTGGGGTGACGGTAGAGGATGTCTTCCAATACGAAGAGACGCGGCGAGGGAAACGATAGCCGTCTCGGGCACGGTCGTGCAAGACACGACTGACTTGATAATCATCCCGCAAGTTGCTACAGTTGCACGCGCCACCGTGGCGAAAGATGGGCCACCACTCCAGCAGCGGGCAGACGGGACCGCGTCTGGGAAAGGGGGAGGCAGAAAGATGGAGCATAGAGAGGGCACTATCACGGGACTCAGGGACATTGAACTCTACTATCAGTGCTGGCTGCCGGACGGCGAACTCAGGGCGGTGTTGCTGGTCGTCCCCGGCCTGGCTGAGCACAGTGGCCGCTACACAAACCTGGTCAACTACTTCGTGCCCAGGGGCTATGCCGTCTATGGGCTGGACCACTGCGGGCACGGCAAGTCACAGGGCCTGCGGTGCCACGTCGAGCGCTTCTCCGACTACCTTGATGACCTCAAGACCTTCTTCGACCTGGTTCGCGCTGATCATGGTGCTGCCGACATCTTCCTGGTTGGACACAGTATGGGAGGGACAATCGCCACCGCCTACGCTATCCGGCACCAGGAGGAACTGGCGGGTCTCATACTCTCCGCGGCCACCCTGAAAGTAGGTTCTGGCATAACGCCGCTACAGATACTGGCGGCGCGGGTGCTGTCAGCGGTCCTGCCCAAGATGGGCGTCAGCGTCCTCGATTCCTCCGCCATCAGCCAGGACCAGGCTGTGGTGGATGCGTACGACAATGACCCGCTGGTGTACCGCGGCAAGATCCGCGCCCGGCTGGGTGCCGAGCTGCTCAGGACGCTTCAAGCGCTGCCAGACCAGATGCCGCAGATCAACCTGCCCATCCTGATAATGCAGGGGAAGGCGGACCAGCTTTCCGACCCGGAAGGCAGCAAGATGCTCTATGAGAAGGTAGCCTCCAAGGACAAGACGCTGCGGCTCTACGAGGGCCAGTACCACGAGATATTCAACGAGCCGGGGCGCGGGCAGGTCTTCGCCGACATGGAGGAGTGGCTGGACATCCGCCTTTGAGCACGCCAGATTCAACCTGCAATTCTCCGGCAGCCGGGTACACGATTGCACATGGCCTGACGGCATCACCAGGCCCGGGTAACAGGCACGATACGATAGGGACCTGAAGCCTATATGGGTGAAAAGTACATACTGGCCATTGACCAGGGCACAACCGGGACCAGGGTGATCGTCTTCGACCGCCGGGGACAGGCGGTTGCCTCGGCCTATCGGGAGCTGCCCCAACACTATCCCCAATCGGGCTGGGTGGAGCACGACCCCGTCGAGATCTGGCGGGATACCGTCGATGTTCTCGGTGCCGCCCTGGCAAACGGCGATATCGACGCTGGTGACGTCTCCGCCATCGGCATAACCAATCAACGGGAGACGACCGTTCTGTGGGACAGGCGGACAGGGGAACCGGTCCACAACGCCATTGTGTGGCAGTGCCGCAGGACTGCTTCCTACTGCGACGAGCTGCAGGCCCGAGGCCTGGAGGAAGCGGTCAGGAGGAAGACCGGCCTCGTCATCGATGCCTACTTCTCGGCCACCAAGGTCAGGTGGTTGCTGGACAATGTGCCCGGCGTCACAGAGAGAGCACAGGACGGGGACGTACTGTTCGGGACCATTGATAGCTGGCTGGTGTGGAAGCTGACCGGGGGCCAGGTGCATGTCACCGACTACACCAACGCCTCACGCACCCTGCTGTTCGATATTCATCACCTGGCGTGGGACGAGGAGCTACTGGCGGAGATGGGCATTCCGTCGCAGGTCCTCCCCGAGGTCCGCTCCTCCAGCGAGGTATATGGCTTCACCTCGGACAACGAGGCCCTGCCGTCCGGCATTCCCATCGCCGGCATCGCCGGAGACCAGCAGGCATCGCTCTTCGGGCAGGCCTGTTTTGCGCCGGGGATGGCCAAGAACACCTATGGGACCGGCTGCTTCCTGCTGGTGAACCTTGGCCGGGAGGCTGTGTCTTCTTGCGGCGGCCTGTTGACCACCATCGCCTGCGGAGGGGACGGCAGGCCGGTTTACGCTCTGGAGGGGGCCGTTTTCAATGCGGGAACGGCGGTCCAGTGGTTGAGAGACGGGCTGGGGATAATAGACGAGGCCGGGGACAGTGAGGCGCTGGCCCGCAGGGTTGAGGACACTGGTGGTGTGCATCTGGTGCCCGCATTCACCGGGCTGGGCGCTCCCTACTGGGACATGCGTGCCCGCGGTGCAATCCTGGGCATAACGCGAGGGAGCAAGAGGGAGCACATCGTTCGAGCCGCTCTGGAGGCCATCGCCTATCAGACGCGCGATGTCCTGGACACGATGGCACGGGATATCAGCACGGGGATAGAGAAGCTGAGGGTTGACGGTGGGGCCGTTGCCAACGATTTCCTCGTGCAGTTCCAGGCGGACATTCTTGGTATCCCGGTAGAGCGGCCGGTCGTCACCGAGACGACCGCGCTCGGGGCGGCCTACCTCGCCGGCCTGGCGACGGGGTTCTGGCGTGACGCACAGGAGGTCTCCTCACTGTGGCGGCTGGGAGCGCGGTTCGAGCCGAAGATGGACGCGGACAAGAGGGAACAGCTCTACTCCGACTGGAAGGACGCGGTGCGAAGGGTGCTCAGCGATTGAGCCGCGTCCCACCTGTGCGCCCGGCGTAGCTTCGAGGTTGTCGATTCCCGACGCGACGATGCCCCGGGTACTTGAGGTACTGCGGCGTTGACATTGACCTGCCGCCACGTGAGGTATATGCTGGGTGAGCTATGAGCGCGACGAAGCAGTTGATTGTGGGCGTGGACCTGGGGGGCTCGAAGATAGGCGCCATTGTGGCGGACGCCAGCGGCAACATCGAGGCGCGGAACTCAGCCGATACCCTCGCCGCTGAGGGGCCTGACGCGGTTATCCAGCGACTCATCGAATGCATCAGGGAGTTGACTGCTGAGACGGAGGTCGCCGGCATAGGCGTCGGTGCGGCAGGGGGCCATGATACGGGAACAGGCGTCGTTACCTTCTCGCCAAACCTGCCCGGCTGGCACAACATTCCCCTTTGTGACATCATCCGGCGGGAGTTCGGCGTGCCAACGCATGTCCACAACGACTGCACGCTGGCTGCCCTGGGGGAGCACCGCTTTGGCGCCGGTGTCGGCGTTGACAATCTGGTCTACGTCGGTCTGGGCACCGGCATTGGTGGGGGGATCATCGTTGACGGCCAGGTCTACTCCGGCACCTCGGGCGCGGCTGGCGAGATAGGACACATGGTCATCGACGTCAAGGGGCCGCCGTGTGTCTGTGGCAGTGCCGGGTGCTGGGAGACCTTCGCCTCGGGCAGGGCTGTCGCCCAGGAAGCGGCGCGGGAAATGGAGGCCGGAGTCCTGACGGCAATACGGCGCTATGCTGGAGGCGATGTGAAGAAGGTGACTGCTGAGACAGTCTTCCGGGCGGCTCAGGACGGCGACTACTTCGCCAATGAGCTCATCTCTCGCACCGCCTACTACGTTGGGATCGGCCTGGTGAACGTGGTCAATATCTTCAACCCGCAGCTTGTCCTCGTCGGAGGCGGCCTGTCCAAGATGGGCTCGTTGCTCCTCGACCCGGCCATAGAGGTGGTGAAGGAGCGCGCCTTCCGGGTGTCCAGTGAGGCGGTCCGCATCGAAGTGGCCCAACTAGGGGACGACGCCGGCACCCTGGGGGCGGTGGCGCTGGTGGCGGGACACATTCAGAAACAGAAGTAGGGGCGGCAAGCGGAATAGAACAGGGTAGCCTGGAGCATCGGCTCCAGGCCGGGTTGGAGCGGATGCTCCAACCCACCCATTGGAGAGGCCGGACACTGCCCTTCGACAGGCTCAGGGTCTCCAGAGGCGACTCTGGCGACCTCCGGAGACAGGGCGAACGGGGGCACCGACCAGGTAGTCGCCCAATTCATTGGGCAGCCGCGCCTGATGAATCAGGCAACTACAGTGGCAACTCGACACGATCGTGACGTAGGGGCGTTCAATTGAACGCCCCTACAGATGTCACAGGCACCCCCAAGGCAGCAAGCTCAGGGCGAACGGGGGCACCGACCAGGTAGTGGCCCAATTCATTGGGCAGCCATGCCTGATGAATCAGGCAACTACAGTGCGCGATACAAAACGCTGGCCGTGCGACCAGCGCTGTGGGGTGGGGGACGTACCGCGCTGTGGCGCAGCGCCATGGGGTGGGAGGGTGGGAGAACCCCACCTGGGGGGGAAGCGCACCGAGGGCGCAGCGGCCCTCCGCCCTTCGACAGGCTCTCGCCACGGCGAGTCGCCTCCGGAGACAGGGCGAACGGAACGGACGAGGTGGTCGGCCAAATCATTGGGCAGCCATGCCTGATGAATCAGGCAACTACACTGGAAACTCGGCACCATCGTGACGTAGGGGCGTTCAATTGAACGCCCCTACACATTCTCGTCATGCGCCCCTCGGCCCCCGAGGGCCAGCGGGAGCTCTGCACCTAAAAGGCTAGGCTACGGCACCGGAGCTTCGCAGCCCTTCGATCTTCTCCTTGCTGTACCCCAGTCCGCCCAGAATCTCGTCGGTGTGCTGGCCGGCAACGGGCGCCAGACTCCTCACCTCTCCCGGCGTGTCCGACAGCTTGATGGACACCCCAACCTGCTTGACCTTTCCCATCTTGGGGTGGTCGAGCTCCAGCACCATCTTGCGATGGAGCATCTGCGGGTCGGTGAACACCTCATCCAGAGAGTAGACCGGGGCGACGGGCACGTCCGCCTGTCTCAACATCTCGACCCATTCATCCCTCGTCTTGGTGCGGAAGGTCTCGCGGAAAAAGGCGAATATCTCCTCCCGCTTCTCACCCTTGTCGAACTCGTGGGGGCCGAAGTCCTCCCTGCCCAGCGCCTTGCACAGGTTCTGATAGAACCACGGCTCCAGCGCCCCCAGGCTGACGTACTTGCCGTCCTTGGTCTCGTAGATGTTGTAGAAAGGCATGCCGCCAAAGGAGAGTATGTCTCCCCTGGTGGGGACGAACCCGCTGGAGAAATACTGCGCCGCTTCAGCGTGCATCAATGACAGGACGCCGTCGGTCATCGATATGTCGACGTACTGTCCCTTTCCCGTTCTTTCCCGCGCCATCAAGGCGGCGAGGATGCCTATAGCGCCCTGCATGCCGCCGGCGGCATAGTCCGCAATCAGGTTGCCTATCACCGCGGGAGGGCCATCCCTCTCGCCGATAATGCTCTGCGCCCCCGCTATGGAGATGTAGTTGATGTCGTGCCCCGACAGCTCCTGATAGGGGCCGTCCTGCCCGTAGCCGGTAACGGAGCAGTAGACGATTCTGGGGTTCATCTTCTTTATCGTGTCGTAGTCCACTCCCAGGCGTTTCACCACACCGGGCCTGAACTCCTCAACAATGACATCGGCGTCCTTGGCCAGCTCGTAGAAAATCTGGCGGGCCTCCTCCGCCTTGAGATTGAGGACGATGCTCTTCTTGTTGCGGTTCTCGGCGTCGTAGGCTCTTCTCTCCTCCCCTCCCAGGGCACCAGAGAAGGCCTGGGCGCGCCCTCCTCCGGGTTCGATCTTGATGATGTCCGCTCCCAGGTCGGCGAGGAACATCGTGCAGTAGGGTCCCGGCGCGAGGCGCGTGAGGTCCAGGACCTTGATTCCCTCCAATGCCATTGCCATGTTCAGACCTCCTGTGTTCCTTCCATGTTCTACCGGCAATCTTATGGCAGCCTGAGAAAGGTTGTCAACTTCGAGTCAGGCAAAGCTTTCGTCCGGGCGGGAACCTGGGACGTCCTTGGGGATGAAGCCTGACTTGAGTGGTCTCCGCGAGAGCGGAGGCCGCCTCAGCCTTGCGACGGGGGAATGAACTTGATGGCGAAGCACTGGACCGTGGTAAGCCCTGTCTCCTCGAGGAGGCGGTGCACCGCCTCCATCTCTTCCTGGGTGGGCCACTCGATGTCGCTTCTGTACTCGCCGCTGAAGTAGGCCATGGCGGTGGTCTGTATGGAGGGGTCGATACTGCAGAGCTTCCTGCCGGCACGCTGCATCTCCTCCATGGTGGTCAGTTCCTTGTTGTAGGGGATGCCAACGCCGAGGAAGACCCTGTCGCGGTAGCGGTGGGCGATGTAGTCCACCGCGTTCCACGCGGTCTCCTTGCATCTCTCGGCCAGCTCCTTGTTCTTCAGCCCGGTCACTTTCATGAAGGTGTCTATGTCGAGCCCCTTCAGGTCTATGCCGAAGTCGGTCAACCCGGCGTCGATAAGCTCATCTATGTAGTCCTGTGTCAGAAGGGAGGCGTTGGTGGATATATGGAGGCGGGTCTCCGGCTCCGGATTGAGGCGCTTCAGCTCCTGCACCAGTTGGATGAGCCAGCGCCGGTTGAGGGTGATCTCCCCCCCGGAGAGACAGAACCTGTCCACGTTCAGTTTGTGCCTTATGCCGGTCAGCTTCGTGGCTGCTTCCCTGGCGGTGTAGGCCAGCCCGTCGCTCATGTGGGTGATCATCCAGTTGTGGCACTGCGGGCACCTGAAATTGCACCCCGCGGTGAGGCAGCATATCTCCAGATACTCGGACGTGGCGTTCTTCCTCACCTCCCACGGGGTTCCCACCCCACCGTAGGGGAGTCCCCCTGACGGCCCGACGATTCTGAGCGGGACCCAGGTGTCGGGCACCTCGGTCTTGATCCTCATTCCCTCTTTCGCCTCGGTGACACAGGCTCGGCGCACCGCCCCATCGATCTCCACGGCGCAGTTCCAGCAGGCGCCCACTCCGCAGGGAGCGTAGAGCGCGCCCTCGGCAGGGAGACCGGCGGTGATCTCATGGCCCAGATGCCACAGCGCTTCCTTCACCGTTATCCTCTCCGGGACCTTCCCCCACGTTCCGTTGACCTCAATCGAGACCTCCCGCTCCCGTCTCACCTCCACCAGCTCAAGGGCCTCGTTGGGGCAGAGCTGAACGCAGGCGCCGCACCCGATGCATATCTGTTCCCGCGCACCGGGACAGGCGACAAAGGTACGGCAGGCACCGCAGTCGGTGCACTTGTCCGGGTTCAGGCGAGCTTCGAAAGGCGTGGCTCGGTCCCTCCTCCCTGAGGCAATGCGTCGCTGCGCATTCTCCGATCCAGGTCTCACGGCCATCTTATGGCAGTGTGCGGAAGGCTGTCAACGACCCGCCAGCGTTCGTCGGTGTCCGCGGTGCGTTCTGCGTTGAATATTCGTAGCTGTCATGATATAGTTTCAAGTTATGAAAGCGAGGTCTGTGGAAGGTGGAACGGTCACCTCACCCCAGGGCTTTGTCGCCGGGGCGACGTATGCCGGCCTGAAGGTGAAGGGTGGGCTCGACGTGGGCATCCTGTACTCGGAGGCGCCCTGTTTTGCAGCCGGGCTTTTCACCACCAACCGCATCAAGGCTGCCCCGGTCGTGTGCAGCCAGAAGCACCTGGCGGATGGCAGGGGCCGGGCTATTGTGGTCAACTCGGGGTGCGCCAACGCCTGTACCGGCGACCAGGGGATGCGGGATGCTGAGGCCATGACGGAGCTGGCGGCGAAGAAGCTGGGCATTACGCCCGGGGAGGTGGTTGTCGCCAGCACCGGCGTCATCGGGGAGAGGCTGCCTGTGGAGCGTGTCGCTGCGGGCGTAGAGAAGGTGTCCCTTTCGCGGGAGGGTGGGCACGAGCTGGCGCGGGCGATCATGACTACCGACACCAGCCCCAAGGAGATAGCGGTGAAGGTCGATGGTGGCGGATTCGTCATCGGTGGCATCGCCAAGGGCTCGGGTATGATTCATCCCACCCTGGGGACGTTGCTCTGTTTCCTGACCACGGATGCTGCCGTTGACGGTCGTTTCCTGGAGACGGCCCTTCGGGACGCGGTGGACGTCTCTTTCAACATGGTCACCATCGACGGGGATACCAGCCCCAACGATACGGTCGTCATACTGGCCAACGGGATGGCGGGCAACGAGGCGTTCACGCAGGGTACGGCGGCGGGCGAAGCCTTTGGTGAGGCCCTGACCGAGGTGTGCACCTACCTTGCCAGGCGCATTGCCGCTGACGGTGAGGGGGCGGGCAAGCTTATCGAGGTCACGGTGGAAGGGGCGCTGAGCATTGGCGAAGCACGGATGGCGGCGCGCACCATTGCCGGCTCACCGCTGCTGAAGGCGGCGGTCCACGGATGTGACCCCAACTGGGGGCGGGTCATCGCGGCACTGGGGCGCAGCGGCGCTGAGATCGACGGAACGAGAATCGACCTGTTCCTGGACAGTATGTGCCTCATGGCACAGGGCGTGCCCGGTACCTTCGACCGGGACAGGGCGAAGGCGGTCATGGGGCGCAGCGAGGTGCCGATTCGAGTGTGCCTGAACCTGGCGGATTGCAGCGCCACGGCGTGGGGTTGCGACCTCACCGCGGAGTACGTGGCGATCAATAGCGAGTACACGACCTAGCTTGCGGCCGCCGGCTGTGCTTTGCAGGCTCGGCGTGCGTAGAAAGCAACGAGGTGGACGGAATGGAAAAACCCATTGTAGTCAAGATCGGTGGCTCCACGTTTGGGAGCAACGACACCACGCTTGAAGACCTGGTGGCCCTGCAGAAGGA